>Ga0302317_10000042_pt1 | contig 117729 bp, 100 predicted proteins | sample III_Palsa_N3_3_FD_200450 | JGI IMG/M metagenome (GOLD analysis project Ga0302317, IMG submission 200450) | Peat permafrost microbial communities from Stordalen Mire near Abisko, Sweden - III_Palsa_N3_3 | ecosystem: Environmental > Terrestrial > Soil > Palsa > Peat permafrost | place: Sweden...
TGTTGCCTACCACAAGGAGCAGCGTGAAGAATACGGCGAACAGGATCCAGCGCACGATCAGCCCGATGTCACCGATTTGCTTGACGAAGCTGACGTTGAAGTCCTTCTCGGTCTGCGTCTTGGTCTCATCGGGGGAGTTCTCGAACATCGCATCCACGGTCTTGCTCACTGACTTGGCAGCGTCACCATCGGTCAGTTTGAGGATGAAGAAGTTGGTGCGGCCGCGACCAAACTGATTGGCCTCGTCGAAATAGTCGTAGTTGATGAAGGCCTGGTTAGTGCGCTTCTTCGCGTCCTCGTCCTTGCCATCGAAGATGCCCACCAGGTCGAAGGTCCAGGACTTACTGCCGTTCTTCTGCGGGTAGATGTTGGAGGAGATCGGCAGTTTCTGGCCGATCTTCCAGCCGTACTGCTCGGCCATCTGCTTGCCGGCGATCATGCTGGTGCGCGTCTTGGCGAACGCCTGCCACTGCTCCTCGGGCATGACGTACTCCGGGTACACGTCGCGCTGGCGCTGCGGGTCGGCGGCGAATACGACCAGCGGCGTGTTCTCCTGCCACACCCCGCCGAACCACTGCCACCACTGCACGCGCGCCACGCTCGGTACTGACTCGAGCTTGGGCACCATGCTGATCGGCAGCGCCGAGGTGAAGGATACGCGCGCCTGGGTGATCAGGCGCGTGGCGCCCACGAAGTCCTCGCCGGCGTTGAACATGGAGTTGATCGACTGCAGCAGGCCAAACAGCAGGAACGCCATGATCACCGACAGCAGTGTCAGGACGGTGCGCGTGCGCTTGCGAAACAGGTTGGCGACGACAAAGCCGGTCTTGGTCATGGCATCCCTCCGATGAGTCCTAGGCTGCCTGCTCGAGCAGCTGGCCCTTCTCCAGGTGCAGCGTGCGGCGTGCGAACTCGGCGGCCTTCGGGTCATGCGTGACCATGACGATCGTCTTGCCGTGTTCGCGGTTCAGTACCTGCAGCAGTCCCAGGATCTCATCCGCGGTCTTGCGGTCGAGGTCTCCGGTCGGCTCATCGCACACCAGCAGCTGCGGGTCCGACACCAGCGCGCGCGCGATCGCCACGCGCTGCTCCTGGCCGCCGGAGAGTTCGCGCGGCTTGTGCTTGGCGCGGTCGGCAAGGCCAACGACCTGCAGCGCGACGCCGGCGTTCTTCTTGCGCTGCGCGGCCGAGAGCTTCGTCAGCAGCAGCGGCAGCTCCACATTCGCTTCGGCCGTCAGCACCGGCATCAGGTTGTAGAACTGGAACACGAAGCCGACATTGTGCGCACGCCAGCGTGCCAGATCGCCACTCGAGAGCCGGTCGATGCGATGGCCGCCGACCGTGATCTCACCGGAGGTCGGCTGGTCCAGGCCCCCGATCAGGTTAAGGAGCGTAGTCTTGCCGGAGCCCGACGGACCCATGAGCGCGACGAAGTCACCCTTGGGGATGGCAAGCGTCAGGCCGTGCAGCACCTCGACCGTCTGCTTGCCGCGCTCGTACACCTTGGTGACGTTTTGTACCTCGACCATCGGCTCGCTCATAAATACCTCGGCTTCCTGTAAACCCGTCCGTTAATCCATATCCCACCGCGGGGGGTACCCGCATTGCCGTGCAGCATCATGACTTCGCGACACTCACCGCCGTGCCCTCCTTCAGCTGCGCCGGCGGGTCGGTAATCACCGTGTCCCCGGCACGCAGGCCGCTGAGCACCTGGCGCTCCTCGCCCATGGTGCCGCCGAGCGTGACGCTGCGCCGCTGCGCCTTGTCGTTCTCAAGCACATAGACCACCTGCGCGGCACCGTCGGTGCGGATCGCACTCACCGGCACCAGCACGCCGGCCGGGGCCACCTGGGCATCCGTCGCAGCCTTCTTCTCCTCGAGGAAGGACACACGCACACCCATGTCGGGCACGATGCGCGGATCCTTCCCGTCGATGGCGATGCGCACCTTGACGGTCGCCTTGGAACGGTCCGCGGTCGGGATGATCGCGATCACGTGCGAGGGAATCTTCCAGTCAGGATAAGCGTTCAGCACCGACTCCACCGGCTGCCCGGGCAGCACGCGGTTGATGTACGCCTCGTTCACGTCGACTTCGATCTCGAGCGAATCCATGTCGACGATCGTACCGATGCCGGTGCGCGTGAAGCTGCCGCCGGCGGAGAACGGCGAGATGATCTCCCCGACCTGCGCGGATTTCGCGATCACGACGCCCGTGAACGGTGCGCGCACGGTGCAGTAATCGAGCTGCACCTGGGCGGAACGCAGGTTGGCCTCCGCCAGGTTCACCTGGCGGCGCTGGCCCAGGACCTGCGCGGTCTCCTGATCCATCTGCGAACGGGACTGTTCCACCGCCTGCTCGGAGACCAGCTTGCGTCCCACGAGGTCCTCGTTGCGCTTCAGATCACGCGTGCTCTGGGCCAGCTGCACCTGGTACTGCGTGAGAAGCGCCTGTGCGCTCTGCAGCGCGGCCTGCGCCTGCGACAGCGACGCCTTCTGCGCGGTGTCGTCCAGACGCCCGATCACCTGGCCCTCCTTGACGTGGTCCCCTTCCTCGATCAGGACTGCGGTCACGGTGCCGGTGATCTGCGCCGAAACGGTCGCCTCGCGGCGCGCGGTCACGTAGCCCGTGGCATCGAGCACCGAGGCACTGGCGGCGGCACCGCCCGGGATCGGGCGTGCCGCCGCGACGTGCACCGGCAGGGGTTTAGCGGCACCGAACTCCCACCACAGGAGCGCCGCCAGGGCTGCAAGCGCTACGAGCGCGCCCCCCATCACGTAGCGGCGCGGCGGCGGGCTCGCAGGCTCGCGTTCCGTGCGGTCGATGCGCAGCTGCTGCAGCAGCGCTTTGTTTTCAGTTTCGGAGGACATCGGCCCGTGATCCGCAGGCGAAGGCGCGCAAAGATAACATAGCCCTGCGCGCTTTCCGGGCGGCGCGCTTATACAGTCCGATAGTCGGCGCGCCCCTGTGCGGCCCGGGTCAGCCGGAGGCGATCTTGGCCATCAGGCGCCGCGCCTGGGTGTAGTCGGGCGCGAGCAGCAGCGCGTGCTCCAGGGCATCGCGGGCGCCCACGGCATCGCCGTGGTCCAGAAGATCGCGCGCGAGGAAGAGGTAGGCCTCTGCCGCACCCCAGCCCGGCAGCGGCTCGGGTCCAGCGCGCTCGACCTCGAAGGCCGCGACCGCGGTGCGCAGCTTGGCGAGCGCACGCTCCTTGTTGCCACCCGCGGCGGGAGCGAGCAGGTAGTCGCTCATTGCATCAACGAACAGCACCCGCGGATTCTTCGGGGCGAGGCTGAGCGCGCGCTCGATGTCCTTGTGGGGCTTGGGTCCGGTGAAAGGTACGTGCAGGTTCGCACCCCCGGCCGGGGTCACCGCGCAGGCGGCGCGCAGCGCGAGCCCGTCCGCGAACTCTGCCTGCGCTTCGAGCACCCCGTCCAGTTCATGCACGCAACGCTCGAGGAGCTGAGCTGCCGTCGCGCCCTTGACGGCCGCGGGGCTCTGCGCGGCAAGCAGCCCCAGGCGCCAGTTGGCGAGCGCCGCGTAGTAGCCGGCAAGCTTGCCGTGCGCATCGCTGCCGCCCAGGGCCTCGGCGACGTTCGAGAGCGAGCGCGCATCCTCGGTGTAGTAGCCGTACTGCACGCGCGCCTCGGTGTCGCGCCACTGGGTGTCATCGGCGTGCGCGACGGCAGCGCCGAGCGCGAGGCACGCGAGCGCCGCAAGCCCCCTGCGGTGCCTGGGTGCGCGCCCAGGAGCGCTGCTGTTGCGTAGAATGCGCGCCACGATGTGCGACCATAACATAGCCGCGACCGCAGGCGCCGCCGCGCGCCCGCCCACCCTCATCGACATCGGCATCAACCTCACGCACGACAGCTACGATGCCGATCGCGACGCGGTGCTCGCGCGCGCCGAGGCGGCGGGCGTGACGCAGATGATCGTGACCGGCGCAACGCTCGCCGGCAGCGTCACGGCGCTGGCGCTGGCGCGGCAGCATCGGACGCGGCTGTACGCGACGGCGGGCGTGCACCCCCATCACGCCGGCGAGCTGGGCGCGGGACAGCTGAGTGAGCTTGAGGAGCTCGCGCGCGCGCCCGAAGTGGTCGCCATCGGGGAGTGCGGCCTGGACTACTTCCGTGACTATGCGCCGCGCGAGACGCAGCGCGCGGCTTTCCACCGCCAGCTCGAGCTCGCGCAGCGTTCAGGCAAGCCCGTGTTCCTGCATCAGCGCGACGCGCACGAGGATTTGCTCGCCATCCTCACCGAGCACGCCCGGAGCTGGCGCGGCGTCGCCCACTGCTTCACCGGCACCGCGGCGCAGCTTGAGAGCTATCTTGCGCTCGGGCTTGCGATCGGCATCACCGGCTGGATCAACGACGAGCGCCGCGGCAGCCACCTCGTGGCGCTCATGCCGCAGATCCCGCCCGGGCGGTTGCTGCTGGAGACCGACGGCCCCTACCTCCTGCCGCGGGACCTGAAGCCGAAGCCCGCTTCGCGGCGCAACGAGCCGGCGTATCTTCCGCACGTGGCCGCCAGGGTGGCGAGCGCCCGCCGCGAGCCGCTGAGCGATCTTGCCGCCTCGAGCACTGCCGCCGCGCGGCAGCTGTTCGGGCTCGCGGGTGCGCCGCAGGATTCAGACTGACATCTGATACTATTTTCAAATTATTGATTTCACAGAGACTGAATCATCACATGGACCTCAAGCAGCTCACGGCTTCCATCGCCAAGACCTGGCATGACTCGATCATCGAGCGCCTCACCGCCTACGTGCGCATCCCGAACAAGTCGCCGATGTTCGACCCGGACTGGGAACGGCACGGCTACATGGAAGCCGCCATCCAGCTGATGGCCGAGTGGTGCCGCGCCCAGCCGCTGCCGAAGGCGACCACCGAGGTGCGCCGCCTGCCGGGCAAGACGCCGCTCCTGCTGGTCGACATCCCGGGCGAGCTTCCGGGGTGCGTGCTGCTCTACGGGCATCTCGACAAGCAGCCGGAGTTCACCGGCTGGCTGCCAGGCTTAGGTCCCTGGGAGCCGGTCATCCGCGAGGGCAAGCTCTACGGGCGTGGGGCTGCGGATGATGGCTATGCGGTGTTCAGCTCCATCACCGCCATTGTGGCCCTGAGGGCACAAGGCGTGCGCCTGCCGCGCTGCGTGGTGTTGATCGAGGCCTGCGAGGAAAGCGGCAGCATCGACCTGCCGGCGCATCTTGCGGCCTTAGGCGCTGCGCTCGGTGAGCCCTCGCTCGTGGTGTGCCTGGATGCCGAGTGCGGCAACTACGAGCAGGTGTGGTGTACGACCTCGCTGCGCGGCAACCTCGTCGGCAACCTGCGCGTGCGGGTGCTCACGGAAGGGGTGCACTCAGGCATGGCGACCGGTATCGCACCGACACCCTTTCGCATCCTCGAGCAGCTGCTGGCGCGCATCGAGAGCCCGATCAGCGGCGAGCTCTTGCTCGATGAGCTGCACGTGCCGCTGCCGCAGGACCGCAGAATCCAGGCGGCGCACGCGGCCCGGGTGCTGGGTGCGGAAGTGGCCGGCAAGATCCCCTGGGCCAAGGGCGTGCAGGCTCTCACCAACGACCCGACCGAGCTCATCATCAACAACACCTGGAAGGCGACACTCGCCGTGACCGGGGCCGACGGCCTGCCGCCGCTCGCCTCCGCCGGCAACGTGCTGCTGCCGCAGGTGGCGGCGAAGCTGTCGCTGCGCCTGCCCCCGACCTGCGATGCGCAGCGCGCCGCGCAGGCGGTTCGCGAGGCGCTCGAGCGTGATCCGCCCTACGGCGCGCACGTGAGCTTCGAGGGCGACGCCACCGGCGGCTGGAACGCGCCGGCGTTCGCGCCATGGCTCGAGGAGTCGATCACGAGCGCCTCGCGCGCCGTCTACGGGCGCGACGCGGTGCATATCGGCTGCGGGGGCACCATCCCCTTCATGGGCATGCTCGGCAAGCAGTTCCCGCAGACGCAGTTCTTCATCACCGGCGTGCTCGGCCCGCACGCCAACGCCCACGGCCCCAACGAGTTCCTGCACCTGAAATACGCCGAGAAACTCACCGCCTGCGTGTCGCTGGTGCTCGCCGACCACGCCCGCACCCTCGCCTAACGCATGTCCACCATGTAGCTGGGCCTAACGGTGTCTTTCAGGCGCTGCCAGCCCTCGCGATACTGCGCGGCGGCCGGCTCCGGGGCGCCGAAGTCGGCGGCGGCGAACTCCGGGCGCAGCGCATCGAGCATCAGCGTCCATTTCGGCAGGCCCTTGGGGAACTTGCCGCGGCGCGTGAAGACGATGCGCCCCTCGACCGGCACGTCGCCGGTGATCGCCTTGACGGCGGCGATGCGGTCATAGAGGGCGCTCTGCGGGTTGGTGAAGGTGAAGCGCTGCGCGCCGTCCATCACCGTCCACTCGGCCATCTGGTCGCCGCCGAAGATGTTGCCCTTCACGTCGCGCAGGTCGATGACGACGACGCCGCGCTGGCTCAGCAGCAGGTAGTCGACGTGGAAGCCCCCGCCCATGCCATCGGGCACCAGCACATCGATCAGGTGTTCACTGGTACCGGCGGTCACCGCCGCGCGCAGCGCCTTGCGTGCGCGGTACTGCCGGTACCAGCGCCAGGCCCACGAGAGCCCGAAGCCGACCGCGGCGGCCGCCACGATCAGCCCCCAGGCGGTGGGAGTGAGTTTGCTCAGCTCGTCATTCACTTCAGCTTCTCTCCGCAAGCACCGCGGCCAGCGCTGCCAGCCGCGGGTCAATCTCGACACTGGCGCTGGCGCGCGCCAGCAGCGCCGCCAGGCTCTCAGGCACCGGCACCTTACGTCCGATGAGCGGCTCGACGATCTCCGGGAACTTCGCCGGGTGCGCGGTCGCGACCAGCACCCAGCGCCGCGCGGCGCGGCGCTCGGGGGTGAGGCGCTCCCAGGCCTCCGCTGCGGTCGCCGTGTGCGGGCACCAGATCTGCCCGTACTGCTCGTATCCGATGCGGATGCGGGCACGGATCTCGGCATCCGAGACCGAGCAGGCACTCACCGCCTCGCGCAGCTCGTGCAGGTGCGGGAAGAGCGCGCGCAGGCGCTCCATGTTGCTCGGGTTACCGACGTCCATGGCCGAGGCCAGCGTCGCAATGCTCGGCCGCGGCTCCCAGCGGCCGCTCGCGAGGTAATCCGGCACCGCGCGGTTGGCGTTGTGCGCCAGCACCACCTCTGCGATCGGCAGTCCCGCGGCACGCGCCCACAGGCACGCCACCGCGTTGCCGAGGTTGCCGCTCGGGACGATGAACGACGCCGGCTCCCCGTGCTGGCGCCAGATGCTGAGGCTGGTCGCGGCGTAGTAGACGCTCTGCGGCAGCAGGCGCCCGAGGTTGATGCTGTTGGCGGAAGACAGCGGCGAGCGCTGCCGCAGCGCCTCATCGCCGAACGCCTCCTTCACCAGGCGCTGGCAGTCATCGAAGGTGCCGCGCACCGCCAGCGCGCGCACGTTACCGCCCCAGCAGGTGAGCTGGCGCTCCTGCGTCGGGGATACCAGGCCTTTGGGGAAAAGCACCACGACCTCGATGCCGGGACGTCCATGGAAGGCGGCCGCCACCGCGCCTCCGGTGTCGCCCGAGGTCGCCACCAGGATCGTCAGGGGCGGCCCGCTGTCGCGGCGCAGGCGGCTGAAGGCCGCGGCCAGGAAGCGCGCGCCGAAATCCTTGAAGGCGGCCGTCGGCCCATGGAACAGCTCGAGCACCGCGAGGCGGTCGTCATCGGTCAGGCTGCTGCGCGGCACCGGGAAATTGAAAGCCTCGTTCACGATCGCAGGCAGCTGCGGCGCCAGCGCATCGCCTGCAATGAAGCCTTCGATGAGGGGCGCGCCGACCTCGGGCAGCGTCTGTGCGCCGGTGAAATCCCTGGGGCTGAATTTCGGCCAGCGGCTGGGAACGTAGAGACCGCCGTCGCCCGCAAGTCCCTGCAGGAGCGCCTCGCTGAAGGTGGCCGCTGTCACGCCGCCGCGGGAGCTCAGGAAAGTCAGCGCCGCCTCGCTCACGTGAGAACCCGCGCGCCGTCCGGGCTCACCCGCGTGCACCAGGCATCCGTCTTCAGGTCCTGGCGCGCGAATTCGCGCTGCATCGCGCTCAGCACCGCAGGGGCTGCGGCCGTGGTCGCCCAGGCGAACATCGAGGGGCCGGCGCCGGAGATCGAGCAGCCGAGCGCCCCGGCCTGCATGGCGCCGCGGCGCACGTCCGCGAAGCCCGGGATCAGCGCCTGGCGCTGCGGCTCGATCACGACGTCCTCGAGGGAGGCGCGGATCATGTCGAGGTCGTTCGTGTAGCAGCCGGAGATGAAGCCGGCGAGATTGGCGGTCTGCCACACGAAGTCCGAGAGCTCGACGCTCCCCCTGAGCATGGCGCGCGCCTTGGCGGTGGCGAGGAACATGTGCGGATGCACCACCACCGCGCGGATGTCCTCGGGCACCGGAATCTGCTTGACGCGCGGGTGATCGATGCCAACCGTCAGCACCAGCCCGCCGAAGAGCGAGGGTGCGATGTTGTCGACGTGCTGGCCGCCGCTCGCGACCGCCTCCCCCGCCATCGCGAACTTCAAAAGCTCAAGCTTCGGGTGCGGCTCGGGCAGGAGCACGTTGCCGGCCACCACCGCGGCCACCGCCGAGGCCGCCGAGCCCCCGAGGCCTGAGCCGAGCGGAATGCCCTTCTCGATCTCGACCACGAGGCCGAAGCCGGGCCGCGCCGCCTCCAGGAGCGCGATCAGCGCGCGTCCTGCGGTGTTGTCCTTCGCCTCGTGGGAGATGTCGACGGCGACGCCGCGCACCGCGCGGATCTCGACCCCGGGTTGGCTGCGGCGGCTGACGGTGACCGTGTCCCCGAGCGCGCCCAGTGCGAAGCCGAGGATGTCGAAGCCGATGGCGACGTTGCCGACGGAGGCCGGCGCGAAGGCGCTGACGCGTTCGGGCCGCTGGCCCTCACTCACAGCCGCGCCCCAAGATAGGCCGACAGGCGCAGCAGGTCGGCGAACACGCCGCCCGCGGTGACCTCGGGGCCTGCGCCCGGCCCCTGCACGATGAGGGGGTTGTCGCAGTAGCGGCGCGTGGCGAAGCGCACCACATTGTCGGTGAGGGCGATGTTGGCGAAGGGGTGCGTCGCCTCGAGCTCCTTCAGTCCCACCGTCGCCTCGCCCGCGGCCGTGATGCGCCCGGTGTAGCGCAGCATCCGCTGGCGGGCGCGCGCAGCGCGCAAGCGCTCGAGCATCGCCGCATCGTAGCGCGGCAGCTGCCCCATGAATTCCTCGATCGTGCCGCCGGCGAGCTCGCTCGGCACCAGGCTCTCCACCGTCACGTCCTTCAGTTCCAGCGCCAGCCCCATCTCGCGCCCGAGGATGATGAGCTTGCGCGCCACGTCCATGCCGGAGAGGTCATCGCGCGGGTCAGGCTCGGTGAAGCCGCGGGCGCGCGCCTCGTGCACGATGGAGGAGAAGTTCTTGGTGCCGTCGTAGACGTTGAAGAGGTAGGCGAGCGTGCCGGAGAAAATGCCCTCGATGCTCGTGATGTCATCGCCGGTCTCGCGCAGGTCGCGCAGCGTCTGCACCACCGGCAGTCCCGCCCCGACGGTGGCCTCGTAGAGATAGTGCGCACCCCCGGTGCGGCGCGCGCTGCGCAGCTTCTGGTAGGCGGTGTAGTCGCCGCTGTTGGCCTTCTTGTTGGGGGTGACGATGTGGATGCCGGCGCCCAGCCAGTCGGCGTAGCGCGCCGCCACCGCTGCACTGGCGGTGCAGTCGACGATCACGGTATGCGGCAGGTAGTCCACGCGCACGTGCTCGAGGAAGCGCGCCAGGTCCGCCTCCGTGCCGCGCGCCTCGAACTGGCCGCGCCAGTCGGCAAGATTCACGCCCGGGTCCGCGAGCAGCATGCGCTGCGACGTGAGCAGGCCGCGCACCCGCAGGTCGAGCTTGAACTGCTGCCGCAGCCGCTCGCTCTGCGAGGCCAGCTGGTCGAGGAGCACGCGCCCCACCGCCCCGGGGCCGATCACCCCGATGGAGAGCGTATGCGGGGAAAGATAGAGGCCGGCGTGCACCGCGCGCAGCGCCCGCGTGGCATGGCGGCCCTCGACCACGGCGGAGATGTTGCGCTCCGAGGCGCCCTGCGCGATGGCGCGCACGTTGACGCCCGCGGTGCCCAACGCTGCGAATACCTTGGCGGCGATGCCCGGGGTGCCGGCCATGCCGTCGCCGACGACCGCGAGAATGGCAAGGTCGGGGTCCACGTCCACGCTCTGGATCTGGCCGTCCTTGAGCTCGCGCTCGAACGCCCGCAGCACGATGGCGGCGGCGCGCTCGGCCTGCTCCTGGGGGATGGCGCAGCAAATGGAGTGCTCCGAGCTCCCCTGGGAGATGAGGATGACCGAGATGCCCTCCTCGCGCAGCGCGCCGAAGAGGCGGTGCGCGGTGCCCGGCACGCCGATCATGCCGGTGCCCTCAAGATTCACGAGCGCCACGCGGTCGATGCTGGTGATGCCCTTGACCGGCAGCTGCGAATCGGGGAGCGCGCAGATGAGCGTACCGACCTTGTGCGGCGCGAAGGTGTTGCGGATCCAGATCGGGATGCTGTCCTTGACCGCCGGCGCCATCGTCTTCGGGTGGATCACCTTGGCGCCGAAGTACGCAAGCTCCATCGCCTCGTTGTAGGAGAGCGAGTCGATGACCGTGGCATCCGGGACGCGGCGCGGATCGGCCGACAGCACGCCATCGACGTCGGTCCAGATGTGGATCTCGGAGGCCTCGAGCAGCGCCCCGAAAATCGAGGCGGAGAAGTCGCTGCCGTTGCGGCCGAGCGTGGTGCGCACGCCGCGGCGGTCGGAGGCGATGAAGCCGGTGATGACGAGCGTGCCGCCGAAGTCCGCCGGCACCTGGGCGGCAAGATTGGCGCGCGACTCGGTCCACTGGATGCCCGGGCCCCAGGCGCTCCAGTCCACCAGCACCACGCCGCTCGCGTCCACCCACTGCACGGGACCTGCGCGCCGGCGGCGCTCCTCGAAGAAGCGCTGGAACAGGCGCGAGGACCAGATCTCCCCGTAGCCGGCGATCAGGTCGCTCACGGTATTCGCCGCCGAGCGCGTCAGCTCCACCGCGTGCAGAATGCCGAGCAGGTCCTGGCAGTCGCGGTCGAAGCCTGCAAGGTAGGCCTGGGCGGACTGCGGCGTCAGCACCTCCTGTGCGATCGCCGCGTGGCGCGAGCGCAGCTGCGCGAGCTCGGCGCGATAGCTGCCGTCCTGGCGCTCGGCGAGCGCCACGAGGCGCAGCAACGCATCCGTGACGCCCTTGCAGGCGGACAGGACGACGGCCAGACGGGCAGGCGGGGCGGCTTCGAGTATGGCCGCCACTTTGCGGAAGCAGTCGGCGTCAGCAACGCTCGACCCTCCGAACTTGTGCACGACCCACGGATCGGGTTGGCTCATCGCAACAGGATTGAAAAGGGACCTTAAGACAAGGCCGTGCGACTCTACTGACGCGCCGCGGGCGGCGCAATGACGGCCGTGCCCGCACGCGGAAGGATCCAATCAAGCCCCAGGAGTGTGAACGGGTGGGTGGCGAGCATGCACCGTTGCGAGCCTTGCGGGCCGCACCCGCCTCAGGCTCTGCCTCATAAGGCAGAGGCCTGTTCCGGCGCGGCCATGGGCCTGCGCTGGCATAATCGATCCTGCGTGGAAGCCACCCTCGGACCCCTCCTGCCCCTTTTCGAACGCGAGCGCCGCGCGGGGCGCACGCTTGCGCTCGGCATCCTGGTGCACACGCAGGGCTCGACCTACAGGAAGCCCGGCGCACTCATATTGATGGCCGGCAACGGCGACTATGCGGGCCTGATCTCCGGCGGCTGCCTCGAGGGGGACCTGCGCGAGCACGCCCTGGGGGTGATCGGCAGCGGCCAGCCGCGCACGGTGCGCTACGACCTGCAGGGGCCGGATGAGCTGCTGTGGGGGCTGGGCCTCGGCTGCGAAGGCGCGATGCGCATCCTCATCCTGCCGGTCGGCGCGGCCAATGACTGGCAGCCGCTGGGCTGCCTCGCCGAGGCGCTCGCCGCTCACGTGCCGGCGGTGATCGGCGTGGTGTGTGACTCCTCGCAGCCGGGGGTCCCGGTCGGCAGTCTCGCACTGCCGCAGGATGCGCACGGCCGCACAGCGGCGGCGCTGCGTACGGACGCCATGCGCGAGGCGCTCCAAGAGGCCCTGGCGGCCGGCGAGAGCCGCTGGCTGCACGCGGAGAACGGCTCCTTCACCGTGTTCGCCGTGCCCCTCGCACTGCCGCCGCGCGTGCTCATCCTCGGAGCGGGTCCGGATGCGGCCCCGGTGGTGGATTTCGCGGCGCGCCTGAACTGGCGCGTCACGGTGCTCGATCATCGCGCCGCCTACGCCAACGCTGCGCATTTTCCGGCCGCCGAGGAGGTCCGCCATGCGCGTCCGGATGAGCTTGGCGCCCTCACCCTCGGGCGCTTCAGTGCCGCCGTGCTCATGAGTCACCACCTCGCGACGGACCTGACCTACCTGCGTGCGCTGGCCGCCTCCGCGGTGCCGTACGTGGGTCTTCTGGGACCTGCGGCCCGCCGCGACAAGCTCCTCGCCCGCCTCGGCGGCGAAGCCCGGGCGCTCAGCGGTCGCCTGCACGCACCGATCGGGCTGCCCCTCGGCGGGCGCACGCCCGAGGCGGTGGCTCTGGCGATCGTGGCGGAGATCCAGGCTTTCCTGGCGGACCGCTTGCCGCAGGCACGCTCGCTCGTCGCGCAGCGGTTGCGCGTGGCGAGCGCGGACTGACCCCGCATGAACGAGATCCAGCTGATCCGCCAGCAGCTCGATGCCGAACGCGAACACGCCGGCAGGGTGGCACGCGCCTGCGCCGCGGTACTCGGGCGCGCCGGGGCGCCGCTGCCGGCGAGCGGCAGCCCGCTCGAGGCCTTCCGCCAAGCCTGCGTCGATTACCTCGTGTGCGTGCTCGCCTGGTTCGAGGAGCGCGACCGGCGGCTCGGGGCTCTCACCAACAGCTACGGGCCCGAGCACCCCACCCGCGATGCCCTGGATGAGGCCCTCGCGCGTCGCGGCCGCAGCCGCGATGCCCTGGAGAAGCTCGAGGCGGCCTTCGCGCAGGGGGCCGATGCGGCCGCGCCCAAGAACCTGTGGGCCGAGTTTGCACACTTCCTCGATGGTCCCTGGAGCAGCCGCCGCGATGCCCTCGATGCGCTGCTGGCCGCCAATCCCCGCCCCGCGGAGTGGCGCCAGGTGAGCGGCATCGATGCTGACGGCATTCTCGAGGAGCGCGCCCGCTACGGCCGCATCGAGAAGGCCCTGCCGGGGGGTGTGTCTCTGGCCGCCCCGCCGGTGCTCGGGGCCTGAAGGGAGACAGCCGCCCATGGACGTCGAGAACGCCCACCGTCCCGCCGCGTCGCTGTTCGCCATCGTGCTCGCCGCCGGCGCCTCCACGCGCTTCGGCTCCCCGAAGCAGCTGGTGCGCATCGCCGGGCGCCCGCTGTTGCATACCGCGGTCACGCGCGCGTCCGAGGTGGTGGGCAGTGCCCTAATCGTGGTGCTCGGCGCCGGCGCCGCCGAGCTCGGGGCACTGCTGAAGCATTCCCCGGGCTCGATCGTGGTGAACCAGGAGTGGCGCGAGGGGCTCGGCAGCTCCATCCGCGCCGGCGTGGCGCGCCTGCCCCCGACCTGCTCCGGAGCGCTGCTGCTGCTGGCGGATCAGCCGCAGGTCACGGCCGATGACTTGCGGCGCCTAGCGGGCACCTGGCGCCGCCAGCCGCACTACGTCGCGGCCGCGCTCTATGGCGGCGCCTGCGGCGTGCCGGCGATCTTCCCGCGCAGCCTCTTCCAGGAGCTCGCGCAGCTGCGCGGTGACCAGGGCGCGCGCATGCTGCTGCGGCGTAACGTGGACCGCCTGGTGCGCGTGCCCATGCCCGGGGCCGAGCTCGACATCGACACCCCCGAGGACCTGCTCGCGGTGGAGGGCCCGACGTAGGCTTACGGGGGGGCGCGCTTCGCGGCCAGCACGCGCTGCGCCTTGATGAGGTGGGGCCGGTCGATCATCTGTCCGTCAAGGCTCGCCACCCCGCCCCCGCCGGCTGCGGCAAAGGCCTCGAGCACCCGCCGTGCATGGGCCTCTTCCGCCTCGCTCGGGGCGAAGGTCGCATTGATGGCGCCGATCTGCTCGGGGTGAATCGCGAGCTTGCCGGTGAAGCCATCGCGCCGCCCGTCCTGCGCTTCGCGGGTGAGCCCTGCGGCGTTGCGGAAATCGGTGTACACGCCATCGACCGCCTGCACCCCGAGCGCCGCCGCGGCGAGCACGCAGGCCATGCGGGCGCTCTGGAAAGTGAAGGTGTAGGCGCCGTCGGCATCGCGCGCTGTGGCCCCGAGCGCGGCACTCAGGTCTTCCGCGCCCCAGGTCAGTCCTGCGAGCCGCCGGCGTACCAGCGTCGAGGCACCGAGTTCCTGCGGATAGCGCGGCAGCGCGAGGAGCCCGGCGGGCGTCTCGGTGACCAGCACCAGCAGGCGCAGGGGCGGGGTGCCCGGCGGGCGGCCACTCTCGCGCCCGGCGAGCTGTTGGCACAGCGCGATGATCTCGGCCGCGGCACTCACCTTCGGCAGCACCAGGCCCGAAGGCAGAGGCCCTGCGAACAGCGCCTCGAGGTCCGCATGCACCTCGGCCCCGCCGGGCGCCGACAGGCGCACCCACAGCTCAGGTCCTGCCAGCGCACGCCCGGCCGACAACAGCCGCGCGATCTGCGCGCGTGCGGCCTCGCGGGCCGCCGGCGCCACCGAGTCCTCGAGGTCCAGGATCAGGGCATCCGCGGTGCTGCCGAGCGCCTTAACCTGCTTCTTCTCGCTGTCGCCCGGGACGAACAGCCAGGAACGCAGGCCGGTCGGGAAGCCCTGCGCGCTCACGCGGCGGGTCTTTTGAGCATGAGGGCGCTGCGGCGGCAGGAGGCCACCTCCTCGTCGCGCTGGTTGAAGGCGCGATGCTCGAACACCACGATCCCGGAGTCCTGGCGCGACTGGCTCTCGCGCTTGGACACCACCGCGGTGGCGGCCCGCAGCGTATCCCCGATCAGCACCGGGCGCGGGAAGCGCACCTCCTCCCAGCCGAGGTTCCCCAAGGTCGTGCCGTAGGTGGTGTCATACACCGAAAGTCCGGTCAGGAGCCCGAGCGTAAAGACGCTGTTGACGAGACGCTCGCCGAAAGGGGTGCCCTTGGCGTACTGCGCATCGAGGTGAATGGCCGCCGGGTTCATGGTCAGGGCAGAGAACAGCAGGTTGTCGGTCTCGGTGACCGTACGGCGCACCACGTGCTCGAAGCGCTGCCCGACGGAAAATTCCTCGTAGTAAAGCCCGGGCACGATCATCTCCTTCAAAAACAGGCACCTAGTGTCCCACAGGACTCATAACCCGAGAAAGGGTGCACCCAACCAGACGGTATTTAGCCCCCTTTCGCACTGCCCCTATAGTCGATGGGGCCATGTATCAGTATGACGAACTCGATCAGGCCTTCGTGGATGAGCGCGTGCGCGAGTTCCGCGACCAGACGCGCCGGCACCTGGCGGGCGAGCTCACGGAGGATGAGTTCAAGCCCCTGCGGCTGCGCAACGGCCTGTACCTGCAGCGCCACGCGCCGATGCTGCGCATCGCGATCCCCTATGGACTGCTCTCGGTGCGCCAGCTGCGCACGCTCGCCGACATCACGCGCCGCTACGACCGCGGCTTCGGGCACTTCACGACCCGCCAGAACCTGCAGCTGAACTGGCCGAAGCTCGAGGAGGTCCCGGACATCCTCGCGCAACTTGCGACCGTGCAGATGCACGCCATCCAGACGAGCGGCAACTGCGTGCGCAACGTCACCGCCGATCACCTGGCCGGCATTGCCCCCGATGAGGTCGATGACCCGCGCCCCTACTGCGAGATCATCCGCCAGTGGGCAACACTGCACCCGGAATTCACCTACCTGCCGCGCAAGTTCAAGATCGCCGTCACCGGGGCGGCGGCCGACCGCGCGGCCTCCGAGGTCCACGACGTCGGCCTGCACCTGGTGCGCGCCGCCGATGGGGCGCTCGGTTTTCGCGTGCTCGTCGGCGGTGGCCTCGGGCGCACGCCGATCATCGGCCAGGTGCTGCGCGAGTTCCTGCCGCGCCAGCAGCTGCTCGCCTACCTCGATGCGATCCTGCGCGTCTACAACCGTCAGGGACGCCGCGACAACATTCACAAGGCGCGCATCAAGATCCTAGTGAAGGCACTCGGGATCGGGCGTTTTCGCGAGCTCGTCGACGCCGAATACGCGGCCAATGCTGCGCACGCACCGCTGTTGCCCCTTGAAGAGATCGAGCGGGTGCGCAGCTTTTTTCGCCCGCAGCCCTACGAGATCCTCGCCGACCGCGATGTCACCGAGGGTCGCGAACCGCGCTTCCTCGCCTGGTACCGCTACAACACCCGTGCGCACAAAGTCAGCGGTTACCGCGCCGTGTTCGTGTCCCTCAAGGCCCACGGCAGTGTCCCCGGTGACATGACGGCGGCGCAGATGGATGCCCTCGCGAACCTCGCCGAGCGCGTGAGCTTTGGCCTGGTGCGCGCCACGCACAACCAGAACCTGCTGCTCGCGGACGTGCCGCAGCGCGAGCTGTATGCCGTGTGGCAGGAACTGGAGCGCCTCGAGCTTGGCACCCCCAACATCGGCACCCTCACCGACATGATCGCCTGCCCGGGACTGGACTTCTGCTCGCTCGCCAATGCCGGCACGCTCGATGTCGCGAAGCAGATCCAGGCGCACTTCGATGACCTCGACTACCTCTATGACTTAGGTGATATCGAGCTGAAGATGTCCGGCTGCATGAATGCCTGCGGCCATCACCACGTCGGCCACATCGGCGTGCTCGGCGTCGACAAGCACGGCGAGGAGTGGTACCAGATCACTCTCGGGGGCTCCGCTTCCGGCGGCGCCACCACGCTCGGGGAGGTCATTGGCCCCTCGGTGCCCAAGCAGGAGGTGGCCGCAACGCTTGAGCGCATCGTGGAGGCGTACCGCGCGCTGCGCCAGGAAGACGAGCGCTTCATCGACACCGTGCACCGCCTCGGCATCAGGCCCTTCAAGGAGCAGGCCTATGCGCCACATCCTGCGGCGGCGTGAACTCATCGCTGACGCGTGGCGTTACCTCGGCGAGGACGACGCCGCCGGGCAACCCCTGATCGTGCCGTTCGCCGAATGGCGGCGCACGCCGGCGGCGTGGGCGCAGCGGCAGGGGAGCTTAGGGGTGCGCCTGGCGCCGGTCGATCGGGTGGAGGAACTGGCCGCGGACCTGCCGCGCCTGAGTCTCATCGCCGCAGAATTCCCCTCCCCCGGCGAGGGCCGCGGCTACACCCAGGGGCAGCTGCTGCGCGGGCGCTTCGGATTCACGGGCGAGCTGCGCGCGGTGGGCGCAGGCGTGAGGCAGGACCTGATCTGGCTGCTGGCACGCTGCGGCTTCGATGCCTTCGAGCTCGCCCCGAACGAGGACCCGCGCGCCGCCGCTGAAGCGCTCGAGCGCTACGACGTCATCTACCAGGGCAGCAGCGCTCAGCTGCCGGTGCGCCAGCAGCGCTTCTTCAGCCCCTAACGCTCCGGCAGCGTCACTGCGGCGAACATCTCGCGCACCTCCTCGGCGGAGGCTGCGCGGTGGGCGCGCTCGATCAGCCGCCGGTCCAGGTGCGGCGCCAGCAGTTGCGCGAACTCGTACATGTACTTGCGCAACAGCGTGCCGCGCCGGAAGCCGATCCAGGTGGTGTGCGCGGCGAACAGGTGCCCGGCATCGATCGCCTTCAGATCCGGATCGTTCTCATCGATGGCCATGTGGGCCACGATCCCCACCCCGAGCCCCAGGCGCACGTAGGTCTCGATCACGTCCGCATCGCGCGCCGTGATGGCAACGTTCGGCACCATGCCGGCGCGCGCGAAGGCCTCGTGCAGTGACGAGGGCCCGGTGAAACTGAAGGTGTAGGTGATCAGGGGGTAGGCGGCGAGCGCCTTGAAGGTGAGCCGGCCGCCTTCGGCCAGCGGGTGGCTGCGCGGCACGATGACCGTGCGGTGCCAGCGGTAGCACGGCAGCAGCGTCAGGTCACCGAACAGCTGCTCGGAGCCGGTCGCGATGGCGCAGTCGATGCGATCACTCGCCACCATCTCGGCAATCTGCTCGGAAGTGCCCTGGTGCAGGTTCAGGCGCACCTGCGGGTAGCGGGCGAGGAACTCGCGGATCACGGACGGCAGCACGTAGCGTGCCTGGGTGTGGGTGGTGCCGATGGAAAGGCTGCCGCGCCCCTCATCACGCAGCTCCGTGGAAAGATCGCGGATGCTCTGGGCTTCCTGCAGGATCTTCAGCGCGCGCTCGATGACCTGCTGGCCGGCGGGCGTGATGCGCGTAAGGTTGCGGCCCTCGCGCACGAAGATCTGGAAACCGAGCTCATCCTCCAGAAGCTTGATCTGCTTGCTCACCCCGGGCTGCGAGGTGTGCAGCTTCTGCGCCGCGGCGGTGATGTTGAGGCCGCTCTGAGCGACGGCGGCGAGGTAGCGCAGCTGATGCAGTTTCATAGGGGGAGTAAGCCTAACCCAAGGCGTGGTGCTTTCGTTAAGTCCCGTCACCGCCCTATAACCGCCGCGTAACCCTTCAGAAGTAATCATTCGTTCTGTGCCGGCAGCGGCCCTCCTATAGTCCTACGACCATGGGAGAAACCCTTGCCCCGCAACTTGAGCTCAAGGCGCAGGCCGTGCGCCGCCAGCTGGCGTCGGCCCTCGAACGTCACGGGCGGCTGACCTACTCCAACAGCCTGGGCGCCGAATCCATGGTGCTCACCGACATCATCTGGACGCATCTGCCGCAGATCGAGATCTTCAGCATCGACACCGGGCGGCTGCACGAGGAAACCTACCGGCTCATCGACCGCCTGCAGCAGCGCTACCGGCGCACCCTGCGCGTGGTGTACCCGGATGCGCGCGAGCTTGAGCGCCTGGTGGCGCGCCAGGGAATGAACGGCTTCTATGAGAGCCTGGAGGCACGCCTGGAATGCTGCCGCATCCGCAAAGTCGAGCCCTTCCGCCGCGCCATTGCCGGGGTCCCCGCCTGGGTCACCGGGGTGCGCCATGAGCAGTCCGCCGGACGCGCGCAGCTTACGGCCGAGGAATGGGACGGCGAGTACGGCCTCTATAAGCTGAGCCCGCTCCTTGAGTGGTCGGAAGCGGAGGTGTGGGAATACATCCGCGCCCTGGGCCTGCCGTACAATCCGCTGCACGACCGGCAGTACCCGAGCATCGGCTGCTCGCCCTGCACGCGTGCCATCCAGCCCGGCGAGAGCCGGCGCGCGGGTCGCTGGTGGTGGGAACAGGCGGAATCACGCGAATGCGGACTGCATCCAAGACACAAGGCACTGCCGGCCGTGGCCCGGGTGAACTAGGTCCGCACATGGACTACCTGCCGGTATTCCTAAAGGTCGAGGGCCGCTCCGTGATCGTCGTCGGCGGCGGTGAGGTGGCCCTGCGCAAGGCGCAGTGGCTCCTGAAGGCCGGCGCCCGCGTGACGATCATCGCGCCTGAGCTTACCGGCGACCTCGCCCGCTACGCCGTGAACGCGGAAATCTCGCACACGCCGGCGGCCTTCGCCGCGGGACTCATCAGAGGCGCCGTGGCGGTGGTTGCCGCCACCGACGACCGCGAGGTCAATGTCGCCGTGTCGGCGGCTGCGCAGGCGCAGGCCATCCCGGTCAACGTGGTCGACGATGCCGAGCTTTCGACCTTCATCTTCCCGGCGATCATCGACCGCTCGCCGCTCATCGTCGCGGTGAGCTCCGCCGGGCACGCGCCGGTGCTCGCGCGCGGCGTACGCGAGCAGATCGAGGCCCTGCTGCCGCAGCGCCTGGGTGCGCTCGCGCGTTTCATGGGCCGCCATCGCAAGAGCGTGCAGGCAGCCCTCGCCGCTCCCGGCCGGCGCGCCTTCTGGGAGCGCATCGTGCGCGGCCCCGTCGGTACGCAGGTGCTTAAAGGGGATGAGGCGGGCGCCACCGGCAGCCTGCGCCGTGAACTGCTCGCTTCAAGGCTCACCACCCCGCCCACCGCGGCCGCCTCAGCCCTCGGGGAGGTCTATCTCATCGGCGCCGGCCCCGGGGATCCGGACCTTCTGACACTGCGCGCGCTGCAGCTCCTGCAGCAGGCCGACGTCATCCTCTACGACCGCCTGGTAAGCGAGGCGGTGCTCGAGCGCGCCCGGCGCGATGCGCGGCGGGTCTTCGTCGGCAAGGAGTCCGGGGAGCGCGGCCAGCAGGAGCGCATCCATGCTTTGCTCATCGAGCTCACTTCGCGCGGCCAGCGGGTCGCGCGTCTGAAGGGCGGCGATCCGTTCGTGTTCGGGCGCGGCGGGGAAGAGATCGAGGTACTGACGAGGCACGGCATCCCCTTTACCGTCGTGCCGGGTATCACGGCGGCCTTGGGAGCCGCGGCGAGCGCAGGCCTGCCCCTCACCCACCGGCGCCTCGCCCAGAGCGTGACGTTCGTGACCGGACATGGGGGCGGCACAGGCGCCACCGACTGGCGCTATTTCGCCGACCCCTCCCACACCGTCGTCTTCTACATGGGGGTCGCGCAGCTTCAGGGGATCCTCGCGCGCCTGCGCGCCGCGGGTGCGCAGGAGCTGCACCCGGTGGCGATCGTCGAGCGCGCAACGCTCCCGGCGCAGCGCGTGCTGCGCGGCACACTCGCCGATATCGCAGCGAGCGCACTGCGGGCTCAGATCGAGCCGCCCGCGCTCCTGGTGGCGGGCGCGGTGGCCGCGTTCGCCGGCGCCGAGGACTTGAGCGCGCTCGCGGCCCCTGCGGTGGGCGCCCTCGCGTGAGTTCGGTCGCAGGCTTCGTCGGGGCCGTCGGCAACACACCGCTCCTGCGTCTGGCGCGCCTGAGCGCCGAGACCGGCTGCGAGATCCTCGGCAAGGCCGAATTCATGAATCCGGGCGGCTCGGTCAAGGACCGCGCGGCGCTCGCCATCGTGCGCCGTGCCGAGGAGCGCGGTGAGCTCATCGCGGGCGGCACGGTCGTTGAAGGCACCGCCGGCAACACCGGGATCGGCCTTGCGCACGTGTGCAATGCGCGCGGCTACCGCTGCGTCATCGTGATGCCCGACAATCAGTCGGCCGAGAAGTACCGCCTGCTCGAAATACTCGGCGCCGAGGTGCACCAGGTGCCGGTGGTGCCCTACAGCAACCCGAACCAGTACCAGAAGGTCGCGCAGCGTCTCGCCGCTGCGCTGCCCAACGCCATCTGGTCCAACCAGTTCGACAACACCGCCAACCGCGATGCGCATTTTACCGGCACCGGACCTGAGATCTGGGCGCAGACACTCGGCCGCATCGACGCCTTCGTCGCCGCGAGCGGCACCGGGGGGACCTTCGCCGGGGTCGCCGCGTTCCTGAAGTCGCAGCGCCCCAGCGTGCGCTGCGTGCTGGCCGACCCACCGGGCAGCAGCCTGTACGCCTTCGTGCGCACCGGCACGCTCAGCCCCACCGGCAAGAGCTCCATCACCGAGGGCATCGGCATCGCCCGCATCACCGCGAACCTTAAGGACGCGCCCATCGATGCGGCGCTGCACGTCACCGATGAGGAGACGGTGCGCTTCGTGTACCGGCTGCTCAACGAGGAGGGACTGCTGCTCGGCAGCACCAGCGGCATCAACGTCGCCGCCGCCGTGACCCTCGCCCGCGAGCTCGGCCCCGGGCACACCATCGTCACGGTGCTGTGTGACGGCGGCGCGAAGTACCAGTCGCGCCTCTTCAACCGCGGCTGGCTCGAGGAAAAGGGCCTGGCGGCACACGTGCCGGTCCTGTCTGCGGCCTCCCGCGAGCTGCTGCAGACCACCCTCGTCGCCTGAGGGGCGCACCCGCCCCCTCTGGCTGCCGGCCACGCCTCCGTGCCACAGTGCGCGGAACATGCCGACCCGTAGCCCGCCGCCTTCGCCATGACAGGCCTGTTAGGTCCTGCAGAGCTCGAGGCGCTGCGCCTGAGTCTTGCCGTCGCCGGCATGAGCGTGCTCGCAAGCCTGCCCGTGGCGATCCTCCTCGCCTGGCTGCTCACGCGCGTGCGTTTCCCGGGGCGCACGCTCTTTGATGCCTTCGTGCACCTGCCGCTGGTGCTGCCGCCGGTGGCGGTGGGCTACGTGCTGCTGCTCATCTTCGGTGTGCGCGGAGCCGCCGGTGCCTGGCTCGATGAGCACTTCGGCATCCGCCTCGCCTTCAGCACCGCAGGCGCGGCGCTCGCGACCGCGGTCATGACCCTGCCGCTCATGGTGCGCGCCATCCGCCTGTCGCTTGAGGGGATCGATGCGGGCCTGGAGGATGCGGCCCGCACGCTCGGCGCGCGTCCGCTGGATCGCTTCTTCAGCATCACGCTGCCCCTGATGCTGCCGGGGATCCTGGCAGGCGTCGTCACCGCCTTTGCCGCAGGCTTGGGGGAGTTCGGCGCGGTCATCACCTTCGCCTCCAACATCCCGGGCGTCACCCGTACGCTGCCACTCGCCCTCTACACCGCCATGCAGTCCCCGGGAGGGGATGCCGTGGCGCTGCGCCTGGCGATCCTGTCCTTCACGCTCGGGGTCATGGGCCTCATCGGCGCCGAGTGGCTGCTGCGCCGCGTCCGCGCGCGGCTGCAGGGCTGACTTTCCCGATGCTCGACCTCAGGCTCATCAAGCGCCGCCCCGGCTTCACGCTGGACGCCGCGTTGCTTGCGCCCTACCCCGGTGTCATCGCGGTGTTCGGGCGCTCCGGCAGCGGCAAGACCACGCTCCTGAACCTCATCGCCGGTCTCGAGCCACCCGATGAGGGCCACATCCGCCTGGCTGCGGACACTCTCACCGACACTGCCGCGGGCATCGAGGTCCCGGTCGAGCGCCGCCACATCGGCTACGTGTTCCAGGAGCCGCGCCTGTTTCCGCATCTGAGCGTCGCGGGCAACCTGCGCTACGGGGAGGCCCGTGCCCGCGACGCCCCGCGCATCGCCGGCTTCGCCGAGGTGGTGGCGCTTCTGGGCCTTGAGAAGCTCCTCGCCCGCCAGCCGCACCGCCTCTCCGGCGGCGAGCGCCAGCGCGTGGCGCTCGGGCGGGCGCTGCTGTCGCAGCCGCGCCTGCTGCTCCTCGATGAGCCGCTCGCCTCGCTCGATGTCACGCGGCGCGAGGAAGTGCTCCCCTACCTCGAAGCCCTGCGCGACCGCCTCGCGATCCCCATGGTCTACGTCAGTCACCAGTTCGAGGAGGTGCTGCGGCTGGCCACCTACCTTGTGGTGCTCGAGGGCGGGCGCGTGTGCACGCACGGTCCGGTGAGCGAAGTCGCCCTGCGCGGGGAGTTCCAGGCGGTGGCGGGGCCTGAAGTTACCGGGGCGGTGCTCGAGGGCATCATCACGCACCTCGATGAGCCCAACGGCACTGTGGACCTTGCGGTCGGCGCCGGCACCCTGAGGGTGAGCCTGCGCGGTGCGGCCCGGGGCGCGCGCGTGCGCCTGCAGGTGCTGGCGCGCGACGTGATCCTCGCCACCCAGCCGGTGGCGGGCCTGAGCGTGCGCAACGCGCTGCCCGGCACGGTGGTGGCGGTCCGCTGCGATGAGCTCGGCGCGCTCGTGACGGTGGACGTCGGTGGCGTGTGCGTGCTCGCGCGCATCACGCTCGAGGCGCTGCGCGCCCTCGACCTGAAGGCCGGCGCTGCCGCCTGGGCGTTGTTCAAGGCGATTTCGACCCGCGGCCATGCCTTTGCGCTGCCGGCGGCTTCCCCCTAGAGTGGCGAGCGCGCCCCGGCCTGAGCCTGCGGGCGCTGCTTAGGAGTCATCGTGTCATTGTTCCTGGCTGGCGTGCCGGTGTGGCTCGGCGCACTGCTGGTGGTCATCCTGCCGACGCTGCTGGCGATGTGCGGCCCGATCCTGGTGCGGCGGCGCTTCAGCCTCGAGCGCCTCACCACCAACAACGAGATCGCGGGCTTCAAATTCGCCACCGTCGGGGTGATCTACGCGGTGCTGCTCGCCTTTGCGATCATCATCGTGTGGGAGCGCTTCGCCGATGCGGAGAACGCGGTGGTGCAGGAGGCCGGCGCCGCGGCCACCTTGTACCGGCTCGCGCAAGGCAGCGATCCTGAGAGTCGTGCGGTGCGCGCCGCGCTCAGTGACTACCTGCACCTGGCGCTCACGCAGGACTGGCCGCAGATGGCGCGCGTGCGCGCCAGTCCCGAGGTGACGCGTGCGCTCGATACCCTCTACGCGCGTGAGCTGGCGCTGACGCGCTCCGGGTTGCAACAGCAGCCGGTGCTGGTGGAGATGTTCCACCAGCTCGATAACATGACCCAGGCACGGCGCGCACGGCTGCATCTTGCGACCGGGATCGTGCCCGGCATCCTCTGGGGCGTGCTGGTGCTCGGCGGGGTACTCACCGTCGGCTTCACGTTCTTCTTCGGCACGCGCAACCTGCGTGCCCAGGTGATGATGACCGGGATCCTCTCGATCATCGTCTTCATGGGCCTGTTCGTGATCGTCTCGATCAACCACCCCTTCACAGGTCCTGTGCATATCGACGGCGAACCCCTGGCCGCGGTGCTCGAGGACTTCGGCAGCCGCTGACAGCCCTATCCGCTCAGCTGCGTGAGGAGGCCCGCGTACAGCTCGATGCCGTCCCGGTGGTTGCCGAGCCTGAGGTTCTCGTTGCGGGTGTGCTGGCTGTCGTCGTAGCTGGCGGCAGGGTCCGGCGCGCCGCGGGGGTGGCTCACGGGTGCGTTCATGCAGCGTCCGGTACCGCCTTCTCGCTCACCATGGTGAGGACGTCGTAGCTTGCGACGGTCTCTCCGGCCGCGTTCGTGATGAGCGTGTCCCAGCGCACCTCGCCGTAGCCTGAGCCCGCCCGCAGCGACTTCTCCTTGCAGGTGAGGCGCACCTTGATGCGGGTGCCCGGCTTCACCGGCTTCAGGAAGCGCAGGCTGTCGAGCCCGTAGTTCGCCAGCACCGGCCCATAGGGCGGATCAACGAACAGGCCCGCCGCCGCCGCCACCAGGAAATAGCCGTGCGCTACGCGGCCGCCGAACAGCGGGTTGCGCGCCGCCTGCGCCTCGTCCATGTGGGCATAGAAGTGGTCCCCGGAGAGCTTCGCGAAACGCTCGATATCCTCGACCGTGACCTCGCGCTCGGCCGAATGGAAGGTGTCACCGATGGCAAGCTCGCCGAAGGGCTTGCGGAACGGATGCACGCCAGGATCGAGCTCACGCGCGCCGCGCGTCCAGCGGCCGGTGACCGCGGTGATCAGATCCGGGCTCCCCTGCACCGCGGTGCGCTGCAGGTAGTGCATGACGCCGCGGATGCCGCCCATTTCCTCGCCGCCGCCGGCGCGTCCCGGACCGCCGTGCACGAGGTGCGGCAGCGGGGAGCCGTGGCCGGTGGATTCACCGGCGCAGTGGCGGTTCACGACGACGATGCGGCCGTGCCAGGGAGCAAGACCCAGCACCAGCTGCGCGGCCTGCGCATCGTCGGCGCTGAACACGGACGCGGCGAGGCTGCCGCCGCCGCGGCGGCCGAGCGCGATCGCCTCCGCGTTGCCGCGGTAGGGAATGAGCGTGCACACGGGGCCAAAGACCTCCACCGTATGCACCGCGCGCGCGGCGGCGGTGTCGCGGCAGTAGAGGAGCGTCGGCGCAATGAAAGCGCCGCGCTCGGCATCCGCGCCGAGCGGGCTAAGGGCTGCACCCTCGCCGAACACGACCTCCGTCTCGCGGCGCAGCCTGCCGAGCTGCTCGAGCACCTCGCGGCGCTGCGCCAGCGATGCGAGCGGGCCCATGCGCACGTTCTCCAGGCGCGGATCCCCGACCACCACCCGGGCGAGCGCTGCGCGCAGCGCCTCGAGCACCTGCGGGGCGTGTTCGGCCGGCACCAGGGCGCGTCGGATGGCGGTGCACTTCTGCCCCGCCTTCACGGTCATCTCGCGCACCACCTCGCGCACGAACAGGTCGAACTCGGGCGTGCCGGGGGCGGCATCGCGCCCCAGGAGCGAGGCATTGAGCGAGTCGGTCTCGGCGGTGAAGCGCACCGAGTTTTTCAGCACCGCCGGGTGCTGGCGCAGCTTGAGCGCCGTGGTGGCAGAACCGGTGAAGGCGACCACGTCCTGGCAGCTGAGGTGGTCAAAGAGCGACCCCACGCTGCCGCAGATGAGCTGCACCGCCCCCTGCGGCAGGACTGCTGCGTCGAGGATGCGCCGGAACACGCATTCGGTGAGGTAGGCGGTCTGGGTGGCGGGCTTGACGATCGCCGGCATACCGGCCAGCAGCGCCGGCGCCAGCTTCTCCAGCATCCCCCACACCGGGAAGTTGAAGGCGTTGATGTGCACCGCCGCGCCTTCGAGCGGCACGCACACGTGCTGGCCGATGAAGGTACCGCCCTTGGAGAGCGCCTCGACGCCGCCATCGATGTAGACGTGGGCATTGGGCAGCTCGCGGGTTCCCTTGCTGGCATACACAAAGAGCGTGCTGATGCCGCCGTCGATGTCGATCCAGGCGTCGGCCTTGGTGGCACCGGTTGCATAGGAGAGCTGGTAGAACTCCTCCTTGTGTTCGCCGAGGTACTTGGCGAGGGCTTTGAGCTGGTTGGCGCGCTCGTGGAAGGTCAGGCCGCGCAGCGCCGGCCCCCCGACCTCGCGCGCGTACTCGAGCGCCGCGGCGCTATCGAAGCCTTCCGCGCTGGCGCTCGCGATCACGGCCCCCGTGGTGGCATCGCGCAGCGCGGTGCCCGTGCCCGCCCCGCTCTGCCAGCGCCCGGCGATGAAACTCTCAAGCTGCATGGCTCAGGTAACCTCCGCGGGCAGCACCGGCCCGTCGATGCGGTAGGAGCGGCCGCGGAACAGCGCCAGGCGTTCCCCGTGGCCGTTGAAGATGACGATCTCGTAGAGCCCGTTGCGGCGCGTGCGCCACAGCTCGCGCGCCTCGGCCGTGAGCGTGTCCCCGGTGCGCGCGCCGGCGAGGAAATCGATGCTGGCGGCAGCGCCCACGGTGGCTTCATTGTAGGTGTTGCAGGCGAAGGCGAAGGCGCTGTCGCCGAGTGCGAAGATGAGACCCCCATGACACAGGCCGTGGCCGTTCACCATGTCGGCGCGCACCGGCATCGTCACCTGCGCATAGCCCGGCCGCACCGCCGTGACGCTCATGCCGAGTGACTGCGAGGCGCGGTCGCGCCCGTAGAGCGCATCGACGGAGCGCTCGGCGATGAGCTGCGCTTCGGCGGCGGCGATGGGGTCGGCCATGCTCCTTAACGTCCCGTGAAGTGCGCGGCGCGCTTGGCGGTAAAGGCGGCGACCCCTTCGGCGTAATCGGCGGAGCGACCGAGCTCGCCCTGGTAGTCGCGCTCGATGTCCAGCTGCTCGGCAAGATTCCTGCCGAGGCCTTCGTAGATCGCCTGCTTGGTGCGCGCAAGACCACGCGTCGGGGCGCCGGCGAAGTGGGCTGCCAGGTCCTCGATGACGCCCGCGAATTCGGCGTCCTCGACGCTGCGCCAGATGAGGCCCCAGCTGGCGGCGTCCGCGGCGCTGAGCTTGTCCCCGAGCAGCGCCAGGCCGAGTGCGCGCGCCGTGCCGATGAGCCGCGGCAGTGACCAGGTGCCGCCGGAGTCGGGCACCAGGCCGAGTTTCTCGAACGCCTGTACGAACACGGCCGAGCGCGCTGCCACCACGATGTCGCAGGCGAGCGCAAGATTCGCGCCGGCGCCGGCGGCCACGCCGTTGACCGCGGCGATCACCGGCAGCGGCAGCGCGCGCAGGGTGAGGACGAGCGGCTTGTAGTGCCTCTCGATCGAGGCGGCGAGGTCGGGCGCGGCGGCCCCGGGGGCCACCGCACGGTCGTTCAAGTCCTGGCCGGCGCAGAAGCCGCGCCCGGCGCCGGTGAGGACGAGCACCCGCGCCTGCGAGCCGGGAATCGCTGCGAGCGCAGCGCGCACCTCGGTGTGCATCTCGGTGTTGAAGCTGTTGAGGCGCTCGGGCCGGTTGAGTGTGAGGCGGGCGATACCCGCCTCGATCGAGAACAGTATGGTGTGGTAGCTCACGCGGTCCTCCAGCGGCTTCATTTCTCGTCGTAGTCGAGCTCGAGCGGCGCCGTCCTGATGTGCGACTGGCAGGCGAGCACGTAGCCCTGCTCGAGCTCCCAGTCCTCCAGCGCATAGTTCTGGGTCATCGTGACCTCACCCCGCACCACCTTGGTCCGGCAGGTCGAGCACACGCCGGCGCGGCAGGAGAACGGCAACTCGATCCCGGCGCGCGCAGCGCCGTCCAGGACCGTCTCACCGTGCGCCTTCATGGTGAAGGCGCGGCGTCGCCCGTCCATGAGAATCGTCACCTGCGCCTCCCCGGCCGTCGGCGGCAGCGCGACCGGCACCGGCGCCGCCTCCTGCAGCGGCACGCCGCCCTCGGTGGTGGCGAGGGTGAAGTGCTCGGCGTGGATGCGCGCAGGCTCCACCCCAAGTGCGCGCAGCGTCGCACTCACGGTCTCGATCATGTTGCCCGGCCCGCACACGAAGTACTCGCGCACCGCCTGCGGCTCGAACAGGGCTTGCGCGAACTCGCGCACGCGCGTCGCGTCCAGGCGCCCGTTGTAGAGCTCGACCTCCTGCGGCTCGCGGCTCATGACGAAATGCAGCGCAAGGCGCGTGAGATGGCGGTCCTTGAGCGCCAGCAGCTCCTCAAGACACATGGCGCGGGCGGTGCCGGTATTGCCATAGAAGAGGAGCACCCGGGCCGCACCGCCGGCAAGCAGCGCCCGCACCACCGACAGCACCGGCGTGATCCCGCAGCCGGCGGCAAAGGCGACGTAGGTGCCCCCGGGGGCCCCGGCCGCGCGCGGGGTGAAGCTGCCGTTCGGCGGCAGCACGTCGAGCGTCTCTCCGGCCCGCAGAGCTTCCGCCAGGTGGGTCGACATGCGCCCCCGCGGCAGCACCCGCGGCACGATGCGCAGCGGCCACTCCCCGGGTGCATTGACGAGCGAGTAGGTGCGCCGCAGCTCCTCATCCGCGATGCGCGTGCACACGACGACGTGCTGACCGGGTGCGCCGCGGTAGTCGCCCCTGAGGTCTTCGGGGACCTCGAGCGCGATCTCGACGGCATCGGCAGCCTCGGGTGCGACGTTCAGGACCTTCAGGGGATGGAACCGGAGCATCGCCCTAGAGACACTTGAAGTAGTCGAAGGGCTCGGCGCAGCGCATGCAGCGGTGATGTGCCTTGCAGGGCGTGGAGCCGAATTCGCTCAGGCACTCCGTGGCAAGACTGCCGCAGCGCGGACAGGCAATCGCGCGCGGCCCGCGCAGCGCGCGCACGCTCGCCAGGGGTTGCTGCGGCGGCGCGATGCCATAGGCGGCAAGCTTGGCGCGCCCCTGCGGGCTCAGCCACGCGCTCGTCCAGGGCGGGTTGAGCTGCTCCTCGAGCACCGCATCGGCAAAGCCGTGCGCGCTGAGCGCCGCACGCACCTGCGCGCGGATGACTTCGGTGGCCGGGCAGCCCGAATACGTGGGCGTCAGGGCCACACGGACGGGCTCACCGGCGCGCGCCACGACCCGCCGCACGATTCCAAGATCAACGATGCTCAGCACCGGGAGCTCAGGATCGGCAACCGACTCCAGCACGGCCCACACGCGCGCCTCGGACGGGACGGCGGCCTGTGGCTCGCGCGCGCCGGCGGTCACGGCGGCTACCACTGCACCCCCGGGTGGGCGCGCGGCAGCTGCTGCATCTCGGCGAGCAAGTGCGAGAGGTGCTCGGTGTGTGCACCGCGCTTGCCGTGCCAGGGATAGGGGGCATCGGCCGGGCGCGTCAGCGTCGCCGCTTCGAGGTCCGCGGCGATGTGCGCAGACCAGGCAGGCGCGAGCGCGGCAAGCTGCGGTGCGATGCCGGCGGCCGCCACCAGCGCATCGGTGTCATCGCTCGTGAAGAGCTCATGGGTGAAGCGCCACAGCTCATCGAGCGCCCGCTGCACGCGCTCGTGGCTCGCGGCGGTGCCATCGCCGAGGCGCACCAGCCAGCCGCTGCTGAAGCGCTGGTGGTAACGGGTCTCCTTCACGGCCTTGGCAGCAATGGCGGCCAGGCGCGCGTCCGCGGACTGCGTGAGCGCCTCGTAGAGCACGAGCTGCCAGGTGTCGGTGAGCCACTGGCGCACGATCGTGTGGCCGAAGTCCCCGTTCGGCTGCTCCACCAGGGCAAGGTTCAGAAATTCGGGCGCATCGCGCAGGAAGGCGAGCGCATCCTCGTCGCGACCGCGTCCCTCGAGCTCGCCGGCGTGGCTGAGCAGCAGGCGCGCCTGGCCGATGAGGTCGAGCGCGAGGTTGGCAAGCCCCAGGTCCTCTTCCAGCTGCGGGGCGTGCCCGACCCACTCGCCGAGGCGCTGGCCGAGAATGAGGCTCGTGTCCGCCAGGCGCAGCACGTACTTAACGTGCGCCGCGGTGAGCGTCGCATCCGCCCCTGGTGGCAGCGCCTGCACGCTCACAGGTTCTTCACCTCGTCCGGGATCTCGTAGAAGGTCGGGTGGCGGTATACCTTGTCGCGCGCCGGCTCAAACAGCGACTCCGCTTCCCCAGGATCCGAGGCGATGATGGCGACCGAGGGCACCACCCACAGGCTCACGCCCTCCTGGCGGCGCGTGTAGACATCGCGCGCATGCTCGATCGCCATGGCCGGATCCGCGGCGTGCACACTGCCGACGTGCCGGTGCTCAAGCCCCGCGCGCGAGCGGATGAATACCTCAAACAGCGGCCAGTCCTCATCCATTGAAGGGTCTCCTCAGGCTTGACGTTCAGGCGGCGGCGCGCGCGGCGAGCTTGGCGGCATGCGCGGCGGCCGCCTCGCGCACCCAGGCGCCCGCGGCATGCGCCGCGCGCCGCGCCGCGAGGCGCTCATGGTTGCAGGGCCCGTGCCCCTTGAGTACCGCGTGGAACTCGCTCCAGTCGATCGGCCCGATCTCGTAGTGCCCGCTGGCGGCATCGAGGCGCAGGTGCGCATCCGGGATGTCGAGCCGCAGGTACTGCGCCTGCGGCACGGTGATGTCGATGAACTTCTGGCGCAGCTCATCGTTGCTGAAGCGCTTGATCTTCCAGCGCATCGACTGGGCGGTGTGCCGGGAGTCTGCATCGCTCGGCCCGAACATCATGATGGACGGCCACCACCAGCGGTTGAGCGCCTCCTGCGCCATGGCGCGCTGCGCGGCGCTGCCACGCGTCAGGGTGAGCATGATCTCGAACCCCTGGCGCTGGTGGAAACTCTCCTCCTTGCAGATGCGCACCATGGCGCGCGCATACGGTCCGTAGGAACAGCGGCAGATCGGGATCTGGTTCATGATCGCCGCGCCATCGACGAGCCAGCCGATGGCCCCGACGTCCGCCCAGGTGAGGGTCGGGTAGTTGAAGATGCTCGAGTACTTGGCAGCCCCCGAGAGCAGCTGCGCGATCAGCTGTGCGCGCGTAACGCCCAGGGTCTCGGCGGCGCTGTAGAGATACATGCCGTGACCGCCCTCGTCCTGGACCTTGGCAATGAGCACCGCCTTGCGGCGCAGCGACGGGGCGCGCGTGATCCAGTTGCCTTCCGGCAGCATGCCGACGATCTCGGAGTGGGCGTGCTGGGAGATCTGGCGGATGAGGGTCTGCCGGTAGGCCTGCGGCATCCAGTCCTTGGGCTCGATCTTGTCTTCCGCGTCCACGCGCGCCTGGAAGCGCGCGGCCTGCGCGGCCTCCCCTGGCGGCTCCCCGGCGGGGCTCTGGGGCTGGCTGTCGAGCGCCTGGGTGTACATGTGAGCTTTCCGCGTGCGCCTGAAGATTGTGACACAAGAATATCACGGCACGACGTACTTCTGTGTCACAATTTGCCGCGCATGCCCAAGGCCACAGCCCCACGGCCCGCGCCGCTGCGCCGGCTGCTCACGCACTTCCGTTCACAGCGCCCGCTGCGCGGCGGCTCGCTCCTGGTGACGATCTTCGGGGATGCCATCGCCCCGCGCGGCGGCGCGGTGACGCTCGCGAGCCTGATCCGCCTGGCCGCCCCCTTCGGTCTCACCGAGCGCCTGGTGCGCACCTCGGTGGCGCGTCTGGCGCGCCAGGGCTGGCTCGTCGCCAGCCGCGCCGGGCGCCACAGCGAGTACCGCCTGAGTACGCAGGGCGCGCAGCGCTTCGCCGAGGCCACGCAGCGCATCTACGGCACGGCGACGCCGGTGTGGGACGGGCACTGGACACTCATCGTGCTGCCCCAGGGGCGGCGGCGCCCGGCGTCTTTGCGCGAGGAGCTGCGGTGGCTCGGTTTCGGGCAGCTCTCGCCGACCCTGTTCGCACACCCCGGCACCAGCGCCGAGGAGACGCGCGGCTGGCTGCACAGCCTTGCCGGCGCGCAGGACGGCCTGCTGCTGCACAGCGCCGCGGCGGATGCCGCCACCGAGCGCGCTCTGGCAGCGCAGGGGTGGGACCTCGCGGAACTGGAGCGCGGCTACCAGCGCTTCCTCGGGCGGTTCGCAGCGCTCGAGCCTGCGCTTAAGGGGCCAGCCTTTACTGGCGAGACCGCCTTCCTGGTGCGCACGCTCCTCGTCCACGAGTATCGCAAGATCCACCTGCAGGACCCGCTGCTGCCCCCGACCCTGCTGCCGCCCGACTGGGTGGGCGCGCGCGCGTATGAGCTCGCACGGCGCGTCTACGGTGCGGTGTTCGCCCCCGCTGAAGATTTCCTGTCGGTGACGGCGCGGCGCCTGGATGGCCCGCTGCCCGAGGCGGACGCGGCCGCCCGCGCGCGCTTCGGCGGCCGTTAGCTGTCAATGAACGACGAAGATGTCGTACTTGACGTAGGAATCGTTCTTGTAGCTGACCATCTTGCCGATGCACTGCACGGCATTCAGCCAGTCGTACTTTTTCGCTGAAGTCTGCAGGGTCGGTGCGATGACGAAGTACATGTCTTTGGCCGTCAGTACCTCGCCCCTGGCAGCACGCGCCTCGGTCTCGGCGGAGTCCTTGAAGATCCCGTTATAGGAGATGTAGATCAGCGCACCGTCGTCAGTGCGGATGGTCGCGCGCACGTCCAGTCGCGCGACACCCGAGGGGAGCACCCGCGACCAGTCTCCGGCAGGCGCGAGCAGCGTGCCGTTGATGCGCGGACCCTTCACCCAGCCGCCAGGCCGGACCTCATTGACTTCCAGCGACGGATCGACTTCCTGGGTGGGCCCAAGCGGCGCATACAGCGTCATCAGGTATTGCGTCGACACCGTGGTGCTCTGCGCCCACAGCGCCGCCGGCGACAACAGCGCCGCGACGACCCATGAGCCTGACCGAAGACTCCCACCCAGCAGTTTGAGCAAGCGCATTGGCCTCTCCGCTACGGGCTCCCCGGTCGCGGCCGGGTATCGATCACGCGCCGCGCCTTGCCGGCGGTGCGCTCGAGCGTCCCCGCCTCGAGCACGCGCACCTGGGAGGACAGGCCGAGCGCGCCCTTGATGAGGTCCTCGAGCGTGCGCCGCAGCTGCGCGCTGCGCTCGCTGCCCGAGGCACCCGGCGCGGCGCACTCGACGCTGACGGTGAGCTGGTCGAGCTGTCCGGAGCGGCTCACCTCGAGCTGATAGTGCGCGCTCACTCCCTCGCACTTGAGCACCAGCTCCTCGATCTGACTCGGAAACACGTTGACGCCGCGGATGATGAGCATGTCATCGGAGCGCCCGCGGATGCGCGCCATGCGGCGCATGGAACGGGCGGTGGGCGGCAGCAGCGCGGTCAGGTCGCGCGTGCGGTAGCGGATCATCGGCAGGGCCTCCTTGGTGAGCGTCGTCAGCACCAGCTCCCCGATGGTGCCCTGCGGCAGCACCGCGCCACTTTCGGTGTCGACGATCTCAGGATAAAAGTGATCATCCCAGATCACCGGCCCGTCCTTGGACTCCACGCACTCGCTGGCGACTCCGGGGCCCATCACCTCCGAGAGCCCGTAGATGTCCACCGCGTCGATACGGAAGCGCGCCTCGATCTGCGCGCGCATGGCGTCGGTCCAGGGCTCCGCGCCGAAGATCCCGACCCGCAGCGAGGTGGCGCGCGGATCGCGCCCCTGGCGCGCAAACTCCTCCGCCAGTTCCAGCATGTAGGAGGGCGTCACCATGATGACATCGGGGCGCAGGTCCTCGATCAGCTGTACCTGCCGCCGCGTCTGGCCCCCGGACATCGGCACCACGGTGCACCCGAGGTACTCGGCGCCATAGTGCGCCCCGAGGCCGCCGGTGAAGAGTCCATAGCCGTAGGCGATGTGCACCATATCGCCGGGGCGGCCGCCGGCGGCACGGATGGAACGCGCCACGAGGGCGGCCCAGGTCTGAAGGTCGCCGCGCGTGTAGGCCACCACCGTCGGGCGTCCCGTGGTGCCGCTCGAGGCGTGCACGCGTGCCACGTCGCTGCGCGGCACGGCGAGCAGACCGAAGGGGTAGTGCTCGCGCAGGTCATCCTTCACCGTGAAGGGAAAGTGCCGCAGGTCCGCCAGGGTGCGCAGATCCTGAGGGTGCACGCCGGCGCGCTCGCACTTCACGCGGTAAGGCGCGACCCGCTCGTAGGTGTAATGGAGGATGTGCTGCAGGCGCGCGAGCTGCAGCGCACGCAGCTCATCCTCGCTCGCGCGCTCGATCGGCTCCGGCACTGCACGCTCTGGCTGCCCTGGCATGGCAGCCCATCATCGCACTACGCGGGCCAGCGGGTGAGCCTGCCAACGAATACCTCGAGGAAGCGGTTGCCCTGATGGCCGTCCATCACGCGGTGATCGAGGGTCAGGCTCACGTAGCAGCGCGGCCGCACCACGATCCTCTCCGCGCCCGCCTCCTCCACCACCACCGCGCGCCGCTCGAGCTTGCCGATGCCGAGAATCGCCGCTTGCGGCTGGTTGATGATGATCGGGGCGGCGAACAGGCTGCCACTCACCCCGTGGTTGGAAATGGTGAAGGTGCCGCCGCGCACGTCCGCGGGCGTGAGCGCTCCCGCGCGCGCCCGGCGCACCAGCTCATCGAGTGCGCGCGCGGTGCCCTGCAGATCGAGTGCCTGCGCGCCGTGCAGCACCGGCACCACGAGCCCTGTGCCCTCGACCGCGGTCGCGATGCCGATGTTCATCGCCTCGTGCAGTTCGAGCGCCGTGTCGGTCCAGCGGCTGTTGGCCTCCGGCACCGCCCGCAGCGCCGCCACGGCGGCCTGCACGAAGTACGCGGTGAGGGTGAGCGGCACGCCCGCGCGCGCGAACGCCTCGCGCTCACGCGCGCGCTCGGCGAGCACGCAACTCAAGTCGGCCTCGAATACCGTCGTCACGTGCGGGGAGGTGTGCAGCAGGCTGTGCACCATGTGCTCGGCGATGCGCCGGCGCACCGCGGTGTGCGGCACGCGGCGCACGCCGGCCGCATCGGCCGCCGCCGCCGCGGTGGGCGCGCCCGCCGCACGTGCGGCAGGCGCGGCGGCGGTGCCTGCGGCCGCGGCCCGCAGCACGTCTTCGACCATGATGCGACCGCCCGGTCCGCTGCCGCGCAGCTGCGCGGCCTCAAGGCCGTGCTCGGCGAGCAGGCGGCGCACCGCGGGGCTCAGCTGCCCGCCCGCCGGCGCCCGCGCCGCCGCGGCTGCGGCCGGCGTGAGCACTGCAGACGCGGCAACGGCGGCGCGCGTGGCGGCGGCGCCCGGCGTCGCGGCCACCTGGATGCGTGCCAGCAGTTCGCCCGGTTCAATCTCCTGCTGCTCGTGCTTGAGGATCTCACTCAGGATCCCGGCGCCGGGAGCCGCCACCTCCACGGTGACCTTGTCGGTCTCGATCTCGATCAGCGGCTCGTTCTCGGCCACACTCTCACCGACGCTCTTCAGCCAGCGCAGCACCTGCGAGCGGGTGCCCTCGGTCTGCTCCGCCGGCGCCCGCACCTCAAGTGCCGCCCCGGGTACCGCGCTCACAGGCTGGCCACGCGCTGCAGCGCGCTCACGATGCGCGCGACACTCGGTACCGCAGCCTCCAGCAGCACCGGACTGTGGGGACTTGGGATGTCAGGCATGGCGAGACGCTCCACCGGGGCGTCGAGGTCATAGAAGCACTCCTGCGCGAGCACGGCGGCGATCTCCGCGCCGAAGCCGGCGGTGAGAGTGTCCTCGTGCACGATCAGGCAGCGGCGCGTCCTGTGCACCGAGGCGAGTACGGCTTGCCGGTCCCAGGGCGAGAGCGTGCGCAGGTCGAGGATCTCCCCCTCGACGTGGCTCATCGCAACCGCCTGCTCACAACGCTCCACCATCGCCCCCCAGGTCACGACCGTGATCTCACTCCCGGAGCGCACGCAGCTCGCGACTCCGAAGGGCACGGTGTAGTCATTGCCCGGATACGGGCGGCGCGCCCAGGCGCCATCGAGCATCGCGCGGTGTTCGAAAAAGATCACCGGGTCATTGCCGCGCAATGCCGAGCGCAGCAGGCCGGCGGCGTCCTGGGCGTTGGAGGGCACCGCCACCTGCCAGCCGATCCCGTGCACCCAGGCGACCTCGTTGGTCTGGCTGTGCCAGGGATCGCCGCACTTGAAGAAGCCCCCGGGCATGCGCACCACGAGGGGAGCGGCGAAGCGGTTGGCGGTGCGCCAGCGCAGCGTGCCGCAGTCGTTCAGCTGCTCGGCGGCCGAATCGGCGTACTTGCGGAACTGGATCTCGGCCACCGGCGTGAGCCCTGCGAGCGCCATGCCGACGGCGCGCCCGATGATGCCCTCTTCCGACAGGCTGGTGTCGAAGACGCGGCCGACCCCGTACTTCTCCTGCAGCCCGAGCGTTGCGCCGTGCACCCCGCCCTTGGGCCCCACGTCCTCCCCGAACACCACCATGCGCGGGTTGACGGCCAGTTCCGCATCGAGGGTACGGCGGATCGCGGTCAGCATGTTGATGCGGGTGGCTTCCGGGTGCGGCGCGGCGCTGCCCGCGGGCAGGCGCACGCCTTCGGGCAGCAGGCCGCCCTGGGTCTGCAGCGCGCCGGCTTCGAAGAACACGTGACGCGTGAGTTCGCCCGCATCCGGCAGCGCCCGCGCCAGCGCCGCCGCGATCGCGGCCTCGACATCCGCGCGCGCCGTGCGCGCCACCTCGCCCCATTCCCCTTCGCTCAGCACGCGCGGCACGAGGTGCGCGTGCAGGCGCAGCAGCGGGTCGCGCGCGCGCTCGGCGCTCAGGATGGCGGGGGACTTGTAGGCCTGCGTGTCCTGGCCTGAGTGCCCGGAGAGGCGCGGCACCTTGAGGCGCAGCAGCAGCGGCGCGCGCTCGGCGCGCACCCGCGCCACCGCCTGCGCGGTGAGCGCGGCGGCATCCTCCGGGTCGCTGCCGTCGCCCTCGAGGATCGCAAGCCCGCAGAACGCGGCCAGGTTGGCGGCGATGTTGCCGCCCGGGGTCTGCAGGGTGGAGGGCACGGAAATGCCGAAGGCGTTGTCCTCGATGTAGAAGAGCATCGGCAGCTTGAGGGTCGTAGCGATGTTGAGCGCCGCCCAGAAGCCGTTGGTGGCGGTCGAGGCATCACCCCCCAGGGCCACCGCGATGCTGCGCGCGTAGGAAGCATCCCCCAGGGCCTCGTGACGGTAGCGGATCGCCTGTGCCCAGCCCGCGGCCGGGGTGTACTGCGCGCCGACGCCGCCGCAGGCGGGCAGCACGGTGACGCCGCCGTCGCCCGGGCGGTTGAAGACGACGCCGATGTCGCGGCCGCCCGAGAAGCTGCCGGCGCGGGCGAGCGGCGCGGCCGCGGCGTCCTCGAGGCTCACGCCGAGGGCGAGCATGAGCGGCCGGGAGCGGTAGTAAACCGTGGCGGCATCGTGGGGCTCGGTGAGGTTCAGGCCGAGCAGGATCTGCGCCAGATCATGGCCGCGCGCCGAGAACTGGTAGAGCACCTTGCGCTCGGGCACCAGGCGCGTCTCCTCGATCTCATCGAGCGCACGCGAGGCGTGCAGCAGGGCGGCCACGCGGCCCCAGTCAGGCGCGGCAAAGGAGCTCAGGGCGGCCGTTTTTACCGCGGCGATCGATGCGGCCATGGGAGCTCCGGGGGCGTGCTGGGATGATTCAGGCAGTTTATTCCCGCAGGTGCGTAATTACCTTGCGTCCATTGCCCGGATTTGCTTCCCTTTGGCAATATTATTGCTCAGACAGGAACTTCGGGAAGCCCAATGGCCAAGGCCCTCGACCGGCTCGACCGACGCATCCTCGAGGAATTGCAGCTCGATGCGCGCATCGCCAACCAGGAGCTCGCCAAGCGCGTCGGACTCTCGCCCGCGCCGTGCTGGCGGCGCCTGCGCCGCCTGGAGGAGTCCGGGTTCATCGAAGGCTATGCGACGCTGCTGCGGGCGCCGGCGATCGGGTTGCCGATTCTCGCCTACGCCCTGGTGTCGCTGGAGAACCATCACCCGGAGTCCGTGGCCCGCTTCGATGAGCTGGTGAAGACGCGCCCGGAGGTGCTCGAGTGTCACTCGATGTCCGGCGCCAACGACTACCTGCTGCGCATCGTGGCGGCGAGCATGGAGGCCTACGAACACTTCCTCTCGACGCAGCTCCTGCGGCTTGCGGCGGTGCGCTCAGTCAATACGAGCTTCGTGCTGCGCACCAAGAAGTTCACCACGCGCCTGCCCCTGCTGTGAGCTGAAGTGCTGGCACTCGCAGCTGGCGCCATCCGCACCCGCGTACCAGAAGGCGGAAGCCGGCAGCCGCACGTCGGCGTGCTGCCAGGCGCGCGCCTGGGCGCGCGCCGCGCGGGCGCTCTCGGCTCGACGTCCCTCGAGTGCGAGCGCCTGCGAGAGCCCCATGAGCGACCAGCCGTTGTCGGGATTGCGCCTGAGGTCTTCGCGGTAGACCGCCTCGGCCGCCTGCGGCTCGCCCATGAGGAGCAGCTGTGCCCCGAGCAGCTGGCGCACCGGAAAGAACCAGTCGGCCGGCTCGTCGTAGCTGAGCGCGTCCTCGGCGGCCACCGCCTGGGTGAGGAGTGTCACCGCATCCGCGTTGCGGTACTCGGTGGCCGCGATGCGCGCGTCGAGCACCGGCACTGCGACCAGGATGACAGCGACGAGGGGGTTCTCGCCCGCGTGCAGCTGCGCGGGCACGCTGTCCTTCAGCGCCTGCAGCGCCGCCAGAGCCGCGCGGGCCCCGGCAACGTTGCCGCGCGCGGCGAGCCCGAAGCCGTGCCCGTAGAGATAGGCCGCCGTGGCACCGGGCAGCCGCGCGTCAGGGGGCCCCTGCGCGATGAGCTCGTCCCAGAGCCCGAAGCGCACTAAGGCTGCGTACTGCTGACCACTGCTCCAGCCGGAATTGTGCATGTCGATGAGCATCGGGACCGGGAGCGCTGCGATGACGTCCTGCGTGGCGGCGAGCGTCTCGGCCTTGCGGCCCGCCATAGCGGCCGAGAAGGCGAGAAAGGTGCTGTTGTGGACCAGGTACATGCCGTAGTAGTCCGGTGGCGTGGTGGCCGCGAGGTAGGCGCGATCCGCGCGCACGCCCCGGCGGTTGGCCTCGGCGGCGTCCTCGTAGCGGCCGACCCGCTGCAGGATGTGCGCTGGCATGTGCTCGAGGTGCCCGGCGGCTGGCATCATGCCGCGCAGGCGCAGGGCGGCGCTGAGCGCCTTCTCCGGCGTGGGTGAGGCCTCCATGAGGTGCACGTAGTAGTGGTTGGCGCCCGGGTGCCCAGGGTCGCGCGCCAGTACCGTCTCCAGGCGCGCCACGGTGTCGCGCGTGCCCTCCACCGGCTCGCCTGCCGGCGTCCACAGCTTCCAGGCATGCACGGTCATGGCCGCTTCCGCGCTGAGCACCTGCACGTCATCGTCCGCGGGGAAGCGCGCGGCGAGCAGCCGCATCGCCTGCGCGTACGCGGCGAGCCGCGCCGCGCCCTCCCCCGCGGCGGGCGCGTCTGCACTCGGGTAGCGGGACGCGAGCGCCTCGATCAGCCCTCGCTCGACGGGCGTGGCGTTGCCCTGGTGTTCCTGCGCGGACTGCAGGGCCGCGAACGCAAGGGCGGCGCGCGCGGCCGCGACGTGCGTGAGGTTGTAGTTCGGGCCGACGCTGAGCGCCACACCCCAGTAGCAGGCGGCGCAACCGGGATCGAGCATCGCCGCCGCGGCGAACGAGCGGGTCGCCTCGTCGTGATTGAAGGCCCACAGCAGCCGCATGCCCTGGTCGAAGTACGCCTGGGCCTCGGCGGAGCCCGTGGTCACCGAGCGGTGGAAGTCCCCCAGCCCCTCAAAGAGCTGCGCGCCCGCGGCCCACTGCGTGACGTTCGCGGGCAGCTGCGCCTCGTGCGCGACCTCATCGGCCGCGGCAAGCCCCAGGGGCTGCGCGAGCACGAGGCACAGGAGGCACGCGTCGGCCCGGCGGCCGGACACGTTCAGGCCCCGAAGCCGCGGTCGCCTGCGGCCGCGCGCTTCAGCAGCGCGGTCGGACCCCAGCGCGCACCGTGGGTCTTTGCCAGCTGTTCCATGGTGTGCACCACGCGCGAAAGGCCCGCAGCCTGCCCCCAGTACATGGGTCCCCCGCGCCAGGCCGGAAAGCCATAGCCGTTCACGTACACCACGTCGATATCACTTGCGCGCAGCGCGATGCCCTCCTCCACGATGCGCGCGCCCTCGTTGACGAGCGGATGCAGCAGCCGGTCAAGGATCTCCTGGTCGGGAATCGCGCGCCGCTTGATGTGAAGCTCGCGCGACACCTCCTCGATGAGGCCGAGCACCTCAGGATCGGCCACCCGGGTGCGGCCCTCGTAGCGGTAGAAGCCGCGGCCCACCTTCTGCCCGAGGCGCCCGGCCGCCACCAGGCGCTCGAGGATGGGCGAGAAGCGCTCATCGGCGGGCAGCCGGCGGCCCTTGCGGATCATGAAGCCGACGTCGTTGCCGGCCAGATCCCGTACCGCGAGCGGCCCCATGGCAAAGCCGAAACCCTCGATCAGCCGGTCGATCTGCTCAGGAGTCGCGCCCTCCTCCAGCAGGAACTCCGCCTCCAGCCCGTAGAAGCCGAGCATGCGGTTGCCGATGAAGCCATCGCAGTTACCGGCGAGCACCGGTACCTTGCCGAGTGTGCGGCCGAGTTCCATCACGGTGGCGATGACCTCCGGCGCGCTGCGCCTGCCGCGCACGTTCTCCAGCAGCTTCATGACGTTCGCCGGGCTGAAGAAATGTGTGCCAACGACGGATGCCGGGCGCGAAGTGCTGGCGGCGATGGCGTCGATGTCGAGGGTCGAGGTGTTGGTGGCGAGGATGGCCTTGTCGTGCGCCACCTCATCGAGGTGGCGGAACACCTGCTGCTTGAGGCTCATGCTCTCGAACACCGCCTCGATGATGATGTCGGCGCTGCTGAGCTCGGCGTACTCGGTGATGCCGCTGATGAGGGCGAGCGCCGCATCGGCGCGCGCCTGCGACAGGCTGCCGCGGCTGACGGACGCGGCGTAGTTCTTGCGGACCAGGGCGAGTCCGCGCTCCAGGGCCTCCGCTGACTGGTCCATGATCATGACCGGCAGCCCCGCGTTGGCGAAGGTCATGGCGATACCGCCACCCATGGTGCCGGCGCCGATGACGGCCGCGCGGCGGATGGGCAGCCTCGCGGTGTCCGCGGCGATGCCGGGGATGCGGCGCGCCTCGCGCTCGGCGAAGAACAGGTGCACCAGGGCCTGGCGCTGCGCGCTGTCGCGGCACTCGATGAATGCCCGGCGCGCGACTTCCAGCGCCTGCGCCTTCGGCTGCGTGCACGCCGCCTGGATGCAGTCGATGATCTTCCAGGGCGCCAGCTGCCCGCGCACCTTCGGCTCGATCTTGCTGCGGAACGCATCGAACAGCTGCGGGCTGGCATCGCCTGGGTGCACGGGCGCATCGCTCACGATGCGCAGCGCCCGCCCCTCGGCCACGGCGCGCGCCGCGAACGCCTGCGCGGCCGGCAACGGCGCATCGGCCACTTCATCCAGAAGCTGCAGCTCCAGCGCCCGGGCCGCGGACAGCGGCGTGCCGCTGGTGAGCGCCTCGAGTGCCGCCGCCGCGCCTGCGAGGCGCGTGAAGCGCACGGTGCCGCCGGCGCCGGGCACGAGCCCGAGCTTCACCTCCGGCAGTCCGACCTTCGCGCTCGGCGCGGCGATGCGCCAGTGGCAGGCGAGCGCGAGCTCAAGACCGCCGCCGAGCGCTGTGCCCTCGATGGCGGCGACCACGGGTTTCGAGGAAGCCTCCATCAGCCCCTGCAGCTCCAGGGCGAGCGGGGGCTCGAGCGCCTCACCGCTTTCGATTTCATTGATGTCGGCGCCGGCGGAGAACGCCCGCGTGGAGCCGGTGAGGACGATCGCCTGTACCGCTGGGTCCTCGGCCGCGCGCCCGAGCGCTGCGGCGATGCCGCGGCGCACCGCCAGGCTCAGTGCGTTCACCGGCGGGTTCTCGAGCGTCACGATGGCGATGCCGCGTTCGATCCGATAGTTCACCAACGCCACGACACTCTCCTTATCGACACCCGGGGCATTGTACCCGGGGCGCCGCGCCCATCGCGGCCGTACACTCACGGGCGGAACCTCATGCACAGCATCGATACCGTCATCATAGGCGCCGGCGTCGTGGGACTCGCGCTGTCGCGCGAATGCGCGCTGCGCGGCCACGAGACGCTGATCCTCGAGGCCGCGGCCCGGTTCGGCACGGGCGTCAGCGCCCGCAGCAGCGAGGTGATCCACGCCGGCATCTATTACCCGCACGGCTCCCTCAAGGCGCGTCTGTGCGTAGCGGGGCGCGAGCGGCTGTACGAGTTCTGCCAGCGCCGCGGGGTCGGCCACCGGCGCTGCGGCAAGCTCATCGTGGCGGTGAGCGCGGCGCAGAAGGAGGAGCTTGAGGCGCTCGCGGCGGCGGCGAGCGCCAACGGCGTGGAGCTCGTGGCCCTGAGTGCCGCCGCGGCGCGCAGCATCGAGCCTGAGCTCTCGTGCGCGGCGGCGCTCTACTCCCCCTACACCGGGATCATCGATTCGCAGGGGCTGATGCTCGCGCTCCTCGGTGAAGCCGAGCGGCACGGCGCCACTTTAAGCACCGGCAGCCGCGTCACGCGCGTGATCCTCGAGGGCGGGGGCGCGCTGCTCGGCGTCAACGGCTGCGAGCCGGCCGTGCGGGCCCGCCGCCTCATCAACTGCGCGGGGATCGCCGCCCCGGCGGTGGCGCATCTCATGGAGGGATTGCCGGGGGCGGCGGCCCTGCCCCGCAGCCACTTCGCGCGCGGCAACTATTTTGCGCTCGCAGGCGGCGCCCCGTTCCGCCATCTGATCTACCCCGTGCCCGAGCCTGGCGGACTTGGGATCCACCTGACGCTCGACCTTGCCGGGGCTGCGCGCTTCGGCCCGGACGTGGAATGGCTCGAGCGCGAGGACTATGCGGTCAATGCGAGCCGCGCGGCAATCTTCGATGCCGCCATCCGCACCTGGTGGCCGCGCCTGCCGCACGGGGCGCTCGCGCCTGCCTACGCCGCGATCCGGCCGCGCATCACGGGGCCGGGGGCGGCGCTTGAGGATTTCCGCATCGAGGATGCCGCCGTGCACGGGGTGTCGGGGCTCATCAACCTCTTCGGCATCGAGTCACCCGGTCTCACGGCCTCGCTGGCGCTCGCCAGCGAGGTCGCGGCACGGCTCGATTGCGGACTCTAGGTCTTCACGCCCTCGACCTGGATGGCAAGCTTCACGTCCATCTTGAAGCCGTACTTGTCGCCGAAGGCAATGCCGTAGTCGGCGCGGTTGAGGGTGCCGGAGGCATCCGCGCCGCAGTGTTCCTTCTTGTCCATCGGGCTGTTGATGCACTTGAAGGAGTTGATGGTGAGGTTCAAAGGCTTGGTCACCCCGTGCAGCGTGAAGCTGCCCTCGATCATGGTCGGGGTGCCGTCCTTGAAGCCGGTGAACTTGCCCTTGTAGGTGGCGGTCGGGAACTGCGCCACGTTGAACATCTCCGCGGACTTCGCGTGCTCGTTGAGCTTCGGATTGCCGAAGTCGATGGAGCTGGCGTCAACCGTGATGTCGACGCTGCCCGTGCCCTTGGCCTTGTCGAGGACGATGCTGCCGGAAGAGGTGTCGAACTTGCCGCGCCACACCGACAGGCCGCCGAAGTGATCGGCCTCGAAGCTCGGGTAGGTATGGGCAGGATCGACCTGGTAGGTCACAGGATCGGCAGCGGCGGCGGTGGCCGCGAGGCTTAAGAGCACGGCCGGCAAAAGAGTCTTCGTCACGGAAACCTCCGGGTGAGATGAACGGATGCCTTAGCGTAGCTGAGGGCGCAGCGGCGCGGCCACCTCCCTTTGTGGGGACGTGAGGGAACGGCGCCGCGCCCCCTTTCAGGGCGTATAGGGCCGGGCGCTGAGCCCAAGAGCCCTGGCGACCACCTCGTGGGCGATGTGGCCCGCATAGACATTGAGCCCGGCGGCCAGTCCCGCATCCTTCTTCAGCGCCGCCTGCCAGCCGAGGTCAGCCAGCGCGCGCACGTAGGGAAGCGTTGCGTTGGTGAGCGCAAACGTCGAGGTGCGCGGCACGGCGCCGGGCATGTTGGCGACACAGTAGTGGATCACGCCATCGACGACGAAGGTCGGGTCGGCGTGCGTGGTCGCGCGGCTGGTCTCAAAGCAGCCGCCCTGGTCGATGGAGATGTCCACCAGCACCGCCCCGGGCTTCATGGTCTTCACCATGGCGCGCGTCACGAGCTTGGGTGCCGCGGCGCCGGCGACGAGAACCGCCCCGACCACGAGGTCCGCATCGCGCACCAGGTGCTCGATGGTCTCGGTGGTCGAATAGGTGGTACGCAGCGTCGAGCCGAAGATCGCGGACAGCTCGCGCAGCCGGTTCACCGAGCGGTCCACCACCGTCACGTCGGCGCGCATGCCGACGGCCATCTCGGCGGCATGGGTGCCGGAGACGCCGCCGCCGAGGATCACGACCTTCGCCGGTGCGACACCCGGCACGCCGCCGAGCAGCACCCCGAAGCCGCCGTTGGCCTTCTGCAGGCTCGCCGCGCCCACCTGGATCGACATGCGCCCGGCGACCTCGCTCATCGGGGTGAGCAGCGGCAGCGAGCCATTCGGGGCGGTGACGGTCTCGTAGGCGATGGCGGTCGCGCCGGACTTCATGATGCCCTGCGCCTGCTTGGGATCGGCCGCGAGGTGCAGGTAGGTGAAGAGCACCTGGCCCTGGCGCAGCATCTCGCACTCGCGCGCCTGCGGTTCCTTCACCTTCACCACCATGTCCGCCTGCTGGAAGACCTCGGCGGCGTGCGCCGCAATCGCAGCCCCGGCTGCGCGGTACTGCGCGTCATCGACACCGATGCCGCTGCCGGCGCCGCTCTCGATGAGGACCTGGTGGCCGGCGGCGGTGAGCTCGCGCACGCCCGCGGGAACGAGTCCCACCCGGTACTCGTGAACCTTGATCTCCTTGGGGACGCCGATACGCATGGGATACGGACCTCGCAGGCTGTCGGGGGGCGGTGACTTGAGCCCGAGAGATTAGAAGCGAGCGCGCAGCGGGTCCTTGCTAAATCGACGCCCGCCCGCCCGATCCTGTGGCAGAATCTGCCGCAATCATCATACTGAGCGACGGATTCGTGCGCCCATGGACCTGGACCGCTACGATCGTGCCATCCTGAAGCTGCTGCAGCATGACGCGCGCATCACCAATACCGCGCTCGCCACCAAGGTCAGCCTGTCCGAATCGGCAACGCTCAGGCGCGTGCGCGCGCTGGAGGAGTCGGGACTCATCCAGGGCTACACCGCGCTCCTGGACCAGCAGAAGGCCGGTTTCCCCGTGAACGTGTTCGTGAACATCACCCTCGACCGGCAGAGCCAGGCGGGGCTTGAGGCGTTCGAGAGCGCGGTGCGGCGCGTGCCGGAGGTGATGGAGTGCTACCTCATGACCGGCGAGCACGATTACCTGCTGCGCCTGGTGGTCGCCGACATGGCGGACTTCGAGCGCGTGCATGCGCAGCACCTGACACGCCTGCCGAGCGTCACGCGCGTGCATTCGAGCTTCGCGGTGCGCACGGTCACGCGCTCGCACGCGCTGCCGAGCCGTCCTTGAGCCGAGGCAGGCTGCCTCAGTGCCCGTAGGCGGGCAGGCGGCGCGCGAACTCGCGCAGCGCGCCGACCCCGCTCGCCTCGGCGTCCCGGCACCACTCGCGCAGTTGCATCACGGCGCGCGCCTGATTGACGGCGGCCTCGTTCCACAGCAGCTGCAGCGCCTCGCGCTGCTCGACCACGCGCTTGAGCACCTCGTAGCGGGCGAGGAGCTCGCGCAGGCGCCGGCGCGCCTCCTCGGCGAGGATCGCCGGGTGGCGCACGATCAGCCGCGGCATGTTGCGCGGCAGCGCGCCCACCGGCTCGCGCCGCGCGAGCTCCCGGCACACCGGCCGCACCACCTCGCGCGCGTAGGCCCGCAGCACGTGCAGCCGCTGGCGGAAGAGCGCGTTGACGGTGCGCTCATCGAGTTCGCTGGCAATCCCCGGCCGCTCGCGGCGCGGCGCCTGCCAGCGTACGCGCGCCAGGCCCACGGCCCGGAACAGGCAGATCCACAGCCAGCCAACGTCCACTTCCCAGGGCTGCACTGCAAAGCGCGCCGAGCGCGGGAAGGCATGGTGGTTGTTGTGCAGTTCCTCGCCCCCGAGCAACAGGCCCCAGGGCACAAGATTGGTCGCGGTCGAGGGCATCTCGAAGCTGCGGTAACCCACCCGATGCCCGAGGCCGTTGATCACGCCGGCGGCGAAGAAGGGCTGGGCCGACAGGTGCACGGCGATCATGATGATCCCGGGAACGCCGAACAGCAGCAGGTGCAGCAGGACGAAGAGCGTGATGCCGGCGTAGGGGTGGCCCGCGTAGACGCGCCGCTCGAGCGCATCCTCGGGCGTGCCGCGCCCGAAGGTAGTCAGCGTCTGCGGATCGTGAGCCGCGGCGCCGTAGAGCTCATAGCCTTCCAGCAATACGCGCTTCAGCCCGAACACCACCGGGCTGTGCGGATCGAGTGCCTGGTCGGCGTGGGCGTGGTGACGGCGGTGCACCGCCACCCACTCCTTGGTGATGGCTGCGGAGCTGAACCACAGCCAGAAGCGGAACACGTGCCGCAGCGCCGGGTGCAGGATGAGCCCGCCGTGGGACTGGTCGCGGTGCAGGTAGAGCGTGACGCCGAGGAACATCGTCTGGATGGTCAGGAACGTGACCAGCACGTAGCCCCACCAGGGGAGTTCGAACAGACCGTACGGTAAGAGGCTCATTCCCTGCTCCTTTTTTTTCTAGCCACCCGACAGCCGCAGGCGAGCCTACGCCGATCGGGGGCCCGAAGTCACCGCGGCGGCCGGCTTCAGACCACGAGCACGATCTTGCCGATGTGGCTGTCGGACTCCATGAGCTTGTGCGCGCCGGCCGCATCGGTGAGCGGGAAGCGCGCGTAAATGACCGGCTTCAGTCCGCGCGAGCCAAACAGCGGCCACACCTTCTGCCGCAGCGCCTGCGCCAGCTTCCCCTTGGCCTCGACCGACTGCGGCCGCAGCATGCAGGCGCTGATGGTCAGCCGCTTGGCCATGAGCGCCCGCAGGTCGAGCTCGCTCTTGGTGCCGCCCTGGGTGGCGATGAGCGCGATACGCGCGTCCAGCGCCGCCGCGGCGACGTTGCGCGCCAGGTAATCGCCGCCGACCATGTCGAGGATGACGTTCGCGCCCTTGCCGTCGGTGGCGCGCAGCGTCGCCTCCACAAAATCGGTCTCGCGGTAGTTGATGGCGACGTCGGCACCGAGTTCACGGCAGGCGGCGCACTTGGCCGCGGTGCCGGCGGTGATGATCACGCGCGCATCGCAGGCCTTGGCGAGCATGATCGCGGTAGTGCCGATGCCGCTCGAGCCGCCGTGCACCAGGAGCGACTCGCCGCGCCGCAGGCGGGCGCGCTCGAATACGTTCATCCACACGGTGAAGAAGGTCTCGGGGAGCGCGGCGGCCTCCTCGAGGCTCAGCTGCCCCGGCACCGGCAGGCACTGCACCGCGGGCACGTTCACGTACTGCGCGTAGCCGCCGCCGGCCACGAGCGCGCACACGCGGGCGCCGAGTGCGGGTTCGCGCACCGCGGGCCCGCGGGCAACCACCTCGCCTGCGACCTCGAGCCCGGGAATGTCACTCGCTCCGGGGGGCGGCGCGTAGGCCCCCTTGCGCTGCATCACGTCCGGCCGGTTGACCCCGGCGGCCGCCACCTTGATCAGCACTTCATCGGGCGCGACGCCCGGGACCGGCCGCTGCACAGGGCGCAGCACCTGCGGCGGACCTGGCTCGCGGATCTCAATAGCCGTCATGCTCTCGGGGATCATGCGGCAGGATGTTGGGGTTCGGCGGCCGCCGGCGTCAACCGCCGGTCCGCAAGCTGGGGACGCGGTGGACATCGCGCCCGAGAGCGCGCGCGATCACCGCGGCGATCCCAGGTCCCGGAGTCGCGACCGCAAGCGCATAGACGAGTGCAAAGACGAGGAGTGCGGAGGCTGGCATGGAAGCTTGAGTTTAGCGCCGCAGGCCGTGCCGGCGGCGTCCCTCAGAGCCTTCAGGCCGCCTGCACCGCGAGCGCTCCTGAGCGCCCGGCGACCTCGCCCTCGAGGATGCGCCCGGGGGCGAGGCTCTTCAGGTGCAGCCGCCCGGCGTAGCTTGCCAGGTCGGTGAGCTCGCTCCCGCGGCGCTGCCACTCGCGCAGCAGCCGCTCGAAGGCAACGAGGTAGGCGCCGCCCTCAAGTTCAGCGTGCAACGTGAACACCTGGTCGCGTCCGGGTGTGGCCGCCACCAGGCGCAACAGGTGATTCACCGGGTCCTCGCCGTTCAGTTCCGGTCGGCCGATCAGCTCATCGAGCGTCGGCAGCGTCGTGGGCAGCTGCGGTATCCCGAACGTGCCATCGGCCTCGAGCGGCAGGAAGGGCCCACTGCCGCGCGTGTCGGAGGCGTAGCGAAAGCCGAGCTGCCGCTCCAGCGCCGGCACGAAGGCGTTCATCTGCCAGCCCGCCGCGCCGTGCACGAGCGGCATGCGGCCGAACACCTGCGCGAACTCATCGCGCGCGAGCAGCAGTTCGCGCCGCGTCCAGGCTTCGCTCGCGCGGCTCACCCCATCCTGCCAGCGCACGTGGTCCCAGGTGTGCACACCCGCCTCGAAGCCGCGCGCGCCGATGGCGCGCATCTGATCCGCGCAGCGGCGCCCGATGCGCGGCCCGGGCAGCAGCACGCCGTACATCAGGGTCTTGAGGCCATAGTGCTCGAGCACGGAGGTGCGCTTGACCTTGCCGAGAAAGCCGCGCCGGAAGGCCCGGCGGATGGCGCGCCCGGTGTGGTCGGGTCCTAAGCTGAAGAGGAACGTGGCACGCACCCCTAGGCGCTCCAGGAGATCCGCCAGACGCAGCGCCCCCTCACGGGTGCCGCGGTAGGTATCGACGTCGATCTTGAGGGCAATGAGCGCCATCGTATTTAAAGCGCCACGGGATGTTTGGCGAGCTGCGGGGCGAGGGATTCGAGGTCGAGCATACCGTGCGCATCCGCGGCAGCCTGCAGATGCAGCAGCTGACCGTCCGCGCAGGCGATCAGGCACCTGCCCTGCGCAGCGTACAGACGCGGCGCCGCGCACCCCGGCGGTGCGTTGCCGGCAAGGCGCGTGCGATGGATCTCCCAGCGCTCCTTCCCGACCATGGCGAAGGCCGAAGGGAACGGCGGCGCCACGGCGCGCACCAGGTCGTGGATGCGGCGCGCCGGCCAGCACCAGTCGATGCGGCCGTCCTCGGGCGTGCGGCGTCCGAAGTACTGACCCGGGGCGACGGCCTGTGGCGTGCGCGGCGCGCTGCCTGCGATGAGACCCGGGAGCGAGCGGGCGAGGATGGTCTCGGCCGCCACGGTGACTTTGGCGAACACCGCGCGCGCATCGTCGTCCTGCAGGATCGGGATGGCCAGCTGATCGACGATGTCACCGGCGTCGGCCCGCTCGAGCATATAGTGCAGCGTGGCGCCGCTTTCGTGCTCACCCTCGAGGATCGCCCAGTTGACCGGGGCGCGGCCGCGGAACTTCGGCAGCAGCGAGCCGTGCATGTTGAGGGCGCCGCGGCGCGCGCTTGAGAGCAGCGGCGCCCTGAGCAGCGAGCGGTAGTAGAAGGAGAACAGGAAGTCGGGCGCAAGCGCCGCGAGCCGCTGCTGCAGCTGCGGCGTGTTGGCATCGGCGGGAGCGACGACCTCGATGCCGTAGTCGCGTGCCGTGTCGGCGACGCTTGCGTACCACTGCGTCTCGTTCGGGTCATCCGCCACCGTGACCACCAGCGGCACCTCGACCCCGCCCGAGATGAGGGCCTTAAGGCAGCGCACTCCGACGTCGTGATAGGCAAAGACGACGGCGCGCGTGCCGTTCACTCAGGCGCTCCCGGCGCGGGGGCGGCCTGCGCCACGGCGCCGAGGAGGTTCGGCGGCGCGGCGCGCGGCAACTGCAGGGGCGCACTCGCCGTGCCCTCCTCCAGCACCGCCGCCACCGTGTAGCGCGGCCGCTGGCGCACCTGTTCGTAGATGCGCCCGACGTACTCCCCGACCACCCCGAGCCCCATGAGCGTGACGCCGATCAGGAAGAAGGCGACCGCGAATAACGTGAACAGGCCTTCCGCTTCCGGACCCACGATCAGGCGGCGCAGCAGCAGGTACACCACGAGGAAGAACGAGATGATCGCGATCACCCCGCCCGCCATGGAGAAAAACTGCAGCGGCGCGACCGAGAAGCCGGTCATCAGGTCGAAGTTCAGGCGGATGAGCGAGAACAGCGAGTACTTGGACTGCCCGACGGTGCGCTCCGCGTGCGTCACCTCGATCTCGACCGGATGCCGCGCGAAGGTATAGGCGAGCGCCGGCACGTAGGTGCTTACCTCGGTGCAGTTGTTGACCGCATCGATGACGCTGCGGTCGTAGCCGCGCAGCATGCATCCCTGGTCGGTGATGCGGATGGAGGTCGTGCCCTCGCGCACGCGGTTCATCAGACGCGAGGCGGCGCGGCGCCATATGACGTCCTGGCGGCTCATGCGGATGGTGCCGACGTAGTCCGCACCGGCATCCATGGCGGCCACCAGGCGCGCGATCTCCTCGGGCGGGTTCTGCAGGTCGGCGTCGAGGGTGATCACGTAGCGGCCGCGGCTCTGCGCGAAGGCGGCGAGGATCGCCATGTGCTGGCCGGCGTTGCGCGCCAGCACCACCACCCGCGTGACGTCGGGGCGCTTCTGGAACTGCTCGCGCAGCTCGGCCACCGAGCGGTCCGAGCTGCCGTCGTCCACGAACACGACCTCATAGGAGCGCCCGAGCGCATCCAGCGCCGGGTACAGCCGTGCGAACAGCTGCGGCAGCCCCTCTTCCTCGTTGTAGACCGGGATGACGACCGAGACGTCGGGGGTCATCGGTGCGCTCCCGTGAGGAGCGCATTGCTGGCCTCGACCACGCGTTCCACGTCGCTGAGCTGCATGGCCGGAAACAGCGGCAGGGTCACCGTCTCGCGCCCAATGCGCTCGGCGTTCGGAAACTGCCCCGCGCGATAGCCGAGTGCGCGGTAGCAGCTGAAGAGGTGGATGGCCGGGTAGTGCACGCCGACGCCGATGCCGTGCGCCTTCATGGCCTCGATGAAGGCGGCCCGCGTGAGCGACAGCTCGTCCAGCGGCAGCAGTGGCGTGAAGATGTGCCAGCTGTGGCCGCCATCGCCGCGCTCCGGCAGCCGCAGTGGCGAGTGCACGCCCCACAGCTCGTAGTAACGCGCCACCAGCGCGCGGCGGCGCGTGTTGAATTCCTCCAGGCGCCGCAGCTGCCCGAGCCCGACGGCTGCGGCGACGTCGGAGAGGTTCGACTTGCCCCCCGGCAGCAGCGTGTCGAAGCCATCCGCGCCGGACTTCACCTGCCCGTGCCAGCGCTCGAGCTCGATGCGCTTCAGTTCCTCGGGCGAGCCGCCGGAGATCGCGCCGCCCTCAATGCTGGTCATGTTCTTGTTGGGGTGGAAGCTGAAGACCACGAGGTCGCCGAAGCTGCCGATGCGCCGGCCGCGCCAGCTCGAACCGATGGCGTGGGCGGCATCCTCGATCACCCGCAAGCCGTGGGCGCCGGCGAGCGCATACAGGCGCTCCATGTCGACCGGCAGGCCTGCGAAGTGCACCGGCATGATGGCGCGCGTGCGCGGCGTGATGGCGGCCTGCACCTGCTCAAGATCGATGTTGCGCGAGTCGAGTCCGACGTCGACGAACACCGGGCGCGCGCCGACGCGCATGATGACGTTGGCGGTGGCCACAAAGCTCAGGGCCGGCGTGATGACCTCATCGCCGGCACCGATCCCGCAGGCCAGCAGCGCCATCTCCATCCCCGCGGTCGCCGAGGTCTCGGCGCGGATCGGGCGGCCGCCGCAATAGCGCGACAGCTCGGCTTCCAGCTGCGCGACCTTCGGTCCGCTGGCGAGCCAGCCCGAGCGCAGCACCTCTGCGACCTGAGCGATGGTCTCCTCGTCGATGCTCGGACGGGTGAAGGGCAGGAAGGCAGCTTGCGGTTTGTGCACGGCATTCATGAGCGGGCCACCAGAATAACTCCAACCACGATAACGGCGACGCCGGCGACACGCTGCGCGTTGGGCACCTCGCCCAGAAGCCACCAGGCAAGGCCGATGTTGATCACATAGCCGAGCGACAGCAAGGGATAGGCCTGGGTGACCGGCACGCGCGACAGCCCGACCAGCCAGACGATGACGCTCAGGCCGTAGGCGAAGAGCGCGTACCACAAGGGCGGCACGCTCAGCAGCTGCAGCCCACGCTGCCACACGCCGGCATCGCCCGCGAGCAGGGGGCCCGTGACGCGGGTCGCGGCCTTCAGCCCGAGCTGCGCCAGTGCGTTCAGGAGCACGCCACTGAAGAGGATCGAGAAGTCGGTCAGTTTCACAGGCGACTCACGGCAACGGTGTGGTAATCGGCGGCGATGACGCGGCCCGGTAGCCCGCGGCGCCGCCAGGTGTCCCAGACGTCGGGTTCGAAGAATGCCACGGCGGCGCCGCCGCTGCTCCAGGCTTGCGCGAACTGCTCGGTGCTCAGGCGCTTGCCGGGCTCCTCCGTCAGGCCGAACTGCAGCTCCCCCTCGTAGCCGGCGAGCATCAGCGTGCGCCCGAGGTAAGGCGAGATCGTCTCGCGATACTGTCCGACGCTGTAGAGGGGCATGCCGGGCCCGATGAACGGGCGCACGGTTTCGACCAGCTGCGCAGCCGAGCGCGCCGGCGGCATGAGGCTGAAGGCGCACAGGAGAAACTGCCAGGCGAGGATGCCCGCCAGCGCGGTCGCCAGTGGCGCGCGCGCAGGCGTCGCAGGCGACCCGAAGGCCTGCGCGAGCAGCGCCGCCAGCGCCGTGAGCGCGCCGGCCGCGCACCAGGCGAGCACCCCCGGGGGCACGAAGCTGTTGTGGCGCGCGCAGTAGACGATCAGGCCCGCGGCGACGATGAGGATGAGTGCCGCCCCGATGCGCGCGGCGCGGCGCGCCAGCCCCGCAGGGTCGGTGGCGCAGACCCCGGCGAGGACTGCCAGGAGCGGCACCATGGGGAGGATATACGGTGCGAGCTTGGAACCGGAGGCCGAGAAGAACGCCAGCGTCACCGCGCAGAAGATCAGCAGGAAGCGCAGCGGCTTGAAGTGCGCCACCGCGCCCGCTCCTGGCACGCGCGGCAGCTCGCGGCGGCGCGCGCCGAGGCTGCGCCACGCCTCAGGAATCCACGGCAGCACCGCCAGCAGCAGCAGCGGCAGGAAGAACCACCACGGTTCCACGCGTTGGTGCACCGTCGTCAGAAAGCGCGCCAAGTGCTCGTGCACGAAGAAGAAGCCGGGGAAGCTCGGATTGCGCAGGGTCACGAGCACGAACCAGGGTGCCGCGATCAGCACAAACAGCGCCACACCCGGCAGCGCATGCAGCCGCCGCCATACGCGCGCATCGCGCTCAAGCAGCGAATAGACAACGAGCGCTCCACCGGCCAGCACCCCCACCACGATGCCCTTGGAGAGCACCGCCAGTGCCGCGCACGCCCAGGCGATGAGCATGCCGTTGCGCTGTGCTCTGCCCGACCGCAGCTGCGCATAGCAGAACCCCAGCACCGCAGCGGTGAGCCAGAACGTGAATGCCTGATCGAGGAGGTTCAGGTGTCCGACGACCACGAAATAGGGGCTGACGGCGAGCGCCACCAGCGCCGCGAGCGCGCTGCCGGCGCCATAGAAGCGCCGCGTCCAGGCGTACACCAGCGGCAGGCACGCAAACGCAAGTCCCACGCCCCACAGGCGCGAGCTCCACGGATGTACGCCTGCGATCTCGTAGCTGGCCGCGGTGGCCCAGTACTGCAGCGGCGGCTTCTCGAAGTACTTCAGGTCATTGAAGCGCGGCGTGACCCAGTCGCCGCTGGCGAGCATCTCGCGCGGGATCTCCGCGTAGCGTCCCTCGTCCGGGTCGAGGAGCGGCCGCAGCGGCAGCGTCGCAAACCAGGCGAGCGCGAGCAGCACCCACGGCAACCACCCGAGTCTCACCGCCGGCGGCGGCTGGCCCGTGTCGGTGCTCATGATCGCAGGACGCAGCGTGCGCTTAAGTCAGATCCCCGCTGCCATCGCAGCCGCCCGGGTGCCGAAGCCCGGCTGGTTCACGTAGAAGGCGATGGTCTTGCGGATGGCGGTATCCATGTCGGTGGTTGGCTTCCAGCCAAGGTCACGCCCGGCGGCCTCGATATTGGGGACGCGCACCTGGATGTCCTGGTAGTACTTGCCGTAGTACTCGCCGGCCGAGATATCGATGATCTCGGTGGCCTTGGCATTCTCGCGCAGCACCGGAAACTCCTGGGCGATGCGGATGGTGCGCTCGGCCAGCTCACGGATGGAGATACAGTTGGCGGGGTTGCCGATGTTGAAGATGCGGCGGCTGGCACGCTGGTCCTTGTTCTCGAGGATAGTCAGCAGGCACTGGATGGCATCCTCGATGTAAGTGAACGAGCGCTTCTGGCTGCCGCCATCGACGAGCTTGATCGGGCGGCGGTAGAGCACGTTGGAGAGGAACTGCGTGAAGACGCGGGAACTGCCCTCCTTCGGCTCCTCGACGTTATCGAGGTTCGGCCCGATGAAGTTGAACGGCCGGAACAGCGTGTAGTCGAGGTTGTCGCGCACGCCGTAGGCGTAGATCACGCGGTCGAGCAGCTGCTTGGAGGCGGCGTAGATCCAGCGCTGCTTGTTGATCGGACCGTAAACGAGGTTGCTCGTCTCCTCATCCAGCACCGCATCCGGGGACATGCCGTAGATCTCGGACGTCGAGGGAAAGATGAGGCGCTTGTTGTACTTCACGCAGTGCCTGACGATGTCGATGTTCGCCTCGAAATCGAGCTCGAATACCCGCAGCGGATGGGTAACGTACTGGGCGGGATTGGCGATCGCGACCAGCGGCACCACGACGTCGCACTTCTTGACGTGATACTCGACCCACTCCTTGTTGATGGTGATGTCACCCTCGACGAAGTGGAAACGGTCGTTCTTCGGCAGGTCCCCGAGCTTGTTGTCGGAGAGGTCGATCCCGTAGACCTCCCAGTCACGCTCCCTGAGGATCGCGTCCGTGAGGCCGCTGCCGATGAAGCCGTTGGCGCCGAGAATCATGATTTTCAGAGACATTTGCGTCCTTCCGCAGGGCAGCAATCCGAAAACGGGGCGCCCGGTGCTAAGCCTACTATCTTAACATTTTCCGGCACCTGCGCCCCCGGGGTTGAGCTCCTGAGGCGCCCGAGCAGCGCGCGCGCACGAGTGTGCCCGCAGGCGTCGTCGGGGTGAGCAGGGTTGGGAGGCCCGAACCGGAAGTCTCGACCCCGAGGCCATCGCGGGCTGCTCCACCCTCCTCGTAAGCCCCCTGAAGACGACCTCCCTGGTGAGCACTGCGAGCAGCGTCGCGAGCTTGTTGGAATCGAGCGCCCGGTGGATCCTGCGGCGGCGGCGCAGTGCCCGATTTCGGCTAAGCCCGCGATGCCGTGCGCCGGCAACGCGGCCGACCAGATTGCGGAAGTGTATGCGTGGCGAGTGCGAGCCTGCGTTGCAGTGGCTGGAGCGCGCTTACCTGCAGCGCGAGGGGGGCCTGAGCCTCCTCAAGTCCGACCCCATGCTGGGGGAAGCTGCATGGCATGCGCGCTTCACAGCCCTGGTGCACAGGATGAATCTGCCCGACTAGCGGGCCCAGGCCTCAGCAGCAGCGGCTGATGCCACTCCACTTGCGCCGCTCTTCGTCGGCGCAGAACTCGCGGCGGTTCATGAGGGGCGCATCCGGGTGCTGCTGCGCCTGGTGGGCGCGGTAGCGCTCGTAGGCATCATCACCGGAGAGGCGTCGCAGCCACTTCCAGGCCGTGTGCCAACAGCTCACCGCAGGTGCCGCACTCATGGGGAACCCTGCGTTGCCGCGTTGAGGTGGCTCTCGCGGTAGGGAGTTTCGGAACTGGCGGGCACGCGCTCACCCCGCAGCGAGCGCAGACAGATACGCGCCATGTCGAGGATCACGAACCAGAGGACCGCCGTGAACAGCATCGCAAGCCAGGCATCCAGGCGCTGGTTGAATATCAGCTGCGGCGCCACCGCGGCACGCGCGGCCGGCAACGAGCCGGCGGCGAGCTTCGCTGCGAGGTCATCGGCGGCGGCAAACAGTCCAATGTGCACATCCGGGCTCGTGATCTTCTGCCACGCCGCGGTCGTCGTCACCACGGCGAGCCAGGCGAGCGGCACGAGCGTCACCCACGCATAGCGCGCCTTGCCTGACTTCACCAGGATACCGGTGGCGATCGAGAGCGCGATCGCCGCCAGCATCTGGTTGGAGATGCCGAACAGCGGCCACAGGATGTTAACGCCGCCGTTGGGGTCGATCACCCCTACGTAGAGGAAGTACCCCCAGCCAGCGACGATGACGGCGCTGGAGAAGAGCACGGAGGGGTACCAGGAGGTGCGCCCGAGCGGCTCCCAGGCGCGCCCGAGCAGGTCCTGCACCATGAAGCGCCCGACGCGCGTGCCGGCATCGAGGGTCGCGAGCAGGAATACCGCCTCGAACATGATGGCGAAGTGGTACCACACCGCGAGTAATCCCTTGCCGAAGGTCGAGCCGAAGATGCTCGCCATGCCGACCGCGAGCGAGGGCGCGCCGCCGGTACGCGCAAACAGGGTCTGCTCGCCCATAGCGCTCGCCAGATCGCGCATCTGCTCCACCGTCACCGGGAAGCCCCAGCCACTGATCGTGTGCACGGCCGCTTCCGGGGTGGCGCCGACGATGCCCGCGCCGCTGTTGATGGCGAAGAACACCCCGGGGTCGAGCAGCGTCGCGGCGATCAGGGCCATGATGGCGACGAAGGACTCCAGCGCCATGCTGCCGTAGCCGACCAGGCGCACGTCCGCCTCGCTGCTGATGAGTTTCGGACTCGTGCCGCTGGCGATGAGGGCGTGGAAGCCCGAGATCGCACCGCAGGCGATGGTGATGAATACGAAGGGGAATACCTTGCCGCCAAAGAGCGGCCCGGTGCCATCCACGAACGGCGTGATCGCCGGCATTTTGATGGTCGGGTGGGTGATGACGATCGCGATCGCGAGCAGGATCACCGTGCCGAGCTTCAGGAAAGTGGACAGGTAGTCCCTGGGAGCGAGCAGCAGCCACACCGGCAGGATCGCCGCGAGGAAGCCGTAGACGATGACGAAACCGGCAAGCGTCAGGCCCTCATAGTCGAACAGCACCCGCAGCTGCGGCTGGTGATCGAGCCAGCCCCCGCCGAGGAGAGCCGCCATGATGAGGCCGACCCCGAGCACGGTCGCTTCCAGCACCCTGCCCGGCCGCCACAGGCGCAGGTACAGCCCCACGAGAATCGCCGCCGGGATGGTGGCGAGCACGGTGGAGGTCGCCCAGGGGCTGTGCTTCATGACATTGACGATGACGAGACTGAGCACCGCGCACAGGATGATCATGATGAGGAGCGTGCCGATCAGGGCGGCGAAGCCGCCGACCGGGCCGAACTCATCGCGCGCCATCTGGCCGAGGCTGCGGCCGTCGCGGCGCGTCGAGAGCAGCAGGATGGTCATGTCCTGCACGCAGCCGCCGAAGACCGCACCCACGAGAATCCACAAGGTGCCGGGCAGGTAGCCGAACTGCGCCGCGAGCGTCGGCCCGACGAGCGGTCCGGGGCCTGCGATCGCCGCGAAATGGTGGCCGAAGACGATGGCGCGATGGGTCGGCACGAAATCGCGGCCGTTGTTGAGCCTTTCTGCCGGGGTCGCGCGGGTCGGGTCCACCGAGAGCACCCGCGCGGCCAGCCAGGCCGCGTAGATCCGGTAGCCCAGCAGGTATACGCACACCGCCGCCGTGACGATCCACAGCGCGTTGATTGGCTCGTGGCGGTGCAGGGCGATGCCTGCGATGGCAAAAGCACCCACGATGGCGAGCACGGCGCCCGCGACTTTCTTCAGCATCGATCCCCCGCTTCGTTTCACCCGTCAGGCGAGCAGCCGGCGCATCGCCTTGGCGTAGCGCCCCTGGATCACCTCGCGTTCCAGGTGTCGCCCGTTCGAAACCACCTTGGTACCGGCCCGCCACACGCAGTCGATCACCGCGCGCCCGCCGCAGAAGATCCAGCTGTCCAGAATCTCATCCTCGCGGCGCGCAAGAAGCGCCGGATCATCGCCGTTGAGCGTCACGAGGTCCAGCCAGCCACCGACCCTGAGGCCGCTATCCTTAGCGCCCGCCGACTTCTGCAGGGCCTGGGCGCCGCCCGCCAGCGCCGCATCGAACAGCGTGCGCCCGGTCGAGGCACCGCTCCTGGCCGCGAGCACGTTGCGGGCGCGGTGCGCCAGGCGCTGCGAGTACTCGAGGAGACGCAGTTCCTCGGCCGCATCCAGCCGCACGTTCGAGTCACTGCCGATGCCGAAGCGTCCGTGGTACTCGAGGAAGTCGCGCGCCGGGAAGATGCCATCGCCGAGGCTGGCCTCGGTCATCGGGCAAAGACCGGCCACCGCTTTGCGCGCGGCGATGCCGGCGAGCTCGGCCGTGGTCGCATGCGTGGCGTGCACCAGGCACCAGTGCTCATCGACCGGGGCGTGCTCGAGGAGCCACTCGATGGGGCGCCGGCCGCTCCAGGCGAGGCAGTCCTCGACCTCCTTGAGCTGCTCGGCGATGTGAATGTGCACCGGCGCACCCCGCCCCAAGGCCACGACCGTCGTCAGCTCCTGCGGCGTCACGGCGCGCAGGCTGTGCGGGGCCACCCCGACGAGCGCCCCGGGGAGCGCGCGCACCGCGGCGCGGCTCGCGGCCAGGATGTCAGCATAGCGATCCGGGTCGCTGATGAAGCGCCGCTGCCGGGGCGCAGCCGCTGCGCCCCCGAAACTCCCGTGCGCGTAGAACACCGGCAGCAGGGTCAGCGCGATGCCGGTGCCGGCGGCCGCCGCGACGATGCGGCCGGCGAGCTCACCCGGGTCGGCGAACGGCGCCCCGTCCCGGTCGTGGTGCAGGTAGTGGAACTCGCCCACGCGCGTGAAGCCCGCCTCGAGCATCTCGGCATAGGCGAGCGCCGTGATCGCCTCGAGCTCCTCCGGATCCATGCGCTCGACGAACTGGTACATGAGCTCGCGCCAGCTCCAGAAGCTATCGGCCTGGGCCCCACGCCGCTCGGTGAGGCCGGCAAGACCGCGCTGGAAGGCGTGGCTGTGCAGGTTCGGCAGGCCCGGCAGGGCAATCGCATGGCGCTCATCCTGCACCCCGGGTGCGACCCCGGTGAGGATGCTCTCGATGCGACCGGCGCTGCCCGCGATGCGCACCTGCGAGGCCCAGCCCTCGGGCAGCAGCGCCGCTTCGAACCACAGACTCGTCATGGGGCCATTATTGATGATTGGCGCAAGCGGCGCAGCCTGAGGGAAGATGTCGCCGCGATGGACCCCGAGACCGTTCCCGAATGGCTGACCGTGCGGCAAGGCAGTGCGCCGTTGCTCTTGTGCATGCCCCATACCGGCACGCACATCCCGGCGGACCTCGAGGCGCGTTTCAGGTCATCGTGGCTGGCGCGGCGCGATACCGACTGGTACGTCGACCGCCTCTACGACTTCGCCGGCAAGCTGCACGCGACCCTAGTGCGCACCTCGATCTCACGCTCGGTGATCGATGCCAACCGCGATCCCTCTGGCGCCTCGCTCTATCCGGGGCAGGCGACCACCGAGCTGTGCCCCACCACCACCTTCGACGGCGAGTCGCTCTACCGCGAGGGTGCGCTCCCGGATGCACGTGATATCGGCCTGCGCACGCAGCGCTATTTCACGCCCTACCACGAGGCCATCCGCGCGCAGGTCGCGCGGCTGCGGCGCCGCCATCCGCGCATCGTTGTTTATGACTGCCACTCGATCCGCTCGCAGATCCCGCGCCTGTTCGCAGGCGAGCTGCCGAACTTCAACATCGGCACCTTCTCGGGCGCCAGCTGCGACCCGGCACTCACGGCGGCGATCGAGGCGCAGTGCGCGCTCGATGGCTACTCGCACATCGTCAACGGCCGTTTCAAGGGCGGCTACACCACCCGCCACTACGGGCAGCCGCAGGAGGGGGTGCACGCGGTGCAGATGGAACTCGCCTGCCGCGGCTACCTGCCCGAGCCGCAGGGCGAAGTGCACCCCGGGAACTGGCCGCCGGCATGGGATGAGGCCTTAGCAAAGCCCCTCGACACGGTCTTGCGGCGCGTGCTCGCCGCGTGCCTGCGCTTCGCGGCCGCGGGCGCGCCCTAGCGCCGGCGCTGCAAGCGCCGGCGCACTGCGGCCACGAGGTCGTGGACCTCGCGGATGCCGAGCGCGTTGGCGCACAGGAAAAACGCTCCCGCGCTGAGCGCGATCACCGCAACCAGACTCAGGCACTTCGGCCAGAAGGCCTGCGTCGCCCAGCCGGCGAGGAGGTAGTGCCCCCCCGCCCAGGCAATCGCGAGCAATGCCAGTGAAGCGAGCCCCACCTTCGCCAGCAGCGCAGCGAGCGCGCGCGACTCGAGCCTGCCCAGGTGCGAGCGCATCAGAAAGTAGAGAATGAGGAAATTGCTGGTCGCAACGCAGGCGGTGGACAGCGCAAGACCGCGATGCCCCCAGCCGAGCTTGCGCGTGAAGATGAAGTTGAGCGCAAGGTTCAGCGCCACCGCGATGAAGCTCACCAGCATCGGCGTCTTGCGCCGGTCGATGGCGTAGAAGGCGTTGACCAGCACCTTCAGCGCCGCGTAACCGCACAGGCCGATCGCATAGAAGCGCAGGGCGCCGGCGGACTCCGCCGTCTCGTAGGCGCCGAAGCGCCCGTGCTGGTAGAGCACCGAGATGATCGGTTCGGCCAGCACCATGAGGCCCACGCTCGCCGGGATCGTCATGAGGAAGGCAAGCCGCATGCCGCGGGCGAGCTCGCTGCGGAACACCGGCATATTGTTGGCCGCCGCCATACGTGCGAGCAGCGGCAGCGCCACGGTGCCCAAGGCCACGCCGAATACCCCGAGCGGCAGCTGCATCAGCCGGAAGGCGACGGTGAGCCAGAAGGTCGGGCCATCGCCCAGCTCGGAGGCGAACACGGAGTTGACGAGCACGTTCACCTGCGTGGTGCTCGCGGCGATGACCGAGGGCCCCATGAGGCGCAGGATCGAGCGCACGCCCGGGTCGCGCCAGCCGAAGTCCGGGTGGAAGTGGTAGCCCTGACGCTTGAGCGAGGGCAGCTGCACCAGCAGCTGCAGCCCCCCACCGACCAGGGTGCCGATGGCCAGCCCCAGGATCGCGTGCGGCCCGAAGTGCGGATCGAACCAATATCCCAGCAGAACGCCGGCGATGATGGAACCCAGGTTGAAGAAGCTCGAGGCCATCGCCGGCACGCCGAACACGTTGCGCGCATTCAGCATCCCCATGACGAGCGCGGCGAGCGACACCAGCAGGATGAAGGGGTACATGATGCGGGTGAGCATCACGGTGAGCTCAGCCTTCGAAGGATCGAACCCCGGGGCGAGGGCTGCCACCAGCCAGGGTGCCGACAGGATGCCGAGCACGGTGATGGCGCTCAGGGTGATCACGGCGAGCGTTGCCACCTTGTTGGCGAGCCGCCAGGCCGCCCCCTCCCCCGCCACGGTGGCGGTGCGGGCGAATACCGTCACGAACGCGGTCGAGAGGGCGCCTTCGGCGAACAGGTCGCGCAACAGGTTCGGGATGCGGAAGGCGATGGTGAACGCGTCCATGACGCGCCCGCCGCCAAACAGCGCCGCGAAGATCTGTTCGCGCGCAAGTCCGAGCACGCGGCTGCAGAGCACCGCGAGCCCGACGACGCCCGCGGCGCGGGTATTTAGCCGCTCTTCACGCGGTGTTTCGCCTGGTGGCATGCGGCCATCAAGCTACCATCCGCCGGCCCGGCGTGCGAGTCAGTGCGAGCGCCAGGTCGCCGTGATCCCGACAGTGCGTGGGCGGAACGTGTAAGCGTTCTGCTGCGGCGTCGTGCTGCCGTCGGTCTGCCCCAGCGAGTAGTTGATGACGGTATGCGAATCGAACAGGTTGTCGCAGAAGAGGGCCACCTGCCAGTCACCGACATTCACCCCACTGCGCACCGAGGTGAAGCTGGTCGAGGGCAGCGTGTATGAATAGGGGTTGTACTGCGCCTGGTTGTTCGGGTCCTGCACCGCGGCCAGCCAGGGGTTGCGGCTCTCGTATTCCCAGTCGGCACGCACGAAGGCATCGTGCTGCACGAGCTGGAAGTTGTACTGAACCCCCAGTGCCACGGTGAAGGGAGAATTGGTGCCAGGCGCGTAGTCGATCGCGGCCTGGCCGGAGATCGCATCGCCATCGGTCGCCTTGCAGGGCGCAGGATTGGCCGCGGTCTGGCAGCCATCGGGCGAGGTCTTGGTGTAGCGCGCGCTGGTATAACCGGTGGCGAGGTCGATATTCACCGGCCCGAACACCATCGACGCCTGCAAGTCCCCGCCCCAGGCGGCCGCCTGCCCCAAGTTATCCGTGAACTGCAGTCCGCAGGCACCGGCGACGTAAATGCTCTGCTGAATCTGGTTCCACTTGATGTAATAGACGCTGGTGGCGATCTTCAGCCAGCTGCCGAAAGCGTTCTTCGAACCCACCTCGTAGCTTTGCGTGGAATCGGATTTGTAGGTGAGCGGCGCCCCATTCGGATAACCGGCGGCGATCAGATCCTGGTCGCAATACGACGGCAGCGGCGCGTTGCCGCCGCCCACACGAAAGCCCTTGGCATAGGTGAAATAGAACAGGTCCTTCGGGTCGAGCTGCGAGGATAGAGTCACCTTCGGGGTGTTCGGAGTCTCCGACTGGCTCGCCTGCGCGGGGCCAGGACCGTAGTTCTCGTAGCCGTCGGCGTAGTGGTTCAAGGAAAAGTGCGTCCGCGCTACACGCTCGCCGACGGTGAGCTTCAACCAGTCCGCAAACGCGTAGCTGATCTCGCCGAAGCCTGCGATCTGGCGGTCGAAGGTGGTGTTGTTGTTGGAGTAGATGTCACACGCCCGGATCGCTGGATAAGCCGCGTTGGTCGGACACGAGTAGAAGGTGCCGCCGTAGAACGAGGCCGGCGTGAAGCCAAAGAGGTAGTTGAAGACCTGATCGATGTTGGTCGAATTCAGTTCCTCGAGGCTGTTTTCCTTGGCGAGCTGCCAGAAGACGCCTGCCGTCCAGCTCCACTTGGAGCTGGCGTTCGAGGACTGCCAACGCAGTTCCTCGGTGTAGCTGTCCTGCGAGTTGGTCATGGTGTTGGGGGTCTGGGTGCCGGCGAGCGCCGAGGGCAAGTGAATGCCGTTGGCATCGATCAGCGGCCACCATGAGCAGCTGGTCTCATCGTCGGGGGCCGAGCACTTCGGCGGCAACGGCGGTTCCCCAGGCCCCCCGAGACCGCCGGGGATGCTCTGCCAGTACGCCAGATCATAGACGGTGCCCTGGTAGGCGGTGATCTGCTCGCGGTGGTAGTAGGAGGTGTTGGAAATGATCTGGCTGTTGGCAAAATCGAATTCGGCCTTGAGCGCCGGCAGGTAGTACTTGTCAGGGCCGCCGACGCGCTCGGGGGTGGCGGTGTTGAACTCGCCCTGCCCCGGGTTCGAGTACGCCGGCCAGTAAGTGGAGTCGTCGTGCTTGTCCTGGCGCTGGTAGAGGATGCTCGGCGTGACGCTCAGGCTCGCGGTCGGGGTCCAGGCCGCCGCCAACCGCGCCACCATGGTATTGGAGTAGTTGACGTTGTGGTTGATCACCGCATCGGTGGTGTCATCCACGCGATCGATCCAGCCGCCGTCATAGCGGTACCAAATACTGGCACGGACGCCGAGCGTGCCGTCGATGATCGGCTGACCGTGAGCGATGCCGAACTCAGCGCTCGGCTGGCCGTACTGCGTGTACGACACTTCGCTGCGCATGTAGGTGTCGGTCTTGGTGGTGCTCGGCTGCGTGAGGATGTAGCGCACCGCGCCACCTTCGGAGCCGGCGCCGAACAGCGTGCCCTGCGGACCGCGCAGTACCTCGACGCGCTCCAGGTCAAAGGTCTTCGGCAGCGTATCGTCGGGGTTGAAGCCGACCGAACGCATCTGGATCGGGGTGTCGTCGATGTAGATGCCGGTGGTGCCGGCACCGCCGGAGGAGGAGATGCCACGGATGGAAATGGCATTCGTGCCCGAGGTGTCGATGTTGACGCCCGGCGTGAAGCGCGCGACGTCCTGGAAGTCCTTGATGCCAAGCTGATCCATCGACTCCTGGGTGAGCGCCGTGACGCTGATCGGCACCTTGCTCAGAGCCTCTTCGTGGCGCGTCGCGGTCACGACGACTTCTTGCAGACCGGTAGCATCGTGGCCACCTGTGGCCGAGCTGTTCTCCGCGGGCACGGTTTGCTCATCGGCGGCGCTGCTGCCGGCCACGAGCACCGCAAGAGACCCGGCACCGAGGAGCAGCCAGCCGCGGGCTGCCGTAATACGTGTTGCTTTCTTCATGGACCACCCCTGATCGCTATTCGCCAAAGACTTCTTCGTCGTTATGACTGCAGCAGTACCGCCGCGTCAGCACTCCAGCTCACGAAAACCTCATCGCTCCAGTCGATCACGGCCTCCGAGGTGCGCCGTTCGTTCTGTGCAAATACCGTCACCAGTTTGCCTGTGGCAGTGCGGATGCGGTAGGTGGAGCGGTTGCCGAGGTAACCGAGCTCCCACACGGTACCGCGAAGTTGATTGGTGCGCACCGCGCTTGAGGCCTCTTTGCCCAGGCGCACCTTTTCGGGGCGCAGCGCCACCCAGACGCGCTGTCCTATGGCAAAGCTGCCCTTGTCATCCACGAGCAGCTCACAGCCGGTCTCCGTGCACTCCACGCGCACCAGTCCCGGCTCACAGGAGCTCACCCTGCCCTCGAAGAAGTTGGTGGTGCCGACGAAGTCGGCGACGAAGCGGCTGCGCGGGAATTCGTAGATCTCCGCCGGCGTCCCGACCTGGATCACGTGGCCCTTGTCCATGACCGCGATGCGGCTCGCGAGCGCCATGGCCTCATCCTGGTCGTGGGTGACGACGATGAAGGTGATGCCGAGCTTGTACTGCAGGTCCATGAGCTCGAACTGGGTCTGTTCGCGCAGCTTCTTGTCGAGCGCCGACAGCGGCTCGTCCAGGAGCAGCACCTTCGGGCGACGGATGAGTGCGCGCGCCAGCGCCACGCGCTGGCGCTGGCCGCCGGAGAGCTGGTGCGGCTTGCGCTTGGCGAGCGCGCCGAGCTGCACCATCTCGAGTGCCTCCTGGATGCGCTGCTTCTTGGTCGCCGCATCCAGGGGCAGGCGGCGCAGGCCGTAGCCGACGTTGCTCTCCACGCTCATGTGCGGGAACAGCGCGTAGGACTGGAACATCATGTTCACGGGGCGCTGGTGCGGGGGCACCGTACCCATGTCCGTGTCATCGATGAGGATACGGCCGCCGCTCGGGTGCGCAAAGCCCGCCAGCATCCGCAGCAGCGTCGTCTTGCCGCAGCCGGAGGCGCCCACCAGGGCGAACATCTCGCCTTTGAAGATACTCAGGGAGATGTTGTCGACGGCGGTATGGCTGCCGTAGGTCTTGCTGACCCCTTCGATCAGGATCTGCGGTTTGGCGGCAGGATCGAGCCAGGGCCGGTCGGCGAGCGGTTTTGATTGGGTTGCGAGCATCGGCCGGTGGTCGGATTATGCTTCAGAAATCCGCCGGCGGCGTGGTCCGCCGCCGCGGCGGCGCAAAGAAGGGCCGCTCCACCACCCTGGCACGCACCATGCGGCGCTCCCAGGTGAGTTCGCGATTGAGGTAGATCTCGGCCCACACGGTTGAGCCGGTGGCGATGTAAGGGGCATCCACCATGGCGAGGGCGAGGTTGCGCTTGCAGGTCGGCGACCAGGTCGCTGACGTCACGCTGCCCGCCTCCTTCTTGCCGCTGCACTCCGTGTAGAGCAGCGCATTGTGCGCCGGTTTCGTGCCCTCGACGTCGAGGCCCACCAGCTGCCGGCGCGGCCCGCGCGCGACCTCGGCCAAGAGCGCGCGGCGGCCCGTGAAGTGGCCCTTCTTGTAGTCAACGAGCCACGCCAGACCGAGCTCGATCGGCGAGCGCTCGGTGCCCAGATACAGTGTGTGCGCCGCCGACACGAAGTCGAGGTTCGGCAGTACGAAGCCCGCCTCGATGCGTGCCATGTTGAGGGCCTTGGAGCCGATCGGGCGCACCGCGCGGGTGCGGCCGAACTCCATGAGTGCATCCCACACGCTCTCGGCGTCGGCGGGCTGCATCCACAGTTCGTAGCCTAGGTCCCCGGTGAACCCGGTGCGCGAGACCATCATCGCGATCGGTGCGCCGCCGCCTGCGCGCGGCAGGGAGAACTCCCCGTGCTCGAAGGGCTTCAGGCGCTCGATACCATTGAGGCCCACCGCCCGTAGCAGCTTCGCCGAGGTCGGGCCCTGGACTGCGAGCGCTGCGACCTCCTCGGTCACCTCGCGGATCTCGACGTCGTAGCCGATGGCCGAGGCGCTGAACCAGTCGAGCTGCCGCTCTGCGGTGCAGATGCGGTACTCATCAGCTCCTAAGCAGAACACCGTGCCGTCATCGATGAGCTTGCCGGCATCATCGCACCAGACGACATAGGCGACCTTGCCGGGCGCGACCTTGCGGATGTCGCGGGTCACCAGGCGATTGAGGAAGCGCAGCGCATCCTTGCCCGCGATGCGGTACTTCACCATCGGGGTGAGGTCGTAGAGGGAGCTCGCGTTTCTGACCGCGAAGTACTCCTGCTCGACGCTCGTGAACACGTCCACCGTGGTGTAACCGGCCCACGGCACGAAGCTGTCGAGCTGGCTGTACTCGCGCTGCCGCTCGTGGAAGGGCGTCTTCAGCAGCGGCTGGCGGTAATGCGGTTCGCTTTCGGTCAGCATGATGTCAGGCGGCCTCGCGGATCAGCTGGCGGGCGGCGTTCCTGCCGGCGAGTCCCATGACGCCACCGCCCGGATGGCAGCCGGCGCCGCACAGGTACAAGCCTGGTACCGGGGTCTGGTACTGCGCGGCCCCGGGCACCGGGCGCGTCATCATGAACTGATCGAGCGTAAGTTCCGCGTGATGCCAGTGGCCGCCGCTGATGCGGAACTCGCGCTCGATGTCGGGAGGGATCAGCAGCTCGCTCGCGCGGATGCTCGCGCGCAGCTGCGGGGCGTGCACGCCCAGGGTGTCAATGATGCGATCGGTGAAGGCCTGGCGCCCCGCCTCCCAGCCGCCCTTGAGGGTATAGGGGGCGTACTGCACGATCACGGACATGACGTGCTGGCCCTGGGGAGCGAGAGTCGTATCGCTTAGGCTCGGGATCGTGACCTCGAGCATCGGGCGCTCGGAGAATTCAGCGTACTTGGCGTGGTTGTAGGCGCGCTCGATGTAGTCCGAGGACGGCGCCACCACGAGGCGTGCGCGCAGCTCCTGTTCACTCAGTCCCGGGAACTGTGGCAGGCGCTCGAGCGCCAGATGCAGCTTCGCGGTCAGGCCGCGCGAGCGCACCTGGGTAACGCGGCGCGTGAAGCCGGCATCGAGGTGCTCGCTACCCAGGAGTTTCAGGAAAGTAGTCTTCGGATCGGCGCTGGAGACGACGGTGGCCGCTGCGATCTCCTCGCCCGAGGCGAGCACGACGCCGGCAACGCGATCCTCGCGCACCAGGATCCTCTCGACCGCAGCGCCGGTGCGCAGCTGCGCGCCGGCGGCAACGGCCGCGCGCGCGAGCGCCTCGGAGAAGGCCCCGAGTCCGCCCTCGGGCAACGCCAGGGACTCGGCGCCCTGCACCGCGGCCAGGCGGTACAGGAGCGACACCACCGTGCCCGGTGAGCGGGGCCCAAGGTTGGTGCCGAGCACCGCATCGAGCGCCAGCGCGCCCTTCAGCAGCGGCAGCCGGAAGCGATCCTCGAGCAGGTCATGCACGCACATGCCGCCGATGCGCAGCAGTTCGCGCATGTCCCTGCGGCCCAGGCGGCGCACGCGCCAGCCGATCCCCAGCAGTGCGGCGCGATCGCGCCAGGCGTCCGTCCCCAGGCGCGGCGGGGTCTGCGCCAGGACCGGATGCAGTGCGCGCGAGATGCGCCGCATGAGCGCCTGCCAGTCGCCGAGCGCCACCGCATCCGCGGGCGAGACGCGCTGCAGGGCGCTCAAGTCCGTCGGCCCGAGGCTCAGGTGCCGCGCATCCGGGGACAGCGCCACGGTGGGCAGCGAGGCGGCGGCGATCTTGAGCCCCTGGGCTTCGAGCGCGAGCTCGCGCATCAGCGCCGGTGGCATCAGGTGCAGCAGGTGGGCACAGGATGAGACCTTGAAGCCGGGCGCGAACTCACGCGTGACTGCAGCGCCGCCGAGCCGCTCTGCCGCCTCGAGCACCAGCACCTTGCGTCCGCCGCGGGCGAGGAAAGTGGCGCACACGAGGCCGTTGTGGCCGCCGCCGATGATGAGGGTGTCGTAGGGGCCTGCGCTGCTCACTGGATGCGCCCGAGGTCGCGCAGGATCGCGTTGGCCGAATTCGCGCCAGGAGCGCCCATCACGCCGCCGCCCGGGTGCGTGCTCGAGCCGCACATGTACATGCCGCGCACCGGCGCGCGGTACTGCGCGTAGCCGGGAATGGGGCGGTTGAAGAGCAGCTGATCGAAGGTGAGCTCGCCCTGGAAGATGTTGCCCTCGGTGAGTCCGACCTCGTTCTCGATGTCGCGCGGGGTACGGATCTCGGCGTGCAGGATCAGGTTCTTGAAGTCCGGGCTGTGACGCGCGATCGCATCGATCACGGTGTTGCCGAAGGCCTGGCGCTTCTCCGGGGTCCACTCCCCGTCGGCGAGCTTGTAGGGGCAGTACTGCACGAACACCGACATGTAGTGCTTGCCGTCCGGGGTCATGCTCGGGTCGATCTGCGTCGGGATCAGCATATCGACGTAGGGTTCGCGCGACCAGCGCCCCTCCTTCCAGTCGTCATAGGCGCGCTCGACCATCTCGAGCGTGTCGGTGATGTGCATGTCGCCGCGCGCACAGGGGGAGCCGTGCGGGATGGCGGGGAAGTGCGGCAGGCCATCGAGTGCGATGTTGAGCTTGCCCGAGGAGCCGCGGATCTTGAAGCGCCGCACCTGCTCGAGGAATTCCGCGGGCAGGTGCTGCGGGGAAACCGTCTCGAGGAAGGTGCGCTTGACGTCCATGTTGGACACCACGACCGGGGCTGAGATCTCCTCGCCTCCCACCAGCACCACGCCCGTGGCGCGTCCGTTCTTCACCAGGATCTGCTCCACCGGCGCGCTGGCGCGGATGGTGCCGCCGCTCGCCGTGAAGGAAGCGCCGAGGGCCTGGGTGATCGCCCCCATGCCGCCGCGCGCAAAGCCCCAGGCACCCACGGCGCCATCGATGCTGCCCATGTAGTGGTGCAGCAGCACGTAGGCGGAGCCGGGTGAGCGCGGACCGAGCGCCGTGCCGATGATGGAACTCCCCGACAGGTGCGCCTTGACGATCTCGCTCTCGAAGTACTCCTCGAGCATGTCCGCGCAGCTCATGGTGAAGAAGCGCAGGGTGTCGTACATGCGCGCTTCCCCGAGCTTGTGGAAGTGCTTGCCGAGGAACAAGAGCTCCTGCAGGTCGCGCGGCCGGAACGAGGTCGGGTCGGGGGGCTCGCGCAGCAGCAGCGGCTTGATGAAGCGGCAGTGCCTGAGCATGTCGCGCACGTAGCGGTCGTAAGCCTCGGCATCGTGGCGCGAGTGCCGCGCGATCTCGCGGCGCATGGCGTCGTGGTTGTCGTAGACCGCCAGGTGCCCGCCGTCACGCATCATGGTGACGCCACCCTCGTAGGGGATGATCTGCAGCCCGTGGGCGGGCAGTTCCAGAGCGCGGATGATCTCGGTGCGCAAGAGGCTGCACACGTAGGAGCAGTTCGAGTAGGTGAAGCCATCGAAGAGGCTGCGGCTCACCGCCGCCCCGCCGATGTAGGAGTTGCGCTCGAGCACCAGCACCTTCAGGCCCGCACGCGCCAGGTAACAGGCATTCACCAGCCCGTTGTGACCGGCACCCACGACGATGGCGTCGTAACGGTTGGCAGCTGCCGTGCTCAAGCGCTAAGCCCCCTGCCTAAAGCCGCTTCAGGCCGGCACCCGGCGGCCGCTGCCCTGGGCGTTCAGCGTCTGATCGATGGCGACCTCAAAGCCGCGCAGTGTGTCCTTCAGGCACGAGTCATCGTGCGCGGCCGACACGAACCACGGCTCGCGCGAGTCCGGCTCGCACAGTACCAGTTCGTCGTGCAGCACCTTGGCCACCGCGTCGTAGAAGGTGTAGTCGCTGCCCTTCCAGTCGCGGTAGGTGCGCGGCGGATTCTGCGCGAAATAAAGTCCGGTCATCGAGGGGTGGCCGACGAAGCTGTGCGCGATACCGCGGGACTTAAGAATAGCGGACTTGCCGGCGCGCAGGCGCGTGCCGTAGCTGGCGATGCGCTCCAGCGCGTCGGTCTCGTCCAGGATCTCGAGCGTCTTCTCGGCCGCGGCGAGCGACACCGGGTGGGCGGTGTAGGTGCCGCCGTGGGCGACGCCCTTGCCGAGCTTACGCATGATGTCCTCGCGCCCGGCCAGCACCGAGATCGGGTAGCCGTTGGCCACCGCCTTGGCGAAGGTGCACAGGTCGGCGCGCACGCCGTAGAGCTCCTGCACGCCACCGCGGGCGACGCGGAAGCCGGTCTTGACCTCATCGATGATGAGCACCACGCCGTAGCGGTCGCACAGCTTGCGCGCCGTGCGCACGTACTCCGGTTCCGCCGCGATGCCAAGGCAGTTGCCCATGATCGGCTCGATGAGCAGGCACGCGAGCGAGTCGCCGTGGCGCTTGAAGACGTCCTCGAGCTGATTGGCATCGTTCGCCTGCACGAAGTGCGCGAAGCTGCGGCTGGCAAGCGGCACACCCTCGCTGTAGGGCACCACCTGCGGATCGCCGACCTGGGACCACTTCTCCATCGGCGTGTACCACATGGCCGCATCGAACAGGCCGTGGTAGCTGCCCTCGAGGATCACGTAGTTGTCGCGCTTGGTGAAGGCGCGCGCCAGGCGTAAGGCCGCCATCACCGCCTCGGTGCCGGAGTTCGAGAAGCGCACCAGTTCCGCCGCCGGCACCATTTTCGCGATGCGCTCGGCCACGGTGTACTCGCGCTCGGTCGAGAGCGCGAACACGCCTCCGACTTCCATGCCGCGCCTGGCGGCCTCATCCACGCGCGCATCGGCGTAGCCGAGGATCGCCGGGCCGTAGCCCATGCGGTAGTCGACGTAGACGTTGTCATCGAGGTCGGTGACGCGGGCACCGCGGCCCTCTTTGACATAAATCGTGCGCTCCTCGCCCCAGAAGCGGAAATTGGAGGCCACGCCTAAAGGCAGGCGCTTCAGTGCCTTCCGGTAATGTTCATGATTCCGGGTGAGGTTTCGTGCCATGGGAGCGCTCTACTTTGAGGTCGAAAAAGGTAGCTTGGGCGGCAACTTACCACCCCGGCAGACATCAGTCTATATGCCCATATAATTTTTTCCGGTAGAATTATATGACCATATACACCCACCGGACGTAACCGCCATGAACGCCCCCGCCCCCCGCCCGGTCGAGACGCTCAGCACCCCCGTGGTCCGTGCCCTGCCCGCCTGGGTCTACAACCACCCCGAAATGACACGACTCGAGTACGAGCGCGTGCTGCGCCCGGCCTGGCAGATCGTGTGCCACGTCAGCGCGCTGAAGAAGCCCGGGGACTACGTCACGGTCGAGCTCGGGATTGATAGCGTCGTGGCACTGCGCGATTCGCACGGCGAGATTCGCGCCTTTCACAACGTCTGCCGCCACCGCGGCGCGCGCATCCTCGATGGCAGCGGCAACTGCCCGGGCGCCATGACCTGCCCCTACCACGGCTGGTCCTACAAGCTCTCGGGCGAGCTGCTGGCGATCAGTGCGCGCGACACCTTCCCGCCACTCGACCGCGCGCAGCTGGGCTTAAAGCCCGTCCGCATGCAGGTGCTGTTCGGCTTCGTGTTCATCTGCCTCGCCGGGGAGCCGCGGCCGCTTGAGGAGATCTTCGCCGGCGTCGCCGCCGAGCTCGAACCGCATCGCTTCGAGGACATGGAGCTGATCGGCAACAACTACATCGAGCACTGGGACTGCGACTGGAAGATCGCGATGGACAACTATCTTGAGTCCTACCACGTGCCGATCGGGCACCCGGGGCTGAACCGCATGTTCACCCCCGACTACGACGATCAGAGGAATTTCCCGGGCGTGGCGCGCGGCATCAGCTGGCTGCGCGAGCGCCCCTCCCCGCGCTGGAGCGAGCGCATGTACCAGGAGCTGATCGGCAAGGTGGCGACCGACGTGCCCGAGTCGCACCGCAAGCGCTGGAGCTTCTACAGCTCGCTGCCGAACCTCGGCATCGACGTGTTCCCGGACCAGATGGACTTCTTCCAGGTAATCCCGCGCGGGCCCGGCAAGTGCACTATCCGCGGCGCCTCCTACGGGCTGCCAGACTCGCGGCGTGAGATGCGCGTGGCGCGCTACCTGACGATGCGCATCAACCGCCAGGTGCAGCGCGAGGACGAATCGCTGTGCCGCCGCGTGCAGCAGGGGCTCGCCTCACCGAGCTACGAGCCAGGTCCGCTGTCACGCCTCGAGAACTGCATGCTCGAGTTCCACAACCTGCTGCGCGAGCGCATCCCCGAGGTGCGCCTGCCGTCGCCGCCGGCGCGCTTCGCGTAACGAGCCGCGAGGCTACTTCGCCGCGAGCGTCTGCAGCAGCGGCGTGATCGAGTCGCGGAACTGCGCGAGCGCCGGCGTCACAGGTCCGGTGTCGGCCGCATCCGCGGCCGCCCCGAGGAAGCCGCTCTGGGTGGATTCGGCCAGCGCCACCTGGGCAGCGAGCCACGCATCCATTTCACGCTTGCCGCCCTCGCGCGCGCCGCGACTGCCGCTGCGCTTGTCCGGCGCGAAATCAAAGCGGCGGATGCGCGAGCGTCCGGGCGCCGTGGGCGTGACCTGCAGAATCACCGCACTCTCGCCACGCAGCTCGAACAGCTGATTCGGGGGCAGGAAGTGTTGGTGCGCCTGCGGGTTCTCGAGCCACTGCTCCACCAGCACCTTCCAGTCGGCTGCGACGTCCAGATCCGTGGTGCTGCGCGGCAGGAGCGTGGCGAAGGCCTCCCAGGGCACCGCAGCGGCCAGGGTGTTCTGCGCCGCCGGCGTCGCGCGCGCCAGCACGATGCGCTCGCGGCGCAGCAGTTCCAGCGGCGTCAGGTCACCGGGGGTCCTGCCCTCGACCAGCTGGCCATCGAAGGTATAGGTGAGGGCATGCGTCGCGCAGCGGATGGCACTGTGCAGCTGCCCGGCGCGCTCGGTCACGAGCGCATGCGGACTGCGCCGGCAGGTGTTGCGGAAAGCGTGCAGACGATCGCGCTCGGCGCGCACGACGAGCACCCGCTCGCCACCGAGGTCTGCGCTCAGGTAATCCCCGGGGACGCGCAGTTCCGCCTCGTGCCCGAGTACCTGCCAGGCCTGGCGCAGCAGCTGCTCACGCTCGGCGGCCAGCAGTGCCGCGTCCGCATAGGCGCGTGCCGGCAGACGGGTGCCGGCGGCAGCGCCGCCCGCGGCAGCCACCGCGGGCGACGGTCCGGGCGCGAACTCTCCGGGAAACACCGAACTCAGGTAGGCGAGCGCACGGTTGACCGCCGCGCGCCGATCGATATTGGCTTCGCTCTGGAAGGCGATGGTCTGCCACAGCACCTCCAGCACCCCGATGAGGCCGAGCGCGACGCCGTCAGCATCGAGGTGCGTGGCGCCGCTCTGGACGATGAGACGCTCCATGAGATCGTGCACCACGGCGGCGAAGTCATCGTCGTTCTTGCCGCAGATGTCGAGGTATTCCTGGCGCGAGCTGGCCTCGCCCCAGAAGGAATACCAGACCGAGACCTTGCGGGGGCTGGCGATGTCGGCATCGAGGTAGAGCTCGACCAGCAGCCGCAGCGCCTTGACCGGGGTGTCCTTCAGCTGCCGCACCGGCACCATGACCCGCGATTCGAACTCGCGCCCGAGATAGTCGAGGGACGCGAGCAGCATCGCGGCCTTGGAGTCGAAATAGAAGCGCACGATCCCCGGCGACAGGTCGGCCAGGGCCACCACCTTCTCGACCGTGGTGCGCGAGGGCCCGTAGATGTGCAGCGCCGAGATGCAGGCGTCGATGAGGCGCTGGCGCTGACGCTGGCGGATGCGCGAGCCGCCGCCGGATGGCGCTGCCGGGATTTCCGAAGTGCTTCTCTGGACCGCCACGTTGCCTACCGCCGACCGGCGCATCCTGTGCGCGCCGGGTCAATAGCCTCACTGTACCTGAGTTTATCGCGCACAATAGCGGACAGGCACCGGGAAAAGCTCCTAACATGAAACCGACCTGGCGACCGGGCCGCTGGCTGATCATCCTGCCGCCCCTCATCTTCCTGCTGGTATTTTTCCTCATCCCGTTTGCCTTCGCCTTCAAGATCAGCTTTGCGGAGGCCATCCCGCACGTACCGCCGTTCTCGGACGTCATCTCCTTCACGCCCGACCACCGCCTCAAGCTCGCGGCACACCTTGGCAACTACAAGTACCTGCTGACGGACCAGGTTTACCTGTTCGCCTACCTGTACTCGCTGCGCACGGCGTTCTTCTCGACGCTGATCTGTCTGCTCATCGGCTACCCGATGGCCTACGCCATCGCGCGCAGCCCGAAATCAACGCAGAACCTGCTGCTGCTCGTGATCATGCTGCCGTTCTGGACCTCCTTCCTGCTGCGGGTCTACGCGCTCGAGGGCATCATCCGCGACAACGGCTTCCTCAACACGGTGCTCCTGCACCTCGGCCTCATCCGCGAACCGCTGCACATCATGCATACCGGGGTCGCGGTCTACATCGGCATCATCTACTCCTACCTGCCCTTCATGGTGCTGCCGCTGTTCGCAACGCTCGAGAAGCTCGACCCGACACTGCTCGAGGCGGCCGGCGACCTCGGCAGCACGCCGCGACGCGCCTTCCTCGACGTCACCCTGCCGCTGTCGATACCCGGGGTGATCGCCGGCTCGATGCTGGTGTTCATCCCGGCGGTCGGCGAGTTCGTCATCCCCTCGCTCCTGGGTGGCCCGAACAACCTCATGATCGGGCGCGTGCTGTGGGATGAGTTCTTCGGTAACCACGACTGGCCGGTGGCGGCCGCCGTGGCGATCGCGTTCCTGCTGCTGCTGGCAGGTCCGATCGCCGTCTACCAGTACTACAACGTGCGCCAGATCGAGAGCTGAACCGCCGTGGAAAGACGCCCCTCCGCGTTTCTGCAGACGGTGCTGTTCGCCGGTATCGCGGTGCTGTACGTGCCGATCCTGGCGCTCATCGCCTACTCGTTCAACGCGTCGCGTCTCGTCAACGTCTGGGGCGGGTTCTCGACCGCCTGGTACGTGGAGCTGCTGCACAACCGGCAGCTGCTGGAGTCAGCGCTGCTGTCCCTCGAGGTGGCGGTCGCGGCCTCCACGGGCGCGGTGGTGCTCGGCACACTGGCCTCGGTCGCGCTAGTGCGCTTCGCGCGCTTCCGCGGGCGGCTGCTGCTGACCGGTATGGTCAACGCGCCGCTCGTCATGCCGGAGATCATCACCGGCATCACGCAGCTGCTGCTGTTCGTGTCGATGGTGCAGCTGCTCGGGTGGCCCCACCGCGGTTTCACCACCATCGTGATCTCGCACATCACCTTCTGCACCGCCTACGTCACGGTCACGGTGCAGTCACGGCTCGCCGCGGCCGACCGCTCGCTCGAGGAGGCCGCCATGGACCTCGGGGCGAGCCCGGCGCGGGCGTTTCTGGAGGTCACGCTGCCGATCATCATGCCGGCGATCATCTCCAGCTGGCTGCTGTCCTTCACGCTCTCGCTCGATGACCTCGTGATCTCGAGCTTCGTGGCGGGCCCCGGCGCCAGCACGCTGCCGATGATCATCTACTCCAAGGTGAAGCTCGGGGTGAGCCCCGACGTCAATGCGCTGGCGAGCCTCATCGTGTGCGCGGTGGGTGCGTGCGTACTGGCGGCCGGCTACCTCATGGTGCGCGGCGACCGGCGCCGGGAGCTGGAAATCCAGCTCGCCGCTAAGGGTGCCTGAGCGGCGTCGCTACAGCCCGGTCTTGATGCGCGTCCAGGTGCGGGTGCGCAGCCGCTCCACCGTCGGTGTTGCTTCTTCGGCGACATACAGCCGCGCCTCCACCGCCGGCGGCGGGTACACGGCCGGGTCGTTGAGGATCGCCGGCGCTACGTAGGGACTGGCAGCGCTGTTGTCGTTGGCGTAGTGAATCTCGTTGGTGATCGCGGCAATCACCTTCGGCTCGAGGATGTAGTTCAGGAACTGGTGGGCCGCGAGCGGATGCGGCGCATCGGCGGGGATCAGGAGCGCATCGAAGGCGAAATTCGCCCCCTCCCGAGGGACCGTGAAGGCGAGCGGCAGATCGATGCCGGCGGCGCGGGCGCGGGCGCGCGAGGTGGCATAGTCAGCCGACCAGGACATGGCGATGCAGAAGTCCCCGGTCACGAGCCCATTCATATACTCGGTCGAGTCAAAGGCGCGGATGTAGGGCCGCACCGCGAGCAGCAGCTTCTCCGCCTGCGCGTAGTCCTCGGGGCGCGCCGAGTTCGGATCCAGGTGCAGATAGTTGAGCGCCAGCTGCAGGACGTCCTCGGCGGAATCCAGGAACGTCACCCCGCAGTCGGCGAAGTGCTTGATGACCTCGGGCTTGAAGATCATGTCGAGACTGTCGACCGGCGCGTCCTTCATACGCGCGGCGATGGCCGCGGTGTTGTAGGCAAAGCCGTTGACGTGGCGCAGGTACGGCATCGCGTAGCGGTTACCCGGATCGGACTTCGCCTCGAGCTCGAGGATATGCGGGTCGAGGTTCTTCCAGTTGGGCAGCAGCGCCTTGTCGAGCGGGCGGTAGATGCCGGCCTTGATCTGGCGGCCGAAGTAGTCGGTGGAGGTGCTCACCACGTCGTAGCCGGAATCCCCGGCCATCATCTTCGCTTCCAGCGTCTCGTCCGCGTCGTAGGTGTCGTACACCACCTTGATACCGGTACGCGCCTCGAAGTCAGCGATGGTGTCCTTGCCGATGTAGTCGGCCCAGTTGTAGATGTGCAGCTCTTTGGCCTCGGCGGCAGCCCCGTGACCGGCGCCGCCGCAACCGGCCAGCAGACTGAGCGCACAGAGGATGAGGCCTGCGACGCTGCGCTGCCCGGGCCGCACGCGCACGCCTACAGCTTCACCATCACGTGGCGCACGACGGTATAGTCCTCGAGCGCGTACACCGACATGTCCTTGCCGTAGCCGGAACGCTTGAAGCCCCCGTGCGGCATTTCGTTCACGGTCGCAAAGTGCGTGTTGATCCACGTGACCCCGTACTGCAGCTGGGAGGCGACTTGCATGGCGCGCGAAATATCGCGCGTCCACACCGAAGATGCCAGCCCGTACTCGGAGTCGTTGGCCCAGCCGATGGCCTCGTCGGCATCGCTGAAGGGGGTGATGGAGACGACCGGCCCGAACACCTCGCGCTGCACGATCTCATCCTCCTGACGAGCTCCTGCGAGGATGGTGGGCTCGAAGAAGAAACCGCGGCCGCTGGCGGCCTTGCCGCCGGTCGTGACCTCGATGTGCCGCTCGGCGGCGGCGCGTGACACCATGCCGGCGACCCGCTCGCGATGCGCCGCCGAGATCAAAGGACCCATCTCCACGCCCGGGCTTTCCTGGGTGCCGACCTTGATGGAGCTGGCCGCCTGGGTCAGGTCCGCGACCACGCGCTCGTACACCTTCCTGCCGACGTACAGGCGGCAGGCCGCCGTGCAGTCCTGCCCGGCATTGTAGAAGCCGAAGGTACGCACCCCCTCGACGAGGGCGCCGACGTCGGCGTCGTCGAATACGATCACCGGCGCCTTGCCACCCAGCTCCAGGTGTGTGCGCTTGAGGTTGTCGGCAGCCCCGGCGAGGATCTTCTGCCCGGTCGCGATCGAGCCGGTGAGCGACACCATGCGTACCCGCGGATGGCTCGTCAGCAGGCGCCCGACCGGCTCGCCACGCCCGCACACGATGTTGACCACTCCGGGGGGCAGCACCTCGGCCAGCAGCACCGCAAGCTTCAGCGCCGTGAGCGGCGTCTGCTCGGAGGGCTTCAGGATCAGCGTGTTGCCGGCGGCGATGGCCGGGGCAATCTTCCACGCGAGCATCATCAGGGGATAGTTCCAGGGCGCGATCGACGCCACGACGCCCACCGGGTCGCGGCGGATCATGCTCGTGTGGCCCGGCAGGTATTCCCCGGCCGCGAGCCCCTGGGGGGCGCGGCACACCCCGGCAAAGTAGCGGAATATGTCCGCGATCGAGGGCAGCTCGTCGTTGAGGACGGCGGCGAGTGGCTTGCCGGTGTTACGTGACTCAAGCGCAGCGTACGCGCCGGCGTCGGCCTCGATGCCGTCGGCGATCTTGAGCAGCAGCGTTCCGCGTTCCTTGGGCGGCGTGCGGGCCCAGGCCGGGAACGCCCGCTCGGCGGCCGCCACGGCCGCCTCGACCTGGGCCGGCGAGGCCTCGTTCACGGCGGCAATCTGCTCCCCCGAGGCGCTGTCGAGGACGCCTTCCGCCTTACCCTCCCCCGCCACCAGGCGGCCCGCGATCAACAGCTGCGTGTGCATGTGCGCTCCTTCGTGCGGCGCGGCTTGCCGCGCTGCGCCGCACCGTTATATTATTGTCGCCATAATATTACCATGTCACGCGACCCACTCGCGAGGCCACTATGAACCCGGACGTCATCATCACCTGCGCCATCACCGGCGACGACACCAAGGTCACCAAGAGCCCGCACTGCCCGGTTACGCCCGAGCAGATCGCGAACTCCGCCATCGATGCCGCGCGCGCCGGGGCCGCCATCGTGCACATCCACGTGCGCGATCCGGAGAGCGGCGAATTCAGCATGGCGACCAAGCATTACCGCGAGGTGGTCAAGCGCATCCGCGAGAGCAAGGTGGACGTGCTCGTCAACCTCACCTGCGGCATGGGCGGCTACATCGTCATCGGCAAGAACGGCCTCAAGGATACCCCGGCGCCGGGCTCAGACTTCGTCACCCAGAGCGCGCGCATGCAGCACGTCATCGACCTGTGCGGCGAGGGACTGTACCGTCCCGACATCGCCACCCTCGACTGCGGCACGCTCAACTTCGGCGACGGCAACCGCGCCTACATCTCGACTCCGGAGTACTGTCGCGAGGGTGCCGGCATCCTGCGCGACCTGAAGGTCAAGGTGGAGATGGAGGTATTCGACACCGGCAACCTCTGGTTCGTGAAGCAGATGGTCAAGGAGGGCCTGGTCCCGGGACCGGCCATGATCCAGCTGTGCACCGGCATCCCCTACGGCGTGCCGGCGGACACCGGGCACCTGCTGGCGATGGTGAATTCGCTCCCGGAGAACAACGTGTGGAGTTCCTTTGCCATCAGCCGCATGCAGATGCCCTGGGTCGCACAGTCGATCCTGCTCGGCGGTAACGTGCGCGTGGGGCTCGAGGACAACCTGTACCTGAGCCGCGGCGTCTATGCGAGCAACGCGCAGCTGGTCGAGAAGGCGCGCACCATCATCGAGGCGATGGGTGCGCGCGTCGTCAGCGCCGCCCAGGCGCGCGACCGGCTGCAGCTCGGCTGACGTGGCCGGCACCCGCATCCACGAGACACCGATCCGCGCGGAGTGGATCGACTACAACGGCCACCTGCGGGACGCCTACTACGGCCTCATCTTCAGTGAGGCCGTGGACGCCCTGATGGACCGCGTGGGACTGGATGCCAGCTACCGGGCGCGCACCGGCGGCACGCTCTACACCGTGGAGATGCACCTGCATTACCTGCAGGAGGTCAAAGAGACCGATACCGTCATCGTGACGATCCGGCTCCTCGGCGTCGACTCCAAGCGCATCCATGCCGCGCTCGAGCTGCTGCGCGCCGGACATACCGAGGTCGCGGCGGCCGCCGAGGTGATGCTGCTGCACGTGCGCCAGCACGAGGGCAAGGTGATCACCGCCCCCTTGCCTGCCGAAGTCAGTGCTGCCCTCGCCACGCTCAGCGCTGCCGGCGCCGGCCTGCCACCGGGCGCCCCCGGCTCGCGACGCATGGAGCTGCGTCCCGCGCGTCCCTCATGAGTGCGCACGCGATGCAGCGCCTGCTGGCGCCGCGCAGCGTGGCCCTCATCGGCGGCGCCTGGGCCGATGCCGTGCACACGGCGAGCCGCGCCATCGGCTACCCGGGGCAGATCTGGCGCATCCACCCCAAGCGCCCCTCGAGCCCCTCGCAGCAGTACTTTCGCAGCGTCGAGGAGCTGCCGGGGACACCCGACGCCGCCTTCATCGCCGCTCCCAACCGCGACGTACCGGGGATCGCCGCAAGCCTGAAGCAGCGCGGCAGCGGCGGCTTTGTCTGCTTCGCCGCCGGCTTCTCCGAGACCGCAACCGCTGAAGGCGAGCGCCTCACCCGGGAGCTGCTCGCCGGCGCAGGCGAGCTGCCATTCTTCGGCCCGAACTGCTACGGCTTCATCAACTTCTTCGATGGCATCGCGCTGTGGCCGGACCAGATGGTGGGACGCCGGCGCGAACGCGGCGTGGTGCTCATCTGCCAAAGCGGCACCATCGCCCTGAACCTGCTCTTCAATGACCGCTCGCTGCCCCTGGGGGCGGTGCTGACCGTGGGCAACCAGACGCGCCTGGCGGCCGAGGATCTCATCGAGCTGCTCGCCGAGGATGAGCGCGTGAGCGCCTTCGGCCTGTACCTCGAGGGCATCAAGGACGTGCGACGCTTCGCCGCCGCGGCCGAGCGCTCACGCCTCGCCGGCAAGCCCATCGCGCTCATCAAGGCGGGCCGCACCGCGGCCGCGGCGGATACGGTGCGCACCCACACCGGCGCGCTCGCCGGCGCCGATGGCGCCTTCGATGCCTTCTGTGCGCAGGCAGGCATTGCGCGCTGCGAATCGCTCGCGACCCTGTGCGAGACCCTGAAGATCTTCCACGCCGGCGGGCCGCTCAAGGGGCGCCGCGTGCTGGCGATGGGGGCCTCGGGCGGGGACATGGCCATGACCGCCGATGCCGCACGCTCACTGCAACTCGAGTTCGCGCCCCTGCCGGAGGCGGCGCGGGTCGAGCTGCGCGAGATCCTCAGCGACAAGGTGCACCTGTCAAACCCGTTCGACTTCCATACCCACATCTGGTTCGACCTGCCGCGCCAGCGGCAGATGTTCAGCGTCGTGCAGCGCTCCGGCTACGACGCGGTGGCGTTCATGCTCGACTGTCCGCCGGCACCGGCCGATGACGTCGCCTACGTGAACGCGGTGCGCGAATTTGCCGCAGCCCTGCCCGGCGCGAGCGCGCGCGGCGCCGTCGTCGCCTCGCTCCCGGAGTCCCTGTCAGCCGCCACCCGCGAGCTGTGCTTTGCCGCCGGCATCGTGCCGCTGCAGGGCCAGCGCGAGGCGCTCGAGGCGCTCGATCTTGCCGCCACGGTCGGCAGCCGCTGGGCGCGGGGCGCCACGGTCGAACTGCGCATTCCTGAGCCTGGCGCGCGAGGCACGCGCGCCCTCGCCGAGCATCAGGGCAAGAGTGCCCTCGCCGCCTACGGCGTGCCCGTGCCGCGCTCCGCCGTCGTCGCGGTCGACGCTGCGGCGGATGCCGCCGCAGCGCTTGGCTTCCCGGTGGTCATCAAGGCCGCCGCGGCGACGCTCGAACACAAGAGCGAGGCGGGCGGCGTGATCCTCAACGTGCGCAGCGCGGCCGAGGCCGCTGCTGCCGCGCAGCGCCTCGCGCACCTGTCCGATACGCTGCTGGTCGAGGAAATGGTGACTGACGGCGTGGCTGAGGTCCTGGTCGGCATCTCGGTGGATGCGCAGTTCGGGCAGCTGCTGGTGCTCGGCGCCGGCGGAGTGCTGACCGAACTGCTGCGCGACAGCGTGAGCCTGCTGCCGCCCTTCACGGCGGCGGCGATCGAAGCGGCGCTCGCGCGGCTGCGCATCGCACGGCTACTGTGCGGCTTTCGCGGCAAGCCGCCGGGTGACGTACCGGCCCTCGTGGCCGCGGTGCTCGCCTGCACCCGCTATGCGGAGGCGAACCTTCAGCGTCTGAGCGAGCTTGACCTGAACCCCATCATCGTACGCCCGCAGGGGAAGGGCGCCATCGCGGTCGATGCCCTGATCCGCCTGCGCGAGGAGCAATAGAGATGTCCGACGGAGTCAAGACGGTCACCGACGGCGCGGTACTCGAGATCACGCTCGACCGGCCCAAGGCCAACGCCATCAGTCTCGCCACCAGCCGCCGCCTGAACGAGGTATTCACCGCGTTCCGCGACGACCCGGCGCTGCGCGTCGGCATCATCACCGGCGCGGGCGAGCGCTTCTTCAGTCCGGGATGGGACCTGAAGGATGCCGCCGCGGGAGAAGCGTCGGACTCTGACTGGGGTGTCGGGGGCTTCGGTGGCCTGAACCATCCGCGCAACCTCAATAAGCCCCTCATCGCCGCGGTCAACGGTATCGCCTGCGGCGGGGGCTTCGAGCTGGTGCTCGGCACCGACATCATCGTCATGGAGGAGCACGCCAAGTTCGCACTTCCGGAAATCAACGTCGGCGTGCTCGCCGATGCCGGCACCATCAAGCTGCGCCGCCGCATCCCTTACCACGTCGCGGTCGAGTTCCTCATGACGGGGCGCTGGATGGATGCGACCGAGGCCAAGCACTGGGGCCTTGCCAACCACGTGGTACCCAAGGGCGAAGGCATGGCGAAGGCGCGCGCGATAGCCCGGCAGCTCGCCGCCGGACCACCGCTGCTCTTCCCGGCGATCAAGCAGCTGCTGCGGCACACCGAGACGGTGGCCGAGGGGCCGGCATTCGAGCTGCACGACAGCCTCGATGCCGTGATGAAGGTGGTGCGCTCGGAGGACCTGAAGGAAGGCGCGCGGGCGTTCGCCGAGAAACGCACGCCTGCGTGGAAGGGTAAGTAGCGCCGCTCAGCCGCCGAGCGGACGCAGCAGCGCCCGCGAGATGATGTGACGCTGCACCTCGCTGGTGCCGTCCCAGATGCGCTCGATGCGCGCGTCGCGCCAGATGCGCTCGAGCGGCAGCTCGCTCATGAGCCCCATGCCGCCGTGGATCTGCAGCGCCTCATCCGCCACCATCTGCAGCATCTCCGAGGCCTTGAGCTTCGCGATCGCCATGTCGGTGTCGGTCGCGCTCTTCTGGTCAAGCTTCCAGGCCGCTTCCAGCGTCAGCAGCTCCGCGGCACGCAACTCCACCGCCATGTCGGCGAGCTTGAAGCTCACGCCCTGGAACTTGCCGATCTGCTGGCCGAACTGCACCCGCTGCACCGCCCACTCCTTGGACGCCTGCAGGGCACGCTCCGCGCGACCGAGACAGGTGGCGGCCACCTGCAGGCGCGTGGCGCCAAGCCAGGTGTTGGCGACCTCGAAGCCGCGGTGCAGCTCCCCGAGGACCGCGGCCTTGGGCACCCGGCAGTCGTTGAACTCGAGGATGCTGTTGGTGTAGCCGCGGTGCGAGACGTTGCGGTAGCCGGGGCGCACCTCGAAGCCGGCGATGCCCTTGTCGACGAGGAAGGCGGTGATCAGCTTCTTCTTGCCGCGCGCGGAGTCCTCCTCGCCGCTGGCGGCGAACAGGATCACGTAATCGGCATGGTCGGCGTGGCTGATGAAGTGCTTGGTGCCGTTGATGATGAAGTCCCCGCCCTTGAGCACCGCGGTGGTCTTCATGCCGCGCAGGTCCGAGCCCGCGCCCGGCTCGGTCATCGCCAGGCAGTCGACGCGCTCGCCGCGCACCGTGGGCAAGAGGTAGCGCTCGCGCTGCTCGCCGGCACACGCGAGGAGGATGTTGGAGGGCCGCGCGACGCAGGCGTACTGCAGCGCGTAGCCGGTGTAGCCGAGCTCCTTCTCGTAGAGCACCCAGCTCACCGCATCGAGGCCCCCGCCGCCAACCTCGGTAGGCATGTTGGCCGCGTACAGGCCGGCCTCGATCGCCCTGGCCTTGAGTGCCTGATACAGCTCGCGACGCAGGACCCCCGTGTCCTCGACCTCCTGCTCATGCGGCACGAGTTCGTTGCGCACGAAATCGCGCGTGGTGCTGATGATCAGTTGCTGTTCTTCGGTGAGCGCAAAGTCCATCGGTGTCCCCTTCAGCCCATGGCGCGGGCGCCACGTTTGAGCGCGCTCATTCTGGCGCCGCTCATCGCCCAGGTGTAGAGAAGCTCCAGCTGCAGGCGCAGCTGGGCGATCTGGCGCTCCGCCGGCCAGTCGCTGCGGCTCGCGACGGTGCTCGCGGTGATGCCGTTGATGAAGGTGACCACCGAGCCGAGCACCTGGCGGCGCGTGTTCGCAGGCCAGCGCGGCCACTCCTGCCAGCCGCGCGCCAGACAGCGCTCGAACAGTCGCAGGTACTCGCGGTGCAACCATGCATTGATGCTCTTCAGGCGTTTGTCGGAGGGCACCTGTCCCCAGAAGGCGATCCAGAAGGCGCACTCGGTGTAGCGCGCCTCGTCCACCGGCAGCGCCTCGGTCAGGAGCGCGAGCAGCTGCGGCTCGACGACGCCGCCCTGGGGGCTCAGGCGCTCCTCGATGCGCCGCAGGATGAGCCGCAGCGCTGCGATGACGATGTCCTGCTTGGTGTCAAAGTAATGCGCGACCATGCCGGTGGTGTAGCCTGCTTCGCGCGCGATGCGCACGATGGTGGCCTGGTCGAAGCCCACCTGCGCCACCACGCGGCAGGCGACGAGCGCGATCTCATCGCGCCGCTTGTCGTGGTCGACAATCTTCGGCATGCGCTGGGCCCTTACGGATGCGGGAGCGTTTCAGCGCCCGGCGCGCTGGCCGACGCGCCCCGCCGCGGCCGGCGCAGGCAGGGCGGCCTGGGCCGCGTGCGCGCGGGCCAGCATCTCGCGCACCGCCGGCTCCATCGGCGCCACCTTGCCGCCACTGACATGCAGGTAGACCTGCTCGGCGGTGGCCACGAGCACATCGTCGCGCTTGCGATGCAGGGCGTGGAAGAGCCGCACGCGCTTGTCATCGAGCTCCAGTACCCGCGTGTTCACATAGAGCGCCTCGAGCGCCTTGGCCTCCGCTTGGTGGGTGACGTGGGTTTCCACCGTAAAGAGCGCGCGCCCGGACTTGCGGTAGTCATCATCAACGCCCGCGTAGCGCAACAGCGCATCGGTGGCATCGCCGAACACCTGCAGATAGCGCGAGTCGGTCATGTGGCCGTTGTAGTCGATCCATTCGGGCCGCACCTCAAGTTCCACCAGGCGCAGCTGCGCCCCGCTCTCGAGGGCGTCCTTGATGCGGCCCCGGGCGGAAGCTGCCGAGTCCTCGTAGAGGCGCTCCTCGAGCGCGCGCAGCGTGGCACCGGCGCCGATGTTGTATTCCTTGAGCACCTGCTGGATGGCGACCAGGTAGCCATCGCGTAGCCGCTCGATCTCGCGGATGGAGCGACCCGCGGCCTGCTCCTGCGTGCCGGCAACCATCTTGTCGATCAGTGCCTCGGTGAGCTCCGGGGCCTCGAGCTTGGTCCACGGCCACTTAAGCGCCGGGCCGAACTGGCGCAGCATATGCCGCATACCGGTCTCGCCGCCCGCCAGGTGATAGATGAGGTTCGTGCCCATGGCCGCCCAGCGCAGGCCCGGGCCATAGACGATCGAGTCGTCCAGCTCCCCGGTGGTGGCGACGTCCTCATTGACCATGTGCAGGATCTCGCGCCACAGCGCTTCCTGCAGACGATCGGTCAGGTGGCCCGGCACTTCGCGGCGCACCTTCAGCGCGTGCATGCCGATATAGGTGAAAAAGCGGCTGGCCGCCTCGATCGCATCCGCCGAGGTCTGGCGGCCGCCGACGAGCTCGACCAATGGCAGCAGGTACACGGGATTGAAGGGATGCGCGACCAGGAAGCGCTCCGGATGCTGCATGTCCTTCTGCAGGTCGGTCGGCATGAGCCCGGAGGTGCTGGAGGCGATGATGACGTCGGCCGGCGCGTGGCGGCTGACCTGGCCGAGGATGCGCTGCTTGAGCTCCAGCTGCTCCGGGATGTTCTCCTGGATGAAATCGACGCTCGTCGCCATGGCATCCAGGTCGGTCGTGAAGGTAAGCCTGCCCTTCGGGGGCAGGGGCGCCAGCGTGAGCTTGGCCAGGGCCCCTTCCGCATTGGCGACCGCCCCGCGGATCCACTCCTCCATCTCCGGCTTCACATCCGCCGCGAGCACATTGATGCCGAAGTGCAGCGCGCGCGCCGCCCAGCCGCCGCCGATGACTCCGGTACCGAGGAGCCCGAGCGTCTTCACCTGTCTCATGATTCACGCACCCGTTAGGTTTATCGCCTGCGCACGCCCTCAATTCCCGGCGATTGCAGGGCTTCCACGGGGCAGTGCGTTTTTTTAATGTCGTCGTAATAATATAATAAAATGCCCCGCCACGGAAAGCGCTGCGAGCGTGCCGTGCGGCCTCGGGTGGGTGCGCTGGTGGCTGGTGGCGCGATGCGTCTTGGCCGCGCCGCGGACTTGCCGCAAAATGAGCCCCCGATAACTTCAACAACCCAAGGGAACAGATCATGGGCTTACTGGATGGATTGCTGGGCGGTGCGGTCGGAGCAACCGTGGTCACCGCGTTACAGTCGGTGATTCAGCAGCATGGTGGCGTGCAGGGCGTCGTGGCGCAGCTCGAGCAACAGGGGCTCGGTAACACCGTGCGCTCCTGGGTATCGAGCGGCCCGAACCAGCCCATCTCGACCGACCAGGTGAGCTCGGCCTTCGGGGGCGTCATCAACCAGATCGCTGCCAAGACCGGGATGACGCCGCAGGAGCTGACGGCGAAGATCGCCCAGCACCTGCCGGCGGCGATCGATCACCTCACGCCCCAGGGCAGCATCCCCACCAAGACCGCGTAAAAGGGCGCGCACGCAGCGCGCCCGGGAACGCCTCACGCGCGCAAGTCAGCGGTGCGCTGCGCGCGCCACTGACTTGCGCCTGTCACAAATGCCTGCTCCGGATTTTATGTAATACCGCGCCGCACGTTCCCGCTCTTGCATTCCTTTTTACGCGCGCGCATCGTGCGGTGCGCCGCCACATGAATAAGAAGGCGGTTCAAAACAAGGGGATTGTAATGAACACCAGCAAGTACTGGCTCGCTGCAGCCATCGGCGTGGCGCTGATGGCTACCGCAGGCGCAGCGCCCTATGCGCGTGGACCGGTCGCAGCGGTGGACCTGGGCCCGGCAAGTTCCTTCGCCGAGAACTCCCGGATCACGGTAACCGTCGCCTTGGGCCTGCGCGACACCGAGCAGATGGAAAAGCTCATCCAGGCGGTCCATACACAGGACTCGCCGCAGTATCAGCACTTCCTGACGCCCGAGGAGTTCGCCGCGCAGTTTGGTCCCTCGGCAGCAACCATCGCCGCGGTCAGCAAGCAGTTCCAGGACGCAGGACTCACCGTGACGCGCGCCTCCACGGCGCACCTGCATGTCACCGGCACTGCCGCGCAGATCGAGAAGGCGTTCGCGGTGGAACTCCACACCTTCCAGGTGGCCGCGACCGCCAAGAGCCCCGAGTACCGCTACCGCGCACCGCTTAGTGACGCCCATGTGCCCGCCGCCATCGCCGGCTCCGTGCGCGCGGTACTGGGCCTCGACACCAGGCCGCGCCTGGCGCCGCGCCTGCGCACTCCCTTGAAGACGCCGCTGAAACAGCCGAGCACCAGCAATACGAACACCAACACCACCGATCCGCCGGGTGAGTGGACGGTGCTCGACTACGCGCAGTACTACGACCTCGACCCGCTCTACAAGCAGGGCCTCACCGGCAAGGGACGCACGGTTGCGATCGTGACGCTGGCCTCCTTCACCCAGAGTGACGCCTACACCTACTGGTCTGCCATAGGCCTCAAGGTCAACCCGAATCGCATCACCGAGGTGCTGATCGATGGCGGCGCGGGTGCTCCGAGTGATGCGGGGGGCTCGGATGAGACCACGCTCGACGTGGAGCAGTCCGGCGGCCTCGCCCCGGGCGCGAAGATCATCGTCTACGAGGCTCCGAACACCAATCAGGGCTTCGCCGATGCGTTCGCGGCCTGCATCGACGCCAACCAGGCCGAGACGGCCTCGACCAGCTGGGGTGAGTGGGAGGGCTTCGATGGTCCGGACCCGGTGGTCGGCAATGGCAATATCACGAACCCAGTCACCGGCAAGCAGACCGACATCATCCAGGCGAACGATGACCTGTTCGCGCAGGCAGCCCTGCAGGGCCAGACCTGGTTCGCCGCCGCGGGCGACTCGGGTGCCTACGACACCGCCGGTGAGCTGCCCTCAGCCCCCTCGCCCGGCCAGCCCGAGAGCTTCAACTTCCCGATCTCGGTCGATGATCCCTCCATGCAGCGGTACATGACCTCTGCCGGCGGCACGACGCTCCCGGGCCTGCAGCAGTACGCCGGCCCGAACGGCACGACCATCAACATCAACGTGAAGCAGGAACGGATCTGGGGCTGGGACTACCTGCGGCCGCTGTGTGCGGGCGAGAGCGACATCGCCTGCGGCATCTACCCGGTGGGTGGCGGCGGTGGTGTCAGCATCTATTTCAACCGCCCCTTCTATCAATGGTTCACTCCGGGCATGGTGAACACGGTACCGGGTCAGTCACTGATACAACTGACACCGGCGCCGGCGCAGACGCTGTTCACGTTCCCCGCGGGCTTCCCGGGACGCAATGTACCGGACATCGCGACCAATGCTGATCCGCAGACGGGTTACGTCTTCTACTACACGCCCAGCAACCCGGCGGATGCGCCCGGCTTCTACCAGGCCGGCGGTACGAGCTTCGTCGCACCCGAGCTCAATGGCGTCTCGAGTCTCCTGGTGCAGGGACTGCATCACCGCATCGGGCTGTTCAACCCGCCGATGTACCTGATCTCGCTCTTCCCGGGCGCCCGCTCCGGCAAGCATGCCGCCTTCAGGGACATCACCGCGGGCGACAACTGGTACTGGAGGGGCCGGCCCGGCTACGACCAGGGCAGCGGACTTGGCGTGCCTGACTGGGCGAACTTCTACGACTGGCTGCAGGCCCTGCAACCGTAGAGTCAGCGACCGCTAGGCCCATGACAGGCGGGGCGGCTTGGCCGCCCCGCCTTTTTGTTGAGCCGCCCCGTAAGATGCGCCGATGGGAGCGGCCTCGCGCAAGAGCCTGGAATCGTGCCTGACGGATGCGTTCGCCGAGCGCGGTTCGCGCCTGCGCCGCTCGCTCGGTGTCGTCAGCCTCACCGCCTTCGGCGTCGGCTGCACGGTCGGCGCCGGCATCTTCTCCCTCACCGGCGACATCGCCGCCCACCAGGCCGGTCCCGCCGTCTCCTTGTCCTTCGTGCTGGCGAGCATCGCCTGCTTTTTCGCAGGACTGTGCTACGCGGAATTTGCGGCCATGGTGCCGCTGTCGGGCAGCGCTTACTCCTACGCTTACGTGACCCTGGGTGAGCTGGTCGCCTGGCTCATCGGCTGGAGCCTGGTGCTCGAGTGGGGGCTGTCGGCCTCGGTGGTGGCTGTCAGCTGGTCCGGCTACACGCAGGCTGCGCTGCGGGACTTAGGCGTCACGCTCCCCACGGTGCTGACCCAGGCGCCGTTCGCGCGCGACGGGGGCGGCCACTGGGCCCTGACCGGCACCTGGTTAGACCTGCCGGCGGTGCTCGTGGTGCTGGCCTGCACGGCGCTGCCGCTGGCGGGCATGCGCACCTCGGCCGCCGTCAACGCCACCCTCGTCATCGCCAAGGTGTTCGCACTGCTGGTGCTGGTGGCGGTCGGTGCGCGCTACGTGAACCCGCAGAACTGGCATCCCTTCGTACCCGCGAACACGGGCAGCTTCCGGGCCTTCGGCTGGTCGGGCGTTCTCAGCGGCGCCGGCACGCTTTTTTTCGCGTACATCGGCTTCGATGGCGTGGCGACGCTTGCGGAAGAAGCCCGCAATCCGCAGCGCACGCTGCCCCTGAGTCTCTTTGCGTCGCTCCTGATCTGCACGGTGCTGTACGTGGCGGTGAGTGTCGTGATCACCGGACTTGCGGACTACCGCACCCTCGGTGTGTCCGATCCTCTCTACCAGGCGCTCTCGGGGGCGCACGCCGCCCTGGGTCCCGTGCAGGCGCTGATCGGGTTAGTCGCCATCCTCGGGCTCATTCCCGTGGTGCTCGCGAGCGTCGTCGGGCAGGCGCGCATTTTCTACTCGATGGCGCGCGATGGCCTGCTGCCGCCGGCCTTTGCCCGCCTGAGCGGGGGCAGCGAAATCCCGCTCGCCGGCACACTCCTCACCGGCGTGTTCTTCGCCGTGGTGGCAGCGCTCGTGCCCCTCGCGGAACTCGGCGACCTCGTCTCCATCGGTACCCTGCTGGCCTTCGCGATCGTATGCGTGGGCGTCATCGTCCTGCGGCGCACGGCGCCCCTGGCGCGCCGACCGTTCCGCACCCCCTGGGTGCCGCTGGTGCCGGTGCTCGGCGTCCTGTGCTGCGCGACGCTCATGGCGTTCCTCCCCTGGCCCACCTGGCGCCAGCTCGCGGTGTGGCTTGTGATCGGCCTCCTCATCTACTACGGCTACGGGCGCCACCATTCGAAGCTGGCACGCTAGGCGGACTGTGATGACTGCGGTCTCGTACCCGCCACCATGAGCCAGGAGCCCGACGGTGCGCAGCCCGGTTCACTGCTGACCACCCACAGCCGCGCCAGGATCCAGCTCGCGTTCGCCGTGATCTACCTCGTGTGGGGCGTGACCTATGCGGTGAACCGCATCATGGCGCTCGCCCTGCCACCGCTGCTCGCCGCCGGTGCCCGCTTCCTGCTCGCCGGCACTCTGCTGCTCGTGATTGCCCGCGCGCGCGGGCTCGCCATGCCCCGCCACTGGCGCGAGTGGCGCTCGGTCGCGGTCGCCGCGGTGCTCGGCATCGTGCTCAGCAACGGGCTTGCGGTACTGGCATTGCGCCACGTGGCTTCCAACCAGGTGGCGCTCATCACCTCGAGCTCTGCGTTCTGGATCGCCTGGCTCGGAATGTATGGGCGGCGCGCCACGCCGGTCAGCGCGCGCGCCTGGCTGGGTCTGGCGCTGGGGTTCCTCGGAGTTGCGGTGCTGGTGTCGGCCAAGGGCTTCGACGCGCACGCGCAGATCGGCTGGCAGCTTCTGGTACTGATCGCCTCGCTCTGCTGGGCACTCGCCACCATGGTCATCCGCGAGTCGCACGCGCAGCGTGACCCGCTCGCCTTCACGGCGTGCTACCTGCTGATCGGCGGCGCGCTGCTCGCAGGCCTGGGACTCGCGCAGGGCGATGCCGCGCGCTGGATCTGGTCTGCGGCGGGCCTCGGCGCGATCGTGTTCCTCGCGATCTTCAGCTCGACCTTCGGGTTCGTGGCCTACACCTATCTGCTCCTGCACGAGACGCCCTCGCGCATCGGCACCTACGCCTACGTCAATCCGATCGTGGCGGTCTTCACCGGGTGGTTCCTGCTGGATGAGCACCTCGACCGGCTGCAGATCGCCGGCTCGGTGATCGTATTCGCCGGCGTGGTGCTGGTGCGCAACCTGCGGCTGTGGCCGCGGCTGCGACGGCAGCCATCCCCGCCGGGTGCCTGAAGAGGCCCGCCATGGTCAGCCGCCGCTGACACCGAGTGACTGCCGCAGCCGGCTGGGGCCACGGTGAGGTTCCCGGCACACTGCATCTGCAGCAACGCAACCGTGGAAGAATCGACGATGAGGCACACCGTCAACTACCGCTCGACACTCGTCATGGCCGCCACCCTCGGCGGCAGCGCGCTGGCGCCGAGCGCCCCCGCGCGGGCATGCGCGGAGCATTACTGGACCGGGGCCGAGCAACCGGTGTACCGCCGCGCCGTCGCAGAGTCTTCCCAGCAGCCGCGCACCTGGACAGCGGTCAGGCCGGGGCACAAGCCCCGCCTCGAGTGAAACCACCCATCGAACATGGCTGACAAGTTGCGGCGCCGCAGGCCTGCGGCGCCGCTCTTTTTTTGCATGCGGACCAGCGGACGCGCGGCGGCGCCCACGCGCTCAGCAGCCCAGGGACTGGACGTGAATCACGCCACTGGCATCGGTGAAGAAGAGCTGGCGCAGCGAGATGTGCCCGGGGGAGTCTTCGCCTTCGAGCATTGAGCGCTCGCTCGTCACGGCCAGCGCGCGCGCATAATCGAGCGCGTCCTGCCATAGCGAAAACTCGGCGAGGAACCAGTCGAGTCCCTTCTGCGTAACACCCCAGCGCTCTCCCACGCGCCGCACGCTCACACACGGCATATCCATCGCTGCCCTCTCCTCTTGCTCTGAGGCGGCCCCCCGCGGGCCGCTCCAGCAGCCTGCCGCAGCGGCGCGCCTCGGGGTATCAGTCGCCGTTACAGCCCGTGTGTCGGCGCTGGCCTACAGCCTGAGGCTCACCCCATGACCACGCGCACGATGTGCTCGCCCTGATCGTCGATGAGCGGCACGCGGATCGGGGGGCGCAGGATCGTCAGGTGGTCGAGCTCTGCGTGACTGACGCCGCTGGAGGCGCCGAAGGGGTTCGTCACCGTGATGCGGTAGAGCGCCCGTCCGTGGCGCACCTCGACGTCGAAGCGCCGCCAGCTGCGTGGAATACACGGCTCGATGCTGAGCACGTCGCCACTGATGCGTATGCCGAGGAGCGACTCAAGCCCCGCGCGATACAGCCAGCCCGCAGCGCCTGTGTACCACGACCAGCCGCCGCGGCCGGGCGGTGCCGGCGCGGCGTAAATGTCGGCCGCCACCGCATAAGGCTCGAGCTTGTAGCGCGACACCTCCGCCGGCCCGCGGCTGTGGCACACCGGGCTGAAGCAGTCGAAGAGCTCCTTCGCCCGGTCGCCGTCGCCGAGTCGCGCGAATGCCATGAGCGACCAGATACTGCCGTGCGTGTACTGGCCGCCGTTCTCGCGGATCCCGGGCGGGTAGGCCTGCACGTAACCCGGATCCGGCACCGATGTGGCAAAGGGTGGGGTAAAGAGCAGCAGCTGCTGCTCCTCGGGACGCAGCAGCTGCTCGATGACGGCGGCCATTGCATGGGCGCCACGCGCCGGGTTGGCTGCTCCCGAGAGCACCGCCCAGGCCTGCGCAATGGAGTCGATGCGACATTCGGTGCTGCGCGCCGACCCCAGCGGGGTGCCGTCATCGAAGTAGCCGCGCCGATACCAGTCCCCGTCCCAGCCGGAGTTCTCCAGCGCCGCCTGCAGTGACTTGCTGAAGGCGCCCCAGCGCTGCACGCGCGCCGTGTCCTGACGCGCCTCGGCGAGTTCACTGAAGGCTGCCAGCGTCGCGCACAGGAACCACCCGAGCCACACGCTCTCACCGCGCCCCTGCGCGCCCACCTTGTTCATGCCGTCGTTCCAGTCCCCGGTGCCAAAGAGCGGCAGACCGTGCTCACCCACGGCGAGGCTGGCATCGAGTGCGAGCGCGCAGTGCTCGTACACGGAAACGGTGCGCGTGGTGGTACCGGGCTCGAAGTAGCGGTCGCTCACATCGCTCGGCAAGGTCTCGCCCGTCAGGAACGGCAGCTGCTCATCGAGCACGGCTGCATCGCCGGTGCGGGCCACGTAATGGGCGGCGCAGAAGGCCAGCCACGCCTTGTCATCGCTGATGTGCGTGCGCACGCCGCGGCCATTTTCCGGCATCCACCAGTGCTGTACGTCGCCTTCCGTGAATTGCCGCCCCGCCGCGCGCAGCAGGTGTTCGCGGGCGACGGCCGGCGCTGCGTGTGTGAGGGACAGGCAGTCCTGCAGCTGATCGCGGAAGCCATAGGCGCCGCTGGCCTGGTAGAACGCCGCACGCGCCCATACCCGGCACGACAGGACCTGGTAGAGCAGCCAGTGATTCAGCAGCAGGTCGAAGGCACGGTCGGGGGTCTTCACCTGTACCCGATCGAGGATCTGCTCCCAGCTGCGGCGCACGTCCGCGTATGCCTGCTCGAGGTCGAGATTGCGCGCGGCCTGGATGTCGGTGGCCGCCCCGCCGGCATCGCGTGCCTGGCCGAGGAAGCAGGCGACCTGACGCACGGCACCCGCGGACAGCTCGACGCGGGTGAGGAGCGCCGCGCACGGATCCAGGCCCGCACCGCTGCGGCCGGAGAGCGGCACGCCGGCGCGCAACCCCAGCGGCGCGCTGATGCTGCCATCGAGACCGAGGAACTCGCGCCGGTCGCAGGTCGACTCCAGCTGCTCCCCCGCAAGATCGAGGTAAGCGGTGCTGTCGGCGAACTGGGTATTCCAGGGATTGCGTGCCAGCAGCGCGCCGGTATGCGCGCAGCGCTCGGTGATGACGTAGGGCGCCATGGCGGCACGGCCGGCGCCGAGACACCACTCGCCATAGGCGCACACGCTCAGCCGCCGCGGTTTGGTGCCTTCGTTGCGGATCGTGAGGCGCGAGACCTTGAGGGCCCGACCGCGCGGCACAAACTGCAGCAGTTCGAGGGCCAGCCCGCGGGTGGTGTACTCGAACCGCGAATAGCCGCGGCCGTGGAAGGCGAAATAGGTCCCCTCGGGGTCGCGGATCGGGGCGGCGGTCGGACAGAAGAGCTCGCCCGTGTCGTCATCGCGGACGTAGAACGCTTCGCCGGCCGGATCGCAGACGGCATCGTTGGACCATGGGGTGAGCGCGTTCTCGTGGCTGTTGCGCGCCCAGGTGAAGCCGCTGCCCGTGGCGGAGACCTGGAAGCCGAAATCCGGCTGGCCGATGACGTTGATCCAGGGCATTGGGGTCACGACCCCGGGCTTCAGAACGATGCCGTACTCGCGGCCATCCTGGGCAAAGCCGCCCGTACCGTTGAGCAGCTCCAGTGCCGGATGCTTCACCACGGCGGCCCGGGCGGGGACGCGGCTGCGCAGCGCGGGCGGCGGCGCGGCCTCGGCCGCCGGGTCCTCGAGGCGGTCGAGCTGCTCGGCGAGCGTGCCGCGACGGGCAATCAGCGCAACGCGCGCGGCGGCGAGAAAGGCCAGACGCGATTCCGCCGACATCATCTCGGCGCGCAGCGTGTAAACGCTGCCCTGCGCGGTGCCCTCGGGCTGCTGCAGGCGCTGCTGGCTCGCGCGCGCCAGGGACTCGATCGCCCCCTGCAGTTCCTGCACGTAGGAGGCGGCGGAGGAATTGAGGATGACGAGGTCGACCGCGAGGTTCTTGAGGGTCAGATAGCCGTGCGCGCGCAGCATCTGGCGTACCAGGCCCAGGTCTGCGGCATCGTCGATCTCCACCAGCATGATCGGCCGGTCGCCCGACACCGCCTGCGACCACAGCGCCGGCGGCCCGGCGCGGTTGCGGCGCAGGGCGTCGGCACCGGCCCGCAGTGCCGGATTGAGGTAAAGAATGTGCGCGGCCAGGCGCTGGAACAGGCTCGCCTCGTCCGGGTCCAGTCCCAGGTGGTGCAGCTGCACCCGCGCCCGCGTCCAGGCGAGCGTGGAGGCCCGATCAAAGGACGCCGGCTCGCGGCACTTGTCCGCTACGCGCAGGACCTCCGCCCGGGTATTCCCTACCACTGTCCAGAACGTGACGCGTGCGGTCTCCCCCGGCGCTACGCGCAGCCGGCGGCGCAGGGCGAACACCGGATCCAGCACGATGCCCGTAGCACCGCTCAAGGCGCCGCGCTCGGTGAGTGCGCGCGGCGCGGCGAGGCCGCGATCACGCCCGATGAAACGCGCCCGATCGGTCTCGAACTCCCAGTCCCCGACCGCGCTGCCTTCGATGACGCCCAAGTGCGCCGCCCAGGCGGCCACGTCGCCCTCGGAGCGCGGCCGCCGGCCGGCGAGCAGCGTCTCAAGCTGCGGGTCGTAAGAGGTCTGCACGAAGAGGTTCGAGAAGGCGCGGTGGGCGCGATCCGCGGAAGTCGCCGTCAGCACGACCTCCGCGTAGGTGGTCACCTCGATCTCGCGACTGCGGTCGCTCTGATTCGACACCGAGATGCGCCGCGCCTCGGCGTCGTGCTCGGCGGAGACCAGCACCTGCAGGCGCGTTCCCCAGGGCCCGTCGCGGCGCAGGATCTCTACCCGGTCTTCGGTGAAGGTGACGCGATAGGCCTCGGGCGTGGCGGTCGTCGGCTGAAAGCCGCAGGACCAGACCTCGCCGCTGTCGCAGTCGCGCAGGAACACCACCTGGCCGCCGCTGTCACTCGTTGCATCCTCGAGCGAGCGCGTCACCGCGAGGTTCCCGCAGCGGCTGAAGCCGGCACCTGCGGCATTGACCATCACGGCATAGCGCCCGTTACTGAGCAGCTGCACGTGCGGAGTGCGCGGCCGCCAGGTGTGCAGCCGGCGGCGGCCGGCCAGCACCGGCAGCCGCGGCTCGCGCGCCTCGCCGCGGCTGCCCTCGGCCGGGGCCTCCACCGAGCGCGGCGGCTTTTCCTGCAGCAGCAGTTCGGTCGCGCGCGCGGCCGCCTCGGCGTGGAAGTAACCCTGGATGGAGCCGCCGCGCAGCGCGTTGGCGATCGCGACGATGGTCATGCCCTGGTGGTGGGCCATGTAGGCACGCACCACGGCGAGGCGCTCGCCCTCCAGCAGCCGGTCGGGAGTGTAATCGAGTGCCTCGTAGAAGCCGTACTGCCCGAGCGCTCCCGCCCGCTCCAGCTCGCGGAAGTTCTCGGCGGCCGCCGGCGCATCCACCATCGCGGCAAGTCCGGTCGCATAGGGGGCGATGACCGTGTCGTTCGCGAGCCCGCGCTTCAAGCCCAGGGCCGGCACGCCGAAGGGCGAGTACTGGTAGGTCTGGTCGACGTCGCGCACGTTGTAGGCCGACTCGGAAATGCCCCACGGTACGCCGAGCGCCGCGGCGTATTCGCGCTGCGAGCGCACCGCCACGCGATGCGCGCGGTCGAGGAGACTCCCGGCCGGGGAACGCATGACGAGCGCGGGCATCAGATACTCGAACATCGAACCCGACCACGACAGCAGCGCCGTGAGGTTGCCGAGCGCCACGGAGCGGCGGTCGAGCCGGAACCAGTGGCGGGCCGGCACGTCGCGCTTGGCGATCGCGACGAAGCTTGCGAGCCGCGCCTCGGAGGCCAGCAGGTCGTAGTCGCCGGCGTCGAGGCGACTTTCACTGACGTTGTAACCGATCGAGAGCAACATCCGGTTGGGCTTGAGGAGGAAGCTGAAGTCCATCTCGTTGGCAAGCGCGCGCGCGGTGTCTGCCAGCCGCGTCAGCCGTGCGAGGAGTTCCCGAGCCGCCCCGCCCTGCGCCCCGGCTGCCAGATCCGCAAGCGTCACCGGGGCGACGCCATCGTCGGCCGCGCTGTCGGGTGCGAACGAGGCGAGGTCGCGCAGGTGGCTTCGGGCACAGCGCGCCGCCGCCAGCGTCCAGTCCGGTTCCGCCGTGGCTGCGGACTCATCCTGCGCCAGCGCGCCGGCCGCCGCCGCGAGCTGCCGCAGCTGCCCGGGCACCGCGGCAGCGGACGGGGACTCGGCGAGCAGGAAGCGGCGCATGTCGGCAGCGGCTCCAGGTGGTGCGAGCGCGAGCGCGTCGGCGATGCCGGTCAGCCGTTCGCTGCGCCACAGCGCGCGCGAGCCGACGGCCTCGATGGCATTGGCCAGCGCCAGCAGGTGACCTGCGAGGTTGCCACTGTCGACGGTGGAGACATAGCGCGGCAGCAGCGGCTGTGCGCTGCGCGTGTCGTACCAGTTGAAGAAGTGGCCGCGGAAGCGCTCGAGTGAGGTGAGCGCTGTGAGCGTGGCCTCCAGGCGCTCCGCCCAGTCGAGGATGCCGAGCCAACCAAAATCCAGCGCCGCGGCGCTCGACAGGAGGTACATGCCGATGTTGGTGGGCGAGGTACGCTGCGCCAGCACCGGCGCCGGGGTCTCCTGGAAGTTATCCGGGGGCAGGCAGTGATCGGCCGGCGTCACGAAGCGCTCGAAGTAGCCCCAGGTGCGGCGCGCCACCAGCCGCAGGGAGCGTGCATCTGCGGCCGACAGCTCGGGTCCTGGCCGGTCGGACCAGGGCACGCTGATATAGCGCGCCACGACCGGCGCCGCCAGCCACAGCAGCAGCCAGGGCAACGCCAGCACCAGATTCTCCGGACGCAGCAGCGCGATCGCGATTCCGACCAGCAGCGCCACCGCCATGCCACCGCGCATACGGGCGACGTAGTTCGCCAGCGCAAGGCGGCTGTTGCGCCGTGACTGCGCCGCGGTGGTCCAGTCGAGCAGGTGCCGGTGAGTGATGAACAGCCGCACGAGCGTGCGCACGATCGCATCCCCCATCCACCAGGCGCGGTCGGCCAGGAGGGCGAGGCTGAGTGCCCAGCGCAGGCAGGCGAGTCGCAGGTCGTGCCGCAGCGCCTGCCGCTCGCTTTCGCGGCGCAGGTGACGCGGCCGGTCGCGCACCGCCATGAGGATCGGCATGAGCGGGGCGATCCCCAGCCCCAGCACCAGGAGCGCAGTCCACGCCGCACTGTAGGGCTGGGGCAGCAGCCAGCCCGCCAGCAGCGCCGCAACGGTCGCCACCGGGACTAGCGTGCGCCGCAGATTGTCGAGAAGCTTCCAGCGGCCGAGCGCGGACACCCGCGACACCGCGCGCTCCTGGCGAGACTGCGTGAATGCCGGTCGCAGCCACGGCAGCAGCTGCCAGTCCCCGCGCGCCCAGCGATGTTCACGGCCGGCAATGACGTCATAGCGATCCGGTGACGGCTCGACCACGGCGACATCGGAGGCCACCGCAGAGCGCGCGAACAGTCCCTCGAGCAGGTCGTGGCTTAAAACCGCGTTCTCGGCGATGCGGCCGGCGAGCGCGTGCTCGAAGGCATCCACGTCGTAGAGTCCCTTGCCGGTGAAGGAGCCTTCCGCGAACAGGTCCTGGTAGAGGTCGGAGACCGCGAACGCGTAAGGATCGAGGCCCGGGGTGCCTGACAGCACGGCCTGCACCAGCGTGTTGTCGGCACCGGCCGGGAGTGAGGGCGTGACGCGCGGCTGAATGATGCCGTAGCCGCTGCTCACGCGGCGTGTCGGGCCATCGAACACCGGTCGGTTGAGGGGGTGCGAGAGTTTGGCGATCAGCTTCTCGGCGCTGCCGTGGGGCAGCTGGGTGTCGGCATCGAGCACGAGCACGTAGCGCACCCCCGCCGGCAGGGACGCGTAGTCGGACTCGCTCAGCACGTAGCTCGTGTCACGTGCGCCACGCAACAGGCGGTTGAACTCGTGCAGCTTGCCGCGCTTGCGCTCCCACCCCATCCAGCAGTCCTGGGCCGGGTTGAAGCGCCGCGCGCGGTGCAGCCACAGGAACCGCGCGCCGCCCTCTCCGGGACCGTAGCGCGTGTTCAGGGCCGCGATACCGCGGCGCCCGGCCGCGATGAGTTCGGCGTCCGCGTCCGACTCGGCCGCCGCTGCGTCGACGCCATCGGCGAGGATCGCGAAATACAGCTCGCCACGCGCCCCGGCAAGAAACTGGCTTTCGAGGTTGGCGAGGGCCTCATCCACCTCGGCGGGCGTGGTCAGCAGTAGCGGCACGGCGACGACCGTGCGCAGCTCCTCGGGAATCACCCCGGCGAGATCCAGCGCCGGCAGCGCGAACGGCTTGATCAGCCGGGTGGCCGCACTGTTGAGGAGCGCGATCACGACATCGCTGACCGGCAGCGCCAGGAGCACGAGCAGGAGCATGCTCTGCAACGCCGGCAGCGGCGGCAGGAAGTGCGCCACGAGCACCACCACGGAGAGCGTGAGGACGGCCACCAACGTGAGGTAGCCGCCGATGCCGGCCGTACGCACGCCGCGTTCCACGCGCGTGCGCCAGGGGGGCCGATAGCCGAGGGTCTCCTCCAGCGTCAGGCGCCCCGCTCCGATCAGGAAAAATCCCGGCTCGCGCGCCGCGGCCACCCCGCCGGCCGCGCGCCCGGTTGCATCGACGGCGCGCTGGGCAACCTCGGCCTCACGGCAGCCGGAATTGCGGGCGAGGTCCTCGATCGCGCTGCGGTAGCGGTTGCGGGTGGTGAAGTCGAGGCCGGTGAAATCGCTCTGTGCCCCGAGAACGGCATCCACTGTGCTCAACTGCTCAACGATATCGGCCCAGTCGAGCGCCGAGAGCTGCACCAGACTCGTCACGATGTTGCGCACGGTCACGTTGGCGGCGCTCTGGCGCTGCAGCTCCTCGCGCACGACCTGATCCGCGCTCATCCCCCCGGCGTGCAGGAGCTCCTCGACCCGCTGTAGCGCGGGCGTGACGTTCGGGTCGCAGTCGCGCAGGCGCTGCACCAACTGCACCGCGAGCGTGCGCGGCAACGGGCGGCGCTCGTAGATGGCGAGCACTTTCTCGACCGGCTCGGGTGCACGGGTCGGGGAACCGAGCAGGCGATCGGCCAGCACGTCGGCCGCCTCGCGCTCGGCGCGCCCACTGACGATGCGATCAGCCGAGCGGCGCAGATTCTCGATCAGCACCACGCGCAGCATGCTCGCCAGCGCCCAAAGCTCGCCGATCGTGAGGGTCTCCACGCGCTGATAGGCCGCCACAAACCGCAGCAGCACCGGCGCGTCGAAGTGGCTGTCGGTGTGTGCGACAAAGCTCCACAACATCCCCGCGATGCGCGGCAGGCCGGCAAGGTGGCCACTGGCGAGCTTCGGCAGCTGCCGGTAGTAGGCCGCCGGCAGGTCGTCACGGATCAGCTGCAGCTGCCGCTCGACCACGTAGTAATTGTCGACAAACCATTCGGCGGCGGGGGTCACGCTGCGCTGGCTGGAAGTGGTGCGGGCGATGCTGTCGTAGTGACGGCGCAGGACGCGCGCGTTCTGGCGCGTACGGGTAAGGAGTGCGCGGCCTTGCCAGGAGGAGGGCAGCAGCGGCTGCGCGTGCGCGAGGCTCTCGGCGAGTTGCTCCAGCCGCTCCACGCTCATCAGCTCGGCGCGGATGGGGCCAGACTCGGGACCGAGGTTACTGTGGCCGGGATCGAACCAGCGCCGCGCCCGCGTTTCGTGCAGGGCGATCTGCGTCATTGCGCCGCTCCCAGTCAGGCAGGCACATCCAGCCACGCAAACATCCGTATGCGGATGGGGTGCGCGGCGTGCGGCGGGGTGTAGGGGTCGTTAGAGCCCCGAGAGTAACAGGATTGCGGCAGCATTAACATCGAGTCTAAGGGCGGAAGCTGCGAGGCGAGTGTAGGACTGCACCGCCAGAATCTGACAGCCGGCAGTGACGCTCAAGCCAATGTCTTCAGCCCTCGCTCGTGGACCACCGCCTTGCCGACGGCTCGTGACGGCGGGCCAGGGCGGCCCCGGTATGCTTGCCACTCAAGCAGGAGCCATGCATGTTGACACGTTCAGGGCGGCGCGCCGCTGCCGGGCAGGAAGTACACAGCGGTGCCGCGCTGGTGAACCGGCTGCAGCGCGGTGCATTCGATTATCTGTGGCGCTATGGCAGTGCCGAGAATGGCCTGGTGGCGGATACCTCGCGCCCCGGCTCGCCCTGCAGCATCGCGGTCGTAGGCTTCGCCCTCTCTTCCTATATCGTCGCAACCGAGCGCGGCTGGCTCAGTCGCGCACGCGCAGCAGAGCGCACCGCGATCACGCTACGGTTCTTCCTCGGCAGCGTGCAGGCGGACACCCCGCTCGCTACCGGCTACAAGGGCTTCTACTACCACTTCCTCGACATGCACAGCGGCCAACGCGTCTGGAACTGCGAGCTGTCCCTGATCGACACCGCGCTGCTGCTGGCGGGCGTGCTCTCGGTGGGCCTGTATTTCGATCGTCCGCAGGAAGCCGCCATCCGCGCGGACGCCGAAGCCCTCTACCGCCGCGTGGACTGGCAATGGGCGCAGGCGACCTCCCCGACCCTCTCCCAGGGCTGGATGCCGGAGTTTGCCTTCCTGCACTACGACTGGGAGGGGTACAACGAATCCCTCATCCTCTACATTCTGGCGCTCGGCTCCCCGACCTGCCCGCTCGAACCGGCCGCCTTCGCGACCTGGCAGCAGACCTACCAGTGGGAGCGCCTGCTTGGCCATGACGTGCTTTACTCGGGCCCGCTGTTTACCCATCTGTTCCCGCACGCCTGGCTCGACTTGCGCGGCATCCGCGACGCCTTCATGCGCGAGAAGGACTGCGATTACTTCGAGAACACCTGCCGGTCGATCGCCGTGCAACGCGAATACTGCGACCTCAATCCGCGCCAGTGCCGCGGCTACAGCCGCGACCTGTGGGGCATCAGCGCGGGAGACGGTCCCACGGGGGAAAGCGCCCCGGAATTCGCCGCCGACCACCGGCTGTTCGGCTACATGGCGCGCGGCGCGCCCTATGGCCCCGATGACGGGACCCTGTGCCCCTGGGCCATGCCCGCCACCCTCCCCTTCACGCCGGCCGCGGCGCTTCGGGGCACCCGCGAGTTACTGCAGGCCTATCCACAGGTGCTGCGCGAGAACAGGTTCGTCAGCGGATTCAACCCGAGCGTGGATGTCGAGCGCGGCGGCTGGCTGTCGGAGGGCTGGTACGGGCTCGACCAGGGCTTGCTGCTGCTGCAGCTGGAAAACGCGCGCACGGGACTCCTGTGGAATCTGCTGCGCGGGTCTCCACACGTGCGCCGCGGCCTGAGGAAAGCCGGGTTCACCGGCGGCTGGCTCGCACGTTCATGAGCACCCGGGGTCGGCGCCAGGCGGGCAAGCACTGTCAATTCGCCGTCATCGGTGGCGGCCCAGCCGGCCTTGCCGCCGCGGAATTCGCCGCGCGGCGCGGGGTGCGGGTGCTCCTGTTCGAGGCGCGGCGCCTCGGCGGGACCTCGCTCAACACAGGCTCGGTGCCTTCCAAAGCGCTGATTCGCTCCGCCACGCTGTTGGCCGCTATCCGGGAAGTGGCACGGCTGCAGGACGCCGCCGCGCCTCAACCGCTGGCCGACCTGAAGAGGCTGGCGGCGCGCCTCGGGAGCATCGAGGAGCGCATTGCGCGCTATCACTCGCTGGCGCGCCTGGCGGCACTGGGGATCGAAGTTCATTTCGGCGCCTCGCACTTCATCGACCGGCGAACCCTGGCCACGCCGGCGGGGCGCGTAACGTTCGACAAAGTGCTGGTTGCCACGGGTGCCCGCCCGGCCGCGCACGGGATCACCGGGCTGACCGAGGGCTCGTTTCTGACCAGTGAATCGATCTTCGACCTGCAGCAGCTGCCGCAGCGTCTGGCGGTGGTCGGCGGTGGCCCGCTCGGCTGCGAACTCGCGCAGGCGTTCTGCCGGCTGGGTGCGCAGGTCACCATCGTGCAAAATGAAGCGGAGTTCCTGCCGCGCGAGGAACGCGACGCGGCGCAGATCTTGGCCCGGTCCATGGCACGCGACGGGGTGGACATCATTCTCAACACCCAGGTTGTCGGCGCACGGCCCGAGAACGGGCAAGTGCGGCTTGCGATAGAGAACTACGGAAGGCGCCGGGAAGTGCTCGCGGACAAGGTGTTGGTGAGCGTCGGCCGTGTGCCGCAACTCGAGGGGCTCAACCTCGAGGGAGCGGGGATCAGCTTCGACGCGTACGAGGGCATCAAGGTGAATGACTTCCTGTGCACCTCCAATCCGCGCGTCTATGCGGCAGGCGATGTCTGCATGTCCCACAAGTACACCCACGTCGCACGGGCGAGCGCGGAGATCGCCACTCACAACGCCCTCACCCGAGGCGGTGCGCGGCGGCTTTCGACGCTGACCATCCCCTGGTGCACCTTCTGCGCGCCGGAGATCGCGCATGTGGGTCTGCAGGTCTGGGAAGCGCGCACGCGGCACATCCCGGTCAAGACCTATACCGTGATGATGCACGACGTGGACCGGGCCATCACGGACATGCAGGACAGCGGGTTCGTGAAGCTGCACGTCGCGGAAGGCAGCGATCGGCTCCTCGGGGCCACCATCGTCGCGGCGCGCGCCAGCGAGATGATCAACGAGGTCTGTGTGGCCATGCACAGCGGCATCGGACTTCGGGCTCTGGCCGAAGTGGTGCACACCTATCCGACGCAATCCGCGGCGATTCGCATGGCCGCGCGCAGCTTCTGCACCGCGGAGGGTCCGGGCAAAGCGCGGCGCTCGGCCGCGAAAACCGCCACGCGCCGGAGCAACCGCGAGCGTTAGCGCGCCTTCAGCCGGCCGCCGAGCACCGTCGGCACCTGCAACCTCGGTCGCGACGCTTCCGCTTCATCGAGGCTGCTGATCGCCGGACCGAGCAAACGCAGCACCGTCCCGGTGCCGCCACGCGCGGCGGCCACCTTGACTGCCAGCAGCACCGGCAGCGTGAACATGACGCCCGCGATCCCCCACAGCCAGCCGCCGAACCACAGGGCGATGAAGATCACGATCGGGTTGATGTCCAGGCGGCGACCAAAGAAGACCGGCTCCACGATCTGGCCCTCGATGGTGGCCAGCGCAAGGTATGACGCGGACACCAGCAGTACATGCGGAATCGAGTCGAAGCTGACGAGCGCTACCACGCTCAAAACCAGCAGTGTCACCGCTGACCCCAGGTAGGGAATGAAATTCAAAGCCGCCGCCATTACGCCCCACAACACCGGATTGGGCATGTGCAACAGCCACATCGTGACCGCCGTGGCGATGCCGAGGCTCAGGTTTATGAGCGCGAGCGTGCCGTAGTAGCGCCCCACTTCCACGCGCACTGCATCAATGGTCTTCAGGACGTGCACCGCCTGCAGGTTGCCCCCGAGCGCTGCCATCATGCGCGCAAGCGTCGGTGGCCCCGCCGAAAGCAGCAGCAGCGTGAGGACGCCGACCGTGACGATGCCGCCCGCTACCCAACCGGTCTCCGTCAGTACTTCCATGGCGGTCACGGGAGCCGCGACGGCACCGGACGCACCGCGGTTACTCTCCACCTCGGAACCGGTGATGGCGGCGGCGCGGGCCGCCAGATCATTCATGCGCTGCACGACGGCGCGCGCCGGGCGCACCTTGTGCTCGATCTCGCGCATTACCCGCGGCGCGCTCTGCACCCACTCCTGCGCCGGCGCCCACAGGGCATCCATCGTGCCGGCGAGCGCGACACCGCCCAGCAGCAGCAGGAACGCGGCACTCACGCCACGCGGGATGTGCAGGCGCCGCAGTCCTTCCACCAGGCCTGAGAGCATGAGCGACAGCAGGACCGCCAGAATCAGGGGAATGAGCGCCTCGCGAGAAGCGCGCAGGCCTATCACCAGGGCGCACAATGCAATGATCCACAATGGTCGGGACAGGGGTTGGTGCAGGCGCGCGGGTACGCCCGCGCGAGCCTCGCAGTCAAGCTCCCCGGCCGCGGGCCATCCGATCAGGCCACGGGAGTTGCGCGGGACCTGCATTCTGTCTTCTCGCAGCGGTTGCACGTCGTTGCCCCTGTCAATTGTCTGTGTATCAACCCTGTCCGCTTCCCGCCACCAGAACGGGGGCGGCACTCGCTGTGCCGCCCCCGGGCCACTGCCGCACCGCGCTCCATCACGACGCGGGCGCATGACACTTCGGCTTACCTCGCCGTGCGGGTGACCTCGATAGTGCTCTTCACCTCGATCACACCATCCGTGGTACGCGCGATCTCGACCGCGCGGTCTGCGGCCTCCTGCGTTTGCGTGGTGCCACTTAGCCACACGACCCCGTTACGGTCCGTGTCGACTTGCAGCTGCGTGAGGCTGGCTATGTGATTGGCCGCGAGTTTGGTCTTCACCGCCGCGGTAATCGCGGAGTCCTTAACGAATTGCGTCGCGCTTGAGTTGCCAGCGTCCGGCTCGCCGGCCATCGCAAGCGTCGACCCGGCGAGCACTGCGGCCAGAATGCCGGCAACAACGGGCTTGGTTTTCATTGGGTGCTCCTTCGCACTAAGGTTCAGAACGGCCGTCCTGCAATTGCGCGTGTTGGTATCGTGCTTGAGCGGCTGCGCCCACGCCGTCCCCGCGCTGCGACTTCAATCGTAGGTTGGGGCCTACGGTATGCGCGTCGGCACTGCCGCGATGCTGCAAAAACATCCTTACGTTAAATGCGCGGCTCAGACGCGCCGCGTTTGCGGGAGCCGCAATTTCTCTCGGCGCGACTCGGGACGGCTGCGCGCCGTTGTGCATGGCACGCGCGCCAGTCGCTTCGCTTTCGCACTGCCACCCGCCCGCCCGCGCCGCGGGCCGGATGCGTAGGACTTTGTAGGAGCCGCCCTACAGACGGTCAGGCGAAAGGCGTACGCTCGCGCTTAGGCTGAGCGCGTACTGTCACGCCTGCTGTAAGTAATGTCCGATTCACGTATTGCCGCAACGGGAGGTTCAATGCCAAGCGTTCTGATTGCTGACGACCATGCCATGGTGCGGACCGGCCTGAGGCACTACCTCGAGCAGGACCGCGCCATCGAGAAAATCGGCGAAACCGGCACCGGGGCCGAGACCCTGCAGCAACTGCGCGAGGACCGCTGGGACCTCGTGATACTCGACATTAATATGCCGGACCGCAGCGGCATCGACATCCTGCGCCACATACGCTCCGGCCACCCGGAAACGCGGGTGCTCGTCATGAGTGGCTTCGCGGAAAAGCAGTACGCCATCAATGTGCTGCGTGCGGGCGCCTCCGGCTATCTGGCGAAGGATCAGGCCCCGGAGGAATTCATGCGTGCCGTGCACACCGTGCTCGCCGGCCGGCGCTTCGTCAGCGCGACCTTGAGTGAGATGCTGGTCACGGCGCTCGACGAACCGACCGATCAGCCGCTCCATGCATCGCTGTCGCAGCGCGAATTTCAGATCCTGTGCAAACTGGCGGTCGGGCGCTCCGTGTCTGAGATTGCCGCGGAGCTCTTCATCAGCGTCAAGACCGTGAGTACCTACCGCGCCCGAGTGCTCGAGAAGATGAACCTGGACACCAACGCGGATCTGACCACGTATGCGTTGCGCAACGGGCTGGTTCAGTGAGTTATGTGAATTGTGCGTCGGTAGTCGCTGACATTTCTGCAGGTTCGGTACCGGCATCCGCTGCCGCGCCGCGGCATTACACTTTGGCGGAAGATCAAAGAGGAGATAACGGCAGCCGCCGGCGCTGCGGAGCGGTGAGTTCTGATGAATCTGGCGAGCATAAGGATCATGCCCCCTAATCCAGCGCTGCGTGTTCTCCTCGTCGAGGATTCTTCGCTGCTGGCGGCGCGGCTCTCGGAACTCATCCGGCGCCTGCCCGACGTCGACCTCATTGATACCGTGCAGACCGAGACCGACGCCGTCAGTCGCATCAGCGCCTCCCTGCCCGACGTATTGATTCTCGACCTGCACCTGCGCAGCGGGTCGGGCTTCGGCGTGCTGCGCTCGCTCGCGCGCGATAAATCCGCGACGCGCCCCAAAGTGATCATTCTGACTAACTTCGGACTACCCGAATATCGGCGCGAGGCCGAGACCTTTGGCGTCGAGGCTTTTCTCGACAAATCCCGCGACTACTTTCGCCTGCCAGCCCTGTTGCAGGACTTCGCCAAGGAGCGCTCCGAAAGCGAGGCGAGCTAGGCTCAGCCGGTCGCCGGTAGCGCCTGAGCGGCCCCGCCGCGGGGCATGATCCGCGCCAGCGGCAGCCGCACCTCGATCTCGGTACCGCGCTCCTGGCGGCGCTTGATGTGCCACTGGCCGCCAAAGCCGCTGGCTCGATGCCGCATCGAGGCGAGCCCGTGCGAACGCAGCGCGCGGCGCCGGTCCAACGGCAACCCCACGCCATCGTCCCGAACGGTGAGCACGAGCCAGTCCTCCCGGACTTCAAGGGAGACCTCTACATTCTTCGCCTGCGCATGCTTAAGAATGTTGGTGAGAGACTCCTGCACGATGCGGAATATCGCAATTGAGGCCTCGGGAGTCAGGTTGAGCTCTTCCTCCGGATAGCGCTCGATACAGTTCAGACCGGCGCGCCCGCAGGAATCAGACACCTGCCAGCGCAGCGCCGAAAACAGTCCAAGATTGTCGAGCAGCGTCGGACGCAGATTCTCAACGACCCGGCGCTTGAGTTCGACGCCCTCCTGCAGGGCATCATGGACGCGCTTGAACTGCGCCTGGACCCCAGGGTCGGTGCTTCCCACCTTTTCCTCCAGCCACGAGAGATCCATGCGTGCCGCCACCAAAAGGCCACCCAGTTCATCGTGCAGCTCACGTGACAGTGCCGCGCGCTCCTTCTCGGCGACCGACTGCAGCTGCGTTGACAGCTCCGATAAGTCCTCGGTGCGCCGCTGCACGACCCGCTCCAGCTGCGCCTCGCGTTCCGCCGCTTCCTCCACCTCCTGTTCCTTGGAGTACATGTAGCGCAGCACCAGGCGCCGCAGGAACCAGACGAGCGACAGGCTTACGAGCAGCGCGCCGCTGCTGATCGCAAGATTGAGCCAGCGGTCCGTGCGCCACGAGCGGCTCGCCGCCAGCATGTCGTCCGTCTCGGCGGCCTCGACGCGTTCTACCAGATCGGCGATCTGCGTCATCGTGCGCTGGCCGAGGTCGGTCCTTATGAGGGAAATCGCCGCGCTGCGTCCCCGGTCGCGATACAGATCTATGGTCTCGGACATCTCCTGGAGCTTGGTGCGGCTGAGGTTGACGATCTCCTCCACGTGCGAGCGCACCTCGGGCTCCGCGCCCGCGAATGCCTCAGTCAGCCGCGACAGCTTGCCAGGCAGTTGCGACTCTCCCTCCTTGTAGGGCGCGAGGTACGTTTCAGTTCCGAGCAGGATGTAGCCGCGCTGGGCACTCTCAGCTTCGCTCAGCGTCTGCAGCACATCTCCCAGGGCGTGTTCGCGCTGGGCCGCAGTCTCAACCTGGCGGGTTGCTGCTGCGAGCTTCTGCTGGCCGGACTCTGCGGCTACGAACAGACCCATCACGGCTGCCAGCAGCAGTCCCACGACGATCAGCTGCCGCGCAGCAGTACTCATCGTGCGCGTACCAGGCCCATCAGCAGGCCAGCGTGCGATTCATCAGGGAACGGGGGCGGCGCTTCAAGCAGATTTCCTCGGATGGCGGTTGCCGCCGACTCCGCATGATAGCGTGCCGCAGGGACTTGCGGCCTCAGAGGCCTGATTGCTCCTCGGCGGAGGGCTGCGCCCCACCATCGTCCTCCCAGCGGTGGGTATCCGCGCGGCGCGTCTGCCGCGCCAGCTGCTGGCGCCGCCAATAGCGCAGGTAGACCCGACCGCCCAGCAACAGCGCCCCGATCAGGAGAATGGCGGGCATCTGAGCACGGCGGACCCCGGCGTTCGAAGAAAATGCAGACGCGTCGCTGGCAGGACCGGGGGGTCGGTAACAGCCGTGGGGGTTGACGCGTCCGCCGGCGCAGTTATGCGCCCAAACCATGAGATATTCTTCTGCACGCTGCGGTTCATCCTCGCGCGGGCTCCGCAGGGCGCGGCGGCGGGCTCACCGCCACGAGCATGCTCGAGAGGTCCTCGGCGTGCTCTTCCTCTTTTGCCAGGATCTCCTCGAGCATGCGCTTGGTGGTCGGATCGCCGGAGCCGATGAAGGCGATCATTTCCTTGTAGGAATCGATCGCCACGCGCTCGGCCACGAGATCCTCCCGGATCATATCGTTCAGCGAGCCGCCGGCCACATACTCAGCATGGCTGCGCTCGGCGAGCCCGTGCGGATCGAAATTGGGCTCGCCATCAAGCTGCACGATGCGTGCCGCAATCATGTCCGCATGCGCCTGCTCTTCCAGCGCATGGGTACGGAACTCTTCCTTGACCGCCTCGGCCTGGACGCCGTTCGCCATGAAAAAGTGGCGCCGATAGCGCAGCGTGCAGACGATCTCCGTGGCGAGGGCTTCATTCAGGAGGCGCAGCACGGTCTCGCGGTCCGCCGCATAAGTCTCCGTCACCGCCCCTTTTTCGATGTGCTGGCGCGCCCGCTGCCGCAGGGTCGCGATACTGCTGAGCTGCTCACCGCCTGCGTGGTTGCCGTTGGCGCCAGCGCTTGTATGTTTTGCCACGAATGTTCCTCTTCCGTTAACTCTTAGGCCGCGCCGCACGCCGCGGGCGGCGCCGCGACAACGCCCAGCGGCCGATGAATTGCAGCAGCCCCGGCCGCATCATCGCTGCGGTCAGCGCCGTCGAGGCCAGGGAGCGCGGCGTAAGATGCCCGAGCACCCAGCGAAACGTAGCGCTGCGGGGAAAGCCCGTGGTGCTGCGGCCCTCGCGCGGACCAAGCGACTGGCGCAGTTCCTCGCGATCGCGCTCGAGTGTCAGGCGCGCAGCGGCCGCGCGCAGCTCCATCGCAGCGTTCATGCCTCCTCCGCGTGCGGGCGATCCAGAAGCTCCTCGAGCAGGCGCCGGTCCTTATCCCATTCGCGCGCCGTCTGCCCGAGGAGCGGTGCCGCAGCCGCCTTTACCCGGCGCAAGCGCACGAAGGCCACGCCTGCCACCAGCAGCGCCACCAGCACCAGCCCACCAATCACCCATAGGCGCGCCGGCGTATCCCAGGCCGCGGCGATCGCCAGCACGCACGCCAGCGCCACCGCCAGCAGGATCCCGAGCCCGAGTGTCGCCCCCGCCACCAGCTGCCGTCGCAGATCCCGGGAACTGAGGCTCAGGTCACTCGCGATCAGATCGGCGTATGCGCCCGCGTGACGCACCGCAATCGAGGCCGTGGCCGAGATGCGATCAATCATGCGCCGTGACTCCGCGCGGTTCGCTAGCGGCGCGAGGACAGCAGGAACCCCACCGCCACGCCGGCAAGCGCGGCAATGCCAATGGCCTCCCACGGTTGATTACGCACGTAGCGGTCGCTGGCGTCGAAGGCTTCCTTCGCCTGCCGCTGCACCTGGTCCGCGCCCGAGGCGATGGTTTTCCTCGTCGATGCGACAGCAGCGGCTACTTTGGCGCGCAGCCGCTTCACTTCCGGATCCGCCGCATCGCCGACGCGGTCGATGAGATCCTCGACGTCCGCAATGAGGTTCTGCACTTCATCGCTGGCCGCGGCGCCCACCTGCTGCACCTTGTCCCGGGCGGCGCTCTTGCCAGCACGGAAGCTCTGATCGAAATCCTTCGCTGTTCCTTCCACGATCGCTCTCTCCTCAGGTTGCGGACCCTTGGCGGGTCCGGCTGTTCATTGATATCTACGCAGTGTCCGCGAGAAAGTTTGGCGGGTCGGTCGGGGCCGCTGCAGACGCAGTGTAGGATTGCGGCTACACCGCATCAGCCGGTTCCTCAGCCGAGGTTTGCCGCGGCGAATTCCCAGTTGATGAGTTTGTCGAGCAGCCCCTGAACGTAATCGGGTCGGCGGTTCTGGTAATCCAGATAGTACGCGTGCTCCCACACATCCACTGTCAGCAGCGGCCGCAGGTGCGAGGGCAGCGGATCTTCGCCGTTGGCGGTCTTGATCACCCGCAACTTCGACCCATCGAGCACCAGCCACGCCCAGCCCGAACCAAACTGGCTCACCGCGGCCGCCGCAAATGCCTTTTTGAAGGCGCCCACATCTCCGAAGGATTCCTTGAGCTTCTTGTGCAGCGTCGAGGGAATGTCACCTTCCACCTGTGGGGTCAGGCAGTGCCAGTAGAACGTATGGTTCCAGGCCTGCGCCGCGTTGTTGAAAACCTCCGCGTGCTCAGGCTGCCCCGCGGTGTGCAGAATGAGTGCCTCTAAGCTCAGTTCCGCGAGCGGCGTTCCGCCCACCAGGCTGTTGAGCTTGTCGACATAGGCCTTGTGATGCTTCTCGTAGTGAAACGAGAGGGTCTTGGCCGAGATAACCGGTTCAAGCGCGTTCAGGGAATACGGCAGCGGCGGCAAGACGTGCGGGGCTGGGCTGTGTTCGTCGGTGCCGGGGCTGTCCCCGGCGGCGAGGGGATTCGGGGGTTTGCCACTGCCGGACACGGGCTGGCTATCGGTGCTCGAAGTCATAGTGGTCGCGCTCCTACGGTTGTGTCGATGCATCTTGACCTGATCCGTATGCGGAATGCTGTCGGTCATTTACCCAACTTTCATCCCCTCTCCGGTGTCCTGTAATCCAGTTGCAACCCGCAAGCCCCGTAGGACGCGGCCGACGCGCTCTCCGGAATCCGCCTGACGTTCAGTCGGCGTTCTCACCGCCTCAGCTGCAGCGGCGCCTTCGCTAACGTACCCGGGTGTCTTCGAGCGGCCGTCTACGGGAGGATCCATGACCCCAGCTGCATCCGTGTCCAAGCTCGCCGTCGCCCGTTCCGTACGGGCGCGCAACACTGAACTGGCCGGCCAGCTGCGCGCCGCCGCCGTTGATGGGGACGACGCGCGCATTACGCGGCTTCTGGGGGAGCTGCTGCGTTGCAAGGGACTGTCCCGCGGTCAGCGTATCGCACTGCAGCAGAAGGCTCTGCTGAGCCTGGTGCAGTCGCTGCGCTCGGCTGCGCTTAATGATGATCTGACCGGATTGCAGAACCGCCGCGGCTTCAGCCAGAGCGGTACGCGTCTTCTGGATCTTGCGGAACGCGATGAGGAGCCGGCACACCTGATGTGCTTTGGCATCGACAACCTCGAGCGCCTGTACGACGCCCTGGGTGCGCCGGCTGTGCAGATCGTCGTGCGCCAGACGGCGAACCTGCTGCGCGACCTGTTCCCGAGCTACGGCGTCTACGAGGTGCTCGGGCGTATCGGGCGCGATGAGTTCGCCGCCCTCACCACCAGCGGCCAACACCCATCCCGCGAAGCCGTGATTGCCCGCGTGCGCGCCTCACATCAGCAGCGCACGCCCGCGCTTGCCCTCAGCGTCGGCATCGCACGCTTTGATCCGCTGGATCCCACGAGCATCGATGAGCTTCTCGAGGAGGCGCGCCGCGACATGAACCAGCCGGCGAGCCAGCTCGGATTCAGCGTCGAGGTGAACCGCTGGAGCATGGGCAACCTCGCCCCGCACAGTATCTAGCTGCTCGCGGCGCAGGTGTCCGTACGGCGCACCCGCCTTTAAGTGGGCGCCTTCACTGCATCGCGGTGTAGACGGCCTGGGCCTGGTCGAGTTCGCGCAGGACTGCGGCTTTCTCGGCCTCGGAGTTCCAGTCAGGATAGGCTGCCGTGACCTTGCGCAGATGCTCGACCCACGCCCGGAAGAAAGAGGCATCCTCTGGAGAGCGCGCCTTTACGCCGCCAACGGTCAGATACACCGGGCTCGTGGTCGCGTACACGAAGTTGTCGAGTACCGGATACTCGGCATGCGCAGTAAAGGCACGCAGCACACACCAGCCGCTGTGCTCGATGGCGATGCTGCCGCTGAGCTGCAAGGACTCACCGGGCCGGCCCGTCTGCAGTTCGCGCGCGACGCGGCCATTGCAGACGATCTGCATATGGTCGATCGGCACGATTGCATGCACGCGCACCGAGAAGTGAACCGCCCGCGGCCCTTCGAGATCCAGCGCCGCCCCAGGCGGCGCGCGGTCGAGTGAGAAATCAAGCAACGGCCCGTTGGTCGCAAACGTGTGCCCGGCGCGCAGCGACGCCAGCCACGCCTCACTGCTCAGCGCTCCGTTCGGCACCGATGCATAGACCCGGTTAAGCCCCACCGGGCCGCGCAGAGTGGCGTAGTCGGCCATGGCGTCGGTGCCGCCCGCGGCCGGCAGATGAAAGCCCAGATTGAGCAGCCGGTACCAGACGGAGGCCGTCGCCTGATGGTCCGAAAAAGCGACGATCTCCATGTAGTCGACCTTGCCCAGGGCTACGTCGACCGGCAGCTCATCCGCATCGGTGTGCACCGGGTGGGTGAGAGGCTGCGGCTCTTCCTCGAAGGGGTGCACGTAGCCGACCAGCGCCCCTTGCGCGTGCGCCATGTCGGCAACATCCGCGTTGGTCGGCGACAGGCTCGCGGCGGCGGTATTCGGATAGCCCGCGTAACCGGGCAGCAGGATATTGCCCTGAATCGCCAGCAGGCCAAGGTGCCCCCAGTAGCTGGTGTGGAACTCCTGACCGTGCACGATTAGCGTAGCCGGGGTCGAGGCCGCATCGACTCCCCTGCCACTGAAGGCGATGTCGGGAATCCGCTGCTCCTTATTGACGATGAGATTCTGGACGATATCCAGATCCTCGGCCTGCGCCTGCAGGACCAGGTGCGCCGGAGTGTTGCGGTAGTGGCCGCCATAGTTCATGTGGACGTGCACGTCCGCACTGACCCAGTGCCGATCGGCACCGTCCGTCCACGGAATCGCGGCCAGCGTCGCTCCGACCTCGCTCACTGCGCCGGCCCTGACCTGAACCTGGCGACGCACCGGCAGACGTGCGGGCCCCTTCATCACTTCCACAGAGACGCTGCCCGCGGGCACCTGCAGGGTGTCCTCGCCCCGGGTGTGAAAATAGCGCGCCTCAAAGGGGTGCTCATTGCGGTCGAATTCCGCGTGATGCATCCAGGCACCCTCGGGGGCGTAGCTGCGGCCGTTGCCACCGGTCACGACCACCCGTGCCGGGGTCAGCGCGCCGGACTCGTCCCGCACAGTCAGATGGAGCGTGCCGACCGCGCCGCGATAGTGGCGCTCGATGACGCGCAGCTCGCGTGAATCTCCGCCCGGGATGCGCAGCAGACGCAGCTGCGTGTCGCCGCCGCGATTGGAGACAGAGGCAATCTGCGTGCCGTCCGCTGACCACCGGGCGCCGGTCTCATCCCAGTCTCCGTAACTCACCGGGAAGGGCTCACCGCCGCTTCCGGGCATCAGCCACAGCTGCAGGGAGTTGCGCCCGAGGTAGGAGCTGTAGACGATGCGCCGCCCGTCAGGCGAGAAGTCCGGTCGCGCCTGCCAGTTGGTTTCCTCGTAACGCAGCTCCCGGGCCTGCGCGCCCGCCACCGCCGGCATCTCCCAGATGCCGCCAGTGCCGTGGATGCGATCGCGGTTGGAGACAAACACCACGCCGGCACCGTCGCGCGTCCAGGTCGGGCTGATCTCATGGTCATAGGCGCTGTAGTAATAGCGCGGCAGCGTGCTCTTGTTCTCGCCCGTCAGCCGCGTAACAGCCGCCAGGGTGCCGTCGCGAAACTCGCCGACGAACACGTGAAAGTGGCGGTGGTAGGCCGTTGAGACGTAGACAATGCGCTTGCCATCGGGCGACCAGCGCGGCTCGACGTTGACCGCGGCGTCGTGCGTGAGCGGGCGACTCTGCCCGCTGCCGAGGTCGAGCAGCCACAGCTCCAGCACCTCGCCGCTGCCCGAGGTGTAGAGGATGTAGCGGCCATCGGGTGACCAGTCCGGCTGATAGTCGTAGCCTTTGCCATCGGTGAGCTGCTGGGCACTGGTGGAATCTATCTTCTGACGCCATAGCGACCCGCCCATCGAGTACACCACCTCGCGCGAGTCGGGTGACCAGGCGACGCTGCTCGGGCCGCTCGTCAGTTGCGGCAGGTACATCTCGCGGTAGTAGTAAGAGTGGGGCAGGTCGATGAGGGGAGCCGCCGGGGCGGCCACAGCCGCAGGCTCGCACCCTGCGGACAGGAGCACAGCCAGGAGCGCGAGGCGCAGCCCGAGCCTCATGGGAAGTGCCTCGTCAAGTGGCGCGGCGCGGCGGCGCACCGGTTTGCAACCCACATCAGGACGCCCCCTACTCGTCCGTGCTGCGGCGGCCGCGCCGCACTCGACGGTCGGGCTGCGTGATGCCGCGACGCATACCCGTCTCCTCCTCCTCCCGCCGGGGGCCGTCCCGCCGGTCGGCGTACTTGCGATAGGCACAGCGGCAGGTTGCGGGCGTGGCGCATTCCTTCAACGGAAGTCGGGGCGCATCAGCTCCCAGGAAGCGCTTGCCCTTCAGAGCCCGCGCCGCCCCGCAACCGCCCCCGGCGGTGACGACGGAAACGGCGGCCCAGCGTGTCCCGCCCGGTTTGCTCATAGCAGCGCACGCTACCGTCCCTGTGTTGACGACGCAACCTCGACCTACGTATGCAACACGAGCGGTAATCTGTGCAGCGGCGCCGTGAATGGTCGCCACCTCGGTGACGCGAGGTCGGGATGCGGGCGCCCCCCTGCGGGCGCTGGTAAGCTGCCCCGCGCCCCAGAATCACCCAGGACCCGTCGCGTGCGACCCGAATACCCCAATGTGGAGCAGCTGCTGCGGGAGAAGACCACGGACACGCCGGTCTTCTGCCTGTTCCCTAAGCGCATCCGCGCCGCCGCCGAGCAGTTCCGCCGCGGCTTCTCGGGCGAGGTCATGTATGCAGTCAAAGCGAATCCGGATCCGGCGGTGATCGGCTGGCTCGCGGCGGCGGGCATAGAGTCTTTCGACACCGCTTCCTTGTCTGAAATAGAAATCGTGCGGAAAGTGCTGCCGGGCGCACGCTGCTCATACAACCATCCGATCAAGCCGCGCGCATCGATCGCTGCGGCCTACAAGAGCTTCGGGATCCGTGACTACGTGGTCGATCACATCGCGGAGCTGGAGAAGGTTTTCGAGGAGATCGGCCACGACATCGTCGTGCAGGTGCGGGTCGCGACCCCGAATTCCAAGGCCAAGGTGAGCTTCAACGAAAAGTTCGGCGCCACGCCCGAGGCGGCTGCGCGGCTGCTGCGCCTGGCGTCCGAACGCGGCGCTACGCCGGCGCTGACGATGCACGTCGGCTGGCAGACCGTCGATCCGGAAGCCTTCGCCGCCGGGGTGCGCCTGCTCGCGGATATATCAGACAGCGTCGGCGTGTATCCGGAGTACCTGAACGTCGGCGGCGGCTTCCCGAGTCTGCTCATGCCCGCCGGGATGCAGCTGACGCAGTTCTTTGATGCGATCGACGGCGCGCACTCCTCGTCGCCGAGCGTCGCAAGCGTACCGTTGCGCTGTGAGCCTGGCAGTGCGCTCGTGACCACAGGTGGCGCAGTGCTGACCCAGGTGCTGCTCGTGAAGGAGCAGGCGCTCTATCTCAACGATGGGATCTACGGGGCTCTCGGGGAATTGCTGCACTCGAAGTTCCAGCCCCCCACGCGCGTCTATCGCCGCGATGGCGAGCCGCGGGCGGGCGCCCTGCGGGAGTTCAAGATCTTCGGCCCGACCTGCGATTCCTTCGATGTCAGTCCCGTGCCCTTCAGGGTGCCCGCCGACACCGCCGAGGGTGACTGGCTGTTTCTTGAGTCGATGGGCGCCTACTCGGCGCCCCTGATCACGGACTTCAACGGCCTCGGCGCCCACGACTTCGCGATCCTCGAAGCTTAGGCGGGTCGTCCAGCTTTTCAGCCCGAGGATCGGGCATCCTGCAGCCGCCCCTTCCAGTTGCCGCCGCGGCCCCGGGCGTATTGCACCGCCGAATGCAGCACCGACCCCAGGTAAAAGAGTGCTATCAGCGGCAGGCACGGGCACCACAGGGGCGAGAGCGCGTAGAAGCGCACCATGGGCAGATAGCACAGGCTCATCAGCGCCCAGGCCAGGGCACCCAGAATCATGGC
>Ga0302317_10000044_pt1 | contig 117050 bp, 108 predicted proteins | sample III_Palsa_N3_3_FD_200450 | JGI IMG/M metagenome (GOLD analysis project Ga0302317, IMG submission 200450) | Peat permafrost microbial communities from Stordalen Mire near Abisko, Sweden - III_Palsa_N3_3 | ecosystem: Environmental > Terrestrial > Soil > Palsa > Peat permafrost | place: Sweden...
GCGATCTCGAACAGCACCTGCCCGGCCGCGACCTGGTCCGCGTCGGCGGCGTGCCAGGTGAGCTGCACCGCCGGATCGAGGCGGCGGAAGGTCTCATCGACCCAGGGCCGCCCTGCAAGCACCGCCGTCTCGCGCGTGATAACGCGGCCGCGCACGCGTTGCGCGGCCGGCACCAGCGCGGCGGTGACGTCGCCCCGGCCGATGTCCTCGGCGAGCGCCGCGTCGACCTGGCTGCCGAGATCCGCCGGGAGCTCGGGCACTGGCTACTTGATGAACGGCAGCCCGTGGCTCGCCGCTGCCATGCACATCAGCATCGGGATCGAGAGCACGAAGTTGACGCGCGAGGCGAGACCTGCGGTCTTCCTGGCGCGGGCCTTCTCCTCGTCGGTGGCCGGCTTGATGCCGAGGATCTTCTTCTGGTTCGGCCAGATGATGCCCCACACGTTCAAGAGCATGATGGTGCCGAGCCAGGCGCCGATGCCGATCTTGAGGAAGTAGCCCGACGGGTCATCCACGCCCGCGCCCAAGGTGAAGGCGTGGCCGAGGTTGCTGCCGAGGAGCCAGGCGCCGCCGAGCCAAGTGGCGAGCGCCGCCCAGCGGAACCAGAAGAGGGCGCGGGGGGCGACGTACTTGGTGACGCCGGCGCCGCCGGGTCCGCCCTTGTCGGCCGCGGCATCCGCCAGCCCCGGAGTCTGGGCGACGTTGAAGTAGTAGAGCAGGCCAATCCAGAACACGCCCGCCACGATATGGAACCAGCGTGCGAAGCCGAGCATATTGAAGTGCGGGCCGCCGATGACCACCGCCAGGATGATCGCCAGCACGATCCCGGTGATCAGGGCATAACGGTGGTTATTCAGAAGGATCATGGCTTTATGCCTCCAAGTTATTGTTTCTATGGGCGCGGGGGCTCGGTCAGCGTTTGAAGAATAGGCGAGGCACCCCCATAATTCAACGGAACGCTCACAGGTGTGGCGGCGGCGCTCGAGGAACGCATGGACGCAGCTGAGGAAGAAGTTGCGCTGCGCAGCGCGCGCCCGCCCTCACCCTGCATCAACGTGTGCAGCCTCGATGCCCGCGGCCTGTGCACGGGCTGCCTGCGCACGGGGGATGAAATCGCCCGCTGGCTGGCGATGAGCGTCGAGGAACAATGGCGACTGCTTGAGCTACTCAAGGAGCGCCGCAGGCTTAACCAGCAGGTGACCTAAATGGACGTGGTAGACAGAATCAAGACGGAACTGAACGGCAGCCCGGTCGTGCTCTTCATGAAGGGTACGCCGGACTTCCCGCAGTGCGGTTTCTCGGCCCAGACGGTCGCCGCGCTGCGCGCGGTCGGCGCCGACTTCAAGTACGTGAACATCTTCGAGGAGCCCGAGATCCGCGAAGCGCTCAAGCGCTACTCGAACTGGCCAACCTACCCGCAGCTGTACGTCAAGGGCGAGCTGGTCGGTGGCTGCGACATCGCGCTCGAGATGTACAAGAGCGGCGAACTCAAGAAGCTGCTGGCCGAAGCGGGCGCCGCTAAGTCCTGAACTCGCTTCAGGCCGCCGCCGGGTCTGGTTCCACCAGCACCGCCGTCCCGTAGCACAGCACCTCGGTAAGTCCCGCCATGAGGTCGGTGGCATCGTAGCGCATGCCGATCACGGCATTGGCGCCGTGCTGCTGCGCGTGCTCGCACATCAGCCGGTAGGTATCGGCGCGCGCGCGTTCGCACAACTCGGCATAGATCGTGATGTTGCCACCCACGAGGGTCTGCAGCGATCCGAAGATGTTGCCGATGATCGAGCGCGAGCGCACCGTAAGCCCGCGCACCACGCCTAAGTTGCGCACGATGCGGTAGCCGGGCAGCGTGAAGGCGCTCGTGACCATATTGCTCGCCAGTATCTGCATGGCTTCTCTCCTGCGCCGCCTCGGTTACAGCGGCGCTGGCGGTTCGGGTTCATCGGGCGCCGCGCCGCCGGCCACCCAGCCGAGCGCCCGCGCCCGCTCCTCGGCGGCCTGGTGGCTGTCCTTCAGGCGATTGCATACCAGGCAGAAGATCTCAGCACTGCGTTCGGCATCGTAGCGGGCGCTGTGGGCACTGCCCGGATCCCATTCAAGTCCCGCCACGCGCACCGCCTTGGCGAGCACCGTCTGCCCGAGGGCGGCGCCGGCGAGGGTCGCGGTATCGAAGCACGAGAAGGGATGGAAGGGATTGCGCTTCACGTCCGCGCGCGCCACCGCCGCGTTGATGAAACCCAGATCGAAAGCTGCGTTGTGGCCCACGAGGATGGCGCGCCGGCACTCATAGGCGCGCACGGCGTGGCGGATCTCGCGGAACACGCGCTGCAGCGCGTCACGCTCGGGCAGCGCCGGACGCAGTGGATGGTCCGGGTCGATGCCGGTGACGGCCAGTGACACCGGGTCGATGCGGCTGCCCTCGAAGGGCCGTACGTGGAAGTTGTGCGTAGCGCCGCGCCGCAGCGTACCGTCCGGATCCATGTCGATGAGCGTCGCCGCGATCTCCAGCAGTGCATCCGTGTTTGCATGGAAGCCGCCGGTCTCGACGTCGATCGCCACCGGCAGGTAGCCGCGGAAGCGGCGCGACATCAGCGCCGCCGCGGCCGCCGCCGGCACGTACTCAGGTTCGGGCGGTTCGGGACGGCTCACTAGCTGGCACTTTCGGGCATGAGGCGCCACGGCAGGCGCTCACCGGCGGCGAGCGGCACGAGCACGTCGCTGCCGAAGGGGTAGTGCGCCGGTACCTCCCAGCTTTCCTTGATGAGTGTCACGGTGTCGGTGTTGCGTGGCAGCCCGTAGAAGTCCGCACCATGGAAGGCGGCGAAGGCCTCGAGCTTGCCGAGCGCGCCGGCGGCTTCGAAGGCCTGCGCATACAGTTCAAGCGCTGCGTGGGCCGAGAAGATGCCGGCGCAGCCGCAGGCAGCCTCCTTCGTGCGCCGCGCGTGCGGGGCGCTGTCGGTGCCGAGGAAGATGCGCGGCGTGCCGGTGGCGACCGCCGCAAGCAGCGCGGCGCGGTGCGCTTCGCCCTTGAGCACCGGCAGGCAGTACAGATGCGGGCGGATGCCGCCGGCGAACAGGGCGTTACGGTTCAGGAGCAGGTGCTGCGGGGTCACGGTCGCGGCAATCCCGGCGCGCGCGCCGAGCACGAACTCCACCGCCGCACGCGTCGTGATGTGCTCGAACACCACCCGCAGGCGCGGATGACGCTCGCTGAGCGGCGCGAGCACCTGATCGATGAAGCGTGCCTCGCGGTCGAACACGTCCACCGCCGGGTCGGTCACTTCGCCGTGCACCTGCAGCACCATGCCGCTCGCAGCCATGTGCGCGAGCAGCGGCTCGAGGCGTGCAAGATCCGTCACCCCGGCTTCCGAGTGCGTGGTGGCGCCGGCCGGATACAGCTTCACCCCGTGCACGCAGCCACTGGCGCGGGCGCGATCGATCTCGGCGGTCGAGGTGCGGTCGGTGAGGTAGAGCGTCATGAGCGGGGTAAAGCGCGCCCCGGGCGGCAATGCGGCGCGAATGCGCTCGCGGTAGGCGAGCGCCTGGGCAGCCGTCGTCACCGGCGGCTGCAGATTTGGCATGATAATAGCGCGTGCGAACTGGGTGGCGGTGAAGGGCAGTACCGCAGCCAACGCCGCGCCATCGCGCAGATGCAGATGCCAGTCGTCGGGCCGCGTGAGCCTGAGGCTCGTCAACCGCCACGCTCCAGCGTGCCGGGCAGATCCTGGCGCAGCAGCAGCTCGAGCGCGAAGCGCACGCCGAAGCCGGTGACCTCGGTCGCCACGTGCGCAAGTCCCCCGGCGCGCGTGGCGGAGGCGAGGTCGACGTGAGCCCAGGGGGTTTCCTGCGGCACGAAGCGTGACAGGAAGCGGGTCGCGTGGATGTGGTCACCCTTGCCCTCGACCGCACACTGCACGACATCGGCGACCTTGCTCTCGATGTCGGCGTCGTAGTCCTCGGCGAAGGGAAAGTTCCATACCCGCTCACCGCTCACGCGGCCGGCCTCGATGAGCCTGGGCACGAGCGCCTCGCGGTTGGTGAACACCCCGCTCATGCGCTCGGTGAGCGCGTACACGCACGCCCCGGTGAGGGTGGCGAAGTCGATCATGAAGCGCGGCCGGCTGCGGCCCGCGAGGGCGAGGGTGTCTGCCAGCACCATGCGTCCTTCGGCGTCCGAGTGGATCACCTGGATGGTGACCCCGTTGGCGGCGCGGATCACGTCCTGGGGCTTGTAGCCGTGCGGCCCGATGCGGTTCTCCGTGATCGCGAGCCAGGCATCGGCTGCGAACGGGGCGCGCAGTTCCGCCAGCGCGATGAGCGTCGCCAGCGTCACCGCGCTTCCGGACATGTCGGTGTGCATGTCGAGCATCGAGCGGTGCGACTTCAGATTCACGCCCCCGGTGTCGAAGAGAATGCCCTTGCCGACGAGGGCGACCGCGGGCCGCGCGCCGGCCGCGACGCGGGCCGGACGGTAAGAAAGGTGCGCGATGCCGGCGCCGGCTTCCTGGTTGGCGGCGGCCACCGCCAGGAAGGCGTTGGCACCGAGGCGCTTGAGCGTGCGCTCATCGAGCCAGCGCAGCTTCAGGGAGTGGGCGCGCGCGAGCTGCGTGAGGGCCGCGCGGTAGCCGCGGGCGTCGAGTATGTTGGGTGGCAGAGCGGTGAGCCAGCGCACCAGATTGGTGCCGGCGCCGACCGCCTCTTCGTAGCGTGGATCGAAGTCCGGCGCACCGAGCAGCACCACCCGGCTGATGCGGCGCGGCCCGGCGGCGGCGCGCAAGCTCGGCAGCGCGAAGGCGTGCGTCAGGGTGGCCGCGAGCAGAGACTCGAGCGCTGAGTGTGAGGAGGCACCGGGGGCGGCGAGACCCACGGACTGCGGCTCGCGCGCGGCGGCCTCCTTGAGCATGCGCCCCGCGAGTGTCAGCCGTTCGAAGGGGCTGGCATCCTTCTTGAGGTAGCCGAGCACGGCGAGCGTGTGGCGGCGATTGCCGAGGAGCGTGGTGCGCACCGTGCCGCTCTTGGCCGCGGAGCGGCCGTGCAGCTCGCGCCAGCGGCCGCTGTGCGGCAGCTCGGCGAGCGCGCCGCCGCTGAGCGGCAGCGTCACGATCGCAAGTACCACATCGAGACTATCGGCGGTACGGGTGCGCGCATGCACGATGGCCGGCGCGCGCGCGCTCGGCAGCAGCATGCTGCTGCGAGCATCGGAAGCTCCTGGACTCACTTGCTTTACCCGCCGCTGCTCGCCATCATCCGCATTCTAACGCGACCCGGCACGACACGCGCGCGCGCAGCGCGCAGCGCCCGCCGCGCCCTCGCCTTGAGGGGTCCCACGGAGCCCGGGAATAAGACCACCGCATGACCGAACCACCGAAGCTGGAAGATCTCGATCCCGTCGAAACGCGGGAATGGCTCGAATCAATCGATTCGGTGCTGAAGACCCACGGTCCGGAGCGTGCGCACTATCTGCTCGAGCGCCTCATCGACTATACGCGTCGCAGCGGCGCCTACCTGCCGTTCAAGCCCAACACCGCCTACGTCAACAGCATCGCCGCGGGACGCGAGCCCGAATATCCGGGCAACCGCGCCCTGGAACGGCGTATCGAGGCGTATATCCGCTGGAACGCGCTCGCCATGGTGCTCGCGGCCAACAAGGCCTCTTCCGAGTACGGCGGCCACCTCGCCAGCTACGCCTCCTCGGCGACCCTTTACGAGGTGGGTTTCAACCACGTCTGGCGTGCACCCTCCGAGCAGCATCCTGGCGACATGGTATTCATCCAGGGGCACTCCTCGCCCGGGATCTACGCGCGCGCCTACCTCGAGGGGCGCCTGAACGAGGAGAACTTGAGGCTCTTCCGCCAGGAGGCCGCCGCGCCCGGGGTCGGGCTGTCCTCCTACCCGCACCCTTGGCTGATGCCGGACTTCTGGCAGTTCCCGACGGTCTCGATGGGCTTAGGTCCGATGATGGCCATCTTCCAGGCGCGTTTCACGCGATACCTCGAGAACCGGGGTCTCGTGAAGCCCTCCGACCAGAAGGTCTGGGCGTTCCTCGGCGACGGGGAGATGGACGAGCCGGAGTCGATGGGCGCACTCACCCTGCCGGTGCGCGAAGGTCTCGACAACCTGATCTTCGTCATCAACTGCAATCTGCAGCGCCTCGACGGCCCGGTGCGTGGCAACGGCAAGATCATCCAGGAACTCGAGTCCGCCTTCCTCGGGGCCGGTTGGAACGTCATCAAAGTCCTGTGGGGCTCGCGCTGGGATCCGCTGCTGGCGCGTGACCATACCGGCCTCCTGCGCCGCGTGATGGAGGAATCCGTCGACGGCGAATACCAGAACTTCAAGGCCAAGGGCGGCGCCTACACACGCGAGCACTTCTTCGGCAAGTACCCAGAACTCAAGGCGATGGTCGCCAACATGTCGGACGAGGAGATCTGGCGCCTGAACCGTGGCGGCCATGATCCGCGCAAGGTGTATGCCGCGTACGCCGCGGCCATGACGCACAAGGGCCAGCCCACCGTCATCCTCGCCAAGACCGTGAAGGGCTTCGGGCTCGGCAAGGGCGGCGAGGGGCAGATGATCGCGCATCAGCAGAAGAAGCTCTCCGAGGAGGACCTCAAGATCTTCCGTGACCGCTTCAACATCCCGGTCTCGGATGAGGACATCAAGAGCCTGCCCTTCAGGAAGCCCGCCGAGGCTTCGGAGGAAACCCGCTATCTGCAGGGTAAGCGTGCCGCGCTCGGGGGCTACCTGCCGCGCCGCCGCCGGACCGCCCCGGCGCTGACGATCCCGCCGCTTCAGTCCTTCGCCTCGATCCTCGAGGGCACGGGCGAGCGCGAGATCTCGACCACCATGGCCTTCGTGCGCATCCTGACCGCGCTCCTGAAGGACAAGAACATCGGCCGCAACATCGTGCCGATCGTGCCGGACGAGGCGCGCACCTTCGGCATGGAGGGGCTGTTCCGGCAGATCGGCATCTACTCATCGGTCGGCCAGCTCTACACTCCGCAGGACGCCGAGACCCTCATGTCCTACCGCGAGGACAAGAAGGGCCAGATGCTGGAAGAGGGCATCAACGAGGCTGGCTCGCTGTGCTCCTGGATCGCCGCAGGCACCGCCTACAGCAACCACGGCATCAACATGGTGCCGTTCTACATCTTTTATTCGATGTTCGGCTTCCAGCGCGTCGGGGACTTCATCTGGGCGGCCGGCGACATCCAGACGCGCGGCTTCCTGCTGGGCGCGACCGCCGGGCGCACGACGCTTGCCGGCGAGGGCCTGCAGCACCAGGACGGTCATAGCCAGCTGATCGCTACCACCGTCCCCAACTGCATCGCCTATGACCCGGCCTATGCCTATGAGCTCGCCGTCATCATCCACGATGGCCTGCGCCGCATGTACGCGGAGCAGGAGAGCATCTTCTATTACATCACGGTGATGAACGAGAACTACATGCAGCCGGCGCTGCCGGCCGGCACCGAAGCGGGCATCCTTAAAGGGGGCTATCCGGTGCACATCGGCAGCAAGGGCAAGCTGCGCGCGACGCTGATCGGCTCCGGCACCATCCTGCGCGAGTGCCTGGCCGCGGCCAAGATCCTCGAGGAGAACTACCAGATTCCCGCCGACGTGCTCTCCATCACCTCCTTCAGCGAGCTGCGCCGCGAGGCACTCGAGTGCGAGCGCTGGAACGGCCTGCACCCCGGCGAGAGCGCGCGCGTGCCGTACGTGAGTGAGCTGTTCAGGGGCCGTACCGGTCCCACCGTGGCCGCCACCGATTACATGCGCACCGTCCCCGATCAGATCCGCCAGTGGGTCAAGGGGCGCTACGTCACGCTCGGCACCGACGGCTATGGCCGCTCGGATGCGCGCGCCCCGCTGCGACGCTTCTTCGAGATGGATCGCAACCATATCGTCGTGGCGGCGCTCAAGGCGCTCGCCGATGAGGGCCAGGTCGATGAGAACACCGTGAGCGGTGCCATCAAGAAACTCGGTGTCGATCCCGAGAAGCCCGCTCCCTGGAAGGTCTGAGGCGCAGCGCCCGCATGAACGCGCCAGCAGGCCTGACGGAAGTGCGCGTGCCCGACCTGGGCAACTTCAAGGACGTCGCCGTGATCGATGTGCTGGTGAAGCCCGGCGACACCATCGCGGTTGATACCCCGCTCCTGACGCTCGAGTCCGACAAGGCCGCGATGGACGTGCCTTCCACCGCCAGCGGTGTGGTGGAGAAGGTCCACACCGCCAGGGGCGGCAAGGTGAACCCCGGTGACCTCATCGTCACCTTGAAGGGCGGCGCGGCTGCCGGGGCTGCGCCGCCGCCGGCCGCGGCCGCAGCCGCAGCGAAGGTTTCCGAGCCGCCGGCGGCTGCGGGCGCCGCCACTGAATCGCGCCCGGCAGCGGCACAGGCTGCTTCGCCGCCGGCCGCCGCAGCCGCCGAGCAAGCCACGCCAGCGGCTGCAGCCGGCGCCCGGGCGGGCCGCATGGTGCCACGGTCGCAGCTCGGGGCGCCGACTTCCTACCGCCCGGATCTTGCGCCGATCGATGAGCCGGGATTCTCACGCGCGCACGCGAGTCCCTCGGTGCGGGCGTTTGCGCGCGAGCTGGGCGTGGATCTGGCGCGTGTGGCCGGACAGGGCTTCAAGGGCCGCATCACCCACGAAGACATCAAGGCCTTCGTGAAGGGTGCACTCGCGGGCGCGCCAGGGGAGCCGGCGGCCGCGGCAGCACCCCCGGCGGCGTCGCAGCCGCAGGTCCCGGTCATTGACTTCGCGCAGTTCGGCCCCGTCAGCACCGAGCCGCTGACGCGCATCCAGAAGATCTCCGGGCCGCGCCTGCAGGCGAGCTGGCTCAGCATCCCGCACGTCACGCAGTTCGACGAGGCCGACATCACGGAGCTCGAGCAGCTGCGTAGCAGCCTCAAGGACAAGGCCGAGGCTGCGGGCGTGAAGCTCACGCCGCTCGCGTTCATCATGCGCGCCTGCGTCAAGGCGCTGATCGAGTTCCCGCGGTTCAACTCCTCCCTCGACCGGGAGGGTGCCAACCTCATTGTGCGCCAGTACGTGAACATCGGATTCGCGGCCGACACGCCCCAGGGCCTGATCGTGCCGGTGGTGAAGGACGCCAACCGCAAGGATGTCTACGAGCTCGCCCGCCAGCTCGGAGAGCTGTCCGGGAAGGCCCGCGCGGGCAAGCTGCCCGCCACCGAGATGCAGGGCGGCGGCTTTACCATCTCGAGCCTCGGGGGCATCGGTGGCACGGCCTTCACCCCGATCATCAACGCACCCGAGGTCGCCATCCTCGGCGTGTCACGCTCGAGCATGCGCGGTGTCTTCAAGGACGGCGGCTTCGTGCCGCGTCTGATGGTGCCGCTGTCGCTGTCCTACGATCACCGCGTGATCGACGGCGCCATGGCGGCGCGCTTCACGACCTTTCTCGCCAAGGTGCTGGCCGAGCCGCGCGCACTGATCGAGGCGGTGCCGTGACCGTCGAGTTGTCCGTCCCGGACATCGGTAACTTCAGCGACGTGCCGGTCGTCGATGTGCTGGTGAAGCCCGGCGATGTGATCGAGCTGGAGAGCCCGCTCGTCACCCTGGAAACCGACAAGGCCTCGCTGGACGTGCCTGCGAGCGCGGCTGGCAGGATCACCGAGGTGCTCCTCAAGCGCGGCGACAAGGTATCCAAGGGCGCCGTCATCGCGCGCCTCGAGCCCGCCGCCGCCGCTCCGGCAGCGCCGGTTGCCGCTGCCGCCCCGCCGGCGTCCGCCGCGCCTGAGCCGGCGGCAGCGGCCGCCGAAGGCCCGGGCGATACCGTGCGCATGCCGGCCGCCGCCGGGCGCGGCGCGCGCGCCACCGAGGCGGTCACGCGCACGACCCAGCTGCTGGTCCTCGGCTCCGGCCCGGGCGGCTACACGGCGGCATTTCGCGCAGCCGACCTCGGACTCAGGGTCACGCTCGTCGAGCGCTGGCAGGACTTAGGCGGCGTGTGCCTGAACGTCGGCTGCATCCCCTCGAAGGCGCTGCTGCACGCTGCCAAGGTGATCGAGGATGCCGAGGCGATGGGCACGCGCGGGATCGTGTTCGGCGAGCCGCGCATCGAGCGCGCCAAGCTCGCTGCCTGGAAGAGCCAGGTTGTGGCCAAGCTCACCGGCGGCCTCAGGGTGCTCGCCAAGCAGCGCAAGGTCGAGGTGGTGCGCGGCAGCGGACGCTTCGTCAGCCCGAACGTGCTCGAGGTGATGGGGGCTTCCGGATCCGAGCGCATCCGCTTCGAGCAATGCATCATCGCGGCAGGCTCCGAGGCGGTGCGCCTGCCGGGATTACCGGATGACCCGCGCATCATCGATTCCACGGGCGCGCTGGAACTGCCGGAATTCTCCGGGGCGCTGCTCGTCATCGGCGGCGGCATCGTCGGCCTGGAGATGGCGTGCGTGTACGACGCGCTCGGCACGCGCGTGAGCGTGGTCGAACTCACCTCGCAGCTGATGCCGGGCTGCGACCCGGACCTGGTGCGCCCGCTGGAGAAGCGCATTCGCGCCCGCTACCAGGAGATTCTTCTGGGCACCAAGGTGGTGAGCGTGGTCGCGGAGTCCGCCGGACTCAAGGTGACGTTCGCGGGCGAGAAGGCGCCCGGGCCGCAGAGCTTCGAGCGGGTGCTGGTCGCGGTCGGCCGCGTGCCCAACGGCAAGGCGATCGGCGCCGAGCTGGCCGGGGTCACGGTGTCCGAGCGCGGCTTCATCCCGGTGGATAAGCAGATGCGCACCAACGTGCCGCACATCTTCGCCATCGGCGACATCGCCGGTCCGCCGCTGCTTGCGCACAAGGCGATGCACGAGGGCAAGGTGGCCGCGGAAGTCGCCGCGGGTCAGAAGCGCGCGTTCGATGCGCGCGTCATCCCTTCAGTTGCGTACACCGACCCTGAGATCGCCTGGGTGGGACTGACCGAGACCGAGGCCCGCGCCAACGGTACGCCCTACAAGAAGGGCGCCTTTCCCTGGGTCGCCAACGGGCGCTCGCTGTCGCTCGGGCGCGAGGATGGCTTCACCAAGCTGTTGTTCGATCCTGAGAGCCATCGCCTGCTCGGGGGCGGGATCGTCGGCACCAATGCCGGCGACCTGATCAGCGAAGTGGCGCTGGCGATCGAGACCGGCAGCGACGCGGCGGACATCGGCCTCACCATCCACCCGCATCCGACGCTCAGCGAGACCATCGCAGGGGCGGCCGAGGCCTTCGAAGGCACGCTCACCGATCTCTACATCCCGCGCAAGTAACCATCCTTGGGGTTACAGGCGATGCAGGCGCTCCAGGTACCTGGCCTCATCCGGCGCCCCGCCGCGGCGCTGCGCTTCCCAGAGCGTTTCCGCGAGCGGCTCGATCATGCGGTGCTCGGCCTCGTGTGTACCCAGGCTGCGGCCGGCAAGCGTGCGGTGCACTTGCGCGATGCCGGCCGGCCGGTCGGTGGCCACCTGCTCGCGGATCGCAAGATGCAGTCCCATGTGCAGGAACGGATTCTCGCGGCCGCCCTCGGGGGTGAACTGCGCCAGGAGCGCGGCATCGCCGGACTCGAGCCAGCCGATGTACTCAGGATGTTCGGCGATGACGGCAGCGATCTGCGCCTCGAGCGGCTCGAGCGCCTCGCGCGCGCTGAATTTGCGCCACGCTTCCAGATAGCGGCGCCGCATCTGTTCACGGCTCTCGCCGGCGAACATCACCATCCCTAGGACCTGCGCTGCGGGCGCCCGGCGCGCGCCGCAGCGTGGCTGCGGATGGCCTGGGACACCCGCGCGCGCCTGGCAGTCGCCGGCTTTGGTTTGGTCTTGTGCCGGTACTCACACAGATCACGGATGATGCAGGTCGGGCAGGCGGGCGAGCGGGCCGTACACACGTAGCGGCCGTGCAGCAGCAGCCAGTGGTGCGCGTCCTTGCGGTACTGCGCGGGCGTGTTCTTGATGAGCGCCGCCTCGACCTGCAGCGGGTTCTTGCCGGGGGCGAGGCCGGTGCGGTTGGCGACGCGGAAGATGTGCGTGTCCACCGCGATCTCGGGCGCGCCGAACACCATGTTGAGGATGATGCTCGCGGTCTTGCGGCCGACGCCGGGCAGCGCCTCGAGCGCGGCGCGCTCTCCTGGCACCTCGCCGCCGTGGCGCTCGAGGATCTGCTGCGCCAGGCCGATGAGGTTCCGGGCTTTGGTGTTGTAGAGGCCCACGTTCTTGATATAGGGCTTGACGCCCTCGATGCCCAGCGCCGCGATCGTGGCCGGCGTATTGGCAAGCGGGAACAGCACGCGCGTGGCGGCGTTCACGCTCTTATCCGTGGTGTGTGCCGACAGCATCACCGCCACCAGGAGCTCGAAGGGCGTCTCGTGCAGCAGCTCGGTGGTCGGATGCGGGTTGGCAGCCTTCAGGCGCCGGAAGATCGCAAGACGGGTGGCTGCGTGCATGCGCGCAAGGATGCCCGCCTCGGCTGCGCCTTGTCGAGCCGCGGCGCGCAGCATCCGGACTTCTGATCAACGGATCTGCAGCACGATCTTGCCCGGCACGTGTCCGGCCTCGAGTCGCCGCTGTGCCGCGGCGGCATCGCTGAGCGGGTACTCGGCCGCGATCGGCACGATGAGCTTCACCTGCGTGATCGCCGCGTTCAGGCGCTCGAACTCGCGCGGTCCGGGAATGGCGTCGTAGCGCGTGAGCATGACCCCGGGGTGCTGCGCCGGGGGCGGCCGTACGCCGCTCGGGTAGGCCACCTGCCCGTCCTTCCTCAAGGTGCCGATGCAGCGCTCCAGGGCGTCCCCGCCGGCGAGCGCCAGCACGGCATCGATGCCCCCGGGCGCGAACTCGTGTGCGGCAGCGGCGATGTCGCCCTGGCGGCCGTCGACGACCGCGTCGGCCCCGAGACTCTTCAGCAGCGCGATCTCGTCCGCGCCCGAGACCGTGGCCAGCACGCGCGCGCCGCGCAGCTTGGCGAACTGCACGGCGAGCGTCCCGACGCCGCCCGCCGCCCCATGGATGATGAGCGTCTCGCCGGCCCTGATGTGCAAGGCATCATCGATCCCCTGCAGTGCGGTGAGGGCGGTGGTACCGATCGCGCCGGCCTCGGTAAGCGAGAGGGCGTGCGGCACGTGACCGACCCGCTCGGCCGGCACCGCAACGTACTCGGCGTAGAAGCCGCCCTGGGGGTTGTCCCAGCTGTAGGCGTAGACCGCGTCCCCGACCTTGAAGCCCTGCACCCCCGCGCCGAGGGCGGCGACCGTGCCCGCGCCATCGGTGCCGAGCACCAGCGGCAGGCGTGAGTTCTTCAGGTCCTGCGGCTGGCGGCGGATCGCCACGTCCCAGCTGGCGACACCGGCGGTATGCACGGCGATGAGCAGTTCCCCCGCGGCGGGCCTGGGCACCGGCAGCGTGTGCAGAGTCAGCACTTCGGCGCCACCGGGTGCGTCAATCGCCATCGCCCGCATGGTCTTCGGCAGTTCAGCAGTCGCCACGCCCGCGACCGCGAGCGCTGCAAGCGCCACGGACCCGATTCGACGTATCCACATCACGGCGATCTCCCCGACGCGTCAGTGTGTCTCGGCCTCATGATGCCGCAGGGCAGCAGCATCCGTCGCGACGGCAGGGGCGGCCCGGTCGCAGCCCGTGCACCGCTCATCGCGCGGGACGCCCTCAGGTCGCAGGCGTCGCGGGGTCGCGCTTGCGCTGCGCGAGGAGGGCTGCCCGCGCGGCGGTGCGTGCCGCGGTGCGCTCGTTGTGGGCCGCGAAGCGCGCGCGGTTCTCGCTCGCGGAGGGCTCGGGCGCGGCGCCGCTCACGGCTGCGCGCGGCACCATGCGGATACAGTCCACCGGGCACGGCGCCACGCACAGCTCGCACCCGGTGCACAGCCCCAAGAGCACCGTGTGCATCTGCTTGCGCGCGCCGAGAATCGCATCCACCGGGCACGGCGGCAGGCACTTGGCGCAGCCGATGCAGGCCTCCTCGTCGATGAGCGCGACCAGTGCCGGTCCCTCGGCACCGTTGGCCGGGTTGAGCGGCATTTGCGGGCGCGCCAGCAGCTTTGCCAGAGCGGCGATCGTGGCGGCACCACCCGGGGGGCACTGGTTGATCTCGGCGGCAGCGGCCGCGACGGCTTCCGCATAAGGGCGGCAGCCGCTGTAGCCGCAGCGCGTGCACTGCGTCTGCGGCAGGAGCGCATCGATGTCTTGCGCGGGCACCATGGCGTGGCTGGTGCGCGCAGCGCTCAGCTGATGCGCATGCCGGGAGTGGCGCCGGAGTCCGGCGTCAGCAGGTAAAGGCCCGGGTGCTCGCCGCTCGCCGCCAGCACCATGCCTTCGGAGGTGCCGAACTTCATCTTGCGCGGGGCGAGGTTGGCGACCACGACCGTCAGTCGACCGACGAGCTTCGAGGGGTCGTAGGCGGACTTGATACCCGCGAACACGGTGCGTTTCTCGGTGCCAAGGTCGAGTGTCAGCCGCAGCAGCTTGTCCGAGCCCTCCACGAGCTCGGCACTCTCGATGCGCGCCACGCGCAGGTCGATGCGCTTGAAGTCCTCGATGGACACCGTGCCCGTGGTGGCCGCCGCTGCGGCCGCGGCCTTGGCCGGGGTCTCGCTGGCGGCAGGGTTCGGTGCTACGTCGAACAGCGCGTCCAGCTGCTTCGGGTCGACGCGGGTCATCAGGTGCTTGTAGGGATGGATCTGCGTCGGCAGCACCATCGCATCGGCCCAGGTGAAGGTGTCATCGAGCCCGAAGAGCTCTTTCGCTGCGCGCTCTGCCACCTGTGGCAGCACCGGTGCGAGCAGCACCGACAACACCTTGAAGCCGTAGAGTGCGCGCGAGCAGACATCCTGCAGCTGCTCGGACTTGGCACGATCCTTGGCGAGGATCCATGGCTGCTGGCCGTCGAAGTACTGATTGATCCAATCCGCGAACCCCATGCACTCGCGCAGCGCGCGGCCGTATTCGCGCGCCTCGTAGGCAGCGCGCACCGTGTTGGCCAGCTCATCCGCAGCCTTCCTCAGGTCGCTCATATCGGCGCCGTAGCGAAGCTGACCGCCGAACTGGCGGTTGATGAAGGCCGCGGCGCGGCTGGCGATGTTGACGTACTTGCCGACGAGGTCGCTGTTGACCCGCAGCGTGAAGTCCTCCGGGTTGAAGTCGATGTCCTCGACGTTGCCGTTGAGCTTGGCGGCGATGTAGTAGCGCAGCCACTCGGCGTTCATGCCGATCTCAAGGTAGCGCAGCGGGCTGATGCCGGTGCCGCGCGACTTCGACATCTTCTCGCCCGAGACCGTGATGAAGCCGTGCACGTAGACGTGGTCGGGCACCTTGAAGGGGGCGCCGGCGAACTTCAGCATCGCCGGCCAGAAGAGGGTATGGAAGTAGATGATGTCCTTGCCGATGAAATGGATCTGCTCGGTCTGCGGCGCCTCGAGGAACTCCTCGAAGCTGCGCCGCTCGCCGCGCAGGCGCGGGCCGCCGGAGGCGAAGTAGCTCTTCAGCGCGGCGAGGTAGCCGATCGGCGCATCGAGCCACACGTAGAAGTACTTGCCCGGCGCGTCCGGGATCGGGATGCCGAAGTACGGGGCGTCGCGCGAGATGTCCCAGTCCGAGAGCGCCTGCTCGCCGGAGCCGGCGAGCCACTCGCGCGCCTTGTTGGCGACCGAGCTCTGCAGGCGTCCGGGCGTGTCCAGCCATTCCTTCAGGAACGCCACGCACCTCGGGTCGGAGAGCCTGAAGAAGAAGTGCTCGGAAGCGCGCAGCTCGGGCCTGGTGCCCGAGAGCGTCGAGTAGGGGTTGATGAGGTCGGTGGGGGCGTAGACGCTGCCGCACACCTCGCACGAGTCCCCGTTCTGGTCCTTGGAATGGCACACCGGGCACTCGCCCTTGATGTAGCGGTCGGGCAGGAACATGCCCTTGGCGGCATCGAAGAACTGCTCCACGGACTTCTGGTAGATGAAGCCTGCGGCCTTGAGGCGCCGGTAGATCTCCTGCGAGAGCTCCGTGTTCTCCGGGGAATCGGTCGAGTACCAGTGGTCGAAGCCGATATGGAAGCCCTTGAGGTAGCGCGCGCGTCCCTGGGCGATGCGCGCCACCAGCTGCTGCGGGGTGATGCCCTCGCTCTCGGCCTTGAGCATGATGGGGGCGCCGTGCGCATCGTCGGCGCCGACGAAGAACAGCTCGTGCCCCTGCATTCTCTGGAAGCGCACCCAGATGTCGGCCTGGATGTACTCCATGATGTGGCCGATGTGGAACGGGCCGTTGGCGTAGGGGAGCGCGGTGGTGACGAAGATCTTGCGGGGCATCGCGCTAGTTTACACAAGCGCTGACGGCGCCCGGCGCCGCCCTGGGCCCCCGGGGGCCGCCTAGCCGGCGTCCTTGACGTCCTCGAACTTGCCCTTGTTGATGGCCTTCTTGTAGGCCTCTTTGCCCGAGACCTGGCGCGAGTCGAGCAGCTGCTGGATGGCCGAGTCCATGGTGCGCATGCCGAACTGGCCGCCCGCCTGCATGGTGTTCTCGAGCTGATCGAGCTTGCCCTGACGGATGAGGTTCGAGGCTGCGGGCGTATTGACCAGGATCTCGAGCGCCGCCACGCGGCCGCTTTTGTCGGCGCGCTGCAGCAGCTGCTGCGACACCACCCCGCGCAGCGAGGTCGAGAGCATGGTGCGCACGTGGGACTGCTTGTCGGAGGGGAATACATTGACCATGCGGTCCACGGTCGGGGCCGCGCCGTTGGTGTGCAGCGTGCCCATGACCAGGATCCCCATCTCGGCGGCGGTGATGGCGACCGCCATGGTCTCGAGGTCGCGCAACTCGCCCACCAGGATGACGTCGGGGTCCTCGCGCAGGGCCGAGTGCAATGCTGCGGCAAAGCTCGGTGCGTGCACGCCGATCTCGCGCTGGCTGATGAGGCAGCTCTTGCGCTCGTGCACGAACTCGATCGGGTCCTCGATGGTGAGGATGTGTCCCTTCACGCGCCGGTTGATGTCGTCGATCATGGCCGCGAGCGTCGTCGATTTGCCGGAGCCGGTCTTGCCGGTGACGAGGATCAGGCCATTGTTGGCGCGCGACATCTGCCGCACGGCCTCCGGCAGTTTCAGCTCATCGAGGGTGAGGGCCTTGGAGGGGATGGCGCGAAACACCGCGCCCATGCCGTTCAGCTGCCGCATGACGTTGACGCGGAAGCGCCCGCGCCCGGGGAGCGTGTAGGCGAAGTCCGCGCCGTCCTTGGCTTCGAAGCGCTCGAGCGCCGCCTTCGGCATGATCTCGTAGAGGGCCTGCTTCACCGACTCGGCGGCGAGTTTTTCCGGCTTGAGCGGGGAGATGTCACCGTACAGGCGGATGCGCGCCGGGTCGCCGGAAATGAAGTGCAGGTCGGAGCCCTTCCGGTCGAGCACCTCGCTGAGATAGGTATCGATCTGCGGCACGGTGCTGCTCGGCAGGCTCAGGCGGCGTTGCCCGAGGCCACCGGGGCCTGCGAGGTGCCGGTGATGTCGAGCTTCGGCAGCATGCTGGTATCGGTGACGAACTTCTGGAACGAGCGCTTTTCGCTGGCGTAGTTGTAGGCATCGTCCGGGTCGATCTGGCGCGCATTGATGGCGGCCAGCAGCGCCTGGTCGAGCACCTGCATCCCCTGGTCGCGCCCCATCTGCAGCTGCGAGAGGATCTGGTGCGTCTGGTCGGTCTGGATGAGCTTGGCGATCGCCTTGGTCATCATCAGCACCTCGCAGATCGCCTTGCGGCCGTGCCCGTCGGCGGTCTTCACCAGCACCTGGGTGACGACCGCGAGCAGGCTCTGGGCGAGGAAGCTCTTGGTCTGCTCGCGCTGCTCCACGGGCAGCGCATCGATGATTCTGTCGATGGTCTTGACCGCGCCGGTGGTGTGCAGCGTGCCGAGCACCAGGTGCCCGGTCTCGGCGGCCGTCATCGCCATGGAGATGGTCTCGGCATCACGCAGCTCGCCGACCAGGATGACGTCGGGGTCCTCGCGCATGGCCGCGCGCACGCCTTCGGCGAAGCTCGGGATGTGGGTGCCGAGCTCGCGCTGGATGACCTGGCTCTGCTTGCTCGGGTGCACGAACTCGACCGGGTCCTCGAGGCTGATGATGTTGAGGCGCCGGGTGGAGTTCAGGTGATCGATCATGGCCGCAAGCGTCGTCGACTTGCCGGTGCCGGTCGAGCCGGTGACGAGCACCATGCCCTGGTGGAAGTCGCACAGCTTGGTGACGATCGGGGGCAGCGCCAGCTTCTCCAGCGTCGGCACCGCCGCCGGGATCGAGCGGAAGGTGGCCCCGACCCCGGTTTCCTTGCGAAAGACATTGACGCGGAAGCGCCCGCCCTCCGAGGACACGTAGGAGAAATCCAGGTCCTGGCCCTTGTTGAACTGCTCGTTCTGCGAGCGCGTCAGGATCTCGGCGATGTAGCTCTCAAGCTCACTGTCCCTGAGGTCACGGAACTTGATCGGCAGCAGGTCCCCGTACATGCGCAGCATGGGGGGCACGCCTACAGCCAGATGCACGTCCGAGCAGCCCTGCTGGGTGCCCAGTTTCAGAAACGCGTCTATGCGCGCCAAGCCGTTGCTCCTTAAGGAGTTTTCCGTAGCCGTTGTTTAGCCCGGACGGGCTTTGAGATCAACAGCTTGTGGGTGGAAATTTGACGTAACGCACGCTCTAACGCAAGGCGCGAGCCTTGGCGGGGCGGCGACCCGGCTTTGAGGCCAATCGGCCCTAGAGGAACCCGGCAAGGGCGCCGCTGAGCTCGTTCATGGTCTGGAAACGCTTGGTCTTGTCTACGGCCATCGCACGCACCACGAGCTCGGAGAGCCCGGGAGGCAGGTTCGGGTTCACCTCCTGCGGCACGCGCGCCTTGCCCTGCACGTGCTGGTACATGACCGACATGTGATCGCCGCGCGAGTAGGGGGGCACCCCGGTCGTCATCTCGTACAGCATCACCCCGAGGGCGTAGATGTCGGCGCGCTCGTCCACCTTCTTGCCGAGGATCTGCTCGGGAGCCATGTACTTCGGGGAGCCGATGACGTAGCCGGTCTTGGTCAGCTGGGTATCGCCCTCGCGCTGCGCCGCGGCGACGCCGAAGTCCACGATCTTCAGCAGTCCCTCCTGGTTGATGAGGACGTTGGCGGGCTTCAAGTCGCGGTGCACGATGCCCTGCTGGTGCGCGACCGTCATGCCGGTGCAGATGTCGATGCCGAACTGCATGGCGCGCTTGAGCTCGAGGGGCTTCTCGTTCACCACTTCGCTGCCGAGCGTGTGGGAGGGGAAGTACTCCATGGAAATGGCGTAGTTGCCCTGGATGTAGAGGAAGTCGTAGATGCGGATGACGTTCGGGTGGGTGATCTTGCGCGAGTAGCGCAGCTCGTGCACGAAGCGCTTCATCACCTCTTCGTCCTCGGAGACGTTGGGGTTCAGGAACTTCAGGATGAGGCGCTCATCGACCACCGTGTCCTCCATCAGCAGCACGGTGCCAAAAGCGCCGCGCCCGATGCGGTCGATGTACTTGTAGCGTCCCTCGAGGATGTCCCCGGGCTTGAGCGTCTGGATGTCCAGGCGCGTCGTGGTCTGCGCCTTCTGCGCTGCCTGCTGCAGCGCCTGGTCGGAGATGACCTGGGTGCGGGTGGCCTCGGCGGAAGGCTGCGGGGGGCGCACGCCCGCGGCGCTGGGGCTTGGGGCGCTCGCGGCGCCCGGCGGCATGGCGTTGGCGGCGGACAGCTGCGAGATGCCGGCGATGCGGTTGTCGAGCTCGGTGACGGCCGCGGCGGCCATGCGCGCGATGGTCTGGTCCGGGGAACCGGCCTGGGCCTGCAGCTCCCCGCGCACCTGATCGGCGCGCGCTTCGTCCGCCACCTTGGAGAGCGCCTGGATCGCCTCGATGCGGATCTCGCGCTCCGGGCGCGCGATCAGGGGCAGGAGCATGTCGACGAGCTTGCTGTCGCCGAGCTTGCCGAGCGCGCGCACCACGATCGGGGTGGCCTTGCCGTTGACGGGCGTGTGCAGCATCTCCATGAGGCGCGGCACCGCGCGCTTGCTGCCGATCTCCGCCAGGGCATCGACGGCGCGCTCGCTCACCCACCAGTCGGTGTCGCGGGTGGCCTGGATGAGCGAGTCGACCGCACGCTCGTCCTTGGTCTGGTTCAGGATCTCGATGGCCGCGCGGCGGATGTCCTCATCCTTGTCGCGCACCAGCTGCAGCACCGCGTCGATGACCTTCGGGCCGCCGATCTTGCCGAGCGCATCGGCCGCGCGGCTGCGTACCCACCAGTCGCTGTCCTTGAGCGAGCCGAGCAGGTGCTTCACCGAGTTCGCATTGCCGACCTCGTTCAGGACCTCGACCGCCGCGCGGCGCGCGTTCTCGTTTTCATCCTTGAGGATCTCGATGAGGTACTTCATCGTCTCGGGATGGTTGGCTTTGATGACCACGTCGATGGCGCGGTTGAGGACGTCGATCTCCGGATCGCGCAACAGCGGCGCCACCCGCTCGATGTCGATCGGGCCGTCCATGCGCTGCAGCGCCGAGAGCGCCGCACCGCGGATCAGCTTGTTCGGGTCCTTGAGCAGCCCCTGCAGCGCGTTCTGCACCTCGGGGGTGTTGAAACGCGCCAGCGTGTTGATGATGTGCACGCGCGCGATCGGGTCCTTGCCCTGGATGCGGCCGATGAGCTCCCCGATCGAGGAGCGGTCGGCGATCTCGCCGATGATGCGGAACAGCGCCGCCTTCTCGTTCGGCTCCTGCGCATACGCGGCCGTGAGCAGCTCGCGCACGTTGAAGCGCGCCTTGTGGGCGGCGATCACGTCGAGCACCGCGGACTTGGAGGCCCCGGGGGTGGCGAGCGCCTCGAGCAGCAGGTGGTGCGGGTAGTTCTTGCTGTTGGTGAGCGCCCAGGAGATCCCGGAAATGACGCGCGGGCTGCCCTCGACCAGCCCGCGCACGAACACCGGGAAGGTCTTCTGGTTCACCAGCGCCGTGAGCACCTCGACGAACGCCAGGGTGGCGGACTTGTCCGCTTCCGGCAGCGCCCCGAGCACCGGCTCGATGGCGCCGGCCCCCACTTCCTTCAGGCGCGCGATGGCCTTCTGCCGTGCAGGGCTTGCCGGATCGGTCGAGGACCGGATCTCAGTGACGAGCCGGTCGGCACGCAGATTCGTGAAAAAGCTCATTCGGCCTTTCCGTCGGGGCAGCTTCCTGCACGCACCCGTCACCCCCTCCTGAGCTTCAGGAGTTCACAGGTCGTACAGGCGCGGGTCTGTCCGGGGCTCGCGCCGCCGCAGTCGCCGACCGTTGGAGCAGCAAGCGCGCCGCCTCCGGACGGCTGAGATTATGCCACAGCCGTCGCTGCGGCCCCCTTTCGGTGCACGCGGCGCTGTATGTGGCGTGCGCGCATTACCACTACAATCGCACCCCCTGCCTGTGAGCACTGCGCACCCCCAAGACATGATTTCCGCCAGCTCAGTCACCGCCCTGCGCGCAGCGCTCGAAGCCTACAGCGATCCTTTCCTCGGGGAGACCCTGGGCGCCGCCCAGGCGATCCGGGAAGTGCGCGTCGTGGGCGAGACCGTCAGCGCCCGGATCGCGCTCGGCTTCCCGGTCGGCGGTTATGAGGAGGAGATGGCAGCGGCGCTCAGGGACTACCTTGCGGCCCAGGGTATCCGCGTGCCCTTTGCGCTGGAGCTCGAGGCGGACATCCGCGCTCACGCCGTGCAGCGCAACCTCAAGCCCTTGGGCGAGATCAGCAACGTCGTCGCGGTCGCCTCCGGCAAGGGCGGTGTCGGCAAGTCCACCGTGGCCGTGAACCTCGCACTCGCCTGGGCTCAGCAGGGCGCGCGTGTCGGGATCCTGGACGCCGACATCTACGGCCCGAGCCAGCCCCTGATGCTCGGGCTCACCGGCCAGCGGCCCTCGTCCCCGGACGGCAAGCAGCTGCGGCCGCTCGAGAGCCACGGCGTGCGCGCCATGTCGATCGGCTTCCTGGTCGATGAGGCCCAGCCCATGGTGTGGCGCGGTCCGATGGTGACCCAGGCGCTCACGCAGCTGCTGTCCGAGACCCAGTGGGGCAAGCTCGACTACCTGGTCGTCGACATGCCTCCGGGCACCGGTGACATCCAGCTCACTCTTGCGCAGCGCGTACCGGTGGCGGGCGCCGTGATCGTCACGACGCCGCAGGACATCGCGCTTGCAGACGCACGCAAGGCGCTGAAGATGTTCGAGAAGGTCGCAGTGCCGGTGCTGGGCATCATCGAGAACATGAGCATCCACGTGTGCTCCAGCTGCGGTCATACCGAGCACATCTTCGGCGCCGGCGGCGGCACGCGCATGGCGCAGGAATATGGGCTGCGGCTCCTCGGCGAGCTGCCCCTCGATGGCCACATCCGCGCGGAGGCCGACAGCGGCCGTCCCACCGTGGTGGCGGCTCCCGGCTCCCCGCGCGCGCGAGCCTACCTCGAGATGGCGCGCCGCACCGGCGGGGCGCTGGCGGTGCGCTCGCGCGACCGCAGCAGCGTCTTCCCGAAGATCGTGATCGAAGAAACCTGAAAGGCGGTCGCGCGCGCCGTGGCGGCCGCGGAGGTTAGGCCGGCTCGCGGAACTGCTTGGCGAGCTTCAGTTCCTGACCCTGATAGTGCGAGGCGACGTCCTGCCCGTAGAGCACATCGGGGCGCACCGCCATGCGCTCGTAGCGCAGCCAGCCGACCGTCTGCCCGTGCTCCAGGACGAACGGCACTTCGTGCGAGCGCACCTCGAGCACCCCGCGGCTGCTGCCGGCCTTGCGGTTGCGGCTGTCCCAGCCGAAGCCCGGGTCGAAGAAGCCGGCGTAATGGACCCGGAACTCCCCGGCGCGCGTGTCGTAGGGCAGCATCTCGGCCGCGAAATCCGGTGGCACCGCGATCGCCTCCTTGGTCATGAGGATGTAGAACTCGTCCGGATCGAGGATGAGCGAGCCGCCCCGATGGAAGTGGATCGGCTCCCAGAAGTCGAGCGGGTCGTAGTCGCGGCGCTCAAGATCAATGCGCGGGGTGTGCTTCTTGGCGCGCCAGCCGATCAGCGCCCGGGGCGCTGCGCCCTGCAGGTCGATGGAGAACGGCAGCATGCCGGTCTTGTCACCCGTGCCCTGCGCGTCGGCAAGCTCGCCGTTGTTGATGAGGTTCTTCCAGTCCGCGGCGGTAATAGGCCGCGGCAACTCCCCGCGGGTACGCCGGAAGCGCAGCTGGTTCAAGCGCGTGCCGGTGCGCGCCACCACGCTGAAGCTGCGCGGCGCGACCTCAAGATACAGCCGTCCCGCGTAGCCCTCCTGCACCTGGTCGAACACCGTGGCCTCATCGGCGATCAAGCGCGTGAGGATGTCGAGGCGCCCGGTGGAGCTCTTGGGGTTGGCGAAAGCGGCCACGTCGCTCTTCAGGCGGATCGATTCCATCAGCGGAATGACGTAAAGGCGGCCGCGCTCGAGGATCGCGCCGTTGCGCAGATCGATCTTGAATTCCTCGTAGCGCTCATCGAGCTGGCCGAGCTTCTCCAGCACGCGCATGCCTTTGCCGGGCAGGAAGCTCGCATCCACACGGTAGGCAAAGTCCCCGAGCCGCAGGTCGATGCTGGCCGGCTGGATCTGGTCGGGCAGGATGCCGCCGGCGGCGAAAATGCCCTCCGAGACGATTTCCTCCTTCTCGACCATCTCGCGGATCTTCTGGCAGGGGAAAATGCCGGTGTACACGGACGAGCGCGCCGGCAGGTCACTCGGGGCGGTGGATTGCATGGCGTGGCCTCAGTCGCGCTTCAGGCTCTGGATCTGCAGCGTCCACTGCACGTCATCCCCCTTGGTCTGCTCGACCTTCATGGGGATATAGCCGTTTCCCGGCGCGCACCAGAAGCGCGTGACACGCGGGGAGTAGGCCTTCTGGGCGCGATAGATGACGGTCGGGACGGCACCCATCGGGGTTGTGAGCGTAGCCTCACCCTCGCGCGTGAAGGCATAGTCGCGCACGCTGTTCTTGTCGATCAGCTGCAAGCCTGCCGGCGTGCGGCCGGCGATGAGCTCCGCCATGAGCGCGAGCTGCACCGAGCCGTCATCCTGCACCCGCGGGGTGAGTGGCAGGTCGACCGCCGTGCCCTCGTAGCTGCCGGTGACGGTGTGGGACTGCCAGTCGTAGTTCAGGTTCACGGCCTTGGAAGCCTCGCCGCCTTCGGAGCGGAAGCTCTGCGCCAGCACCCCCGCGGGCGTGAGCCGCACGACGCTCACCTGCAGCGGCGGGAATACCCCGGATGCCACGCGGCCAAATCCGCGCGGCTCGCTGCGGGAGGTGTAGGTCCAGGTATCAGCGGTATGCTCGAGCGTGAGGGTGGAGAAGGCGACCGTCATGCCGTGCCAGATGCCGTTGTAGCTGGCCTGGTAGGGCTTCAGCTCCGCGGCCGCGGCGAGTGTGGTGAGCGCAAGACTGAGCCCGACGAGCCAGGCCGCAGGTCGTAGGCGGCGCGCACGGGCGCGCGATTCAGGGCACTGCCGCACGGAAGTCCTCCACCATCGGTGTATCCAGGCGCGCGCCGTCGAGCCACGCCGCGCCATCGTGCCACTTCAGGCGCTGCTGCGCGACCCAGGAGAGCACGCGCGGGTAGATGATGTGCTCGGTGCGCAGCACGCGCGCCGCCAGCGCGCTTTCGGTGTCTTCCGGGCGCACCCACAGGCGCGACTGCAGCACTACCGGACCCGCATCGAGCTCGCTCGTCACGAAGTGCACGCTCGCACCGTGCTCGCTGTCACCGGCCTCGAGCACGCGGCGGTGCGTGTGCAGGCCGCGGTAGGCGGGCAGCAGCGCCGGGTGCACGTTCAGCATGCGTCCGAGGTAGCGCTCGACCAGGGGCGGCGACAGGATGCGCATGAAGCCTGCGAGTGCGATCACGTCGGCCCCGGAGGCTTCGATGGCGGCGCTGAGCGCTGCGTCGAACTCCGCCGCCGTCATCCCGGGGCTGCGCTCGAGCGTGGCCGTCGCGGCGCCGAGGTCGCGCGCGCCGGCGAGTCCCGCAGCGTCGGCGCGGTCGGCGATGACACGCGCAACCTGCCCGTTGATCTCACCGCTCAGGCAGGCACGCGCGATCGCGGTCATGTTGCTGCCGCGGCCGGAAATCAGGATGGTGATCCGCAGCGGCGCGGCCACGCTCATTCTTCGATGAACACGCCGCGCGCGCCGCGCTGCACGTGGCCGATGAGCTGCGCGCTCTCGCCGCGCTCGCGCAGGAATGCGACGGTCGCGGCGGCCTGCGCCGCCGGCACGATGACCACCATGCCGATGCCGCAGTTGAAGGTGCGGTACATCTCGGTACTGTCGGTGCGGGCGACCTGCTGCAGCCACTCGAACACCGGGTCGCGCGGCCAGCGGGGGCGCGCGAGCACCGCCTCCAGCCCCTCGGGCAGCACGCGCGGGATGTTGTCGGTGAGGCCGCCGCCGGTGATGTGGGCAAGACCATGCACCGGCAGCGCGCGCAGCAGCGCGAGCAGGGGCTTCACGTAGATGCGCGTCGGCGCCAGCAGGCGCTCAAAGAGCGCGCGGCCCTCAAGCTGCGTGGCCGGGGTGGCGCCGGCGGTGTCGATGAGCTTGCGGATGAGGGAGTAGCCGTTGGAGTGGGGACCTGAGGAACTCAAGCCGACGATGGCATCGCCGGCGGCGACCTTCGAGCCATCGAGGATGGCATCCTTCTCCACCACGCCGACGCAGAAGCCGGCGAGATCGTAGTCCGCGCCGTGATACATCCCGGGCATCTCGGCGGTCTCACCGCCGACGAGTGCCGCGCCCGCCTGCACGCAGCCCTCGACGATGCCGCGCACCACCGCCTCGGCGATCGCGACCTGAAGCTTCCCGGTCGCGTAGTAGTCAAGGAAGAACAAGGGTTCCGCGCCCTGCACGATGACATCGTTGGCGCACATCGCGACGAGATCGATGCCGATGGTGTCGTGTCGGCCGGTCTCGATGGCGAGGCGCAGCTTGGTGCCGACCCCATCGGTGCCCGCCACCAGCACCGGGCGGCGGTAGCCGGCGGGCAGCTCCACCAGGGCGCCGAAGCCGCCGATGCCGGCGAGTACTTCCGGGCGCTGCGCGCGGCGCACCAGGGGCTTGATGCGTTCGACCAGTTCATCGCCGGCGTCGATATCGACGCCCGCGTCGCGGTAGGTGATGCCGGGGCCTTCAGTCATGCGGGTCGGTTCGTGTCTTGGGGAGGCCGCCGTGGCGCGCGGGGCCGTATGGTATTGTACCTGCCGCTTCGCGCTGTTGCGTGCCCGATACAGACAATGACGCGACCGGTCCCAGATTCCATGGCAAAGCGGGGCGCGCGCGGATTCCTCCTGAGTCTTGCCGCCCTGGCTCTCACGCTGCCGTTGGCGGCGTGGGCGGGGCGCCCCGTGCGCGTGTACGAGGTGGACCTCGCCGAGCGCTCCGGTACGGCGCTGCAGGAAGCGATGCGCCAGGCGCTGGTGCGAGCCACGGGGCGCCGCGAGGCGGCCGACGATCCGGCGCTCTCGGCCATCATCGCCGATGCCGCAAAATACGTATCCGGCTACACCAGCGGGGCGCGCGGGCAGCCCCAGGTGGTGTTCGACGGGCCGGCGGTGCAGCAGGCCGTGAGCGCCGCCGGACGCAGCACCTGGGAAGGGGATCGCCCCTTTACGCTCGTGGTGCTCGATCCGCCCAGGAGCCGTCCGCAGGCGGATGCGGCGCGCGCCGAGCTTGAGCGCGCCGCCGCGGCGCGCGGCCTGCCCATCAGCCTGATACCCATGGCGGTCGATGACAGCAGCGGCAAGGCCTTGAGCGCGGATGCGCTGCTCGAGGCTGCGCAGCGCTTCGGGGGCGACGAGATCCTCGTGGGGCGCGGCGATGGCGCGGACGGCGCACTGCAGTGGACCTTGTACGCGCGCGGCGCCAGCGAGAGCTGGAGTGGCCCGCTCGCCGCCGGCATCGACCACACGGTGGATCACCTGGTGCCGCAGCAGGCTGGCACCGCCGCGCAGGCCGAGAGCGATGCGCGCGTCGAGGTCGATGGCGTGCGCACCCTCACCGACTACGCCACCCTCACGCGCCTGCTGCAGGCGACTCCCGGGGTACGGCGGGCGAACCTCGTCGCGGTTGCACCCGAGAACCTGGTGTTCGCGGTGACCGTGCGCGGCGGCGCTGTGGGACTTGAGCAGGCGCTCGCAGGCCAGGCGCACCTCACCCACAGCGGCTCAGCCACCGGACGCGTGCTGCTGCACTACCAGCCGTAGACGCACGCGCACACCTCCGACATCTGCAGCGCCCGCATGCGTCATCTGCCCAACCTCATCTGCCTGCTGCGCATCGCGCTCATCTGGCCGGTGCTCGCGGCCCTGCACGCCGGTGCGCCGCTCGTGGCACTCGCGCTCTTCATCGCCGCGGCGGTCTCTGACGGCCTCGACGGCTACCTCGCCAAGCGCTTCGGCTGGACCTCGGACCTCGGGCGTTTCCTCGACCCGCTCGCAGACAAGCTGCTCCTGGTGGTGGTGTATGTGCAGTGCGCGTGGCTGAACCTCGTGCCCTGGTGGCTGACGGCGGCCGTCGTGGCGCGCGATTGTGTGATCGGGCTCGGCGCGCTCACCTTCCGGGTGTGGTTCGGACCGCTGCACGGGCGCCCGACTGCCATCAGCAAGATCAACACCGCGACCCAGCTCCTCTACGTGATGCTCGTGCTGCTCGGGGCGGGCGCGGGATTCCCGCCGCGCGAGGTGCTGGAGGCCTGCGCGCTCATCACCCTCGCCACGACCGTGATCTCCGGCGCTCATTACGTCAACGCGTTCGCGCGCCGCGCCTGGACGGCGCCGCGCGCCGCCCTGCACTGACCCCATGCGCCAGATTCCCCTGGGGCTGCGGCTGCCCGACCGGGCGGTGTTCGAAAGCTTCCTGCCAGCCCGCAACGCCGAGGCGCTCGCGCACGCGCAGCGCGTGGCGGCCGGCGCCGCGGCCGGGCTCACCTGGCTGTGCGGACCTCACGGGGCGGGCAAGACGCACCTGCTGCAGGCGATCTGCGCCGCCGCCAGCGCGCGCGTGCGTGCCGGCTACGTGCCGCTCGCGCAGGTGGCCGCCCTCGGGGTCGGGGTACTCGAGGGCCTGCCGCAGCTGCAATGCCTGTGCCTGGATGACATCGACGCCGTGATCGGCCAGGGCGACTGGGAGCGCGGCATCTTCGCGCTGCTGCGTGAGCTGGAGGACTCCGGCGGCTCCCTGATCGCCGCCGCCCAGGCGCCGCCGGCGCTGCTCACCTGGGCGCTGCCGGACCTGGGCTCGCGCTGCGCTGCCGGTGCGGTACTGCAGCTGCGCCTGCTCGATGAGGCCGAGCAGAGTCAGGCGCTCAAGTTGCGGGCGCGCGTGCGCGGCTTCGAACTCCCCGATGAGACGCTGCAGTGGCTGCAGCGGCGCTTTCCGCGCGACATGGCCTCGCTCTACCAGCTGCTCGATACGCTCGATGAGGCAGCGCTGGTGGCGCAGCGCCGGCTCACCATCCCCTTCATCCGCGAAGTGTTAAATGCTGCCGCCTCCGGCCACTGAGCCAAGCCGCACGGTGAGCGCGGCGATGCGCCGGCCGAGCGCCTGGGCGAGTGCCTTCTCCTCCTCGCTCAAGGCCGCGTGCGGGCTGCCGCCACTCACGTGCGAGGCGCCGTAGGGGGAGCCGCCGCGCTGCGTCTCGTTGAGGGCGCGCTCGGTATAAGGCAGTCCCACGAGGATCATGCCGTGGTGCAGGAGCGGCAGCATCATCGACACCAGGGTCGTCTCCTGGCCGCCGTGCATGCTCTGGGTCGAGGTGAAGACCCCGGCGGGCTTACCGGCCAGGGCGCCCGAGAGCCACAGCGCCGCCGTGCCATCGAGGAAGTGCTTCAGCGGCGCCGCCATGTTGCCAAAGCGCGTGGGGCTGCCGAGCACCAGCGCGTCGGTTTCTTTCAGGTCCTCGAGGCTCGCGTACGGGGCACCGCGCTCGGGCACCGCCTGTGGCGCCGCCTCACTCGCCGCCGACACCGGGGCTACCGTGCGCAGCCGTGCGCTGGCACCGGGCACGGTTTCGATGCCGCGGCATACCTGCCGCGCCAGTTCCGCCGTGGCGCCACCGCGCGAGTAGTACAGCACCAGCACTTCCGCCATGCCCGATTTCTCTTTGCAGGGCTTGGTGTCGCGCACGACGCCCCGGGAGGGCCGCTACGTTGCCATAAAAGTCAGGGCGCGGCACGCTCGGGCGCCGCCCGCCAGTGCCGATCTACAGTAGTATTAAGGCTTCGGTCCGGGTCGCTCAGTCTTCCAGAAATGCAATGCAAGAAATGCCTCGTGGACGGTCGCGTCCAGGGTGTCTATTACCGCGCCACCGCGGCGCGCCGCGCCGCGCAACTGCAGCTGCGTGGCTATGCGCGCAATCTCCCCGACGGCCGCGTCGAGCTGCTGGCCTGCGGTGAGTCGCAGGCCCTGGATGCCTTCGTCAAATGGCTGTGGGTCGGCTCGTCGGCCTCCAAGGTCACCTCGGTTGAGGTGAGCGAGGCGGTCGCTGAGGCCGCGAACACACCGGCCGGCTTCTTTACCGCTTGAACTCCTACCGCATGCGCCATCGCCCGACCGCACCTCCGCTCATCGCAACGCTGATCCTCGCCTGGGCGGCTGCCGCCGCAGGCGATCCTGAGCCGCCGCCCGAACCCGCAGCGCCCGTAGCCGTCCCGACGCCTGCGCCTGCTGGCGGCGAGACTGCGCCCGCGGCCGCCGCGCACGGTCAGCCCGAGGAACTGCCGTCCGGGCCCGCGCCGGCGCCCGCCACGCCCGCGCCACAGCGGCTGTTCACGCCGAATTCGCACCAGGCCTGGGTGGCCGCCGCCAACCCGCTCGCGGTGGATGCGGGACTTGAGATCCTCGGCAAGGGTGGCAAGGCCCTGGACGCCGCCGTGGCGGTGCAGGCCATGCTCGGACTCGTCGAGCCGCAGAGTTCCGGCATCGGCGGCGGCGCTTTCCTGCTGTACTACGACGCACACACCGGCAAGGTGAGCGCCATCGACGGCCGCGAGATCGCCCCCGAGGGGGCGACCGCTGACATGTTCATGGAGGGCGGTCGTCCGATGTCCTTTGTCGAGGCGGTGCGCAGCGGCCGCTCGACCGGCGTGCCCGGCGCCATTGGCATGCTCTACACAGCGCATGCCAAGGGCGGCGCGCTGCGCTGGAAGGAGCTGTTTGAGCCGGCGATCCGCGCCGCGAGCCAGGGTTTTCGCGTGCCGGCAAGACTCGCCATGTTCCTCGGCGAGGGTTCGCCCTTCCCGCCGACCAACGAGATCCGCTCGCTGTTCTCGCGCGCCGACGGCGAGGTGGTGGAGGAGGGCGACCTGTTCCGCAACCCCGAGTACGCGAAGACCCTCGGGCGCCTGGCGCAGGAGGGGCCGCGGGCACTCTACTCCGGGGCGATCGCGGAGGAGATCGTGCGCGTCACGCACCTCGAGCCGCAGCCGGGCACGATGGCGCTGAAGGACCTCGCGGCCTACCACACCGCCTGGTCGGAGCCGCTGTGCCGGCCGTACCGCGGCTTCACGGTGTGCGTGCCGCCGCCGCCCTCAAGCGGCGTCTCGCTGCTGCAGATGCTCGGGATCCTCGAGCACACCGATATCGCCACGCGCTCGCCGAATGACCCGCAGGCGTGGTTCCTGTTCGCCCAGGCGAGCCGCCTCATGTACGCGGACCGCGATCGCTACGTCGCTGACCCGCGTTTCGTGCCGGTGCCGGTGGCACGCATGCTCGACCCGGCCTACCTCAAGCTGCGTGCGCAGCTCATCGGCACACGCGCAGGCCCGGCGCCCGAGCCGGGCGTGTTCAGCACGGCGCGCGGCCGTGATGCCACCAGCGAGTCCCAGGGCACCAGCCACTTTGTCGTGGTGGATGCGGACGGCAACGTCGTGTCCATGACCACCACGGTGGAGTCGGTGTTCGGTTCCGGGCGCACGGTGGGGGGCTTCGTGCTCAACAACCAGCTCACCGACTTCAGCTTCAACCCGAACGAGGGCGGCCGTGCGGCGGCCAACGCCGTGCACCCGGGCAAGCGGCCGCGCTCCTCCATGGCTCCCATCATCGTGCTCGACCATGCCAACCACTTCGTGGCCGCCTTAGGCTCACCCGGGGGCTCGGCCATCCTCGAGTACAACGCCAAGACGCTCGTCGGACTGCTGGCCTGGAAGCTCTCGCTCAAGCAGGCGGTGGAACTCCCGAACCTGATCGCGCGCGGTGACGGTTTCGCGGGCGAGGCCGACAGGTTCACCCCGGCGCTGCTCGAGGGGTTGCGCGAGCGCGGCATCGATCTTAAGCCCGGGCATGCCGAGAACTCAGGCCTGCACGCGCTGCTGCGCCACCCGGACGGCAGCTACGAGGGCGCGGCCGACTCTCGCCGCGAGGGCGAGGCGCGCATGCTGCCGACGCCGCAGAAAGCCGCCAGACGTGCCGGGGGGCAGAACTGAAAGCGGGCGCTCGTCAGCGCTGCGTGGGCAGTTTGGGGAAGCCCAGGTCGTCGGCACCGCCCCAGCGTGTCCAGCGGCCGATGACCAGATCCGGGTAGTCACGGCGGCCAATGCTGCCGTTGTAGCGGGCGAGCGCGCGGCGCACATCGTTGTGCTCGTACGTCATGTAGAAGCGCAGGATGGCGCAGCCCATGCGGATGTTGGGGGCGACGTGTACCAGCTCATAGCGGTGCAGTCCGAGCTTCTCGGGCCAGAACGGCATCACCTGCATCAGGCCGACGGCGCCGGCATTGGAGACCGCCCAGCGGTCGAAGCGGCTCTCGACGTCGATGAGCGCCATGACGAGGCCGGGCGGCAGCCGCGCTTCACCGCTGCGGTGAGTCTCGCAGTACACCTGCCGCAGGATGTCGACGCGCTCGTCCTTCTCCTTGACGAGGTTGCGTAAGCGCGGCTCCATCAGCGTGTACCACACCGCCGAGTCGTACTGGTCGGTGAAGCACTGCGCCTGCGCGATCGCCTTCTCGATGACCGCCTTGAGCTCGGGGTCCCGCTGCTGGTCGGCGTGGGCCGGCAGAGCGAGGCAGGCCGCGGCCGCGAGCACCCAGGCGCTGAGCCGCGCACGCATCGGCGGCACTGCTCCTTCAGCCCTGCAGGCGCGTGCGGATGAAGGGCAACGCCTCCGCGAGCGGGAACTCGGTGCTCGCGCTGTCGCGCCGGCCGCGGTACTCAAGCTTGCCGGCATCGATGCCGCGCTCACCGATGACCAGGCGGTGCGGGATGCCGAGGAGCTCCGCGTCGGCGAACTTGACCCCAGGGCGCGCGTCGCGGTCGTCGTACAGCACTTCGATGCCGGCGGCGGTGAAATCGGCGTACAGCCGCTCACTGAGCTCGCGTACACGGGCGGATTTTTGCAGGTTCATGGGCACCAGCACCACCTGGAAGGGCGCGATGGGCGAGGGCCAGATGATGCCGCGCTCATCGTTGTTCTGTTCGATGGCGGCGGCCACGACGCGCGTCACACCGATGCCGTAGCAACCCATGAGGAGCGTGACCTCCTTGCCCGACTCATCGAGCACGGCGGCCTTCATCGGCTCGCTGTACTTCTTGCCGAGCTGGAAAATGTGGCCGACCTCGATGCCGCGCGCGATGTGCAGCTGGCCCTTGCCCGTCGGGCTCGGGTCGCCCTCGACCACCTTGCGCAGGTCGGCCGGCAGCGCCCCACTCACGTCGCGCTCCCAGTTGACGCCGGTGAGGTGCACGTCGTTCGCGTTCGCCCCGCACACGAAATCGGCCAGCGCGAGCGCCGCGTGGTCGGCGTACAGGCGGCACTTGAGTCCCACGACGCCCACGGAGCCGGGGTCCGCGCCGGTGGCCGCGCGCACCCGCTCCGCTGTTGCCATGCGCAAGGGACTCGCGACGCCCGGGAGCTTCTGCGCCTTGACGGCATTCAGTTCGTGATCGCCGCGCAGCGCCAGCGCCACGACCGTACCCGCGGTGCCCTCCACGATCAGGGTCTTAAGACAGCGCGTCGGTGCGACCTTGAGGAATTGCGCCAGCGCCGCGATGGTGTGCGCACCGGGAGTGGGGACGCGCTCGAGCGCCTGCGCGGGTGCGGGCCGCGGGGTGACCGGGGCGAGCGCCTCGGCGGCCTCGAGGTTGGCCGCGTAATCATCGCCGTCGGAGAACACGATGGCGTCCTCGCCGGAGGCGGCCAGCACGTGGAACTCCTGGCTCAGGTCACCGCCGATGGCGCCGGAATCGGCGCGCACGGCGCGGAACTGCAATCCGGTGCGCGTGAAGATACGCGTGTAGGCGTCGTACATGGCGCGGTAACCGGCGCTGAGGGAGGGCTGGTCGAGATGGAAGGAGTAGGCGTCCTTCATGATGAACTCGCGCGCGCGCATCACCCCGAAGCGCGGCCGCACCTCGTCGCGGAACTTGGTCTGGATCTGGTAGAAGTTGACCGGCAGCTGGCGGTAGCTCTTGAGCTCGCGGCGCGCGATGTCGGTGATCACTTCCTCGTGCGTGGGGCCGGCGACGAAATCGCGCTCGTGTCGGTCCTTGATGCGCAAGAGCTCCGGGCCGTAGTCGCTCCAGCGCCCCGACTCCTGCCACAGCTCCGCGGGCTGCACCACCGGCATCACCATTTCCAGCGCCCCGGCGCGGTCCATCTCCTCGCGGATGATGCGCTCCACCTTCTTCAGCACGCGCAGGCCGAAGGGCAGCCAGCTGTACAGGCCCGTGGCCTCGCGGCGGATGAGTCCGGCGCGCAGCATCAGCTGGTGGCTGACGACCTCCGCATCCGCGGGGGTCTCCTTCATGGTGTTGATGGGGTACTGGGACAGCCTCATTGCAGGACGCTTCGCTTTCTGCGGCAAGCCAAAGGGAAGCTCGCATCTTAACAGGAGCCCCCTGATAAGATTGGCGGCGTGACACCTGAGCTCCCGGAACCGCTGCGCCCACGCCGCAAGGGCATCTACCTCTTGCCGAACCTGCTCACCACGGGCTGCCTGTTCTCGGGCTTCTACGCGGTGGTCGCGGCGATCGACAAGCACTTCGCCAACGCTGGCATGGCGGTGTTCGCGGCCATGATCTTCGACACGCTCGATGGCCGCATCGCGCGCCTGACACGTACCGAGAGCGCCTTCGGCAAGGAGTACGACAGCCTCGCGGACATGGTGGCGTTTGGACTGGCGCCCGCGATCGTCGCTTACCAGTGGGGCGTGGTGCGCATCATGGAATACGGCAGCCACTGGGGACGCTTTGGCTGGCTCGCGTGCTTCTTCTACGCCGTGGCGGCGGCCTTGCGCCTGGCGCGCTTCAACGCCCGCTCGGCGACGGCCGACAAGCGCTACTTCGAGGGCCTGCCGAGCCCGTCGGCGGCCGCCATCGTCGCCGCCTTCGTATGGTTCTGCAGCGACTGGCGCGAGCCGCGCCTGACCGGGCTGATCGCCGCCTTCATCGTCACCGCGAGCGCCGGCGCGCTCATGGTGTCGAGCTTTGGCTACCCAAGCTTCAAGCAGTTCGACCTCGACAAGCGCATCCGCTTCGTCTACCTCCTCCTGGTGCCCCTCACTTTCGTACTGATCGCCGTCGACCCGCCGACGATGCTGCTGTCGATGTTCGGCACCTACGCGCTGTCCGCCCCGGTGCTGTGGGTGGGGCGGCGTCTGCGTCGCCTGGTGCGCGGTAGCCCGAGTCCCGGGGTGTCCTGAGGAGCCGCCATGGATTTCGAGCGCCGCCGCGACTACTTGCACACCCTCGGCATCGAGCTGTGGCTGCCGCGCGGCGCCGCCGCCGATCGCGCGGGGCCGGCGCATGTGCCGCAGCCCGACCTGCCGGCCAGCGTGGCGCAGCCCGGCGTGGCGAACGATGGCGGCTGGGAGCGCCTGCGCCAGGAGGTGCGTCAGTGCACGCGCTGTGCGCTGCACACGAGCCGCACCCAGGGCGTCTTCGGGGTGGGACCCGAGCGCTGTGACTGGCTCGTGATCGGGGAGGCCCCGGGGGCGGAAGAGGACCGCCGCGGTGAGCCGTTCGTGGGGGCGGCGGGGCAGCTGCTGGATGCCATGCTCAAGGCGATCGGCCTCGACCGCAAAAGCAACGTCTACATCGCCAACGTGCTCAAGAGCCGCCCGCCCGGCAACCGCGATCCGAAGCCCGAGGAGGTGGCGGCCTGCCTGCCCTTCCTCGAGCGCCAGATCGAGCTCCTGCAGCCGAAGATCATGCTGGCGGTGGGGCGCATCGCGGCACAGAACCTGCTCAGCACCGCTACCCCGCTCGGCCGCCTGCGCGGCCAGGTCCACCGCTTCGGTGCGACGCCCCTGGTGGTGACGTATCATCCGGCTTACCTGCTGCGCACACCGTCCGACAAGAGGAAGGCGTGGGAGGATCTGAAGTTTGCCCGCAGCGTGTACCAGGAACTCACGCGAGGATCTGCGACCGATGGCGACCGCGCCTGAGCTCTTTGCCAACGTCCAGGAAGTCATCATCCGGCCCATGCGCGCCGCGGACGTGCCTGAGGTGGTGGCCATCGAGCGTGGCTCCTACCAGTTTCCCTGGAGCGAGGGGATCTTCCGGGACTGCCTGCGCGTCGGCTATGTGTGCCGCGTGGTCACCGTGGAGCGCCAGGTGATGGGCTACGGCGTCATGAGCGTCGGGGCGGGCGAGGCGCACATCCTCAACCTGTGCATCGCCGAAGACTTCCGCTGCCGCGGCGGTGGCAAGAAGATCCTCATCTGCCTGCTCGAGCGCGCGCACGCGGCCGGCATGGCCGAAGCCTTCCTCGAGGTGCGTCCCTCGAACGTCATGGCGATCCGGCTCTACCAGTCCCTCGGCTTCGAACAGGTGGGCACGCGGCGCGGCTACTACCAGGCCGTCAGCGGGCGCGAGGATGCCGCGGTGCTCAAGCTGTCCCTGCCCGCGCCCCGCCCCACCGCCTAGCCAGGGACCGATCCATCCATGACTGAACTCGCTGCCGAGATCCAGCGGCGCCGCACGTTCGCGATCATCTCGCACCCGGATGCCGGCAAGACGACCCTCACCGAGAAGCTGCTGCTGTTCGGGGGCGCGATCCAGATGGCCGGCACCGTCAAGGGTCGCAAGGCGGCGCGCCATGCGACCTCTGACTGGATGCGCCTCGAGCAGCAGCGCGGCATCTCGGTCACCTCCTCGGTGATGCAGTTCCCGTACCGTGACTGCATCGTGAATCTGCTCGACACCCCCGGCCACGAGGACTTCTCCGAGGACACCTACCGCACGCTGACGGCGGTCGACTCGGCACTCATGGTGATCGACTGCGCCAAGGGAGTCGAGGAGCGCACCATCAAGCTGATGGAGGTCTGCCGGTTGCGCGACACCCCCATCATGACCTTCATCAACAAGCTCGATCGCGACGGACGCTCGCCGATCGAGCTGCTGGACGAGATCGAGAGCGTGCTGAAGATCAGCACCGCCCCCATCACCTGGCCGATCGGCATGGGACGCGAGCTGCGCGGCATCTACCACTTGGGCGAGGACCGCATCTACTGCTACAGCGCCGGCGAGCGTGGCCGGGTGGGCGAGAATCTCATCATCGAGGGCCTGCACAGCCCCGCCGGGCGCGAGTTCCTCGGCGGCGAGGCGCGCGCCTTCGACGAGGAGATCGAGCTGGTGCGCGGGGCTACCGAGAACTTCGACGCCGAGGCCTACCGCGCCGGACAGCAGACGCCGGTGTTCTTCGGGTCCGCCATCAACAACTTCGGCGTGGAGGAATTGCTGGCCGCCTTCTGCGCCCACGCCCCCGGGCCACTGCCGCGCAGCGCGCGCGAGCGCCTGGTGGAACCACCGGAAACTCAGCTCGCAGGCTTCGTGTTCAAGATCCAGGCCAACATGGATCCCTCGCATCGCGATCGCATTGCGTTCCTGCGCCTGTGCGCCGGCAAGTACAGCCGCGGCATGCGCCTGTTCCACGTGCGCCTCGACAAGGAGGTGCGGGTAGCCGATGCGCTCACATTCATGGCCGCCGACCGGGCGCAGGCCGAGGAGGCTTACGCCGGGGACATCCTCGGCCTGCATAACCACGGCACCATCAACATCGGCGACACCTTCACGCAGGGGGAGCGCCTCGCCTTCACCGGTGTCCCTAACTTCGCACCCGAGATCTTCCGCCGCGCGGTGCTCAAGGACCCGCTGAAGATGAAGGCACTGCAGAAGGGGCTGTCGCAGCTGTGCGAGGAGGGGGCGACGCAGCTGTTCCGGCCGCTGCGCAACAACGACCAGATCCTCGGCGCCGTCGGGCAGCTGCAGTTCGAGGTCGTGGCGTTTCGCCTCGCGGATGAGTACAGCGTGCAGTGCGTCTTCGACCCCGTCACGGTGTACACCGCGCGCTGGATCGACGCCGCGGATGCGAAGAAGCTCGAGGAGTTCCGCGCCCGCGCCTTCGAGCACCTTGCACTCGATCACAGCGGCGCGCTCGTCTACCTCGCCCCCTCGCGCGTCAACCTGCAGCTGACGCTCGAGCGCTGGCCCGACATCCGGTTCCTCGAGACGCGCGAACACGCGACGGCTTGACAGCTGGCGTACCCTCGGGGGATGTAGGGCACGCCGCGGCGCCGCCGGCGCCGGGGCGGGTGCCTGGGAGATCTCATGAACGATGTCGCCGCCGAAAGCCCGCTGCTGCAGCGCGAAGTGCTCATCAACGCCCTCTACGAGGCGGCGGAGCTTGAGCACAACCTCATGTGCACCTACCTGTACGCCGTGGCGAGCCTCAGGGACGGTACGGCCGAGGGACTGAGCGCGCCCGAGGCTGCCGCGGTGGCGCGCTGGAAGCAGGTACTGCTCGGGGTTGCCATCGAGGAGATGGGCCACCTCGCAGCGGTGTGGAACATCACCGCAGCGCTCGGTGGCAGCCCGCGCTTCGGGCGCACCAACTTCCCGCTCGACCCGGGGTACCTGCCGGCGAGCGTGGTGGTGAAGCTTGCGCCCTTCAGCGCCGACACCCTGCAGCACTTCGTGTTCCTCGAGCGCCCGCACGGCTCGGCCGAGCCCGAGGGTGCCGGCTTTGCCTACGAGCGCGTCTACCGCCGCGGCGGTCAGGCGCCGCGGCTGACGCCGATGGGCATCGACTACGACACGGTCGGCACTTTTTATGCAGCTCTCGGGGAGGGCCTGCAGGCCTTCGTGGCGAAATACGGCGAGCGCGCGACCTTCGACGGCGATCCGGCGCTGCAGCTCTCAGCGGCCGAGGTGAACCTCGGTGGCGCGCGCCCGGTGCGCTGCCTGAAGACCGCGCTCGCGGCGTTCTGCGCGATCGTCGAGCAGGGCGAGGGCGCGCCGCAGGATTCGCTGAACTCGCACTACCAGAAATTCATCGGCATCCGCAGCGAGCTGCGCGAGCTGAGCGCAGCCAACCCGCAGTTCGCGCCCGCCTTTGCGGCCGCCACCAACCCGGTGCTGCGCCGGCCGCCGCGCCCGGAGGGGCGCGTGTGGCTCGAGACCCCGGCGGCGGTAGCCACCGTGGACCTCGCCAACGCTTCCTACGGACTCATGCTGCGCCTGCTCGCCTACGCCTACGTACTGCGCACCCCGGACGCGGAGAAAAGCCTCACCGTCGATCTTGCCATCGGGCTGATGCGCGCGGTCATGCCCCTGGCCGAGCGCGCCGCACGCCTGCCGGCCGGCCCGTCCAACCCCCACTGCAACGCCGGCATGTCCTTCACGACCCTGCGCGATACCGCGGCATTGCCGCTGGGATCCGCGGCGCGGCGTCTGTTCCTCGAGCGCCTCGGGCAGCTCGCCGCCGCCGCCGCGGCGCTTGCCGCCGACGGGGAGCCGCGCGCGCGTGCTGCGGCCGAGCAGCTGCAGGCGCTCGAGCGCCGCGCCGCGCGCGGCTTCGACCTGGACCGCGCGGCAGCGGCCGCAACGCCCGCCGCAGCCGCGCCCGGGGCGGCAGCGGCTGCCACCGCAGCGCCACCCGCCGCGGTCGCAAGCGGTGACGTGGAGCGCATCGCCGGCGCCGCGCTCGACCTGATCTACGAGGGCAAGCGCTGCATCCATTCGCGCTTCTGCGTGACGCTCGCCCCGCAGGTGTTCCTGGCCAACGTGAAGGGCCCGTGGATCCACCCCGATGCCATGCCGGTGGAGCGCCTGGTCGACATCGCGCATGCCTGTCCCTCGGGTGCGATCCGCTATCAGCGCCGCGACGGTGAGCCCGGGGAGCCCGTGCCGCCGGTGAATCTTGCCGGACTGCGCGAGGCTGGCCCGTATGCATTCCGGGGGGCGCTCGTGATCGATGGGGTGCCGGCGCCGTTTCGCGCGACGCTGTGTCGCTGCGGGGCCTCCAAAAACAAGCCCTACTGCGACGGCTCGCACCACGGGATCGGCTTCAGCGCCACCGGCGAACCGCAGAGCACCACGACCGACATGCTGCCCGCACGCGACGGGCCGCTCGCGATCGACCCGCAGCCGAACGGACCCTTAAGCGTGCGCGGCAATCTTGAGATCACGAGTGGCACCGGGCGCGTGGTGGCGCGCGTGACCTCGGCGACGCTGTGTCGCTGCGGTGGCAGTGCCAGCAAACCCTTCTGCGACGGCACGCACGCGCGCATCGGCTTCCGCTCGCTCTAGTCCCTGGCGCGCGCCGGCACGGCCAGCCGCCGCACCGCGCGCGCGAAGTCCGCCACCTCGGCAGCGCCCGCGGCCGCAGGTCCGAAGCGCAGTTGTGCGTAGCGCTCAAAGAGCGTCGCCACGCCCGGGCGCAGGTCCGGGCGCTCGGCGAGCACGATCTCGGCGTAGGCGAGCGGCCCCTGGTGGGGCGCGCGCGGCGGGGCCACGCGCGCCAGCTTCCCGCACAGACGCCGGTAAGCGCGCGCCAGCGCATCCGGGCGCGCGCGGCGGCTGCGGCGCCCGGTGCTCCACGCCATGAAGGCGAGCCAGCCGCACAGCGCGGCCGTGAATCCCCAGCCAAGATGGCGCCCATCGGGGGAGCGGACACCAAAGCGGGTGAGCAGGTCGAGCTGGCTCGCATAGTCAAAGCGCACCACGTGATCCGCCCACCAGGCACTCGCGGCCTCCCAGCGCTGCAGCACTCCCCCGAGCCAGCCCGGGCCGTACAGCAGCCGCTCGGAGGCGGAGAAGGCGTCGGGCATCAGCTGCAGCATGCCGCGGGTCAGACGCTCGGGCGCTACCACCGCGGTCGGATCGATGCGCGTCCAGCCGCGGCCCTGCAGCCACACCTCGGCCCAGGCGTGCGCGTCGGCCTGGCGCACTTCCATGAATTCACCGATCGGGTTCCATTCGCCTCCGAGGTAGCCGGTAACCACGCGCGCGGGCACGGCGGCGGCACGCATGAGCGTCACGAATGCGGAGGCGTAGTGTCCGCAGAAGCCCTCGCGGGTGCGGAACAGGAGGTCATCGACCGCATCGGCGCCGAGGGGCTGCGGCTCGAGCGAATAGACGAAGCCGCCGCGGCGCAGGTAATCGAGGACGGCGGTGACGTAGCCTGAGTCGGTACCCGATTGTGCATGCAGGCGCTGCGCGAGCTCGCGCGTGCGCGGGTTGGCGCCGCCCGGGAGCGCGGTATCCTCGCGACGGCTGCCCGCACTCAGGGGATCAACGGCGCGGCTGCCGAGGAACGAGAGTCCCTCATAGGCGGTGGGCTCGATCACCGGGTCCGCCGCCATCAGCGTGTAGTCATAGGTGAGCGAGGTGCGCGTACCGGCGCTCTGCGCCGGCAGGTCGAGCGTGAACCAGAAACGGCGCCGGGTCGGCTCCAGGGCCACGTGGTAGCGCACCGGCTCGCCGAGAAATTCCACGCGCGGCCGCGCGCGCAGCGCGGCCTCGGTGCGCCGCCAGGTGCGGCCGTCGAACTCGTGCAGTACCGGCCCGCGCCAGTAGAGCAGCGCCTGGGGACGCGGGCCCTCGAACCTCACGCGGAACGCGACGCTGTAGTCGCCCACCAGCTGCGCGATGCTGCCGGGCGTCATCGAGTCCGAAAGGCCGGTGAGGGCGGTAGTGCCGCGCGGTATCGCCCAGAACGAACCCGGCAGGCGTGGGAAGAACACGAACAGTGCGATCGCCAGCGGCAGGGCGATGAGGAGGGTGCGTCCGGCCAGGGCGAGCGCGGCGCGCGAGCTGAGGGAGGGGGTGGCGAGGACTGCGAGCGCAGCACAGCACAGCCACCCCTGCAGCGCGTACAGCGGTGCGCGCCCGAGGTCCTGGCGGTCCAGACACGCCGCGAGCAGCAGGAACAGGCCGGCGCCGATCAGCACCAGCTCATCGCGGGTGCGGCGCGTCTCCAGGAGCTTCAGCGCCGCCATGAGGAGCAGCAGGGTCGTGCCGGCGGTGAGTCCGCTCAGGGTGTGGAAGCGGGCCAGCACCACCGCGGCCATGCCGAGCGCGAGCAGCGAGCGCGCGAGGGGCCCGGGGAGCCACAGCCCGCGGCGCACCGCGGCGAGCCGCCACAGAATCAGCACGCCGCAGGTGAGGCTGGCCCAGGCCGGCACGCGGTCGATGTGCAGCAGCACGCCGCCGCCGAAGGCGGCGCAGGCCCAGGCGAGGGAGCGCAGCGCGAGCGGCGCACCCGCATCCTTGGGTGCGGCCACTAGGGTGCCTCGCCGAAGCGCGCCAGCTGTGCCAGGCAGCGATGGCGGTGCTCAGGGCCGCGGTCGCTCGGGATGCGTACCCCCGGGAGGGTCAGTCCGTAACGCTCGCCGCCGGCTTCCGCGTCCACGAGCCAGCGCGCGAGCTGCTGCAGGCGCGCCTCGGTGTCGAGCCCGGGCAGTTGTGCAAAATCGAACCAGCGCAGGTCCGAGCCGACCGCCTGGTACTCCTTCACCAGCAGCGGCGCCTCGCGCGCGTAAGCCTTCCAGTCGACCTGACGCGGGGAGTCGCCGTCGCGGAACGGGCGCAATCCCTGCCACTCGTCCTGCTCCGCGCCACCGCGCGAGCGGGTCCCGGCCCGGTGGGCGCCGGCGTGCGGCATCGGCAGGGCGCCGGCGGCGGCCGGGTACACGAGCAGCTCGAGCGGCGCGTGCACCCAGGTCCAGGCGCGAAAGAGCCCGAAGGGGTGCGCGGTGGCGATGCGTACCCGGGCGATGCGCACTACGCCGCGCGCCTGCGGGGCGAGCGCCACCGCCAGCAGCGCCTGGGTGTTTGCCCGCAGGTCTGCGCGGGCGCGCGGCGCACCTTCAAGTCCTGCCTCCAGGCGCAGGCGCGGCGTCGCGGCGTCATTGGCAAGGCTGACGAGCAGCGTCGCCGGGCGCTGCGCGAACACTGCCGGAGCCTGCAGGGCGGTGACGCGCACGCCGAGGAGGTTGCGGTGGCACAGCTGCATCGCGACCAGCGCAAACGCTGCCAGCGTGAAGGTGAGGAAGAGCGCGAGGCTGTTGGTGTAGTTGAGCCCCGCGAGCAGCATGACGAACACCAGCGCACCGAAGGCCACGCCGCCGCGCGTCGGCAGGATGTAGAGGCGCCGCCGCTGCAGCTGCACCGGCAACTGGTCCTCGCCCTGGCGGCGGCGCACCCAGGCCGCGGTGCGCGCACCCAGAGCTGCAGTGAGAGGCGCCAGCGGGTTCAGACGCCGCCAGAATCCCTTTGCCGCCGCATCCGCCACGGCCGGCTCAGGTCGGTACCGGCACCGCGCGCATCATCTCGCGCGCGAGGTCCTCATGTCCTGCCGGCGCCGCCTCGCGACGCTCGAGCCGGTGCGCCACCACCGAGGGCAGCACCGCCTGCACGTCCTCGGGCAGCAGCGCCGCGCGCCCGCCGAGGAAGGCCCACGCCTGGGCGGCGCGGATCAGCCCCTGGCCGGCGCGTGGCGACAGCCCGAGCTTAAGATCGCCGCGCTCGCGGGTGCGGGCGATGAGGGTCTGGGTGTAGTCAAGCAGTGCATCGGCGATGTGGACGCTGCGCACCTGGCGCTGCAGGCGTAGCACGAGCGCCGGGGTGAGGACCGGGGCGATGCCGGCGAGCAGCTCGCGGCGCTCCCCGCCGCGCAGCAGCGCCCGCTCGTGCGCGGCGTCCGGATAGCCGAGCGTCACGCGCATGAGGAAGCGGTCGAGCTGCGACTCCGGCAGCGCGAAGGTGCCGAGCTGTTCGTGCGGGTTCTGGGTGGCTACCACGAAGAAGGGCTCGGGCAGCGCGTAGGTGGTGCCATCGGCGCTCACCTGGCGCTCCTCCATCGCCTCCAGGAGCGCGCTCTGGGTGCGCGGACTTGCGCGGTTGACCTCATCGGCGAGCAGCAGCTGCGTGAATACCGGGCCCTGGCGGAAGTTGAAGCGCTGGCTCGAGCGATCGAACACCGACACGCCGATGATGTCGGCGGGCAGCAGGTCGCTCGTGAACTGCACGCGCTGCCAGGCAAGTCCGAGCACGTGGGCGAGCGCGTGCGCGAGCGTGGTCTTGCCGACCCCCGGAACATCCTCGATGAGCAGGTGCCCGCGCGCCAGCAGGCAGGCAAGGCACAGGCGGATCTGCTCGGGCTTGCCGAGGATGACGGTCTCGAGCATCTCCAGCGCCCGCCCGAGGACGGCGGCATCGGCGCGCGCATCGACGCTGCTGTTCACGAGGCGGACGCGCCGCGCAGCCGCTCGAGCTGCGCTCCGAGGTCCGCGGCCGCGCGCGTCAGCTCCGCCGCACGTTCCCGCTCGCCGCTTACCACCTGCGGCGGCGCGTTGCGCACGAAGCTCTCGTTGGCGAGTTTCGCCTGGGTCTTGGCAAGGTCAGCCTGCGTCTTGGCGATGAGCTTGGCGAGGCGCTCGGCCTCGGCCCGGGCGTCGATCAGTCCGGCCATAGGCACCAGCAGCGCCAGCGTGCCGACGAGGGCCACCGCGGACTGCGGTGCCGTCGCACCGGCGGGCAGCAGGCTGGCACTCTCAAGTCCCGCCAGGCGCTCGAGGAGCGCGCGGTGACGCCCGATCAACGCCTCATCCTGCGCGCTGGCGTCGCGGAAGATGAGCGGAATGCGCTTGCCCGGGCTGATATTCATCTCGCCGCGGATCTGGCGCACGCCGAGGATCACCGCCTGTATCCAGGCAGCCTCGCTTTCTGCGGCCTCATCCACCGGGAAGGTGGCGGCGCGCGGATAGGGGGCGAGCATCACGCTTGCGCCGCTGACGCCTGCGAGCGGGGCGATGCGCTGCCAGATCTCTTCCGTGATGAAGGGCATGAACGGATGCAGCGCCCGCTGCAGCGCCTCCAGCACCTGCGCGAGCGTGCCCAGGGTCGCAGCCCGTGCGGCGGCCGGGGACTCGGGTGACTGCAGCACCGGCTTGGTGAGTTCCAGGTACCAGTCGCAGAAGTCGTACCAGGCGAACTCATAGAGCGCGGTGGCCGCGAAATCGAAGCGGTAGTCGCGCAGACCCGCCTCGACGCTTGCGAGTGCGCGCGCGAGGCGCGAGCGTATCCAGCGGTCGGCAACCGAGAGCGCCGCCGCCGGCGCTGCCTGCGGAGCGCTCTCGCCCACCGCGAGCGTGACGAAGCGTGCCGCGTTCCACAGCTTGTTGCAGAAGTTGCGGTAGCCGGCCACGCGCGCCAGATCGAAGCTGATGTCGCGGCTCGGGGAGGCGAGTGCTGCGAAGGTGAAGCGCAGCGCATCCGTGCCGTGGGCGGCGATCCCGTGCGGATACTGCTTGCGGGTGGCGCGCTCGATGGCCGGCGCGGCCTGCGGCTGCATCAGGCCGCTGGTGCGCTTGGCCACCAGCGCCTCGAGCGTAATGCCATCGACGATGTCGAGCGGGTCGATGACGTTGCCCTTGGATTTGGACATCTTGTCGCCGTGCTCATCGCGGATCAGGCCGGTGATGTAGACGTCGCGGAACGGCACGTCGCCCATGAACTTCAGGCCCATCATCAGCATGCGGGCGACCCAGAAGAAGATGATGTCGAAGCCGGTGACCAGTACGCTCCCCGGGTAGAAGCGCTCGAGCTCCGAGGATAATTGCGGCCAGCCGAGCGTGGAGAACGGCCACAAGGCGGAGGAGAACCAGGTGTCGAGCACGTCGGTGTCCTGGTTGAGCGCAACGCTCGCGGCGAGCGCGTGCTGCGAGCGCACCTCCGCTTCGCTGCGCCCCACGTACACCCGGCCGGCCGCGTCGTACCAGGCCGGGATGCGGTGCCCCCACCACAGCTGCCGGCTGATGCACCAGTCCTTGATGTTGCGCATCCACTCGAAATAGGTGCGCGACCAGTTCTCGGGCACGAAGCGGGTGCGGCCGCTCTCCACCGCGGCGATCGCGGGGGCTGCGAGCGGGGCAATCTTCACGTACCACTGGTCGGTGAGGTAGGGCTCGAGCACCGCGCCGCTGCGGTCGCCGCGCGGCACGTGCAGGCGGTGCTTCTCGATCTTCTCGATCAGGCCCTGCGACTCGAGCTCCGCCACGACCGCCTTACGCGCCGCGAAGCGGTCCAGTCCGCGGAAGCGCTGCGGCACGTTGTCGTTGAGGGCGGCGCGCGCGGTGAAGATATTGATGAGTGGCAGGTGATGGCGCGCGCCGACCTCGTAGTCGTTGAAGTCGTGCGCCGGGGTGATCTTCACGCAGCCGGTGCCGAATGCGCGCTCCACGTAGGTGTCGGCGATCACCGGTATCTCGCGGCCGCTCAGGGGTAGTCGCAGGCTGCGGCCGATGAGTTTGCGGTAGCGCTCATCCTCCGGATGCACTGCCACGGCGCTGTCCCCGAACATCGTCTCCGGACGCGTAGTCGCGACCACCAGGTGCGCGCTGGCGTCGCTGAGCGGGTAGCGCAGGTGCCACAGCTGCCCGTCCTCCTCCTGCGCCTGTACCTCGAGGTCCGAGAGCGCCGTGAGCAGTACCGGGTCCCAGTTGACCAGGCGCTTGCCGCGGTAGATGAGGCCTTCGGTGTGCAGCCGCACGAACACCTCGGTCACCGCGCGCGACAGATCGGGGTCGAGGGTGAAGCGCTCGCGCGACCAGTCGACCGACTCCCCCAGGCGGCGCATCTGGGCGCTGATGGTGCCCCCGGACTGCGCCTTCCACTGCCACACGCGCGCGATGAACTCCTCGCGCGACAGGTCGGTGCGCTTGAGCCCCTGCGCGTTGAGCTGGCGTTCGACCACCATCTGGGTGGCGATGCCGGCGTGATCGGTGCCCGGCTGCCACAGCACATCCTCCCCCAGCATGCGGTGGTAGCGGGTGAGGGCATCCATGAGCGTGTGCTGGAACGCGTGCCCCATGTGCAGCGTCCCGGTCACGTTGGGCGGCGGGATCATGATGCAGTAGGGCGTGCCCTGGCCGCTGGGTGCAAACCAGCCCTGGGATTCCCAACGCTCGTAGATGCGCCGCTCGATCTCAGCGGGCGCGTAGACCTTATCCATCAGAGGGTTTCAAGACTCGCGGCAAGGGGGCGGCGGGGATTATAGCGGCAAGGCGCGCGATTACCGTGCGCCCCGAGGCGTACCAGGGCGCAGGCGACGGGGCCGCGGCGTTTTTTCAGCGCACGCGCAGCAGGCGGGCGCTCAGGCGCTGCAGGCGGCGCGGCCGGCAGAAGCGCACATGCCGGAAGGTGCGCTCGTGGCTCGCGCCGTGCCGGCTCAGTGAGAGGCGCGCTGGATGAGGAAATCCGCGAGCAGCGGCGTCGGCCGCCCGGTGCTGCCCTTCTGCGCACCGCTCTGGTAAGCGATGCCCGCGACGTCGAGGTGCGCCCATTTGAGTCCCTGGGTGAATTTCGCGAGGAAGGCGGCCGCGGTGATGGCACCGCCGTCACGGCCGCCGACGTTGGCAAAGTCGGCGAAGTTGCTCTTCAGTGATTCGGCGTACTCCTCCGTGAGCGGCAGCTGCCAGCAGCGGTCATCGGCGCGCACACCGGCGGCGAGGAGTTCCTGCACGAGCTTTTCATCGTTGCCCATGACACCGGCATGATGGTGCCCGAGGGCCACCACGCAGGCCCCGGTGAGGGTTGCGATATCGACCACGGCCGCGGGGCGAAAGCGACGCGCGTAGTGCAGCGCGTCGCAGAGGATGAGTCGCCCCTCGGCGTCGGTGTTGAGGATCTCCACCGTCAGCCCCGCGGCGCTGGTGGCGATGTCGCCCGGCTTGACGGCCCGGCCGTCGGGCATGTTCTCGACGGCCGCCACGAGCCCCACGACATTGATCGCCAGCCGCAGCTGTGCGGCGAGCGTGACGGCGGCGATCACCGCGGCCGCCCCCGACATGTCGAACTTCATCTCGTCCATGCCCGGCGGGTCCTTGAGCGAGATACCGCCGCTGTCGAAGGTGACGCCTTTGCCCACCAGCACCACCGGCGCCTCGCTCTTCCTGCCACCCTGGTACTCGAGCACCACAAAGCGCGGCGGCTGCGCGCTCCCCTGCGCCACCGCGAGCAGACATCCCATCTTCTCGCGCCGCAGTGCCGGCTCATCGAGCACCTTGACCTTGAGGCTCGCATAGCGCTTGGCGAGCGCGCGCGCCTGCTCGGCCAGGAAGATGGGCGTGCAGACGTTGGGCGGCAGGTTGGCGAGGTCCCTCTGGATCAGCTGGGCGGCGGCCACCGCCGCGCCGTGCGCGAGGCCCTGCTGCGCGGCAGCTGCCTTGCGCACCGGTCCGGCGAGCACCTTGCGCAGCGCCGCGGCGGCGGGCTTCTTGCCGGTCTTCAGGTCATTGATGCGATAAAGAGCAGCGCCGGTGAGCTCGGCCACCTGGCGCCCGAGGTAGTAGTCATCGAGCTGCTTGGCCTCGGGACGATCGAGCGCGATGGCGCAGCTGCGGATGCGCGTGCGGCTGATGGCGCTGAGGGCCGCCAGGCAGGCGCGCCGCCAGGCCTTGCGCTGGAAGTGTTTCTTGCTGCCAAGACCGGTGAGCAGCACATGCGTGGCGCTCAGCCCCGCAAGGTCGCTCACGAGTAGCGTGTCGCCCGGGCGGCCCGCGAAATCGCCGCGCTCCAGGAGCTTCTTCAGGCGGCCGGCGCAGGCGTTGTCGACGCTGCGTGCCTCGCCGCTCAGTTCACCGTCCTCGAAAACGCCAAGCACCAGGCAATCCACCGACAGTGTCGCCAGGCCCTTGGTCCAGACGCCGAATTCCATTGCGTAACCCCTTCCCGCTGAGGCGCGTTAGACTGTCACTTACCTTATTGAGCGCCTCGCTCCGTCGCGTGCTGATGCAGCCCTGTGCTGCGTGCCCACGGGTGCAAGCGATGGCAAGTGTAACTCAAGAACCTGTCGGTTTTGCGGCGGGCGAACGGATGGTCGCGCGTTGGGGAAAATCCTCGGACGTTACATTTTGCGCGAGGTCGTACTGGCCTGGCTGCTTGTAACGGGCGTGCTGCTCGTCATATTGCTGGCTTACCAGGTGGTGGGCGTGCTGGAACGGGCCGCCGCCAACCAGTTTCCGCCCGGGGTAGTGCTCGAGCTGGTGTGGCTCGGCGCCCTGCAGTACCTCTCGATCCTGCTGCCGGTGGGACTGCTGCTTGGCGTCGTGCTGGCCTTCGGCCGCCTGTACGCCGACAGCGAGATGGCGGCAGCCCTCGCCTGCGGGGCGGGCCCCGCCAATGTCTACCTGCCGGTAGTATTGCTCGCGCTGGTGGTGGCCGCAGGGCTCGCCTGGCTGACTCTGGTGCTCGCCCCACAGGCGACCGAGCAGGCGCTCAGCCTGCGCCAGCAGGCAGTGCGCGCCGGGCAGTTCGCGCCGATCGCCGCCGGCAAGTTCCGCGCCTTCGGCGGCGGCACGGCGGTCGTATATGCCCAGAGCGTCACCCCCGATGGCACGCTGCATAATGTGTTCGTGGAGCGCAACCACGGCGCGATCGTGCAGGTGGCGCTTGCCGAGCGCGCCCGTCACAGCGTCACCCCGGATGGCCTGACGCATATCCTCACCCTCTACGACGGCGAGCGCTTCGAGGGCGTGCCCGGCAGCGCCGAGTTCCGCATCGTGCGCTTCGCCGAGCACGTGGTGCCGGTGCAGATACCGCTAAGTGGCGACAGCGTGCGCGACCTCGAGGCACAGCCGAGCATGACGCTGGCGCAGTCCGCCGACCCGCAGCAGCGCGCCGAGCTGCAGTGGCGCATCGCCACGCCGCTCATGTGCTTGGTGCTCGCCCTGATCGGCGTACCACTGGCGCGCCTGAAGCCGCGCCAGGGACGCTATGCGCGCGTGTGGGTGGGGCTCCTGATATTCCTGCTGTATTCGCAGCTGATCTCGGTCGGCAAGGTAATGCTCGGCCGCGGCACGCTGCCGCCGTTCCTCGGCCTGTGGTGGACGCACGCGGTGGTGGTGGCGCTGGCGCTCCTGGTCATCTTCGGGCCGACGCTCACGAATCGCCTGCGTTACCGGGTGCGCGGCCTGTGAACATCCTCGACCGCTACATCGTAAGGACCATCCTTGGCTCGGTACTGATGGTGGGAGCGGCGCTGTTGATGCTCGGAGCGCTGTTCATCTTCATCGGCGAGCAGGACGATATCGGCAGTGGCGGCTACACGGCGCTCGGGGCGCTGTGGTACACGCTCCTCAACCTGCCGATCTTCGCCTTCGACCTGCTGCCGATCGTGGCGCTGATCGGCTCGCTCATCGGGCTCGGCTCGCTGGCACGCGGCAGCGAGATCACCGTGGTGCGCGCCACCGGCATCTCGATCGCGCATCTCGCCGGCATCTGCCTGTTGGCGGCGCTGGTTCTGGTGGGGTGCGCGGTGCTGCTCGGGGAGTTCCTGGGTCCCGCGTTACAGCAGACGGCGCGCGAGCAGAAGGCCTTCAGCCGCTTCAACAACGTCAGCTTCGGCGGCGGCGGCGCCTGGGTGCGCGACGGCAACCTGATCCTGCACGTCGCCCGGCAGTCGAGCCAGAGCCAGTTCGGCGGCATGCAGATCTTCGAGCTGTCAGGGGATCACCGGCTGCTCGCGCTCGCGCAGGCGCAGCACGCCACCGCGGCCAGCGCCGGCAGCAAGGGTAAGTGGATGCTCAGTGACTACGCCGAGTCGCGTTTCAGCGGCGACACGGTCAGCAAGAGCGCGCCGTCCCAGCACGTACTGCAGTCAAACGTGACCGCCGGCTTCCTCGGGCTTGCGATCGAGAATCCCGACCAGCTCACCAACCGGGCGCTGTGGCGCCTGATCAGCTACTACCGTGCCAACAGCCTCGATGACCGCGAGTACATGTTCGCCTTCTGGTCGCGCATCGCGCGCACCGTGGCGGTGATCTTCTCCGTGCTCCTGGCGATCCCGTTCGTGCTGGGCTCGTTGCGCTCCACCGGCACCGGCACGCGCATGCTCATGGGCCTGGTGCTCGGCATCGGCTTCTTCCTCCTGGAGAAGCTGATCGAGAGCGGCACGGTGGTCTTTAACCTGAACCCCGTGGTGCTCGCCTGGCTGCCAACGACGCTGCTGGCGCTCGTGACGCTGGCGCTGCTGGCGCGCGCCCGCTAGGGCCGCGCCACGCTCCCTCAGGGGTTCGCCCCGGCCGCATGCTGCGGCAGACCATCATCAATGTGTACCCACGGCAGCTTGTCGGCGACCCATACGTGCATCGCGGGCACAAGCAGTGCGGGCTCATCGAGCGAGGTCAGGATCACATCGACCTCCGCGGGGCGCGTCTCGTTGCGGTAAGTGAGCGAGCTGCCGCAGGTGCCGCAAAAGCCGCGCCGCACGTAGGCGGAGGAGCTGTATTCCACCAGCGTCGCGCCGCTGAGCTCGAAGTGCTCCCGCGCGAACGTTGCCCACGGCACGCTGGCGGCGCCCGCGGCGCGGCGGCAGCTTTCGCAGTGGCAGTAGCACAGGTAGCGGGGCGCGCCCGTGGCGCGGTAGCGCACCGCAGCGCACAGGCAACCGCCGCTGAAGACCGGTTCTGACATGGGCCATAATTTAACATCCGTTGCCTCACTGCTGCATTTCGGGGAACATCGCCCACCCCTATTTGTCCTGCGGCCGAAAGGTTGTCCCGATGCGAATGGCTTACCAGCTCAGCGCCGCTGCGGCGCTGGCGATCGTGCTCGGCAGTGCCTGCGCGGCGGAGCTGAACGTGCGCCTGGACGCGCGCGAGATTGCGCGCAAGCACGTCCACACCGACCTCAGCCTCGCCGTCAAGCCCGGTCCCCTGACGCTGGTGTACCCCAAGTGGATCCCGGGAGAGCACGGACCGACGGGTCCGCTCAATACGCTCATCGGCATGACCATCCGCGCGGGTGGCCAGCAGCTCACCTGGCAGCGTGACCCGCGCGAGATGTTCGCGATCACGGTGAACGTGCCCGCCGGCAGCACGCGCCTTCAGATCGCTCTGGACACGGGGCTGCCCACCGAAGGGGGCGAGTTCACCGCAGGCCCGACCAGCAGTGCGCAGCTGGCCGTGATCTCCTGGAACCAGTTCGTGCTGCTGCCGAAGGGTCGCGACGCTGCGGCCATCAGCACCGAGGCCTCCCTCATCGCACCGCCCGAGTGGCAGCTGCGCAGCGCTTTGGGGCTCACGCCGCAGGCCGACGGCAGCGTCAGGCTCGAGGATGCCAGCCTCGCCCGGCTGATCGATTCCCCGGTGCAGATGGGGCGCTTCACCAAGCTCATTGAGTTGCCCGGCTCCGCGCCATTCCCCGAGCTGCGGCACGCTATCGCGCTCGCCGCCGATAGCGCGGAGGCCTTGAGCGTCCCGGATGACTTTGCGGCGAGCTATGGGCGCCTGGTGGCGCAGACGGGCATGCTGTTCGGTACGCGCATGTACCGCCACTACACCTGGCTGCTGACACTCTCGGACCACGTCGCGCACTTCGGGCTCGAGCACCACGAGTCGAGCGATGACCGCGTCGATGAGAATTCGCTCTCAGACGTGCCGCTGCGCGAGGACGTCGCCGAGCTGCTCGCGCACGAGTACGTGCACAGCTGGAACGGCAAGTACCGCCGGCCGGCGGGGCTCCTGAGCCCGGACTACCAGCAGCCCATGGATGGCTCGCTGCTGTGGGTCTACGAGGGGATGACCGAGTTCTGGGGCACGGTGCTGCCGGTGCGCGCCGGCCTTATGCCGCAGGAGAACTACCGCGAGATGCTGGCGAGCGTGGCCGGCTTCTACGACATCCAGACCGGGGATCGCTGGCGCCCGCTTGAGGATACCGCGGTCGCCGCGCAGATCCTCTACGACGCGCCGGCGAGCTGGACGCTCAGCCGCCGCGACGTCGATTTCTACGAGGCCTCGGAGTTCCTGTGGCTGAACGTCGACACCGAGCTGCGGGTGCGCTCCGCCGGCAAGGCCTCCCTCGATGACTACGTGCGGCGCTTCTACGCCGGCGCCGGCGGTGCTCCGGCCCTGAAGCCCTACGCGGAGGCTGACGTGTACGCTGCGCTGGCGAGCGTGGTGCCCGCCGACTGGCGCGCGATCATCCACCGGCACCTGGATTCGCTCGGGCCACAGACGCTGCTCGAGGCCCTGAAGGGCAGCGGCTGGGAGCTGAGCTACTCGGCGGAGAAGAACACCTACGTTGAGGCGCAGCAGAAGCGCCGCAAGCAGACCAACCGCCTGTGGTCGATCGGTATGCGGGTCGATGACAAGGACACGGTGCTCGAGACGGTGGAGGATCGCGCCGCGGCGCACGCTGGCGTCGGCCCGGGCATGAAGCTGCTCGCCGTCAACGGCCGCAAGTACAGCGCCGATGCACTCGATGCCGCCATCGTTGCAGCCCAGCTCAGCAGGAAGCCGATCGAACTCCTGATCGAGAGCGGCGACTACTTCAGGGTCATCAGCGTGGCTTATACCGACGGGCCACGCTGGCCGCACATGAAGCGCATCGAGGGGCATGCCGACCTGCTCAGCGAGACCCTCAAGGCGCGCACCAACTGAGGCTGTATCTTGGCTGTTGGCCGGCTGCGGCGCGGGGCATAGACTCGCGCCCCAACCGCGCCCGCGAGGCGCACAAAACCAACAGCCAGGGGGAGACTTCCATGAACAGACTGGTACTGTCAGCACTGCTGCTCGCGCCCGCGGCGGCGTTCGCCGCGAGCGCCTTTGATGGCACCTGGAAGGCGCGCCTCGATTCCATCAAGGTGAGCGGAAAACCGGACGTGTTCGTGGTCGCCGGCGGCAGCTGGAGCTGCCCGAGCTGCGATCCGCCGATCGACAAGCTGGCCGCCGATGGCGCCTGGCACAAGCTCGCCGGCCACGCCTATTTCGACGAAATGATGGTGCGGGTGGTGGACGCGCACACCGTAGAGACCTCGCAGAGGCAGCTCGGCAAGCTCATCGCCGTCAACACCATGACCGTTTCTGCAGACGGCAACGCCCTTGCCGGCAAGTTCACCAGCTACTCCGGCACGCAGCCGGCCACCGGCAGCTATACCGAGAAGCGCGTCGCGGCGGGACCTGCGGGCGCCCACCCCCTGTCCGGCTCATGGCTGCAGGACCAGCTTAGCAACGCCAACGATGCAACAACCGTGGTGCAGTACGCGATGACGCCGGAGCAATTCAGCATGCAGGCCAACGGCCAAAGCTACCAGGCCAAGTTTGATGGCAGGCAATATCCGGTCGTGGGCGACCCTGGCAGCACGCAGGTGGTGCTGAAGAAGATCAACCTGCGCACGGTGCATGAAACGGACTATCGGCAGGGTAAAATAGTCGATGAGATCGACCTGGTCGCCGCCGCCGACGGCAAGAGCCTGCTGATGACCGACAAGGACCTCGCGCACGGGCAGACGACTACCCTGATTTTCGACAAACAGCCCTGAGGAAAGTCTTCCGGCAGGGGCGCCATTTCAGTGGCGGTGCTGGGGAAACAGGCGGCAGTAGATGCAGTCCGCCGCGCCGGTGTTGTCGGGCGCGAGGTGGCTGATCCACGTGCCCTCGGTGCGCGCCGCGGCGTGCTCGAACGCCTGATGCTCCAGATCGTGGCCGACGAGCTCGAGCGCTCCGGCATTGCCGAGCAACTGCGCCGCGCGCGCAGTCTCGATGTCACCGCGCGGGTGCACCGCAATGGTGGTCGCCGCGCCATCCTCGACGCGGCCGGCCAGCAGATCGGCGAACTCGCGCTCGTCGTCGCGGCTGAGCAGCGTGCGGAAGTATTGGCGCAGCCGGGCATGCCGCGAGTCGGCCGGCTGCAGCGCGGCGCGGCCGGTCTCGCCACGCGCGGTGAGTTCCACGCGATCGGTCGGGAAGCCGTCGCCGACCAATTGGGTACGCGCCTGCTCTGCCTGCGCGCTGCGCTCGAATACGGCCAGTAAAACGGCGCTCATGTGCCTTCCTCCTTCTGAACGCTGCCCGGTCCTTCGAATGCGTCGGGCGGTCGGCACAATCTTAGCGCTGCAGGCGCGCGCCGCGGATCGCAATCGGCCGTAGGCCGGGGACGACAGGAACGGGCCGCCGCGACCGGCGTCAGCGAGGCTTTGGAAGCGGCGGCGCGACCGGGGATTTCTTCTGCGGCGTCGGTAGCGGCTTCAGCAGCGCCGTGACGGGCGGGAAGATGGCGGCGTACTTGTAGTCCGGGACCTCGAACTCCCAGCCCGAAAGGTGCGACTGCAGCCGCTGTGCCTCGGCTTGTGCCGCGGGCTGACTCGCCCGTGCGGTAAGCGTCACGAGACTGCGTGCGCCGTCCTTGCGGCCGATGACCTCGACCTCCAGGTCATCGAAGGTACGGAATACGGCGCGCGGGCCGGGCGGCGCGCCAGCGGCCGCTGCGCGCGCCACGTCCTCGAGGGTCAGACCCGAGAGCGCGGCCGCGAGCGAGTCGGCGGCGCCCGCGCCACTCGGCTCGCGTCCCTTCGGGAGCGGCGTGATGTTGAAATGCGGGTCATCTTTCTTCTGGCGCGCGGCGCCGTAGGCGGGGCCCTCCGCGGGGTGCTCCTCGATCTCGCGCAGCCGCTCGGGCGGCAGGTCGATGAGGGCGGGCTCGAGCCAGCTCTTCGGGTCGGCGTTGGGCATGAGAAGCGGGGCTGCGAGCAGGCTCTTCTCGGCACCGGCGACCCGTACGTAGCCGGACTTGCCCCCCGAGGGCTTGCCGACGATCAGCGTCCACTTCTGCGCCGGGGAGACCACGGTGATCTCCGTGCCGGCGGCCTTGGGCGAGCTCAGGTCCTCGACGCCGAGCGCCGGATAGTTGGCCGGCAGGCGCGTCTTCTCCTCGACCACGTTCAGGGCGTCCAGGTCGAGCAGCAGTTTGCGCACCTTGCCCACCTGCGCCGGCCAGTCGCGCTCGCCGACGAACCAGCCACCCGTGTCGGCCTTCTTCAGCGTCACGTGCATAGCGTCCGCCTTGCGCAGCCGCACCTCGCTCACGTTGTTCAAGCCGTGCTCCAGGCCCGGCAGCACCAGGTCGCCGCTGAGCGTGGCGCGCTCCAGGTGCCGCAGCGATGACAGCCAGATGGCAAAGGCGATGACCAGAATCCCGGCCACCAGGAGCCAGATGACGCGACGCGCGTTCATGAGTGAGACACCTCGCGGGCGGACGCACGCGTGCGGCGGCGGCGCCACAGGGCAATGAGCAGCGCCAGGGCCGCGAACAACAGCGGCACCACCACGATGTTGATGATCTTGAGGGTGGTGCCGAGGTTGCGGATGTCCTCGTCCAGCCCCGCACGCACGGCGCGCAGCTCCTTGCGGATGCGCAGCTTCTCCAGCTGAAAGTGCTCGATCTCCTGCTCCTGCTCCGGTGTCACAAGCAGCGTCGTCGCGGCGGAGTTCTTGTCACTTCCCTTGGTCTGCAGCGTGCTCAGCTTCTCCTCGGTGCTCTGCAGCTGCTGCTCGAGTTCCTGCTCCTTGGCGTGGAAGCGCTCATTCGCGATGCGCCGCAGTTTCAGCACGCGCTCGAAGGGGCGGTCGAAGGAGGCGCGGCCGCGCACACTGATGAGATCCGCGCTGCCGGCAAGGTTGTCGAGCGCGTTCTGCACCAGGTCGCCGTTGTTCGCGAACGCCTGGGTCATGCGTTGCCCGAAGAAGCTCTGCGCCTGCAGCCACAGGAAGTCTGACAGCATGTCGGCGTCGGCGAACACGATGAGGTTCAGCGGCCGGCTGGAGGTCTTCAGATCGAGCTGCCCGGGCGGCAGCGTCACGCCGGCGGGCGGGCCTGCGGGGAAGGCGCTGTGCACCGTGCCGGTGACGCGCGCAGCGATGGTGTAGCGGCGGCCGGTGGGCTTGAAATCATCGAGCAGGCTTGCCGGGTCCATGAGCATGCGCAGGCGCTCGGTCGGCAGCAGCTCCGAGTCCGTGCTCGACTGCAGCAGGGGCTCAAAGCGCACCTTGGTGTCCTTGAGCGGCTCGAGTGCGCCGGCGGTCGCGACATTGACCTTGGTGAGGCCGGCGGTGATGACGTCGTCGGAAGCGAAGCTGTCCTTGTCGAGCCCGAGGATGGCGACGTGCGTGACCGGCTCCTGGTTCTCGCGCATCGTGACCGAGAGCGCATGTCCGCGGTCGGCCACCACCTTGCCCGGGTCGAACTGCACGCCCCAGGCGGTCAAGAGCGTACCGAAGTGCGAGGACTTGTCCGCCGTCATGGCGGCCATCGGGTTCTGCGGATCGGCGCCGGCGGAATCGTTCTCGGCCAGCGGGTCTACGAACAGGAGGATATGGCCGCCGCGCAGGGCGTACTGGTCGATCGCGTACTCGGTGGCGGGCGCGAGGTTCTTGGGGTGCACCAGCACCAGGACGTTGGTATCCGGATCGATCTTGGTGGCGCCGGACTCCAGCGGCCGCACGTCGAAGAGCTGCTTGGCCTCGCTGTACACCACCCACGGCTCACGCGCGCCGCCGCTGCGCGGATCCAGGCCGCCTTCCATTGGCAGCGAGGACAGCCAGCTGACGACCGGCTTCTTGGGATTGGCGAGCTGGTAGATCAGCTTGACCACGTCGTACTCGAGGAACTGCTCCTTCTTCGGGTCGAAAAACTCGATGGCCGCATGGCCGTCGGTGGCGTTGGTGCCGGCGAGCCCGAAGTAGAACTCGCCGCTGCCGCCGAGGGGGACGCCGCGCACGCCGAGCTCGGCCGCGCGGTCTTCCTCTTCCGAGAAGGGCTGCGGGTCGATCACATGCAGGTGCAGCTTGCCGTTGGAGCGCGCCACCAGCTCCTCGAGGAAGTCACGCACCCGCGGCCCGTAGGCCTGCAGGTCCGGCATGCGCTGCGCCGCCTTCTCCGAGTAGAAGAAGTAGAGGTTCAGCGGCTCCTTGATGCCGGCGAGGATGCGGTCGGTGCCGGCGGCGGTGGTATAGAGCCGGTTCTCGGTCAGATCGAGCCGCCAGCCGCGCAAGGTGTGGTTAAAGAGCAGCGTGAAGCCGACGAACAGCAGGGCAAGTGCCAGGAGCGCGCCGCCGCCCAGGGTTGAGCGTTTGTTCATGGTGTCAGTCCGCTTTGCGCAGCTCGAGCGCGATCGCGGTCGCGTACAGGAACAGGCCGATCAGCATCGCGAAGTAGAGCAGGTCGCGCGCGTCGATGACGCCCTTGGCGATCGACTGGAAGTGAGTGAGGAAGGAGAGCGAGGCGATCGCGTCCACCAGCGCCACCGGCGCCCAGGTGCGGAACACGTCGATCACCAGCGGGAAGCCGGCCATCACGAAGAGGAAGCACACCACCACCCCGAGGATGAAGGCCACCACCTGGTTGCGGGTGAGCGCGGACATGCATGAGCCGACCGCGAGGAAGCCACCGGCGAGCAGGAAGCTGCCGAGGTAGGCGGCAAGGATGGCACCGTTGTCGGGCTTGCCGAGGTAGTTGACCGTGAGCCACAGCGGGAAGGTCAGGGCGAGTGCGATGCCCGTGAACAGCCACGCCGCCAGGAACTTACCGAGCACGGCGTCCCAGAGCGTCACCGGCTGCGTCATCAAGAGCTCGATGCTGCCGGTCTTGCGCTCCTCCGCCCACAGCTTCATCGCGATCGCCGGGATCAGGAACAGGTAGAGAAAGGGAATGAAGCCGAAGAAGGCACCGAGGTCGGCCTGTCCGAGCTCGTAGAAGCCGCCGAGGTAGAAGGTGAACGCGTTCGCCAGCAACAGGAAGATCAGTATGTAAACGTAGGCGAGCGGCGTGGCGAAGTAACTGGCCAGCTCGCGGCGCATGATGATGCCCACGGTGCGCATGGTGCGTGTCGTCCCCTTTAGGCGGTGATGGTTCGGAACACCTCATCGAGGCGTCCGGATTCGAGGTGCAGTTCCTTGAGCTTCAGGCCCTGGTGCGCGGCCAGCTCGGATACCGCGGGCAGGATCATCTGGCCGGCGCGTGGCAGCGCCGTGAGGCGCGCCTCGCGCTCGCTCACCTCAATGCTCTCGATCTGCGGCACCGCGCTCAGGGCGGCGCGTGCGGCCGGCAGCTGCGCCGGCTCCTCGAGCTGCATCGAGACGGCGTTGTGGTAGCGCGAGCGCGCGGCCAGCGCCGCCGGCGTGGCGTCGGCGACGATGCGGCCGCGCGCGATGATGATCGCGCGCGTGCACACCGCCTGTACTTCCTCGAGGATGTGCGTGGATATGACGATGATCTTGTTGCGTGCCATCTCCTCGATGAGCGTGCGCACTTCCTGTTTCTGGTTCGGATCGAGTCCGTCGGTGGGCTCGTCGAGGATCAGCACCGGCGGGTCGTGCACGATCGCCTGAGCGAGTCCGACGCGGCGGCGGAAGCCCTTGGAGAGGGTGTCGATGTTCTGCTCGAGCACGCCGGCGAGCTGCAGGTGTTCGATGACGTGGGCGAGGCGGGCGCGGCGGCGCTCACCGCTCAAGCCACGCAGGTCGGCAATGAAGTTAAGGAAGCCCCGGACGCTCATCTCCCCGTAGAGCGGGGCGCCCTCGGGCAGGTAGCCGAGTGCGGCCTTGGCTTCGAGCGGCGCGCTGATGACATCGTGTCCACAGATGCTGGCGGTGCCCGAGGTCGGGGCGATGAAGCCAGCGAGCATGCGCATCGTCGTCGTCTTGCCAGCCCCATTGGGGCCCAGGAACCCGAGCACCTCGCCGGGGCTTACCTGAAAGGTCACGCCGTCGACGGCGGTCAGGGAGGGGTAGTGCTTGGTCAGTTGCTCGGTCTTGATCATGGCTGCTCTAGAGACGCCTGCATGCGGGAAAGTTCCCGCCATGTTTCAAAGGCGCGCGATTGTGACCGTGAGCCGGACAGGAATTCAACCTTGTGGAAATTCTTTCGTAATATCGGAGTATTAAGCTTGATACCTTAGGTGGTACCGAGGAACGCCCGAGCGCGGGCGTCATCGCAGCGCCACGCCTTGTTCACGCGCCGGTCAAGCAGCTCGCCGAGACTGAGGCCCCGAAAGGCCCCTTACGGGGTTAGCGGGTGTGCCGATGCGAGTGCTTCAGTTCCCCGGACCCAGGGCTGCACGCCAGCGTGCTGCGGAGGATGCATTGTCGGTGCACCTGGAAGTCGAACGCGGCGCACCCTTCTGCGCCAATCCCCGCTGCGCCCTGCACGTGCGGCTCGTCGATCAGCAGGTCGAAGGCGGCGGCAACTGGGTGACGCTCCCGGATGGGCGCGTCTTCGGCCGCGGCCGCTTCGGCGATGTGCTGCTGTGTGATGCCTGCGGCACGCACCGCGGTCCGGTGCGCATCGCCCGCGCCTCTAGGAACTGAAGCGCCCGCGCGCACGCCAGTAGAGGATGCAGAGGATGCCGCCGAGCATCCCACCCAGGTGCGCGAAGTGCGCGACGCTCTGCTGACGCGCCGTGACGCCGAAGAACAGCTCGATCACCGCGTAAGCTGCGACCACCAGCCACGCCGGCAGCGGGATCGGGATGGGGAGCACGATGAGCTTCTGGCGCGGGAAGAACCACGCAAAAGCCAGCAGCACTCCAAAGACACCGCCCGAGGCGCCCACCGTGTAGCCGGCGTCCGGCATAAGACGCGTGACGATGAGCTGGGTGAGGCCGGCCGCGAGCACGCACACCAGGAAGTAGATGAGGAAGCGGCGGCCGCCCCAATAGCCCTCGAGCGTCCGCCCGAACATGTAGAGCGCGAACATGTTGAAGAAGATGTGCCAGACGCTGCTGGGATCGTGCAGGAAGCCGTAGGTCAGCAGCTGCCAGGGGCGGAATGCCGGGGAAGCGAGCGGCCACAGCGCGAAGTGCAAAAGCAAAAAGGGCGCCGCGACCAGCTCCAGCAGGTACAGGGCGACGTTGGTTAGGACGAGGGCGCGGGTAACGGGCGGCATGGAGAACATGGCGCCATCTTACCGGTGTCAGATGCGGCGCTGCAGGAAGACCAGATCCAGCCAGCGGTCGAACTTGTAACCGACCTCGCGCAGGTGCCCGCTCTTCTCAAACCCCAGCCGCTCATGGAAGCGGATCGAAGCGGCGTTGGCGGCATCAACACCGGCGATCATCACGTGCTTGCCGAGTGCCGCGGCGCGCGGGAAGAGCGCCTGCACCAAAAGCGTGCCGAGGCCGCGGCCCCGGCCGTCGGCACGCACGTGCACGGAATGCTCGACCGTGAAACGGTAGCCGGGCCAGGCACGAAAGTCCCCGAAGGTGGCAAAGCCGGCGACGCCCGCCTCATCGCGAGCTACCAGCACCGGATAGCCGGCGGCGCTGCGGGTCTGCCACCACTGGCGCCGCTCCTCCACCGTCACTGGCACGCTCGAGTAGATCGCCGTGGACGTGGCGATGACTTCGTTATAGATCGCGGCGAGGCCCGGCAGGTCCTCGTCCCTGGCATCGCGGATCTGCGGCGGCCCGTCCATGCGCGCCATTTTATGCCGCGGCCAGGGATTCGCGCAGAAACTCGATGAGGGGCGGGCGGTTGCTGTGGCAGACGTTGAAACGCAGCCACTGCGTGCAGCCCTGTGAGGCGGAGAACAGCGAGCCACGCGCGAGCAGGATCGAGCGCGTGCGGGCGTGGCGCACGAGCTGCTCGACCGAGACCGCCTCGGGCACCCGGCCCCACAGGAACATGCCTTCCCCGAGCGGCTCCTCGAAGCCGATGCCGGCCGACTGCAGCGCCTGATGTGCATCCCGGCGCATGCGCGCCAGACGCACGCGCATGCGTTCCACGTGGCGCTTGTAGCGCCCGCCGTCGAGCACTTCCGACACGAAGCTTTCCAGCAGCGCCGAGCCTGAGAGCACCGAGAGTACCTTGCGCTCCACCAGCCGGGCGATGAGCGCGCCATCGGCGGCCACATAGCCGACGCGCAGTGCCGGGCCTATGAGCTTGGTGAAGCTGTCGACATAGATGACGTGGCGCAGGCCGTCGATCTGCGCCAGGCGCACGGCCGGTCCCTCGTGCAGGTCGCCGTATACGTCGTCCTCCACGATGGCGAAGCCGAACTGCTCGGCCAGCGACAGGATGCGGTGGCAGTGGGCGGGCTCGGTGCTCGAGCCCGTAGGGTTGTGCAGCAGGGTCTGCATGAAGAAGGCCCGGGGGCGATGGGCGCGGCAGGCGGCCTCCAGCGCCTCAAGATCGGGGCCGGCGGCGGTGCGGGGTACGGGCACCAGGCGCACGTGGTGGGCGCGCAATTGCTCGAACAGCACGAAGTAGCCTGGGTCCTCGACCAGCACCACATCCCCCGGCGAGAAGAGGATGCGCGCCAGCAGGTCAAACGCCTGCGAGGCACCGGAGGTGGTGACGATGTTGGCGGCGCTCGCGGCTATGCCGTTGTGTACCAGCCGCGCGGCGATCTGCTCGCGCAGCTCCAGCAGCCCCTGCGGCGGGCACGGCAGCCACGGCTGCATGCGCCGGTTCTTCACCAGGCGCGCGAGCACGCCGGCCGGTACCGCCTCGAGCAGCCAGTTCTCCGGCAGGAAGCCGGAGCCGGCCGGAATGAGGTCAGCGCCCAGCGACAGTGTCATGCTCGCGAGCGCGAGCGCATCGCTCCCCGGGTCGGGCAGTGCCTCCACTGCCGCCAGCGGCGCCGACAGGCGCCGCTGGGTGACAAAGAACCCGCGTCCGGCGCGCGACTCGATCAGGCCGCGTGCCACGAGCCGCTCGTAGGCGTCGACGACCGTGAAGGGGCTGGCGCCGATCTGCCGGGCAAGGCGGCGGATCGAGGGCAGGCGCGTGCCGGGGCTCAGCTGGCCGTGGCGTACCAGTTGCGTCAGGCGCTCGCAGATCTGCTCCACGAGCGGGACGTCGGATTCGCGGCTGAGTTCGAACATCGCGCGCCTATCTCACCATGAGAACCGCTGTGACGAGGAGGGCCGCGGCCATGCTGGCGTTGAACAGCATGCGCGCGCGCGCGCCGGCGAGGAAGCTCTTGAGTGTGCTGCCAAACAGCGCCCACACCGTCATGCACGGCACGCCGACGGCCTCCATCACCAGCGCCATGTAGAGCCCCGCAAGGAGCGCCCCCAGCTCGTGCGGCAGGAACAGCGTCGCCGCCGTCACGGTCATCACCCACGCCTTGGGGTTGAGGAACTGGAACGCTGCGCCCTGCAGGAAGGTCACCGGGTGACTGCGCGCCTGTCCGCGCGCCACCGAACTGCGCAGCAGCTGCCAGCCGAGGTACACAAGGTAGGCGGCGCCCACCCAGCTCAAGGTGGTCTGCAGTGCCGGGAAGCGCGTGAAGAGCGCGCTCAAGCCTGCGCATACGGCCAGCAGCTGCACCACGAAACCGAACACGATGCCGAGCATGTGCGGCAGCGTGCGCCGGAATCCGAAGGTGGCGCCCGAGGCGGTGAGCATGACGTTATTGGGGCCGGGGGTGATCGACATCACGAACGTGTAGGTGATGAAGGGCAGGGGATCTGGCACGGCAGGCTCCGTAAGTGGGCGGCGGGCAGTGCGAGCATCGCTGCCGGGACGCGGCCGCCGACAGGTACGCCTGCGCCGCGACTGCGCGCACTGTACCGGCGTGCGTGCCGGTACGGTGCCCATTATCATGCGCACATGACCGACGCTTTGATCTGCGATGCCGTGCGTACCCCCATCGGCCGCTACGGCGGCGCGCTCGCCGCCGTGCGCGCCGATGACCTGGCCGCCGTGCCGATCACCGCGCTCCTGAAGCGCAACCCCTTCCTGGAGGCCGCAGCCATCGAGGAGGTGCTGCTCGGCTGCGCCAACCAGGCGGGCGAGGACAACCGCAACGTCGCGCGCATGGCGGCGCTGCTGGCGGGACTGCCGGTGTCGGTTCCCGGGGCCACGGTGAACCGCCTGTGCGGCTCGGGCCTGGACGCGCTCGCCATGGCCGCGCGCATCGTGCGCACCGGGGAGGCCGAGGTAGTCATTGCCGGGGGCGTCGAGTCCATGTCGCGGGCACCCTTCGTCATGCCGAAAGCCGACAGCGCTTTCAGCCGCAGCGCGACGATCTACGACACCACCCTCGGCTGGCGCTTCGTAAACCCGCGCCTGGAGAAGCTCTACGGTGTCGACTCCATGCCCGAGACCGGCGAGAACGTCGCGGCGCAGTACCACATCGGCCGCAGCGAACAGGATCACTTCGCCTGGCGCAGTCAGCAGCGGACCCAGGCCGCCTACGCGCGCAATTTCTTCGCGAGCGAACTCACGCCGGTGGAAATCGCGCAGAAGAAGGGCCGCACGCTCAGCGTCACGCGCGACGAACATCCGCGCCCGGAAACCACGCTCGAGCAGCTGGCGGCGCTGCCGGCGCCGTTCCGTGAGGGTGGCAGCGTGACCGCCGGCAACGCCTCGGGCGTCAACGATGGCGCCTGCGCACTGCTCGTGGCCTCTGCCGAGGCGGCGCTGCGCTTCAACCTGACGCCGCGCGCACGCGTAGTCGCGGCCGCCACCGCCGGGGTCGAGCCGCGCATCATGGGCATGGGTCCGGTGCCGGCGACGCGCCGCGTGCTCTCGCTGGCGCGCCTGACGCTCGAGCAGATGGACGTCATCGAGCTCAACGAGGCCTTCGCGGCCCAGGCGCTGGCGGTACTGCGCCAGCTTGGCATCCCGGACGATGCGGAGCACGTCAACGCGAACGGCGGTGCGATCGCGCTCGGGCATCCTTTGGGGATGTCGGGGGCACGGCTCGCGACGACCGCCATCTGGCAGCTCGCTGCGCTGCGCGGCCGTTACGCGCTGTGCACCATGTGCATCGGCGTCGGCCAGGGGATCGCGCTGGTGCTCGAGCGGGTCTAGGGTGCGCTCGGCGCGCCTCAGGCCATCCAGGGCAGCCGGTCGAGATCGAGGTTGCCGCCGCTGAGGATGACGCCGATGCGCCGGCCCTGAAGCTGCGCCGGAGCTGCGCGCACGGCCGCGTACGGCACCGCCGCCGAGGGCTCGACGATGATTTTCAGCACCTCCCATAGCTCGCGCATGCCGTTGATGATCGCCGCCTCCGGCACGGTGAGGATGTCCGCCACGCCGCGGCGGATTTCGCGAAAAGTGCGCGGCGCCAGCGCGCCGCGCAGGCCATCGGCGATGGTGCTCGGGTGTCCGGCGGGCTGCAGCTCCCCGGAGTGCAGCGAGCGGGCGGCGTCATCGGCGCCTGCCGGTTCCGCGCCAAACACCTGCACGCCAGGCTTCAGGGCGCGCGCCGCGACCGCCGTGCCACTCAGGAGGCCGCCGCCGCCGACCGGGCAGATGAGCACCTCGAGCTCGGGCACCTGCCCGAGGAACTCCGCCGCCGCCGTACCCTGACCGGCCATCACCAGGAGATTGTCGTAGGGATGGATGAACGCGGCCCCGGTCGCGGCAACGAGCTGCGCGGCGGCGGCTTCACGCGCCTCAAGCGTCGCCGCGCAATAGCTGACCTTGCCGCCGTAGCGGACCACCGCATCGCGCTTGGCCTGTGCGGTGTTGTCGGGCATCACGATGTAGGCCGGGATGCCCCGCAGCCGTGCGGCGCGCGCCAATGCAGCGGCGTGGTTGCCGGAGGAGTGGGTGGCGACGCCGCGGCGCGCCTCCTCCTCGGTCAGGGCGAACACCGCGTTCGCCGCCCCACGCGCCTTGAAGGCGCCGCACTTCTGGAACATCTCGCACTTGAAGTACAGCTGCGCGCCGCTCAAGTCATCGAGCGTGGCGCTCCTCAGCACCGGGGTGTCGCGCACCCGCCCGGCGAGGCGCGCGCGTGCATCCTCAATCAGCTGCCAGGTCAGGGGGCCGGCGGTGTCGCTCATGGCGGCGGCAGCATGGGCAGCCGCGCGCGCGCGGTCAACTACGGTGCCGGCCGGGCGCCTGCGAGCCGCGGTGCGGACACGCCGAGCCGCGCCAGGGCCGCAGCGGCATCGACGCTCACCGCCGTGGGGAGCCCGCCCGCGGCGCCGGCGCGCTCGCTCAGCAGCCCCGGGATGGCCGCCGGCGTGAGGCGCGTTGCGGAAGCCGACATGAGGAGCGCGATCACGCCGGTAATTTCCGCGGCCGCCACCGACGTGCCGGACTCGAAGTCATACTGCGCCCCCGGGAGTGTGGTCAGCACGTGCTCGGAGGGTGCGCCGAAGGCGCCCACGGGCAGCGGCCGCTCGCTCGCGCCCGCGGCGATCACCCCCGGCACTGCGGTCGGGAAACCCGGCTGCGCCCCGGGGAGTGCGCCGACGAAAGTGACGCCGCGTTGCTGCCCCTGTTCCACCAGCGCCGAGAGCAGCGCATCGGGCGGGCCGCCGATACTGAGGTTGACCAGTGGCGCTCCGGAGGCAATCGCAGCGGCCAGCGCCTGGGCGAGCGTGAAGGTATTGCAGGCCGCCGCGTCACTGTCGGGGGCGAGCTGCCAGCACGCCTGAAACACCTCCACTTGCGCAAGCGGCGCGACGCCGACGATGCCGATGTGATTATTGGCGGCCGCGGCGATGATGCCCGCCATGGCGGTGCCGTGGCGCATCCCGGGCGGCGCATCCGCGACGAACGAGTGCGTGCGCAGGATGCGGCCGCGCAGGTCCGGGTGGGCGGCATCGACGCCAGTGTCGATGAGCGCCACCTTTAGGCCCGCTCCCTGGCTGCGCACGTGCGCCAGCGCGATGTTGAGCGCCGCCAGATTGGTCTGCAGGTCATAGAGCGGATCGTTGTAGCCGGAAGCGGCAGGCTCGCTCAGGGTGCGGAACTCCTGCAGCGGCTGCGCCAGCATGACGCCGGGGTCTGAGTTAAGGAGTGCGAGCACGTCTTCGATGCTGCGGCCATCGCGGATCTCGTACACCACGCAGTGCATCGAGAGCGCCTGGATGGGCCAGCTGCTGAGCGCATGCAGTGCATAGCGCTCAGCGACACGGCGCGCCGCGCGCTGCGCATCCTGCGCCACGCGGTAGCCGTCGCCGCCGTAGCGGGTGCCGGTCGTGCCGGCGGGCGCCGGCGCCACATGCGCAGGGTTGGCGAAGGCGACCACGACGCGCGGCCCCTGAGCGCTCGCCGGCAGTGGCGGGGGGGCTGCGCGCAGCGCGGATGTCAGCGCCAGCAAACCCAGCAGAGCCACGCAGGCGCCGTAGCGCATCAGGGGTTCCCGGGGCGACTTCCCTGCGCCTCGGTTCCGGGGACCGTGCCGGCGAGCGGCTCAACCCAGCGGATGCGCGGGTCGGCGCGCAGGCGCGCGGCGAGGGTGCGCATCTTGGGGTCTGCGGCGGCGCTCGCGGATGCGCCCTGCGTCACGGCGAGCGGCGCTACGCCGAAGATGCCGCGGCTGTCCGGGCCCTCCACGACCCGCGCACCGGCGGCGCGCAGCGCCTCTGCCACGTCACCGACCGGCAGCGTGCGCTCGAAGGCAATGTGCAGGATTTGCGCGGGCGGCCGGGCGCTGGCGGTGTAGGTGGCATAGAGCGGCTGCGTCCAGCGGTAGGCGGTGGCGCTCAGGAGGCCAAGTCCCACGGCGAGCGCGAAGGTGGCCGCCCAGGCAAGGCCGGGCGGCCGCCAGGAGGCCGTGACCCGCCGGCGCGCGGCGCGCAGCCGCGGGATGGGTGCGGTGCTGGCTGCGGCGTCGATGCGCTCCATGAGTTTGCGCAAAGACGGACCGGGGGCATAGGTCACGCGCTCCGGGCCTGTGAGGAGCGCTGCCATGTGCCGCTGCGTGGCCGCCTCGCGGGTGCACTCCTCGCATTCGCGCAGATGTGCTTCCACCTGTGTGCGCTGCGTGCCCGTGAGGCGCCCGTTGGCGAGCCAGGGCAGCAGCAGCCACACTTGCTCGTGACGTGAGGCGGGGGCGGTGTTCATTTCAGTGCGCCTTCGCCCGGGTCCGTGAGCGAGTCCGCGCGCGGTGCGGCGAGCTGTGGCAGCAGCTTCTGCAGCTTGGCGCGCGCATGGAACAGGCGCGTCTTCACGGTGTTCACCGGGCAGTTCATGATCGCGCCGATCTCCTCGCAGGAATATCCGAGCTCATAGCACAGCTCAACCGCGAGCCGCTGCTCGGCGGGGATCTGCGCCAGCGCCTGGCCGAGCCAGTCGCGCAGTTCCTCGGTCCCCGCAGGTGTCTCGGCCGTGAGTGGCTCGGAGGCGAACGCCAGGTTCTTCGCGTTCTGCCGCGCGGAGGCCCGGAACGCGCTGCGCGCCTTGCGGTAGGCGATGCCGAGGATCCAGGTCGAGGGCTGCGAGTCGCCGCGGAAGCTTTTGGCGTTGCGCCACACCACCCAGAAGGTGTCGTTGATGACCTCTTCGGCAATGTCATAACGCCGGGTGAGACGGGTCAGGAAGCGGGCCATGCGGCGGTGATAGAGGTTGTAGAGCTCCTCGAACGCGCGCCGGTCGCCCTCGCCAATGCGCGCGACGAGATCTACCTCCCGCGCCACCGAGGTTGCCCCGCGATACGTCGGCTCCGCCATGCTCTTGCCTGTCACCTGTACACCCCTCACTGCGGTAAGTGTCCGCAGGCGGGTCTGCCGGTTCATTGAACCACCCTAATCTTCAGAGCAGGCGCGGGTCAAAAGCGCCAGGCGAGGGTAGCGGCCAGGCGGGAACTGGCGATGGGGTAGGGGAAGGAGCGCCGGGCCGCGTCCTGGGCAAGGAAGTAGCCCACGTCCAGGCGCCAGGCGCGCAACTCGTAGGCTACCCCGAGGTTCCCGTAGCCATAGCCGGTGGAGCGCTCGATACCACCGCCGGTGCCGCTCGAGTAGTAGTAGCCGGCCCCTGCGGTCACGAAGAACTGCCTGCCGATCAGCCACTGTCCCGAGGCGTCGGCGACATAGGCCGGGGAGCGGCTGAGACGGGTGTACACCCAGTAGCGCACCGCGTTCGGAATGGCCGTGAAACTCATCGACCAGCGATCGAGGTAACTGAAGGCCGCGCTGAGCTCCTGGTAGTCGTCGGAGGGTGCGTAGTCGCTCGCCCCGAGGTAGTAGTGGCTGCGCGCCGCGAGTGTGGCGCTCCAGGTGGTGCCGAGCTCAACGCGCTGCCCGAGGTAAACATCGAGGACGGCCGGGGCACCCGGAGCGAGATTACTGTCGCGACTCGAGGCCCACAGTCCCAGGAACGTGCCCGCGGATCCCGTCAGATGCACGTCCGCCTGCGCGGCGCCGTGGCCATCGCTCTCGGATACGCCGCGGTAGATGTAGTCGCTGGTGAGAGCGGCCCCGCCACCGACGCTCACCTGCGCCCAGGGGCTGGGAACGTCGGCGCGGGCCGCCCCGGCCGCGAGCAGCAGGCAGCCCAGTGTCGAACAAAGGTTATGGAGGGGTGCACTCGGCACGGATGTTCGGTCCTTCGCGGCGACGGCCGAAGTGTAGAGGGGGGCAGGTCTTTGCGGGTATCAACGCAGCCGCCGCCGCGAGGTTACCGAAGGGCGGCCGCCGCCGCGTCGGCCGGACCAGAGTCGCACGACGTATACTCGTTGAACATGAAGAGCCTGGCTGATACCTGCGCGTTTGCTGCGCCCGGGCGCCGCCGATGAGCGTGGGCCCCGGCGCCCCGCCCCCCGCTGGCGCCGCGCTCGCCGTAAGTTCCGAGGTCCAGGTCGAGCGCTGGACGCAGGGAACGCTGAGCGCAGCGACCGATCTTGTGGCCGAAGAGGTGCCGGTTGCCCTGGTGTACCACGACGTGCCGCACGTTGTGATGCTCGCGACTCCGGCCGACCTCGAGGACTACGGGGTCGGCTTCACCTTGAGCGAAGGACTGGTCGAGCACCGGGAGGAGATCCGCGGCGTCGAGGTGATCCGCGGCGCCGGGGTGGCTGACGTGCATCTCACGGTCGCCTGGGAACGCTTCTCGCAGCTGCTGCAGCGCCGCCGCAATCTCGCCGGGCGCACCGGCTGCGGCCTGTGTGGCGCGGAGAGCGCCGAGGATGCGATCCGCAAGGTCGCGCCAGTCGCCGCCGGCGTCACGCTGTCCGCGCTCAGCATGCACGCGGCGATCCGGGAGCTCTCCCGGCGCCAGCCGATCAATGAGCGCACCGGCAGCGTCCACGGGGCGGCCTGGGTGTCGCCCGAGCACGGCATCGAGCTGGTGCGCGAGGACGTGGGCCGCCACAACGCACTCGACAAGACCATCGGGGCGCTCGCGCGCGCCAACGCTGATTTTGCTTCCGGCTACATGCTGATCACGAGCCGCGCCAGCTACGAGATGGTGCAGAAGTGCGCGACCGTCGGAGTCACGATCCTGGTGGCGTTTTCCGCCCCGACCGCCTTTGCGGTGCGCATGGCACATGAAACCGGGCTCACGCTGGTAGCCTTCGCGCGTCCCGACCGCCATGTGGTCTATACCCATCCCCAGCGACTGACATAACCCCACGACATGAACAACGAGCTGAAGAAGAGCGGCACGGGCCGCGCGCTGATCTGCGGATCGGTGGCCTACGACACGATCATGGTGTTCGGCGATCGCTTCGCCAATCACATCCTGCCCGACAAGATCCACATGCTGAACGTCTCGTTCCTGGTGCCGCAGCTGCGCCGGGAATTCGGCGGCTGCGCGGGCAACATCGCCTACAACCTCGGGCTGCTCGGTGACATCGGCTATCCGATGGCGACGGTGGGAAGCGACTTCGCCCCCTACCGCGAGTGGCTCCTCAAGTGCGGTGTGCCCACCGATCACCTGCGGGTCATCGACTCCGAGCTCACCGCGCAGGCCTTCATCACCACCGACGTGGATGACAACCAGATCACCGCCTTCCACCCGGGAGCCATGCAGCACTCGCACCTGAATCAGGTAAGCGCAGCGCACGGCATCACCCTCGGCATCGTCGCCCCTGACGGGCGCGACGGCATGCTCGCGCACGCCGCGCAGTTCGCCGCGAGCGCGATTCCGTTCATCTTCGATCCGGGGCAGGGCCTGCCGATGTTCGGGGGCGAGGACCTGAAGGGCTTCATCGCCCAGGCGCGCTGGGTGACCCTGAATGACTACGAGTGGCAGCTGCTGCAGCAGCGCACCGGCTGGGGCGTGGCGGAACTCACCGAGCGCGTCGAGGCATTGATCATCACCCGCGGCGCTGCGGGTTCCTCGATCTACACCCGTGGCGAGGAGCTCGCGATACCGGCCGCCGCCGCGGCGAAGGTGGTGGACCCGACCGGTTGCGGGGATGCCTACCGCGCCGGCCTCATCCACGGCCTGCTGCGTGGACTTGACTGGCGCGCCACCGGGCAGATCGCATCCCTGATGGGGGCGTTGAAAATTGAATCGCGCGGCACGCAGAACCACACCGCGACGGCGGCGCAGCTTGCCGCGCGCCTGCGCCAGAGTTTCGGCTAGCTACTGCGCGGCAGCGGCGGCTGCGGGCGCCTGACCGGTGGCGCTGAGCGCTGCGTTGATGTCGGCGACCAGCTCATCGATGGAATGCGCACCGTAGCCGGTATGCACCTTCATGATCCTGCCTTCCGGGCCGATGATGAAGAGGTGCGGTATGGCGTGAATTGCGTAGCTGCGCGCGACCTGGCCGCCAGGATCCTCCAGGAGCGTAATGTGCCAGTCACCCTTGTGCGCCCAGGCGCGCACCTGCCCCGCGTCGTTTTCCTTGAAGCTCACGGCCAGCACTGTCGCGCGCTCGGCCCCAAGCTTCCGCTGCACCGCCTCGAGCACCGGCAGCTCCTTGCGGCATGGCGGGCACCAGCTCGCCCAGAACGTCAGGAAGACAAGCTTGCCCTGCTCGTCGCTGAGCCTGACCGCATCGCGTGTGATGAGGTTCCGGGCGGTGAAATCGGGGGCCGGGTCGCCCCGGGCAGGCTCCCGGGGGGCCTCATCCGCCGCCGCTGCACTTGCGATGAGCGCGAGGCTTAACCCGAGCGTGACATGGATGCGAGGCATCGCAGACTCCTTATGGCCTAATGCTAGCCCGAATAGCCTGCGCGGCCATGTGCTTAGAACCGCTGGACATATTGTCGCGGGCAGCACGTGATGAGGACCTGGGTTAAACTAGGAGTTTGACCCTTACGCACGCGGACGAGAACTTACCCCATGGCGCATGACTATCTTTTCACCTCGGAATCGGTTTCCGAGGGCCATCCTGACAAGGTTGCCGACCAGATCTCGGATGCGGTGCTCGATGCAATCCTCAAGGAGGACGACCGCGGCCGCGTGGCCTGCGAGACCCTGGTCAAGACCGGCGTGGTGATCGTCGCCGGAGAGGTAACGACGCGCGCCTGGGTGGACGTCGAAGCGCTGGTGCGCAAGACCGTGCTCGACATCGGCTACAACTCCTCCGACATGGGATTCGACGGCGCCAGCTGCGGCGTGCTCAACATCATCGGCAAGCAGTCCCCGGATATCGCCCAGGGTGTCGACCGCAAGGACGAGCGCAAGCAGGGCGCCGGCGACCAGGGCCTGATGTTCGGCTACGCCAGCAACGAGACCGACGTGCTCATGCCGGCGCCGATCACGCTTGCCCACCGCCTGGTGAAGCGCCAGGCCCAGGTACGCAAGTCCGGCAAGCTCCCTTGGCTGCGCCCGGACGCCAAGAGCCAGGTGACCCTGCGCTACGAGGACAACAAGCCCGTCGGACTCGAGGCGGTGGTGCTCTCGACGCAGCACAGCCCGGATGTCTCCACGCGCGTGCTGCGCGAGGCGGTGATGGAGGAGATCCTGAAACCGGTATTGCCGGCCAAGTGGGTCGACAAGCGCACCAAGTACCACATCAACCCGACCGGGCGCTTCGTCACCGGCGGCCCGGTGGGCGATTGCGGCCTCACCGGTCGCAAGATCATCGTCGACACCTACGGCGGCTATGCCCGCCACGGCGGCGGCGCGTTCTCCGGCAAGGACCCCTCCAAGGTGGACCGCTCGGCCGCTTACGCGGCGCGCTACGTTGCCAAGAATATCGTCGCGGCCGGCCTCGCCGAGCGCTGCGAAGTGCAGGTCTCCTATGCCATCGGCGTCGCCGAGCCGACCTCGATCATGGTGGAGACTTTCGGCACCAGCCGTCTCACCCGCGAGCGCCTGACGCAGCTGGTGCGCAAGCACTTCGACCTCACGCCCTATGGGCTGCGCGAGATGCTCGACCTGGTGCGCCCGATCTACCAGAAGACCGCCGCCTACGGCCACTTCGGGCGGACCGAGCCGGAATTCACCTGGGAGCGCACCGATCTTGCCGAAACGCTGGCCGCCGAGGCCAAGGGAGTGCGGGCCGCGTAGAGTCTCAGCGACACGCCGCGTACGCGGCAGCCGCGCCTGCTGAGGAGCGTTGCGACAGGTCGTCCGGGAGACCCCGGGGCGTGCCTGCCAGGCTCAGCAGGGACGGAACATCCATACGGCGCTCACTCTGTCATTCGGAGTTATCGAAGTATGAACGCCACACTGAAACCCGCCGCCAGCAACGACTTCAAAGTCGCGGACCTGGCACTTGCCGCCTGGGGCCGCAAGGAAATCGCTATCGCCGAGACCGAGATGCCCGGCCTCATGGCGATACGCGAGGAGTACTCGCGCACCCGCCCGCTGCGGGGCGCCCGCATCACCGGGTCATTGCATATGACGATCCAGACCGCGGTGCTCATCGAGACGCTGCAGGCACTGGGCGCCGAGGTGCGTTGGGCCTCCTGCAACATCTTCTCCACGCAGGATCATGCCGCCGCCGCGATTGCCGCGAACGGCACCGCGGTGTTCGCCTGGAAGGGCGAGTCGCTCGCGGACTACTGGGATTACACCCACCGCATCTTCGAGTGGCCCGACGGCGGCTATACCAACATGATCCTCGATGACGGCGGCGATGCCACGCTGCTCCTGCATCTGGGTACGCGCGCTGAGACCGATCCGAGCGTCATCGCCAAGCCCACCAGCGAGGAGGAAACCGAGCTGTTCGCCGCCATCCGCGCCAAGCTCAAGTCGGACCCGAAGTGGTATTCGACGCGCATCGGCAAGGTGCGGGGCGTGACCGAGGAGACGACCACCGGTGTCAAGCGCCTCTACCAGATGGCCAAGGATGGCAAGCTCGCCTTCCCCGCCATTAACGTCAACGACTCGGTCACCAAGAGCAAGTTCGACAACCTGTACGGGTGCCGCGAGTCGCTGGTGGATGCCATCAAGCGCGCCACCGATGTCATGGTCGCCGGCAAGGTGGCCGTGGTATGCGGCTACGGTGATGTCGGCAAGGGCTCGGCCCAGGCGCTGCGGGCGCTGTCGGCGCAGGTGTGGATAACCGAGATCGACCCGATCTGCGCGCTGCAGGCGGCGATGGAAGGCTACCGCGTGGTCACCATGGACTATGCCGCCGACAAGGGCGATATCTTCGTCAGCGCCACCGGTAACTACCACGTCATCACGCACGCGCACATGGTGCGCATGAAGCACAACGCCATCGTGTGCAACATCGGTCACTTCGACAACGAGATCGACGTGGCGAGCCTCAAGCAGTACAAGTGGGAGAACATCAAGCCGCAGGTCGATCACGTCATCCTGCCCGATGGCCGGCGGTTGATCCTGCTCGCGGAAGGGCGTCTCGTGAACCTCGGCTGCGGCACCGGTCACCCGAGCTACGTCATGAGCTCGAGCTTCGCCAACCAGACCATCGCGCAGGTCGAGCTCTTTACGCACACCGCCAAATATCCGATCGGGGTCTACGTGCTCCCCAAGCATCTTGACGAGAAGGTGGCGCGGTTGCAGCTCAAGAAGCTCAACGTCGAGCTCTCCGAGCTCACCGATGAACAGGCACGCTACATCGGCGTGGACAAGACCGGGCCCTACAAGCCCGACAGCTACCGCTACTGATGAGCACGCTGCCCGTCGAACGCGCCGCGGGCGGCGCGCGGCTCCTTGACGGCAAGGCTGTCGCCGCCAAGGTACGGGCTCAGGTTGCCGGGCGCGCCGCGGTTTTTGCGGCGCGCTCGGGCCGCCGCCCGGGCCTCGCCGTGGTGCAGGTCGGCGAGGACGCGGCCTCCAGCGTCTATGTGCGCAACAAGCGCAAGTCCTCACTCGAGGCCGGCATCGAGTCCTTTGCGCACGACCTGCCGGCGAGCACCAGCGAGGCGCAAATCCTGGCGCTGGTGGAGGCGCTCAATCGCGACCCGCGGGTCGATGGGATCCTGGTGCAGCTGCCGCTGCCGAAGGGGGTCGACGCCAACCGCATCATGGACGCCGTGGATCCTGCCAAGGACGTCGACGGCTTTCATCCGGCCAACACCGGACTGCTGGCGCAGAAGCGCCCGCGCCTGAGGCCCTGCACGCCCTTCGGTGTCATCCGCCTCGCGCAGGAATACGGCATCGACCTCACCGGACTGCGCGCCTGCGTGGTCGGTGCCTCCAACATCGTCGGCCGGCCGATGGCACTCGAGCTGCTGCTGGCGCGCGCCACTGTCACCGTTTGCCACACCGGCACCCGGGATCTGCGCGCGGAGGTGGAGCGTGCGGAACTGGTGGTCGCGGCGGTCGGCAAGGAAGGCTTCGTCCCGGGGGAGTGGATCCGACCGGGGGCGGCGGTGTTCGATGTCGGCATCAACCGCAGCGCTTCCGGCAAGCTCGTCGGCGACGTCGAGTTTGAAAGCGCCGCGCGGCGCGCCGCCTGGATCACGCCCGTGCCCGGGGGTCTCGGGCCCATGACCATCGCAATGCTGCTGTCCAACTGCGTGGACGCTGCGTTCCTGCGCGCCGCAATCACCGGGTAGGCTCGCGCGTGCGGCGGCGCGCGCCGTGTGTCGGCGTTCGCCGACGCAGCGAGTTCCCCAAAGGCTGTGGTTGCGACGACACGCCATGACTGGCGTTGCGCCGCGGCCGCGCACGCTGCCGCTCGCGCCAACGTTCCAAGACTCCCGCAGCCGCGGCCAGGGCGCCAAAAAGCCCGCAGCGCCACGGTGTTGCCACGCTTTAGTTCCGTGGCGCATGAGGCGCCGGCGAGCCAACACCCGCGCCGGAAACGGGCCGCCGCCCGCAACGCGCGAGTTACAAGTTGAATCGCCACGGGGGCTGCGAAACAACACCCCGTGAGCGCGCGAACTAACATGTTTCAGATCGTTAGCGGAGTGCGCGCCTGCAGTGTTGCCGGTGTATGATCGCCGACCCCGGTTACTGCGATTACGGAGTTACAACATGGCAAGACGTCCACCGAATGACGGCGCTGGCTGGAGTTCCAGCGAACTGAAGACTCTCAAGGCACTCGCCAAGGCGGGGACGCCGACGGGGCAGGTGGCCAAGAAGCTCGGTCGCACCGCGGCCGCGGTTCAGCAGAAGGCGATGCGCTCGGGCATCTCCTTCCGCGCGGCGAAGCGTTCCGGAGCCCGCCGCAAGAAGTAGGCCGCCCGGGAGTCGGGGTTTGGCGGTGCGCTTTCAGCAGCAGGCCGTGACCACGCGGCGCGCGGCTGCGTGCGGCCGTGACCGAGCGGCGCCGCCCATGCTTGCGCTCCTGCGGGCGTGGCTGCTGGCGGTGACGCTGCTGTGCGCCGCAGGCTGGGCCTCGGCGGCCGCGGGCGCGCCACCGCAGCCCTTGAGGATCGGGATCATCGGCACCGGGCACATCGGTGGTGCCCTCGCCAAGCTCTGGGTGCAGGCGGGACATGAGGTGCTCATCTCGTCGCGTCACCCCGAGGAACTGAAGTCACTCGCGGCGGCCTTGGGTCCGAAGGCGCGCGTTGGCACGCCGCGCGAGGCGGCGCTCTTCGGTGAGGCGGTGCTGGTGTCGGTGCCCTACGCGGCGCTGCCGCAGCTCGGCCAGGACCTCAAGGCCGAGCTCGCCGGCAAGATCGTCCTTGATACCTGCAATCCCTACCCTGAGCGCGACGGTCCGATGGCGCTCCAGGCGCGGGCGCAGGGCACCGGCGTCGCCTCTCCGCGCTTCCTCCCCGGGGTGCGCCTGGTGCGCGCCTTCAACGCCATCAACTATCGCGACCTCGAGCAGCTCGCACACCGCAGCGGCGAGCCGGTCGCGATCCCGCTCGCCGGCGACGATCCGCAGGCGCTCGCGGTGGCACAGTCACTGGTGAAGGACGCAGGCTTCGAACCGGTAGTGGTGGGGGGCCTGAGCCGCGCGCGCGAGTTCGACGTCGGCACGCCACCCTACACCCGGATCATGACGGCAGCGCAGCTGCGTGCGGCGCTCAACCTGCACTAGCGGCGCTCGCGCTTTCAGGCCGCCGGCGGCGGCTGCCCGGGCACGCGCGGAAGTTCCGGGCTGAAGCAGGCCCAGCTCGGTGCCGCCGCCGTCCAGATGGTCATGGCGGGGCGGGCGAACTCGGGGTCATCCAGGGTTCCGGCGCGCACGAATACCAGGTGCGGGCGCGCCTCGGCGGCACTGAAGAGGTGCGTGCCGCAGGTGGGGCAGAAGCGCCGGTGCATGAGGTTGCCGCTGTCGGCGGTGAGCGGGAAATCACGCAGCTCGCCGTGCACCTGCAGCGCATCACTCGGGAAACAGACGTTGACCGTGCCGCTGCCCGCGCCGATGTACTGACACACCCGGCACCAGCAGGCACGAGTCACGATAGGTGCGGCGCTCGAGGAATAACGCACCGCTCGGCACAGGCAGCCACCGGTAATATCCATGCTGAAGACTCCCGAACGTGTCTTGAGCAGCCCGCGTCTGCGAGCCGCCGGTACGGCTAGTCTAAGGGGGAATGCACCGGGATGAAGCGCCCGAATCCTGAACCTTCAGATCGCTAATGTGCCCGCGCTAAGGAATGTGGGCGGTTCGGGGGCGCGTTCATCCGGTGCGTGGCGAGTATCGCCAACGGCCGCTGAATGCGGTGTGAACGGTTTTTGCACAGCGCGCGTCGGCTTTGCTTACGTGCGCAGCCGCGCGCGCAGCGCCAGAACCTGCGCGTCGCTGAGGCCGATGTCGCGCAGGTAGGCGCGGATCCCGCCAGCGTCCTGCAGGAACTGAAGCATGTTGTGGGCGCCTTGCTCCGGGCAGCGCAGCGCCTCGAGGATGCGCTCCGGATCGGCGTCCGCGTAACGCTTGAGGTAGGTCTCGCGCAGGTTGGGGCCGCTTTGCGCATAGTCGCTCGCGATGGCCTGCGGCTCCACCTCCGCGAGCGCCAGCAGCAGGGCCGCGATGAGGCCGGTGCGGTCCTTACCCGCAACGCAGTGGAACAGCAGTCCCCCAGGGGCGGCGTCGGCGATCGCGGCCAACACCCGGCGCAGCTCCTGCCGCACCCGCTCGAGCACGGTGCATTTCCACAGCTCCTTGGCGACGTCGCGGCTGCGCAGGCGCCACTCATCCTCGGTGTGGGTGAGGAGTGAGATGTGGAGGAAGCGCATCTGCGGCAGTGCCTGCGGCACGGGGTTGGGATTGCGGGCCGCTTCCTCCGGCCAGCGCAGGTCGATGACCGTGCGGATGCCGTAATCGGCCAGCGCCTCGAGGCCCTGCGGCGTGAGCTGCCACAGGTCATCCGCCCGCACGAGGGAGTGAGTGCGCGTCAGTGCACCGTCGCAGGTGGGGTAGCCACCGAGATCGCGCACGTTGACGAGTCCCGGGAACGCGAGTGCCGCCGGCATCAGCGCCTGGCCGGCTGCTGGCTGAGCGCAACGCCGGCCAGGATCAGGAGGCCCGCGACCGCCATGGTCAGCGTGAGGGGTTCCCCGAGGAGCAGCCACGCCCAGATCACCCCGAAGAGCGGGATCAGGTAGGTAACGGTCGAGGTGCGCGCAGCGCCGATACGGGCGATCAGCCGGTAATAGAAGACGAATGCGATGCCGGTGCACAGCACTCCCAGCAGCACCGCGCTCACCCATGCATGGACGCCGGGGGGCTGGCGCGGCCAGCTGTAAAGGGCGAGCGGCGCCAGCAGGATGCTGCCGCTCAGGAGGTTGGCCGCGGCCACCGCCCCGGCGGGCAGGCCCGAGAGGTAGCGCTTGACGAGATTGATGCCGAAGCCGTAGCACAGCGCCGCCGCCGTGCCGGCCAGCGCCGCCGGCCACACCTGCACGCCAGCGGTGCGTCCGCTGGCCAGCACCGCGACGCCGATGAAGCCGGCGGTGAGCCCTATGAGGCGGCGGCGGCCGATGTGCTCCTGATAGAGGAAGTAGGCCACGAGCGCCGTGAACATCACCGTCATGGCGTTCGTGATCGCGCCGATCCCGGCCGGGGCACGCTCGGCGCCCCAGGCGAACAGGCAGAAGGGGATTACCGAGTTCACCGCCGCGATGCCGGCGATGCGCCACCACAGTGCGAGGCTGAAGCGCGCGCGCGCCTGCCACAGGAACGGCAGCAGGATCAGCGCTCCGAGCGCCAGCCGCGCCTCCACCAGCGGGAACGCCCCGAACTGTGGCGCGGCCACCCGCATGAAGAGAAATGAGCCGCCCCAGATCGCCCCGAGCAGGGTGAGTTCGAGCGCGGTGCGCCCGAAGGCGTCTTGCGGGCCGGCGGTGACGATCGCGTGGGTCGGGTCGGCTGTCATGGGCTGTCGGGCGAGCAGGCGTTCAGGCGAGGGGGCGCAGTGTGCCCGGCCTTGGCCGCCCTCGCCACCCGAAGCTTGCGGTGCTAGTGCAGCGCCTGCCGGAAGTCCTCGAGCAGATCCTCGGTGGCTTCGATCCCCACCGACAGGCGCAGCAGCCCTTGCGTGATACCGAGGCTGGCGCGCTCCGCAGGACTTAAGCCCGCGTGCGAGGTGGTGGCGGGGCGCGTCAGCAGGCTCTGCACGCCACCCAGGCTCGGCGCCAGCGCCGGGATGCGCAGGCGCGCGGCGAACTCGTCGGCTGGGGGCGCACCACCTTCGAGTTCGAAGCTCAGTACGCCGCCGCACCCGGCAAACAGCTCGCGCGCGCGGCCGTGCTGCGGGTGGCTCTCGAGTCCCGGGTAGTTCACGCGCGTGACGCGCGGCTCGGCGGCGAGGAAGCGTGCCAGGGTGAGCGTGCTCTCGTTCTGGAAGCGCACCCGCAGGGCCAGCGTCTTCAGTCCGCGCTTGAGGAGGAAGGCCGCGTGCGCATCGAGCGCGCCGCCCAGGAGGTTCAGCTTGTGGCGGACGCGTTCAACCAGCGCAGCGCTTCCCGAGACCGCGCCGGCGACGATGTCGGCGTGACCATTCAGGTACTTGGTGGCGCTGTGGATGCACAGGTCGAAGCCAAACGGGATGGGCCGGAAGTTCACCGGACTGGCGAAGGTGTTGTCGATGATCGCGATCAGCTCATGCGCGCGGGCGAAGGCGACGACGGCGCCGAGGTCCGCCACGGCGAGCAGCGGATTGGTCATCGATTCCACGTAGATGGCGCGCGTGCGCGGGGTCAGCTGCGCCGCCCAGCTGTCGGGCTTGTCGGCGTCGATGAAGGAGGCGCTGAGCGCGAAGTTGCCGAACTGCTGGGCGATGAGGTCGTGCGTGCCGCCATACAGGCCGCGCTGCGCGAGCAGGTGATCGCCGGGCGCCAGCAGCGCGAGCAATGTGGTCGAGATCGCCGCCATGCCGCTGGCGGTGACGAGCGCAGCCTGCGCGCCCTCCAGGATCGCGAGCTTCTCGTGCAGCGCGAGCTGGCTCGGGGTGTTGCTGTTGCGCAGGTAGCGCACGTCATCGTAGCGGCCCTCGCCCGCGTAGGCATAGGTGGCCGACTGGAAGATCGGCATCTCCACCGCGCCGCGGATGCGCGGCAGCGGCTCTCCGGCATGCACCAGCTGCGTCTCGAGGTGGCGGTAGGCGTCGCTCATGGCGGTCTCCGGTGGCTGCGCTCGTCGCTTCGGATAAGCTACCGTGGCGGCCGGGTTATTTGGAGTGACGCCGGCGCCCGCTCTGGCCGGCACTGTGCCGGCGTCAGCGCCAGTACAGGCGCTGCGAGCGCACCGAGGGAGAGACCATGAGTGCCACGCCCCGCAACCCGACCGAGCGCTTCTCCAGCCGGGTCGAGAACTACGTGCGCTACCGTCCGAGCTATCCGCCGGCGGCGATCGCGCTGCTGCAGGAGCACTGCGGACTCAGGCCCGGCGCGACGGTGGCGGACTTGGGCTCAGGCACCGGCATTTTGACGCAGCTGCTCCTGGCAAGCGGGGCGCAGGTGTTCGGGGTCGAGCCGAACGATGGCATGCGCGGCGCCGCCGAGGTGCTGCTCGCGGGTGCGCCGCGCTTTCACAGCGTTCGGGGCACGGCCGAGGACACGACGCTCGCATCCGGCAGCGTTGATCTGCTGGTGGCGGGCCAGGCGTTCCACTGGTTCAAGGTCGAGCGCGCCCGGCGCGAGGCGCTGCGGCTGCTGCGACCCGGTGGCTACGGCGCACTGCTGTGGAACGAGCACCCGAGCGAGGGCAGCGCCTTCCTTCAGGACTTCGAGCGGCTGGCGCGCGCCCACGCGCCTGAATACGATCAGGTGGTCGGCAGCCGCGCGGATGTCCCCGCCATGCGTGAGTTCCTCGGCGGCACCATGGAGCTCGCCACCTTTCCCAACCAGCAGGTATTTGATTACCCCGGGCTCATCGGACGGCTGATGTCCTCCTCGTGGGCGCCCGAGGCCGGTCATCCGCAGCACCAGCCGCTGCTCGAGGACATGCGGGGTGTGTTCGAGCGCCACGCGCATGAGGGTAGGGTGATTTTTCCCTACGTCACGCTCGTCTACTGGGGCCAGATGCGGGCGCCCTCATCACCGCGGTGAAGCGCCGCAGGCGGGTGCTGCGCTGCGGGCTGCTGGCCGCTGCGGCTCTGCTTGCAGTCCTCGCGCACGCCGGGGAGGCGCCGCCCTTCGATCCGCTGTCGGCCGACCCGCCGGCGGTGCAGCCACCAGCGCAGATGCTGGAGATGACGATCGCAAGCGGCGGTGCGCAGCTGTACGGGGTGTTCTACCAGGCCGCAGGTCCCGCTGCCCACCCGACGCTGGTGCTGCTGCACGGCTTCGCAGGCTTTGAGCAGAACGAGGATCTCGCCCAGGCCGCCCGCCGCGCCGGCTTCAACGCGCTCATCTTCCACTGTCGCGGCAGCTGGGGGAGTACTGGCACCTTCTCCTTCGCCCACTGCATCGAGGACACCCAGGCGGTGCTCAGGTACCTGCGCACCCACGCAAAGCAGCTCGGCGTTGATCCGCAGCGCGTCGTGCTCGCAGGCCACAGCGTCGGCGGCCAGACGGCCGGAGTCGTGGCGGCACACGATCCGCAGGTCGCAGGCCTCGCCCTGATCTCCGCCGCCAACCGGCGCCTGGCGATGGCGCGCCCGGGCTGGTTCGAGGAGACGCGCGCACGCTTCGAGGGTGAGCTGGGTCCGCTGCGCGGCACCGCCGCCGGCGCACTGGTGAATGAGCTCAGGTCGCAGGCGCAGGCATGGGATCTTGTGACGCTGGCGCCACTGTGGAAGGGACGTCCGGTGCTCGTCGTGTCCTCGGACGATCGCTTCCGCGACGAGGACGATGCCGTGGCCGCGGCCGCAGACCCGGCGCATCTCACGGCAGTGCACCTGAGTACCGATCATGCCTACTCAGGGCAGCGCGTGGCCCTCACCCGGGCACTACTTGCCTGGCTTGCGGGCTTCTGAGGCCCGGCGGCTTGACCGGTCCATGCGGTTGCGATTTATTGGCCGGGCTTAGCCGCCCTCAGAGCATGCGAAAGGAACTGCCGGTGATCCGAAGAGTGCCGTGGACGCTGTGGGCGCTGAGCGCGTGGGCCTGCGCCGCAGCTGCTGCGCCACACCGGCACTTCGATGGCATTTGGACGACGGTGCTGTCGTGTCCGAATGCGAAGGGCGCGCTCGGCTACTCCTTCGAGTTCCCCGCCACCGTCACGGATGACGTGCTGCACGCCGAGAAAGGCACGAAGGGGGAGCCGGGCTGGCTGCAGATCGATGGCGTGATCGGTGCCGACGGCGCGGCGAACCTTTATGCGAAGGGCCTGGTCGGGGCGGCGCCCTTTGCGGTTGGCGATCGCCCGGCGGGTACCGAGTACGCGTATCACATCGATGCGCGCTTCGCACCCGCCGCAGGCCAGGGGCAGCGCGTGGAAGGGCGTCCCTGCAGCGTCACCTTCACGCGCAGGGACTAGAGGCCGCCTGCGAGTCCTACCAGACTCGCACGCGCGCCGCGGGCGCCAGATAAAGTTTCTCGCCCGCCTGCACGCTGAAGGCGGCGTACCAGGGGTCGAGATTGCGCACCGTGTCGGCGCGGTACTCATCCGGCGCGTGTCCGTCGGTGACGATGCGGCGCCGCACCGCCGCCTCGCGCACCTTCTCGCGCCAGCTCTGCGCGAAACTCAGGAAGAACAGCTGCTCCCCGCTGAAACCATCGGCGCCCGCGGCAGGCTTGCCGTGCAGCGTCAGGCGCCAGCCATCGTAGGCGGCCGAGAGTCCCGCCACGTCGGCGATGTTCTCGCTCAATGTCTGCTTGCCGTTCACGTGGATATCGGGGTAGGGGTGATAGGCGTCGAATTCCTCCGCCAGGCGCTTGCCGGCGGCCTCGAAGTGGGCGAAGTCCTCCTTGGTCCACCAGTTCTGCAGACGGCCGCTGGCATCAAAGAGCGCTCCCTGGTCATCGAAGCTGTGGCTGATCTCGTGGCCGATGGTGGCGCCAATCGCGCCGTAGTCCATCACCTCCGGGCGCTTGGGATCGAAGTAGGGCGGCTGCAGGATCGCTGCGGGGAAGTTGAGCGCATTCATGGCCGGCAGGTTCACCGCGTTCACCAGCTGCGGCACCATGGCCCACTCGCCGCGGTCGACCGGACGGCCGAGCTTCTTCAGGTTGCGCTCGAGTTCGAAGCGCTCGGCGCGCTCGGCATTGCCGAAGACATCGTGCGGCTCGACCTTCAGTCCGGCGTAGCTGCGCCAGTGGTCCGGGTAGCCGACGCCCACCTTCAGAGCGGCGAGCTTGGCCTTGGCGCGCGCACGCGTCTGCGGCGCCATCCATTCCAGATGATCGATGCGCTGACCGAAAGCGCTCAGCAGGTTCTTCACCATGGCCTCGGCGCGCGCCTTCTCGCTCGCCGGGAAGTAGTGCGCGACGTACAGCTTGCCCACCGCCTCCCCGAGGGCGTCGCTCGTCACGTTGACGGCGCGCTTCCAGCGCGGCTCGATCTGCGGGGTACCGGAAAGGATGTGGCCGTGGAAGTTGAAGTGCTCGGCGGTGAAAGCCTTGGGCAGATAGGGCGAACGCGCCTCGATGCAGTGAAAGCGCAGCCAGTCCTGCCAGGTTTCAATCGGTATGCTCGCGGTGAGGGCCGAGATGCCGGTCAGCGCGCTCGGCTGCCAGACCACGAATTCCTTCTGCTGACCAAGGCCCGCGGCCGCGAAATAGGCGCCCCAGTCGAGTCCGGGTGCCTTCTGCGCAAAGTCTGCGATCTGCCAGTGGTTGTTGCCCTTCAGCACTTCCTCGGAGTCCGCGCGCGTCCAGTGCACGGCCGCGATGCGCTTCTCCAGGTCAAACACGCGCGCCCCGCGCGCCGCGGCCTGATCGATCTGCGCCAGCATCAGCACCTTGGTGATGTGCGTCTGGTACTGCACGCGGATGTCAGCCATCTTTTGCGAGTCATTGAGGTAGTAGTCGCGATCGGGCATGACGAGTCCGCCCTGCAGCAGGAAGGGCAGGTAGCGCTTCGGGTTGTTCAGGTCCTGGGCGACCCACAGGCCGAAGAGGTTCTCCGTGTGCAGGTTGGTGGCATTCAGGACGTCGACGTCAGCGCGCAGCGTGGCGCCGAGGACGCGTGCCAGCGAGGCCCGATCCTTGATGGCATCGATGCGCGCGAGCTGCGGCTGCAGCGGCGTGAGACCTGCGCCCTCGATCGTTGCCTCGTCCATGTACGCGGAGTAATACGCCCCCACCTTGGCGGCTTCCGAGCCGGGCGCGGCACTTTTGCCGGCACTCTGGATCAGGTCCGAGGTGCGCTTGCGGGTGAGATCGTCAAGAATCTCCGCCGAACCCCAGGAGGAACGGTCGGGCGGGATTTCGTTCGCCGCCATCCAGCTGCCGTTGGCATAACGGAAGAAGTCATCGCCCGGGTGTACCGAACGATCGAGGCCCGCCAGGTCCAGGCCCGAGGCGCCCGCAGCGGGGGGTGCGGCGCTGGCGGTGAGGGCGGCGGCGGCGCTCAGGACGAATACGCAAACGGGCAGAAGGGTCGGCGTGCGGTTCATGCGCAGGTATCCCGGTAAGGTGTAGCGCGCTTGTGGCGCGGCGAGGCGCCGCAGTCTACACGAGGGCCCGGTCATGCGGCCCCGGGGAGGCTGCAACCGGCCAGGCGGCGGCCCGGTAGTAATGCGGCAGCCCGGTAGTAATAAGGAGTGCCGTGCCGGTGCTCCTGGCTCAGGATCTGGACAGGTTCGACAATCCGTCCGGGCGCACCGCCCTGGAGGAAGTTTCGGTGTGGTCGGACGAGATCTGCGGCACTTGCGCCGCGCGACGCGCGCTGGCACAGCGTCAACAAGGGATCTGCGGCACGGTGTCCGTACTGCCCGCGAGGCGCGGACACTCTTCGGCTAGGCCGGAGCGGGAAATCCTGACAGCTGGATGAGCGAATCCAACAACCTGGGCCGCACCCTCGCCTACCACTGCCCTGGATTCGCCCGCGGGGGTCCGCCCCGGGCATCGTGGTATTCGGTGCCAGGTACCTTGAGCAGGGCGCGGCCCCGGGTGCGCGAGCGGCTCCTCCTGGAGGGCGCCGGGCTCGCCGACCTACTCAACCAGAGCCTCGGCGGCCGTTGATTTTGCTGCGTTTTAGGGGGCAGGCCAGACCACCCGCCGGGCGCTGCCCGGAAAGCCGGTGCGTGCTAGATTAGGCCCTCAATCGGAAGGGGTGCTGAGCCGTGAACGCCGTTGACGAGACCGTGGCATCGAACTCGGAGCGCAGCGCAGGAGCGCACCATCCCGCCTTTGGCGAATCCGCCGAGTCGCAGGCGCTGTCGCAGAGTTCCTCCATTGATACCTGGCTGCTGACCCGGCTGCGCTCCTTCCTCGGTGATCCGCCGCTGGAGTTCTCGGTGCGCGACCGGGCGCTCGTGGGTCCGAGCGACGTGCCGGCTGTCGCGCGCGTGACGTTCGCGAACCGCCGCACCCTCATGACGATCCTATCGGATCCGCCGCTGCGCTTCGGGGATGCCTACAGCGAAGGCAGCGTCGCGATCGAAGGCGACCTTGTCAGCCTGCTCGAGAGCATTTACCGTTCCGGCGTCGCTGCCGGCAAGACCGATTCGTTCCTGCGTCGCGCGCGCGGGGCGCTACGCCGCCCGCACCGCAACACTCTGTCCGGCTCGCGCGACAACATTCACCACCACTACGACATCGGCAACGAGTTCTACTCGCTGTGGCTCGGTAGCACGATGGCCTATACCTGTGCCTACTATCCGGGCCCCGCGGCCGGCCTGGACGAGGCGCAGGTCGCCAAGATGGACCACGTGTCCCGCAAGCTGCGCCTGCGCTCGGGGGAGACCGTGGTCGAGGCGGGCTGCGGCTGGGGGACGCTCGCGATGCACATGGCGCGCTACTACGGCGTGCGTGTGCGTGCCTTCAACATCTCGCGCGAGCAGGTCGCCTACGCACGCGAACGGGCCGCGCGCGAGGGCCTCACCGGGCAGGTCGAGTACGTACTCGATGACTATCGCAACGTCAGCGGCCACTACGACGCCTTCGTCTCGGTCGGCATGCTCGAGCACGTCGGGGTGGCCAACTATGCCGCCCTCGGGGACGTAGCGCGCCGCGCCCTGAACGGCCGCGGCCGCGGCCTGATCCACACCATCGGCCGCAACCACCCGGCGCCGCTGCAGCCGTGGATCGAGAAGCGCATCTTCCCGGGCGCCTATCCGCCCTCCCTGAGCCAGATGATGGGCATCTTCGAGCCCTGGAATCTCTCGGTTCTGGATGTGGAGAACCTGCGCCTGCACTACGCCCAGACCCTGCGCGACTGGCTCGCGCTCTATGAGAGCGCGAGCGAGAAGGTGCGCAAGATGTTCGATGAGCGCTTCGTGCGCATGTGGCGCCTGTACCTCGCCGGCTCGGTGGCGGCCTTCACGACCGGCACCCTGCAGCTGTTCCAGGTGGTGTTTGCCCCGGGCGAGAGCAACGACGTGCCACTCACGCGCGCACACCTGTACACGCGCTGACGGGCGGCAGGTGGTGCGCTCAGTCGAGGTCCTGATCATCGGTGGCGGACCGGCCGGCTCTACGGCCGCGTGGCAGCTGCGGCGCGCCGGACGCGACGTGCTGCTGCTCGATCGCGAACGCTTCCCGCGTCTGAAGCTGTGTGCCGGCTGGATCACCCCGGAAGTTGTGCAGGATCTTGGCATGGACGTGCGTGCCTATCCGCACAGCCTGCTCACCTATCCGCGCCTGCGCATGCACTTCGGACGCCTGCAGCTGCCGGTGCCATGCGTGCAGCACTCGATCCGGCGCTTGGAGTTCGATGCCTGGCTGCTCGAGCGCTCCGGCGTCGAGGTGCTGGAGCACAACGTGCGCCAGATCGTGCCCGACGGCGAGGGCTATCTCATCGATGATGCCTTCCGCTGCCGCTACCTGATCGGTGCCGGGGGCACCCGCTGCCCGGTGTACCGCACGCTGTTCCGCGAGCTCAACCCGCGCGCCAGCGAGCTGCAGCTGGTGACGCTCGAGCACGAGATCCGCTACGACTGGCAGGAGCGCGACTGTCACCTGTGGTTCTTCGGTCACGGGCTGCCGGGGTACTCCTGGTACGTGCCCAAAGAGCGTGGCTGGCTGAACGTCGGAGTGGGGGGAGTCGCGGCGCGCATGAAGAACAGTGGCCACGATATCCGTGCGCACTGGGACTACCTGAGGCAGGCGCTGGAGGGGGGCTTTGCGCCGGGGGCGCACTACGATCCCAGCGGCTACAGCTACTTCCTGCGCGGCAACGTCGAGGTGGTGCGCCGTGACAATGCCTTCATCACAGGCGACGCCGCCGGCCTTGCGACCCGCGACCTTGGCGAGGGCATCGGGCCTGCGATCCGCAGCGGGCTGCGCGCCGCACAGGCGATCACGCACGCCGTGCCCTACCAGCTCGGCGATGTGAGCGGCACCAGCCTCACCAGCATCGTGCGCAGCATGTTCGATCGTGCGGCGCGCGCCGGCGCGCTCGCGGGGCTGCGGGGACACGCTCCGGGCTGAACGCCTTTCCGATCTTCGTCAAGGAGCCGCGCCATGGCCTACGTGACCGTTATCAATGAACACGCGCACCTGCAGCAGATCATTTCCGGGCACCATCACCTGACGGCGGACGAGCCGGTCGCCGCCGGTGGCAGTGATGCAGGGTTCGCGGCGCGCGAGCTGCTCCTGGCGAGCCTCGGCTCCTGCACCGCCACGGCGCTGCGCCGCGCCGCCGCCCAGCACGACTGGCAGGTGGGCAAGATCACCGTCGGCGTGCGGTGGTCGCGCGATGCGCAGGGGCACGAGCACATCGAGCGGCGTCTGTCCTTTGCGCGCCCCCTGAGCGAGGAGCAGAAGGCACAGCTGCTGCAGGTAGCCGAGGAGTCGCCGATCTCGCGCGTGCTGCGTCCCGGCGTGTCGATACAGTCGGCCGTGGTCGACTGAGGCGGATCTTACTTCAGGCGCTGCGCGCCGATATCGACCTCGGTACGCTCGCGCGTGCCCACGTCCACCTCGGTGCGTGCCGCGGAGCCCAGGGTCCAGGGCAGTGGCAGGTTGTCCGACTCGACCGTGATTGCGTGATGGCCGGCGGCGACGGAGGCAAAGTCGAAGCGGCCGCTGGCATCGGTACGCACCGAGAAGCGCCCGTCGAGGATCACTGTGACGTTCGGCGCACCCATTTCGCCTGCGTCGTAGCGCCCGTTCTCGTTGCTGTCGAGATACACGACACCGCTCAGGCGGCCGGAACCTGCGCCCGGGACGCCCCCGAGCGGGATGAAGTGCGCGCCGCGCGCTTCCTGGTAGCGCAGCGTGAGGAAGATGCCGCGCTGCCCCTGCGAGGCCTGCGGTGTGGGTACCGGAGGCGTCAGCGGCGAACTCACGATGAGGGGCGTCCAGGCGCCGGTGCGGCTCTCGTAGTAACTGAACAGCAGTCCCCACGAGCGGGCCAGCTGGTAGCTCAGGGTGACGTCGGCGGCGGTGCCCGGCGCGGCGCGCCCCGACACCGCATCCGCCCACTGGATGCTGCCATCCAGTGACAGACGCGAGGTGAGGTCACCGCCGCCGTACACCGACAGGCGCACGATGGTGCTGTCCTCCTGAGGCAGTCCCGGCACCGCGCTCGTGTGGACGCGGTCGACGGCCGCGGAGGTCGCCAGGCGCAGTCCCGGGCGCAGGCCCCAGTTCTGTTGCAGCGTCACGGTCGAGTCCTGCGTGGTCGGGTCGGTGGCGTAGTCCAGCTGCACGCGCCCGGTGCCGTAGGAATTTACGTTGTCGAGGTAGCCCTCGAGCGACCAGGCGGTGTTGTGCGAGCCGTCGCTCGTCAGCAGGACGTTGGCGACCGCGCCCACGCCGCTGTCGCGCGAGAGCTGGTAGCGCGCATCGCCGTTGAGGAAGGTGCTGTCGGCACCGCGCCCGGACACCGAGACCACCTCATCGATGCCAAAGTCGGCGGTCACGCGGCGGCTCTGGTAGCCGAGGCGGTAGTAACCGCCCTCGACGTCGCTCGTGATCAGCTGGTTGCCCCAGGCAAGGTTCGGGTCGATGTGGAAGGCGCCGAAGGTCTGGGTGAAGGCGCCGTGCGTGTGCGAGGCGTCCGCCCAGACGCCGAAGGCGTTGCTGTTGCCATCGAGTGTGCCGTCGATGAAGTTGATCTGCGCGCGGTTGCCGGGCTCTTGCCAGGCCGCGCTCAGGAGCGCGGTGTTGGAGGAGATGCGCTCGTTCGAGACATCCTGCGGCAGCAGCGTCGAGTTGAGCGGCTGGTAGTAGATGTTGGCATCGCGCGCGCCGGCGTACTCGCCCCCGATGGTCCAGTTCGCTGCCGGCGACCACTGCGCGCCGAGGGTTGCGGTCGAGCCCCCGAGCGTGTCGAAGGTTGGCACCTTGATGCCATCGAACACCCCGGGCTCACCGCCGCCGGCCACGATCTGCAGTCCCGACGGGCCGCGCCATTCGGTTTCCGCGCCGAACATGGTGCCGGAGGCGAGCAGGAAGCGCGGCTGCGAACGGGCGAGCCCGATGAGCGGTGCGTTGAGGTCGCCTAAACCGTTGTCGGCCTGCCAGCCGCCGTCGAAGGGCATGCCGCGCTGGTGCAGCGAGAAGGACAGGCGGTCATCGCCTGAGCCCGCGAAGCGCTCATCCTCGGCCCCGATGAGGCCGGCGAGGTTTGCGGACCAGTAGCCGTAGGTGGCCGTTTCCCACTGGCCATCCGCGACGATGCCGTTCTCGTGGATGGTGGGTCCGGCGTTGGCGCCGGTCTGCTGCAACACGCTTGCCACGGCATCGATCCGCACCGAGCGCGCGAGCCCGGTCGTGTCCTGGGTGCTCTGGTAGTCGCCCAGGGAAATGTCGGGGGTGAGCGATCCGCCGCTAATGAGGCGATCCTCGTACGCCGGCGCCGACGGGCCAGGGGCAGGCGCTGACTGCGCGCGCAGCGGTGACGCTGCCACAGCCATGATGAAAACACCGCACAGGCACGCCGCCCTGCGAAGAGCGTGCGCCGCGCGCGCATTCATTTGAAGTGCTCGTCGAGCTGGGTGCTCTGGTTACCCCACTCCATCGTTCCCTGCACCGAGACCGGGAAGGACAGGGTGGGGTTCTGGTTGTCGCTGCTCGAGGGAGTCAGCGCCACGTCACGCGTCTCGCCGGGCAGGATCGGCAGGTCTGAGGGCGTGAAGTCGTATTTCTTGCCCGAGGCGTCCTTGCCGGTGAGGAAGCCGCTCATGCGCGTGTGCGCATTGCCGGTGTTGTGCACCTTCAGCGCCGGCACGCGCTGGCCGTTGAGCGTCACCACCTCCGGTCCGAACACTTCGATCTGGGGCGCGGCACCGCCCACCGTCACGTAGACGATCACGGCGATGCGCCCCACGATCGGCAGCTGCACGGCGCCGGCTTTGGTGATCGAGGGCTCATCGGCCTCGATCATGATGGCGAAGCGGCACTCCGTCGGCGGCGCATCGGGGGGCACCTGCACCTCGAAGCGGTAGTGGATGGTGCCGCCGGCCGGCAGCGTGACGCTCGGGCGCTCGATGGCGACCCACGGGCGGCAGCTGTCGGGCAGCAGCTCGTCGTGGAAGTTCACCCCATAGTCGGCGCCCAGTACGAAGTCCGCGGTGTGCATGCGGTACTTGCCCGGCGTGTTCGAGCGGTTGGTGAGCTCGATCACCTGGCGCAGCTTGTCGCCGGGTTTGCTGGCGACCTCGAAGCGCGGCGGCGACACCAGAGCGGCAAAGCCGTCGGCGCGCACCTGGGGCGCGGCGAGAAGGGCGAGCACGAGAGTGGCAGCGATGATTGGGGTTCGCACGGGTCAGTCCTCGTCGATCTCGAAGCGGAAATTCACCGGATAGGTCTGCAACATGCGCCGGCCGTCGACCGTGATCGTCAGTTGCACCATGTCTTCCATGAAAGGTGTCGTGATGGGGCCGGCGTACACGAGCGTGCGGCCGCCGGTGTTCACCTGCCCCGGCAGCAGGCGCCCCTGGGTAGTCCAGGAGGCAGTCATGGCGCCGGGCTGCTGCGCGGGCAGCACCAGGTAGATGCGGCCGGCGTGGCGCAGGAACGGCGCCACGTTGAGGCGTACGCGCAGCTGCAGCGTCCCGACCATGAGATTGCCGGCGGCGCCGCGCGGGGCGAACTCCTGCCAGCGCATCGCGAACGCCGCGTTGTAGGGCAGCGTGCCGGAGTCGTCGATGACGGTGGTCTTGGCGAACGCCGGCACGGCGATGAGCCAGATTATGCAGAATGACAGCCGGTAGCTGAGGCGCATGGCTTGAGGTGCCTCGCGGGCGCCGTTAGGGCGCCGTCAGCGTGTACAGCACGACGCCGGTGTAGGTGCCGGCGGCAGGAACCGTGCTGTTGGCGAAGGAGAAGGTCCAGCAGCTCTCATCCCAGGTGTTCTGGGCAAAACCGCCGACGTTGATCGAGGGGCCGCTGAAGCTGCCCGCGGGGAAGGGCTGGGCGGTGGTGCCGTCGCCGTTGCCGCTGCTGGTCCAACTGATCTGCGAGAACGGGATCGAGTCACCGGCGCCATCGGTGAGCGAGGCCGGCACCGTTGCGATCACCGAGATCGTGCCATTGCCATTGCCGGTCGTGCGGTAGAAGCCGCCGATGTACAGCTGCGCGGGCAGATTGCAGAACGCATAGCCGTCCCAGAAGCTGTTGGAGGCGGTGCTGTTGGTCGTCATCGCCTGGGCCGCGCCGTTACCGACGCTGGCGGCGGGCACGCTCACGCTCACCGTGTTGATGGTGGTGTTGTTGCCGGGGCTGCCGGACGGCTGCCCTAAGAAGTTGGTGGGCGTGTAATTGCCGCCGGTGAAGGTGCCGTTGCCGATCTGTAGATAGATCGTCTTCGGCGCCAACGGCGTCAGGGTCGCCGTGAAGGCGCCCGCTGCACCGCTCAGCATCACCAGCGCGAGGCCGGTGAGTGCCAGGCGCCCAGCGCGCGCCACCGGGGGCTCAATTTCAGCCCCCCGGGAGCGCCTGTGAATGTCGGGCCTCCCGGGGGACATGTTGCACCGCTTGATCGCCGCCGCCGATGGTTAGGGGAGCGAGGCGGTATAGGTGACGCGGCCACCGTTGGTGTTGACACCACCATAGGTGCCGGCGGGCGGGCTCGTCGCGTTCGCGTAGGTGTACGCCCACTTGGCATCCTGCTGCACGACCTTGTTGACCGCGGTCAGCGTGGTCGTCGTGGTGGCACCGTCCGCGAGCGCCGGAGGCGCGAGCGTGGTGGTCGTGGTGTTGTGGGTGGCGGTGGTCGAAATCGTCGTGAAGCTAATGGTGTCGCCGGCGCCGTCGTTCAGCGGACCCGTGGTGGTCGAGCTGAGCGTCACGTTGCCGTTGTTGGCGACCACTACCGCGGTCTCTACGCCGCCGGTGAGGTCACCGCCGGTGCCGGCGAGCGAGCCGCCGCCGACCTGCGCCGCGGTCGGCGCCCAGGTGATCTCATCGATCGTCGCCAGCGTGGCATAGCCGCCCGCGGCCGTACCCGTGCCCGTGCCGACGCGCAGGAACAGGAACTTCGGGATGGTGATCTGGAAGTCGACGTGCGCCGTGGCGGTCAGCGCCGTGGTGCCGGTCTGGAAGTTCGACTCCGCATTGCAAAGCATGGGCACGGCGACGGCCGCGGCCGCCAGAATGCCCTTGACGACAGTAGAGGTCCGCATGATGTGAGATTCCTAACTTAAGAGAGATACGGGTGCTGCAATAACTTGAGCGAGATACGGGTGCTGCAATAACTTGAGCGAGATACGGGTGCTGCAATAACTTGAGCGAGATACGGGTGCTGCAATAACTTGAGCGGATATTACGGAGGGGATCTCAGGGGATTCCGTGCTTATGTCACGCTTCCGAATGGTGCTGGGTAGCGATACGCGGACGGCGTGTGCGAGCTGCCAAATGACGCACGCGGGAAATGTGACGGGTTCCACAAGTCCGCGCGCGGTGCGCGCTTACGGCTCTGACAGCGAGGATTTACCGTGCCTGACAAAATGGCTGCGAACTACGGGCCGAGCGCTCTGGTGCTCGGGGGTTCTGAGGGTATCGGGCGCGCGTTCGCGGACGAACTCGCAAGCGACGGGCTCGACCTGGTGCTGGTCGCGCGCCATGCCGCGCCGCTCGAGGCGGCGGCCACGGAAATCCGCGCAGCGTACGGGGTGCAGGTTCGCACCTGGGTGCGCGATCTCACGGCCCCGGGACTCGAGGGGTTCGCCGACGAGGTCCTGGAGGCGCACGATCCGGGCCTCGTCATCTGCAATGCCGGCGCCACGCACGGGGTAGGCCGCTTCCAGGACGAACCGCTCGAGAAGGCCCTCGCGCTGGTGCGGCTCAACTGCCTGGCCCCGGTGACCTTCGCTCACAAGAGCCTCGCGCGCCGCCGCGGGCGTCGCGGCGGACTCATCCTGGTGTCCTCGATGTCAGGGGTGTGCGGCAGCGGGCTGGTGGCGACCTACGCGGCCGCCAAGGCGTTCGAGATCGCCCTGTGCGAGGGCCTGCACTGGGAGCTCGCTCCACTGGGAGTGGATGTACTGTGCGCAGTCGCAGGTCTTACCGACACACCGGCGATGCGCCGCTCGGGGCTGTCCTTCAGTGCCGCCGCCGCCAGGGGATATACCGCGATGTCCGCGACCGCCGTGGCACGCGGCGCATTGGCGCAGCTCGGGGCTGCTGCGGTTTGGTACGCGGTGGGTGAGGCGGTTGCGCACGGAATGCGCCAGCTGCCCCGTACGCAGCTGACCCGCGCGATGAGCGAGGCTTCCGCGGCGATGTATCAGGTACCGCTCACCTGAGTCGATAGCCACATTGGATGCGCTGGGATGGCGGCTGCGGTCGGGTGTCAGCGCGCAAACAGCTGCGTGAGATCGGCGAAGGCCTTGAACTCGAGTGCGTTGCCGGAAGGATCCAGGATGAAGAGCGTGGACTGCTCACCCGCGAGTCCCTTGAAGCGCACGCAAGGCTCTATGACCCACTCGACTTCGCAGCCGCGCAGCCGCGCGGCCAGGTCGTGCCACTGCGTCGGCTTGAGCACCACGCCACAGTGCGGCACCGGTACACCGTGCCCGTCGACCGGATTGAAGAGCGCAGGGATGCGCCCGTGCGCACCGAGACTCGGGTTCAGGTGGCACACGAACTGATGCCCGTACATATCGAAATCGACCCAGTCGGGGGCGCTGCGCCCCTCGGCACAACCGAGCGTCTCGCCGTAGAAGTGGCGGGATTCCGCGATGTCTCTCACCTGGATGGCTACATGAAAAGGCGTAAGTCCCACAGAATCACCCGATCGCTGCCTGCCGTGCGCGGCCCTGCGAGCATAGCAGCCACGCGGCCGCGACTGCGGCACCGGGCGCTGCTAGGGCTCGCGTGTCTGGCGGCAGCGGCTGCCGCCAGCGCCGACAACGACTTTACCGACCCGCCAGCGACGTTCCTCTCCGCAGGGCCCGCGGTCATGGTGACCCCGAGCTACCCCGGGGCGAAGACGCAACGCACCTTCGCGCTGCCGGACATCGAGGGCCAGTATCACAACTGGCTCTACATCAGCGGCACCGATCTTGTGGGCGTCTATGCCTACAACCGCGAGGGCGACAAGGCCGGCGCTGCGATCACTTATGACTTCACCGAGCGGCTGCAGAACGACTCACGCCAGCTCGGGCCCCTGAAGGACGTGGAACCGACGCCGCGCGTGAAGCTCTTCATCGAGCAGCGGGTGGCCATGTTCGTCGGTGGCCTGCGCGCGGCCACCGACATCGGCGGGCACGACGAAGGCACGGTGGCGCAGGCTTACGTGAACCTGCTCCTGCCGCTGACCGCGCACGGCTTCGTGACGCTCGGACCCGGACTCACGTGGTCGGACCGTCACTACATGAATGCGTTCTACAGCGTCACGGCCGAGCAGAGCGCGGTCTCCGGGTTGCCGCAGTACCAGGCACGCCCGGGAATCTCGGACCTCTATGGGGAGCTGGTGGCCGGTTACGAATTCTCGAGCCGCTGGGCACTGGCCCTCGACGTGACCTTCGCAAGACTGCACGGGGATGCTGCCGACAGTCCCTTCACGCTCGCACGCGCGCAGACGACCTGGTTCGCTTCCGTCCTCTACAAAGTCAGGTGACCCCGGGGTCGCTTGAGCCGTTTTCGGTACCAGGCGCACTCTTGCCGCCCTTGCCGCCCTTGGCGGCCATCTTGGCGAGCGCGGCATCGGCACTGTCGACGCTCGCGGCGCGCGCCGCCGCCGCCCGCGCACGCACCGTGGCGATGAAGGCGCGGCGTTCCTTGAGGCCGCGCACGGTGTTCATGAGGAGCGAGGTCAGGGTCACGATCCCAAGCGGTGGCGGGTTGATCGCCACGCGCAGCGAGCGGGCGTAGTCGAGCACCAGGCCCGGCGTCCAGGCCATCGACTGCGCGTGCTTGCGCAGCTGCGCGGCCACCCACAGCTCCGGGTTACACAGTGAACTCAGAAACGCCGCGATGCTCGGGCCGTTGCGCCCGAGCGTCCCCTCGAGCGAGGCCTCGAGAGCCGTCGCAACCGTGCTCGAGCAGTTGCGCTTGGTGAGGTTGTAGGTGGTGTCCTCGCTGTAGACCTTCCAGAACGCGTGCAGCCGCGCGTTGTCGTAGCGCTCGAAGCGCACCTGCGCCGTGGAGGGGCACCAGCCGGCGGACTCGATCGCGTAGCTCGGCTGGAAACGCCCCGGGACGTCGTTGTCCTCGGTGGCGCGCAGCAGGTGTCGAAAGTCATTCGGGGAGTGATCGATCTCCTGCGCCGGGTAGTGGCTCACGTACAGGTCAGGAGCCACCTCAAGCGCCGCATGTCCGGTCGAGATGACGCCGTTGGCATCGACGCCTGCGATGTAGCGGTCGACCAGAGGCTGCGGCAGCACGTCCTTCGCCGAACCGACCGGCGTCCATACGTGAATGGTGAGCGGTGGCCCACTGTTGATGGGCCCTTCATGGTCGTGAGTCGCAAGTTTTGGCGGCATCATGATGTCGGTGCCGGCGACCTCGCCGCGCGAGAACAGAAGCGACAGGATGGTGCCCCGCGGCAGGCGCCGCAGGCGCAGCGCCATCAACAGTGCGCCGACGCCGGACATCAGCATGCCGGCGCCCAGGCAGTACTCGACGGTCGCCATGTAGACCAGCGGGTGCGGCAGGAAGATGAGCACCGCCGAGGCCAGCTCGAACACACCCATCAGCAGCGACACGCGCCAGTGCGGGAAGCGCACCACCCAGGCCGCGCTGATGCGCAGGAAGCCGTCGATCAGGAAGACGAGGCCGAAGATCACGGCCACGATGATGTCGGTGACCGGGCGCGGGTCAATAATCAGCAGGCCGATGATGAAGAACACCACGCCCCGGGTCTTGCGCAGCACCGTCTGGGTGCCGAGATTGGAGGTGGTGGCGACCAGCGTCACCAGCGCCTCGAGCACGAGCAGGTAGCCAAAGAGGTGGTACGGAAACCAGCGGTCGCCCTCAAAGGCGTCATAGAGGAGCGCCGTGCCGATCAGCGCCCACAAGAGCCCGATCGCCGCGAGGCTCCTCCAGCGCAGGCGGATGAACTCGGGGCCCAGCAGCAGCAGTGCGAGACGAATCATGGCGAAATTCTGGGGGCTGACAGGCGCGCGATCAATACTAGGTCTTTCCGATGGTTTTGGAAGCCGCCGCTTGCGCGGCCGCGCTCGCCCGGGCACGCACCTGGGCGATGAAGGCGCGCCGCGCACGCATGCCGCGCAGCGTGTTCACGCCAAAATGAGTCAGGGTGACGAGACCGAGGGGCGGCGGCTCGATCGCGACCCGCAGGGCGCGCGCATAGTCGAGCACCAGCCCCGGTGTCCAGGCCATCGACTCCGCGTGGCGGCGCAGCTGTGCGGCCACCCACAGCTCCGGATTCACCAGCGCGCTCAGGAAGGCGCCGAAGCTCGGGCGCTGCCCGAGCGTGCCCTCGAGCGCCGACTCCAGTGCCGCGGCGACTGTGCTCGAGCAGTTGCGGTTGGTGAGGTTGTAAGTGTTGTCCTGGCTGTACAGCGCCCAGAAGGCACGCAGGCGTGCGCCGTTGTAATGCTCGAAGGACACCTGCGCGGTGCACGGGCACCAGCCTGAGGATTCGACCGCGTAGCTTGGCTGAAAACGTCCCGCGACGTCGTTCTCGCGCGTCGCGCGCAGCAGCCGGCGAAAGTCGTCCGGGGAGTGATCGATCTCCTGGGCGGGGTAGTGGCTGATGTACAGGTCCGGTGCCACCTCAAGCGCCGCATGGCCGCTGGAGATGACACCGTTGGCATCGACGGCGGCGACGTAGCGGTCGATCAGGGGCTGCGGCAGCGCGTCCTTGGCGGAGCCCGTCGGCGTCCACACCCGTACGATGAGCGGCCCTGACTCAGCAGGCGTTGCCCCGCCCGGCGGCAGGAGCAGCGGCGCCGTCCCGGTGCCGGCCACGCGACTGCGGCCGAAGAGCAGGGTGAGCGAGGTGCCCGGCGGCAGGCGGCGCAGCCGCAGCGCCAGCAGCAAGGTGCCGAGCCCGGAGAGGAAGAGCGAGATGCCGACGCAGTACGCCACCGTCCCGGCGTAGAAGGTCGGGAACGGCTCGATCATAAAGGCCGCAAAGACCAGTTCCAGGAGTCCCATCAGCAGCGACGCCTGCCAGCCCGGAAAGCGCACTACCCAGGCGGCGCTGGTGCGCAGCAGACCGTCCACGCCGATGGCAACGCCAAACAGCAGCGCGAGGATGAAACTGGCGCTGCGGTAGGGACTGACCATCAGGAGCCCGACGATGAGGAACAGCGCGCCGCGCGACTTGCGCAGCACCGTCTGGGTGCCGAGGTTCGAGGTCGTGGCGATGAGGGTGACGAGGGCCTCGAGAATGAGGAGGTAGCCGAACACATGCACCGGGAAGTACACATCCCCGTCGAGCGCATCGACGAAGATCCCCACCCCGAGGGCGGCCCACAGTGAGCCGATGAGGGCGAGTACCAGCCAGCGCGTGCACATGAACTCAGGTCCCAGCAGCAGTAGCACGAGGCGGATCACGGCGGTTTCCTTGAGCTAGGCCTGGCTGCGCGAGCGCCACATATAGAGCGCGAACAGCGCGCAGGCGAGCGCCACGAAGGTCGGCAGTCCGAACAGTGCGCTCGACTTCATCGCCGCGCCGGCGAAGGACGGCCCAAGCAGTGCCCCCGCGCCCCAGGCGAAGCCCATCGCGCCGTAGATGCCGACCAGCTGGCCGCCCTTGAAGCGCTCGCCCACCATGGCGAGCATCACGGTGTAGATGCCGACGAACAGGCCGCCCCACACGAAGATCACCGCGTAGGTCAGCCACAGCGTGCCGAGCACGTACGGCCACAGCAGCGCTCCGCCGGCGGAAAGCACGGCCAGGGTGAGCGCGAGTCGCCGCCGGTCGACCCGGTCGGCGATCCAGCCGATCGGGATCTGCAGCACGATCGCGCCCAGCATGAGCGTGGAGATCAGGCGCATCGCGCCCTGTTCGCTCCAGCCCTGGCCGGCAGCGTACAGGGCGATGAAGGAGAGCCCCGCGGTCTCGATCGCCGCGTTGAGTGCGGTGGTGGCCATGGCGATCGGCGCCAGGCGCATATAGCGCAGCGGATTCGTGCCGCCCGACTCAAAGCGCGGCGGCGTCTTGAGTCCCGGCAGCACGATGAGTACGCAGGCCGCGGCGGCAATCGCGGCGCCGACGAAGTAGGCTTCGCGACCGGTGCCGATGAGTGACAACACGCTCGGTCCGCACACCATGCCGAGGGAGAGCGCGGCCGTGTATACCGCCATGGTGCGCCCGCGGGTAGCATCGGTGCTGAGCTCGTTGGTCCAGGTCTCGGTCATGACGAAGAGCGCCTCGGCGCCGACTCCCAGCAGCAGCCGCAGCGGAAACCACCAGTACACGGACGGCGCGAAGGGGAACAGCGCGAGCACCAGCGCGCTCAGGATCAGCGCCGACAGAGTCAGCCCGCGGGCACCGACCGCGGCGGCCAGGGCCGGCATGAACGGGGCAATGAGCAGCACGCCGATGGCGTGCATCGCGGCGTTGAAGCCGATGAAGGTCTCGGAGTATCCGCGCGCATCAAGATCCAGCGCGATGAGCGGCGCGGACAGGCTGTAGGTCAGGCCGAATATGGTCGCCGCCCCGACCACCGCCGCGGTAGACAGCATCCTGCCTGCGCCCGGGCCGGGGGCGCTCTCCTCAGTACTCGCCATGCGCTGTTCTGCTCCCTGAAGATCAAGCGTAGCACGGTGGACTTGGCGCACCGCGCACCGGAAAATGCGCGCGCCACGGAGTCTCAAGCCTGAACCAAGACCCGCCACCATCCCCCGCAGAGCGGCGGCCGCTGAGCGCACCGCGCACGGCGACGTACGTGCGGCCGCTGGTGCGCGGTGCAGACCTCGCCGGCACCTTCGTATTCGCCTTCCAGGGCGCGCTCGCCGCCATCGCCGGGCACCTGGATCTGTTCGGCGACCTGGTGCTCGCGTTCGCCACGGCGCTCGGCGGCGGGGTGATCCGCGACGTGCTGATGGGGGACCTGCCGCCGAGCGCGCTGCGCGACTGGGCCTACCCGACCACCGCTTTTCTCGCCGGCGCGATCGTATTCGCGCTCGAGGGCTACATGCACGTACCGCGGCAGCTGCTGCTCACGCTCGATGCGGGCGGGCTTGCGCTGTTCGCCGTGGCGGGGACCGAGAAGGCGCTCGATGCGCGCATCCATCCCTTGAGCGCGGTGCTCCTGGGTACGATCACGGCGGTCGGCGGGGGCACGATCCGCGACGTGCTGCTGACCCAGGTGCCGGCGATCCTGCGCGTCGACGTCTATGCGACCGCGGCGCTCTTTGGGGCACTGGTGCTCGTCATTGCACGCCGTGCCGGGGTGCCACGCGCGCTCGCCGCCATCATCGGCGGACTCGCCTGCTTTGGCTTGCGCATGCTCGCCATCGCGCACCACTGGCAGCTGCCCGGTTCCGCCGCCGCCGGCTGACCGGCCGCCGCGAGCGCAGTCAGCGCAGCGTCCAGGTCTCCGCGCTCGGGCCGCCCTGGGGAAAGTGCTTGGCGAGGAATGCCTCGCCGCGCTCCAGCACGAAGTAGCGGAAGGCTTCGGCGGCGGGCGAGAGCGTCTTGGCGAGGTTATTGACCACGTGCCAGCGGCGCATCACGGGCAGTCCTTCGGTCTCGGGCGCGGCGATGAGGTTGTGATCGAGCTCCAGTCCCACGGTGTGCAGCGACAGCAGCGCCACCCCCATCCCCGCCATCACCGCCTGCTTGATCGCCTCGTTGCTCGACATCTGCATCACCACCTGGGGGCGCATCTGGTGCGCCTCCATGTACTCATCGAGCGCGGCGCGCGTGCCGGAGCCGGGCTCGCGCACGATGAAGCCCTCATTCTGCAGCGCGCGCGCCGGCACCTTCTCGGCACGGGCGAACGGGTGGTCGATGGAGGTGACGAGCACGTGCGGGTGCATCGCGAAGGGCTCGGCGCGCGAAGGCCAGTTCTTCGGCGGCCGTCCCATGACGGCCAGTTCCACCACGCCCTCGCGCATCAGCGACACCACCTCGTCGCGGTTGTTGGCGACCTGCAGGCGGATCTCCACGCCTGGGTGTTCGTCGCGGAAGCGCGCCATGAGGCGCGGCAGGAAGTACTTCGCCGTGCTCACCATCGCCACATCGAGCACCCCGGTCTTAAGCCCGCGGAAGCGCGCCACCATGTCCTCCGCATCGCGCATCGCCGCCAGCACCCGCTGGGTGTAGGCGAGCACGTACTCCCCGACCATGGTCAGGGACACCTTGCGGCTCGAGCGATCGAACACCGGCAGGCCGACCTCGATCTCCAGCTCCTTGATTTGCATGGAAACAGCCGGTGCGGTCAGCCCCAGTTCCTCGGCTGCCCGTACGAAGCTCAGGTGGCGGGCCACGGCTGAAAATACCCGCAGCTGGCGGAGGGTCGCGTTCTTCATTAAGGAATTCTTATCATGTCAGTAATTTAAAGTGACTTCTCTGAATAATATCCCACCGCTACAGTCCCCTCAACCCACGGAACACCAAGGCAGGAACGATGGAAAGCGGGACAGAATCACGGGGCGATGCCCCCACGGCAATCACCGACAGCAAGAAGCGCTACCGCGCCGGCGTCCTCAAGTACCGGCAGATGGGCTACTGGGAGCCGGACTACCAGCCCAAGGCGACCGACACGGTCTGCCTGTTCCGCATCACCCCTCAGGACGGTGTGGACCCGGTGGAGGCTGCGGCCGCAGTGGCCGGGGAGTCGAGCACGGCCACCTGGACCGTGGTCTGGACCGACCGCCTGACCGCCTGCGACTCGTATCGCGCCAAGGCCTTCAGGGTCGAGCCGGTGCCAAACAACCCGGGCCAGTACTTCGCCTGGGTCGCCTATGACATCTGCCTGTTCGAGGAAGGCTCGATCGCGAACATGACCGCGAGCCTCATCGGCAACGTCTTCAGCTTCAAGCCGCTCAAGGCGGCGCGCCTGGAGGACATCCAGGTGCCGCCGGCGTACGTGAAGACCTTCAAGGGTCCCCCGACCGGGCTGATCGTGGAGCGCGAGCGCCTCGACAAGTTCGGCCGGCCGCTCCTCGGAGCGACCACCAAACCGAAGCTCGGCCTGTCCGCGCGCAACTACGGGCGCGTCATCTACGAGGGTCTCAAGGGCGGCCTCGATTTCATGAAGGATGACGAGAACATCAACTCGCAGCCCTTCATGCACTGGCGCGACCGCTTCCTGTACGTCATGGATGCGGTCAACAAGGCGAGCGCGGCCACCGGCGAGGTCAAGGGCTCGTACCTGAACATCACCGCCGGGACCGTGGAGGACATGTACGAGCGCGCCGAGTTCGCCAAGGAACTCGGCTCGGTCATCGTCATGATCGACCTCGTCATCGGCTGGTCGAGCATCCAGAGCATGTCCAACTGGGCGCGTCGCAACGACATGATCCTGCACCTGCACCGTGCCGGCCATGGCACTTACACCCGCCAGAAGAACCACGGCGTGAGCTTCCGCGTCATCGCCAAGTGGCTGCGCCTGGCCGGCGTCGACCACATGCACGCCGGCACCGCGGTGGGCAAGCTCGAGGGAGATCCGCTCACCGTGCAGGGTTACTACAACGTCTGCCGCGACAGCTTCACCAAGCAGGATCTGACGCGCGGCATCTTCTTCGATCAGGACTGGTGCGATCTGAAGAAGGTCATGCCGGTCGCCTCCGGCGGCATCCATGCCGGCCAGATGCACCAGCTGCTCGACCTCTTCGGTGACGACGTATGTCTGCAGTTCGGCGGCGGCACCATCGGGCACCCGGCCGGCATCCAGGCCGGCGCGGTCGCCAACCGCGTGGCGCTGGAGGCGATGGTGAAGGCGCGCAACGAGGGCGTCGACATCCGCACCGAGGGCCCGGAGGTCCTGCGCAAGGCGGCGCGCTTCTGCACGCCGCTGCAGCAGGCGCTCGATACTTGGGGCGACATCAGCTTCAACTACACCCCGACCGATAGTTCCGACTTCCTGCCCACCGCGGCAGTGGCGCACTGAAGGCCCAAAGGAGTACCCGTCACATGATGACCAACCCGACCGGACGCATCACCCAGGGCCAGTTCAGCTTCCTGCCGGAGCTCACGGATGCGGAGATCACGCTGCAGATCGAGTACGGACTCAAGAGGGGTTACGCCTGGAGCGTCGAGTACACCGATGACCCGCACCCGCGCAACACTTACTGGGAGATGTTCGGCATGCCGATGTTCGACCTGAAGGATGCGGCCGGGGTGCTGATGGAGCTGCAGAACTGCCGCAAGACCTTTCCGCACCACTACATCCGCCTCATGGCCTTCGATTCCACGCGCGGCATCGAGAGCATCGCCATGAGCTTCATCGTCAACCGCCCCGAGAAGGAGCCCGGCTTCGTGCTCGAGCGCCAGGAGACCCGCGGCCGCAGCATGCGCTACACCATCCGCAGCTACGCCGCGGACCGCCCGGAAGGCGAGCGCGGCAACGGCAAGGCCTGAAGCCGCAGGCAAGACTCAAAGGGGAACGCCGCCATGTACCAAATCGCGCCGTCGATCCTGTCCGCGGACTTCGCACGCCTCGGCGAGGAAGTGAAGCGTGTCATCGCCGCGGGCGCTGACTGGATCCACTTCGACGTCATGGACAACCACTACGTCCCGAACCTCACCATCGGGCCGGCGGTGGCTCAGGCGCTGAAGCCCTATCTGGGCCGTCCGCAGGGTGGTCAGGCACTGCTGGACGTGCACCTGATGGTCTCCCCGGTGGATGCCCTGGTCGAGAGTTTCGCCGCCGCCGGCGCCAACCTCATCAGCTTCCACCCGGAGGCCTCGCTGCACGTCGACCGCACGCTGCAGCTCATCAAGGACGCGGGCTGCCAGGCGGGCCTCGCCTTCAACCCGGCGAGTACCCTTGATGCGCTCGAGTACGTGATCGACAAGGTCGACCTGGTGCTCATCATGAGTGTCAATCCGGGCTTCGGCGGGCAGAGCTTCATCGAGTCAGCGCTGCGCAAGGTCGAGCGCGCCCGAGGGCTCATCGAGGCTTCCGGCCGCGACATCCGCCTCGAGGTCGATGGCGGCATCAAGGTGCAGAACATCCAGCGCGTCGCGGCCGCTGGCGCCGACACTTTCGTCTCCGGCAGCGCCATCTTCGGCTGCGCCGACTACCAGGCGGTGATCGATGCCATGCGCCACGAGCTGCGCTGTGTGACGCCCGTGAGCAAGGTGGCCTGAAGCCTATGGCCGCACCCCTGTATTCGATTCCCGGGAGCCCGCCGCCGGCTGCGGAGGTCGTACCCCCTGCGCCTTCGCAGCCGGCGGCCGGGGCTCACGCGCGCACTGTGAGCGAGGTGCTGGCGCAGAGCCAGGCCGATGCGGTCATGACCGAACTGGAGCAGGACCTCATCGGGCTAGCGCCCATCAAGGCGCGCATCCGCGACATCGCTGCGCTCCTCGTGATCGATAAGCTGCGCATGAACCTGGGCCTGCAGGCGCAGGCGCCGAGCCTGCACATGTCCTTCACGGGCAACCCCGGCACCGGCAAGACCACCGTGGCGCTGCGCATGGCGCAGATCCTGTTTCGCTTAGGGTACGTGCGCAAGGGACACCTGGTCGCCGTTACCCGCGACGACCTCGTCGGCCAATACATCGGTCACACCGCACCGAAGACCAAAGAGGTGCTCAAGCGCGCCATGGGCGGGGTGCTGTTCATCGACGAGGCCTACTACCTCTACCGTCCCGAGAACGAGCGCGACTATGGCCAGGAGGCCATCGAGATCCTGCTGCAGGTGATGGAGAACCAGCGCGATGACCTGGTGGTGATTCTCGCCGGCTACAAGGACCGCATGGATACTTTCTTCCGCTCCAACCCGGGCATGAGCTCGCGCATCGCGCACCACCTGGATTTCCCGGATTACTCACCCGGGGACCTGCTGCGCATCGCCGACAAGCTCCTGACCCAGCAAAACTACCATTTCACCGACGACGCCCGGGTGGCGTTCGAGGAGTACCTCGCGCACCGCATTCAGCAGCCGCATTTCGCCAACGCCAGGAGTGTGCGCAACGCGCTGGACCGCGCGCGCCTGCGCCAGGCAAGCCGGCTGTTCGCCGACCGTGACCGCGAGTTCACGCCCGAGGATCTGACCACGATCGCTGCCGACGACATCCGGGCGAGCCGGGTATTCCAGCCCGCCCCGCAGAACCATTAATAAGGAGTCCGATACCATGCATCTCGGGCGCACGACACTCTCCAAGTTCCTCATTCAGCAGCTGAACGGCATCCCGGAGTCGCAGGACCTGGGCGCGCTGTTAGTGGATGTGGCCGCCGCCGTGAAGGCGATCTCCGCCATGACCGCCAAGGGGGCGCTCGGTGGCTATCTTGGCGAGCATGGCGGCAAGAACGTCCAGGGCGAAGTCCAGCAGAAGCTCGACGTGCTGGCCCATGAGGTCATGGTGCGCAGCTGCGAGTGGGGCGGGCTCCTCGCCGGGATGGTGTCCGAGGAGCTCGAGGAACCCTATCCGGTGCCGGTCGAGTACACGCGCGGGCGCTACCTGCTGGTATTCGACCCGCTCGATGGCTCCTCCAACACTGACGTCAACGTCTCGGTCGGCACGATTTTCTCGGTGCTGCGCCACGCGCACGGCGAGGTGCCCTGTGCCGGCGACTACCTGCAGCCGGGACTGCAGCAGGTAGCCGCTGGCTATGCGATCTACGGGCCCGCCACCATGCTCGTGATCAGCGTCGGCAAGGGCACGCACGGTTTCACGCTCGACCGCGAGATCGGCAACTTCATCCTCACGCACCCGGAACTGCAGATCCCGGCGGACACCAGTGAGTTCGCCATCAACACCAGCAACGCACGCTTCTGGGAGCCCCCGGTGCACCGCTACGTGACCGAATGCCAGGCCGGCAAGAGCGGCGGGCGCGGCCGTGATTTCAACATGCGCTGGATCGCCTCCATGGTCGCGGAGGTGCACCGCATCCTCATGCGCGGTGGGGTCTTCATGTATCCCAAGGACACCAAGGACCGCACCCGCCCCGGGCGCCTGCGCCTGCTCTATGAGGCTAACCCGATCAGTCTTCTGGTCGAACAGGCCGGCGGGCGGGCCAGCACCGGCAGCCAGCGCCTGATGGAGGTCAAGCCGGAGACGCTGCACCAGCGCGTGCCGCTGATCTTAGGGTCGCGCAACGAGGTGGAGCGCATCGAGCGTTACCACGCCGAGTGGGCGAGCGGCGCGGACCGCCCGTTCAGCTCGCCGCTTTTCAACGAGCGCTCGCTGTTCCGGCCCGAGGCGCGCCTCTAACGCGCTGCGCCGCAAGGCGCAGCCCCGATCAGATCGTCGAGCACGAAATACATGTCGATCAAGCACCCGGTCATCGCGGTCACCGGCTCCTCGGGCGCCGGTACCACCACGGTCATGAAGAGTTTCGCGCACATCTTCCGGCGCGAGGGCGTCAAGGCACAGGTCATCGAGGGCGACTCCTTCCACCGCTACAACCGCAAGCAGATGCGCGAGCGCGTCGCCGCGGCCGATGACGGCAGCGGCGAAGCCATCAGCCACTTCGGGCCGGAGGCGAACCTGCTCGCCGAACTCGCGCAGACCTTCGAGGAATACGGCGCCAGTGGCCACGGTCGGGTGCGCCGTTACGTGCACGATGCCGCCGAGTCCAAGGAGCTCAACGCCGAGGCCGGCACCTTCACGGACTGGCAGCCGATGGCCGCGGACAGTGATCTCCTCTTCTATGAGGGCCTGCATGGCGCCTATGTCGGCGCAGGGGTCGACGTGGCGCGCCACGTCGACCTTTTGGTTGGTGTCGTACCAATCATCAACCTCGAGTGGATCCAGAAGCTGCACCGCGATCGCACCCACCGCGGCTACAGCCAGGACGCCGTGGTCGATACCATCCTGCGCCGCATGCCCGACTACGTGAACCACATCTGCCCGCAGTTCAGCCGCACGCACGTCAATTTCCAGCGCGTGCCGACCGTGGACACGAGCAACCCCTTCATTGCCCGCGACATTCCGACTGCGGATGAGTCGATGGTGGTGATCCGCTTCGCGAACCCCAAGGGGATCGACTTCCCCTACCTCGTCTCCATGCTGCACAACTCGTGGATGAGCCGTCCGAACAACATCGTAGTGCCCGGCGGCCAGATGGGACTCGCGATGCAGTTCATTCTCACGCCCATGATCCTGCGGCTGACCGACCTCAAACGACGCGCCCAGTAAGGAGACTTAAGCGCATGAATGCCCAAGTGATACCCCTGGCAGCGCCACGCGCGCGGCTGTGCAACGCGCTGCGCATGCTCGCGGTGGATGCGGTGGAAGCGGCCAAGAGCGGCCATCCGGGCATGCCGATGGGCATGGCGGAAATCGCCGAGGTGCTCTGGAGAGGCTACCTCAGGCACAACCCCGCAGATCCCGCCTGGCCGGACCGCGATCGCTTCGTACTGTCCAACGGCCACGGCTCGATGCTCTTATACGCGCTGCTGCACCTGAGCGGCTACGCGCTGCCGCTGGATGAGCTGCGGCGCTTTCGCCAGCTGCACAGCAGAACTCCCGGGCACCCGGAAGTAGGGGTGACGCCCGGGGTTGAGACCACCACCGGTCCCTTGGGCCAGGGCCTTGCGAATGCGGTCGGCATGGCGCTCGCCGAGCAGCTGCTCGCGGCCGAGTTCAACCGTCCCGGGCACGCGCTCGTGAACCATCGTACCTGGGTGTTCGTCGGCGATGGCTGCCTCATGGAGGGCATCAGCCATGAGGCCTGCTCGCTCGCCGGCACGCTCGGGCTCTCCAAGCTGATCGCAATCTACGACGACAACGGCATCAGTATTGATGGTCGCGTGGAGCACTGGTTTGCCGATGACACCCCGGCGCGCTTCGAGGCCTACGGCTGGCGCGTCATCAGGAACGTCCCTGGCCACGACTCCGCGGCGCTCGAGGCGGCGTTCACGGAGGCCACGGCCGAGAGCGGCAAGCCGACGCTTGTGTGCTGCAAGACCGTCATCGGCCAGGGCAGTCCCAACAAGGCCGGCTCGCACGATGTCCACGGCAGCGCTCTGGGCGCGGCCGAGGTGGTCGCGACGCGCGCTGCCCTGGAGTGGGGCTCCGAGGCGTTCGTGGTGCCCGAGGATATCCGCGCGGCCTGGGATGCGCGCACAAGCGGCGCCGCCCTGCAGGCGGAGTGGCAGCGGCGCCTCAGCGCCTACGCGCAGGCGTTTCCTGAGCTCGCCGCCGAGTTTACGCGGCGTGTGTGCGAGCGTGCGCTGCCGGCCGACTGGCCGCGCCTCAGCGCCCAGGCCCTCGAGAGCGTGGTGCGCGCGCAGCCGGGAGTCGCTACGCGCAAGGCCTCGCAGAACGCCATCGAACTCCTGCAGCCACGGCTGCCCGAGCTCCTCGGTGGCTCGGCGGACCTCACCGGTTCGAACCTGACCGCCGCGGCGAGCGCCGTGGCAGTGCGTCGCCGCCGCTGGGGCAATCACATCAACTACGGCGTGCGCGAGTTCGGGATGAGCGCACTCATGAACGGCGTTGCGCTGCACGGGGGTTACATCCCCTACGGCGGTACCTTCCTGACGTTCTCCGACTACAGCCGCAACGCGGTACGCATGTCCGCGCTCATGCGCCTGCGCGTCATTTACGTGTTCACCCACGACAGCATCGGCCTCGGCGAGGATGGCCCGACGCACCAGCCCATCGAGCACGTGAGCAGCCTGCGCCTGATTCCCAACAACTCCGTGTGGCGGCCCTGCGATGCAGTGGAGACGCTGGCGGCGTGGCTGGCCGCCATCGAGCGCCGTGACGGTCCCACCTGTCTCATTCTCTCGCGCCAGAACCTGCCCCACTGCGAACGCAACCCGCGACAGCTGGCCGACATCCGCCGCGGCGGCTACGTGCTCGCCGAGAGCACCGGGCCGGCGGCGCTGACGCTGCTCGCGACCGGCTCCGAGGTCGCCCTCGCGCTCAGCGCCCGTCAGACACTGGCCGCCGAGGGCATCGCCGCGCGCGTCGTCTCGATGCCAAGCTGCGACACGTTCGAGCGCCAGGACGCCGCCTACCGTGCCGCGGTGCTGCCGCGCGCCATCCCGGTGCTGGCGGTGGAGGCGGGCGTCAGCAGCTACTGGCGCGCCTACACCGGTTTTGACGGCGACGTGCTCGGGATCGATCGTTTCGGCGAGTCCGCACCGGCCGGCGACGTCGCCCGCGAGCTCGGGTTCACGCAGGAGGCGCTGTGCGCGCGCGCCCGGGCACTGTCTGAGCGCAGGGCACGCGCGTGAAACTGGTACAGCCCAATCCGCCGGCGTGGCTCAAGTCGCAGGTGCGCGCAGTGCTCTTCGACCTCGACGGCACGCTGCTCGATACCGCGGCCGACATTGCCCAGGCTTTGAACCTCGCCCTTGCCGAGCAGCAGAGTGCGCCGTTCGAGCTCGAGCGGGTGCGGGAGCTCATCGGGCGCGGCGCGCCGGTGCTGATCCAGCGTGTCATCGCACGCCTGAGCCCGCGTCCCTGGCCAGTCGATCCGGTGCTGCTTCTGCAGCGCTTCTATTTCCACTACGACCGCATGCACGAGGGCCAGCAGTTCCAGGCACGCGCCTACCCCGGCGTGGAGGAAGGCCTGGCGCAGCTGCACGCGCGCGGCCTGCGGCTCGGCGTCGTTACCAACAAGGCCCGTTACGCCGCGGCCGCGCTCCTGGTACATCTTGGCCTGAGCGCCTGGATCGACGTCGTCGTCGGCGGCGACACCGCCGAGCACCGCAAGCCTCACCCGCAGCCGCTGCTGCACGCCTGTAAAGAGTTAGCGGTATCGCCGCAGGAGAGCCTCATGGTCGGGGACTCGGCGACGGACGTGCTGGCGGCGCGCGCCGCGGGCATGCGCATCGTGTGCGTGCCCTACGGGTACAACGAGGGCGCCGACCCGCGCACGCTCGACTGCGATGCCTTCATTGAGTCGCTGGCCGAGCTGCCGGGACTCCTGGCCGGGGCCATTGCGCGCCCGCCGGCCGTGCGCGCGGTGCCCGTCCAACCCGGGGAATGATCCGCGCGCTCTTGTGGGACGTCGACGGCACGCTGGCCGAGACCGAGCGCCACGGGCACTTAAGCGCCTTCAACCGCGCCTTCGCCGAGGCCGGGGTGCCGTGGCGCTGGAGCGAGGCGCGCTACGGGGAGCTGCTGCGCGTCACCGGCGGCTGCGAGCGGTTGCTGTTCGACATGGCGAGCCAGCCCGCGGCCCCACCCGATGAGCGGGCGCGCACGGCACTTGCGGCCGAACTTCACCGCCTCAAGAGCCGCCACTACGAGGCCATCATAGACACCGGTCAGCTGCCTTTGCGCCCGGGAGTCGCGGAACTGCTCGAGGACTGCGCGTGCGCGGGCGTCACGCTGGCGGTAGTCACTACCACGAGTCGCGGCAACGTCGAGGCGCTTCTCGGCCGGCACCTGGGCGCGCGCTGGCGCGAACGCTTCGCAACCCTGGTGTGCGCCGAAGAAGCGCCGCGCAAAAAACCCGATCCTCAGGCATACCAGCTGGCACTTGCGGACCTCGCCCTGGAGAGCGATGCGGTGGTCGCCATGGAGGACTCCCCGGCGGGCGTCGAGGCGGCACGCCGGGCAGCGGTGCGCGTGGTGCTGACGCGCAGCTACTACTTCGCTGATACACCCGCAGGCGAGGGGGTGCTCGCCGCCGGCCCCTCGCTTGGCGATCCCTGCGGCTGGAGCCCGGGGCTCAGCGGCGCCGCGCCGCGCGTGTCTCTGGGTGAGATTGAGCGCTGGCGCGAGTTCCCGCTCGCCGCCTCGGCGCGAGGCGACTGAAGACTTCTTGATGTTGGAATGACGCGCCTCGCCACGGTGATCGCGTTGCCCACGGGCGGCTGCCGGTTCTATATTGCCCCGCACGGTCAGGGCGGCTTGCGGGGAAACCATGCGCGGCGGGGGGCAGCAGGGATCAGGAATACGGCAGCAGCGCTGGCTCGCAGGGCTGGCGGCCGCGACGCTCGGCGGCTGCGCAAGCACGCCCGCGCCGCAGCCGGTGGATCCTGCCAGGGTGCTGGCGGACTTCAGCGCGCGCCGGCTCGAGTCGGTGGCGCAGCTGCCGCCGGCCGCCTCGGGCTGGGACCGCTCGCAGTGGTTCAGCGCTGCCCTGGCGCTCAACCCGGAGCTGGCCCAGCAGCGTGCCGAGGTGGCCGCAGTGGCTGCCGCCGAGCGCACCGCTGCCGAGATACCGAATCCGAACATGGAGCTGTTCGCGGAATACCTGAAGACCGCCGCGGAGAGCCCGGCGTGGCTCTATGGGGTGTCCCTCGACTTCCTGCTGCGCCGGCCGGGCGAGCGCGCACGGGCGCGCCAGCAGGCAGCGCTCGAAACGGCGCTGGCCGAGTCCGAGCTCAGCGACTCGATCTGGCAGGTGCGCGCGAACCTGCGCCAGGCGCTCCTGGACGTGGTATCGGCGCAGGACGAAGCCGCGCTGCTCGCCGCGCTCGTCGCAAACCGGCAGGCACTCCTCGACAGCGATCGTGCGCGACTGCGGGCCGGTGATCTCGGGCGCGCGCAACTGTTGACGGATGAGCTTGAACTCACCCGCGCCCGGCAGCGCGAGCAGCAGGCACGCGCGCGCGGCGTGGACGCGCGCGCCCGCCTGTCGGCCGCGGTGGGCGTGCCGCTCGCCGCCCTCGAAGGAGTGCCGGTGCGCTGGGAGGACTGGGCGCAGGTCGATGCGCTGTCGAGCCCGACGCCCGAGCGCTGGCGTGCCGAGGCGCTCATCGCCCGTCCGCAAATCATTGGAGCACTGCGGGCATACGATCTCGCCGAGATCAACCTCAAGGGCGAGGTCGCCAAGCGCTGGCCGCAGGTGCGCATTCAGCCGGCCTACGCCTGGGGCGGGCAGGGCGTGCGCGAGGATGCGCTCGATCAGATCGCGAGCGAGACCGCGCTCGGGGTGTCCTTCGAGCTGCCGATCTTCAACCAGCACCAGGGTCCCATCGGAGAGGCGCTCGGACGGCGCACGGCCGCCGGCGAGCACCTGAAGGCGGTGCAGGCTGCGATCTATGGGCAGATTGATCGTGCGGAACTCGGCTGGCCCACGGCGCAGCGCGCCTGGAGCGACACGCAGCAGCTCGCGGCGCTGGCCGATGAGCAGCAGAGCGCGCAAGCCCGGGCGCTCGCTGCCGGCGCGAGTGACCGCAGCGAGACACTTGGCGCCGCCATCGCCGCTCTCGAGGCGCGCCTGGCGGTGCTCGAGGCCGCGTACGCGGCGCAGGTCGCCTTCGGGGCGCTCGAGGATGCCTACCGCAGGCCCCTGGAGCCTGATGAGGGGCCGCGCGCATGAAGACCCGGTACTGCCTGCTGCCCTGGGTGCTGCTGATCGCGAGCGCGGCTGCCGCCGATGCCGTTCCCGCAGCCCCACAGGCGCAGCCCGCGCCAGCCGATGCCCGCGGGCAGGCAGACGAGGCGAAGGAGCGCAACGAAGCGCGCGTACGTCCGGTCCGCGCGCCTGCGGAAAACGATGAGAGCGACCGGAAAGACGATGACGCCAGGAAGGACGATGACGCCAGGAAGGACGATGCAGGCAAGGCTCCGGGCGCCGCTAAACCTGCCGTTGCCGATGGGGATGACGATGACAAGGGTGAGGAGTCCGTCAAGCTCTCCCTGACCGCCACTCAGCAGGAGGCCGTCGGGATCCGCATCGAGAGCCCGCAGCCCCTCACCGGCACGCCGCAGATCCAGGCGTACGGCACGGTACTCGATCCGGTCGAACTGCTTACCGATGCCGGCCGCCTGGACAGCACGCGCGCCGCGGCCTCCGCCGCCAGCGCGGATGCGGCACGCCAGGCCGGGCTCTATCACGATGGCGCGCAGGCCTCGCTGAAGACGCTGCAGACGTCGCAGGCCCAGTCGGTGGAGGCGAACGCGCAGGCGCAGGCTGCGACGCTGGCGTTTCGGCAGCAGTGGGGGCCGCTGGCGAAGCTGAGCGACGCGCAGCGGCAGAACCTCCTGGCCGCTGTTGGCCGGGGTGAACGACTGCTGGTGCGGGCCGACGTCCCCGGGCGCCACTTCGGCGATGTCGGCCGCGAGGCCCTGGTGGAGGTGGATGGCGTGCACATGAGCGCGCATGTGCTCGGCGTTCTGCCGCGCGTCGATGCGCAGTCGCAAAGCGCAGGGTGGCTGCTCGAGCTGGATCGCAGCCCGCCGGGTCTGGGGCCCGGCGCACGCGCGGCCGTGAGCCTGCAAAGCGCAGCCGCAAAGGGACTGCTCGTGCCCTCGGCGGCGCTCGTGTACGCAAGCTCCGGCACTTATGTCTACCGGCGCATCGCCGGCGACAAGGCCGACACCTTCGCCTACGAGTCGGTCGCCGTGCATCCGATGACCCGCGTCGGCGAGGCGTGGATTGTCCAAGGTCTCGGGCACGCCGACCAGATCGTCGTGCAGGGCGCAGGCGTGCTCTGGTCACTGCAGGGCATCAGCAGCTTCTCGGCGGCCGAAGAGGACCACGACTAGCCACATGCTCGCCGCCATCGTCCGCGGGTCCCTGGCGCATCCGAAGATCGTCACGGCGCTGTCGCTCCTCGTCGCGCTTCTGGGTGCCGGCGCACTTCTCAGTGCGCGCCTGGACGTGTTCCCCGATTTCGCCCCGCCGCACGTGCTGGTACAGGCCGAGGCGCCGGGCCTGGATGCGACCCAGGTCGAATCCCTGGTGACGCGCCCGCTGGAAGACCTGCTGGCCGGCGCGGAGAACGTCGAGGCGGTGCGCTCGACCTCGAGCCAGGGGCTGTCGGCTATTCAGGTGGTCTTCGGCCGCAACAGCGATCCTTACCTGCAGCGCCAGGTGATCACTGAGCGCCTGGCCGATGCCAGCGCGCTGTTGCCGGCGGGCGTGAGTCCGCCGCAGCTCTCGCCCCTGAGTTCCTCGATGGAGTACCTGCTGCACTTCGGGTTCACCAGCGAGCATCTGTCGCCCCTGGAGTTGCGGGATCTGGTGCGCTGGACCATCAAGCCGCAGCTCCTCGCCGTGCCCGGGGTGGCGCAGGCGCAGATCTTCGGTGGTGACGTGCGCGAGCGGCAGCTGTGGGTTGACCCGGCCAAGCTCGATGGCGCGGCCCTGACCCTCGAGGACGTTTTCGAGGCTGCCCGCCGCGGCACGCAGATGACCGGCGGCGGCTACCTCGAGACACCGACGCAGCGCATCGTGCTGCAGGCGCAGGCCCCCGGAGGGTCGGTGGCGGCGCTTGGGCAGACGGTGATCGCGAGCCACGGCGGCGTACCGGTGCGCATCGGCGACGTGGCCGAGGTCAGGGACGGGTCCGCGCCACGCTTTGGCGATGCGATCATCGGCGGCAAGCCGGGGATTCTGGTGGAGACCTCCACCCAGTACGGCGCCAACACGCTCGAGGTGACGCGCGACCTGGAGCATCGCCTGGACGTGCTGGCGCCGGCTCTCGAGCAGCACGGGGTCAGGTACCACCCGGCACTACTGCGGCCGGCTAGCTTCATCGAGAGCGCCATCGCGAAGCTGCGCAACTCGCTCCTGATCGGCGCGCTGCTCGTGGTGGTGCTGCTCCTGGTGACACTGCGCGACTGGCGCGGGGCGCTCATCTCCTTCAGCGCCATTCCGGTGTCGCTCCTGGCGACCGTATGGATCCTGGGCATGTGGGGGCTGTCGTTGAACACCATGAGCCTCGGCGGCCTGGTGGTGGCGCTCGGGGTCGTGGTCGATGATGCGGTGATCGACGTCGAGAACATCACGCGCCGGCGCCGCGGCGCGCGCACGCGTGGCGGTATGCATGAGCTCTTGCTGGCCGCCTCCCTCGAGGTGCGCCGCCCGGTGTTCTATGCGACCGCCGCGGTGGCGGTGGCGTTCCTGCCGATCCTCATGCTCTCGGGCCTGCAGGGTGCCTTCTTCCGGCCGCTCGCCACCGCCTTCCTGCTGGCGGTCGGCCTGTCGCTGCTGGTGGCGATGAGCGCCACACCCGCACTGTGCGCACTGCTGATGCAGGACTACGCGCCGGCCCCGGAGCCTGCGTGGCTGCGCCGCGCCAAGCTCTGGCAGCAGCGCGTCATTGCGGCACTCGCGCCGCGCGCGCCCTTGGTGCTCGCGCTGCTGCTCGTGAGCGGGCTCCTGGGGCTCGCACTGCTGCCCGTGCTCGGGGCGCGGCTGCTGCCGGACTTTCGCGAGAATTACCTGATCGCGCACGCCGCGCTGCGTCCCGGTATCTCGCTCGAGGAGACTTCGCGTGTCGGGCAGCGCATCGCGGCGCGGCTGGCGGCGCTTCCCGGGGTCAAGAGCGTCGCCGAGCAGATCGGGCGCGCCGAGAACGGCCAGGACCCGGATGCACCTAACAAGAGCGAGTTCGAGATACAGCTCGATCCGGTGCAGGGATTTACCACCGCCCAGATGGAGGCGCGGGTGCGCGCGGTGTTCGAGGCGTTCCCCAACCAGCTGGTCGAGATCTACTCGGTGCTCGCCGAGCGCATTGGCGAGACCCTCTCCGGGGAGGTGTCGCCGTTCTTCGTCAGCGTGTTCGGACCGGACCTCGATGTCGATGACAAGGTCGCAGCCGAGATCGCCGCGGTGCTCAAGCAGTGGCCGCAGAGTGGCTCGGTGCATCTGGAGGTGCCGCCGCGCCAGCCGGAACTGCAGATCCGGCTGCGCGAGGATCAGCTTGCACTCTATGGGCTGCAGGCGGCCGAAGTGCTCGGCGTGCTCAATGCCGCTTATCACGGCACCGTGGTGGCGCAACTGAATCAGTCAGACCGCGGTGTGCCGGTCGTCGTGCGGCTCACCGGCGCCGGGTCAACGCCTGCGGATGTCGGTGCCCTCGTGCTGCGCGGGCGCGACGGCGCTCGCGTCCCGTTGGGCGCGGTGGCCGAACTCACGATGGTTTCGGCACGCAGCCTCGTGGAGCACGAGGACGGGCTGCGCCGCCAGGTGGTCGTGGCCAATCCCACCGGGGCCGACCAGGCCGGCTACGCGCGCAGGGCGCAGGCGGCAATCGGCGCCCACGTCAAGCTGCCCACCAATGTCTACCTGCACTACGGGGGCGCGGCACCCGAGCAGGCGGCCGCGGCGCGCGAACTCATCTGGCACTCCCTCGCCGCGCTGATCCTGATCGTGCTGCTGCTGGCGCTCGCCTTCGGGCACAGCCGCCATGTGCTGCTGGTGCTGGCGGCGCTGCCGAGCACCCTCATCGGCGGCGTGGTCGCGGTCGCGCTCACCGGCGGTACGCTTTCGCTCGGGGCCATGGTCGGGTTTGTGGCGCTCTTCGGCATGGCCGCGCGCAACACGATTCTGCTCGTCTCGCACTACGAACATCTGGTGAGCGCCGAGGGCCAGCCCTGGGGCCTGGCCACGGCTCTGCGCGGCGCGGAGGAGCGCCTCACGCCCGTGCTTCTGACTGCGCTCCTGACAGCGCTCGCGCTCCTGCCGGTAGCGCTGCAGTCGCGCGAGGCGGGCCACGAGATCGAGGGGCCGATGGCGATCGTGATTCTCGGAGGTCTCGTGTCCTCCACCTTCGTCAGCCTGATCCTGGTGCCGCCTCTGGCGGCACGCTGGCTCAGAGCCGCCCCCTAATCCCGCTCGGGACACAAATGCCGGCACAGTGGGACGTTTTCGTACCACTCGGGCGGCACACTGTGGCCTTTCTGGCGGCACGCTGTCGCCCTAGAACTATTAGATGGCCTAAGCTCTTGATCCGTGTAAGCTTAATATGTTGTCTGGACCCAACATTTGCTGGCACGTACCTTGCTCTGCCGGCGATAGGTTCCTGGCATCTGACAGCTATAAGGCGGGTAACCGCCATCTGAATGCATCTCACACACTGCGGGAGTCACTCGATGAAGCACATGCGCGTAACTCAAAGGATCCTCGGGCCGTTAGTGGCCAGCGGCCTGTTGGCCGCACTGGCACTGCCGGTCGAGGCGGCTGACTTTACGACCTCGGACGGAAACTGGACCTTCTCGGTCAATGGCGAGATCAACGTCGACTACATCTGGTCGAACTGCCAGAGCGCCGCGACCGCGGCACCGGTTGTCGGCGGCAACACCTGCGTGGGTTCGACCAACGGCAACAGCAGCGTCTCCAACATCGGCAACGGCCTGCTGCCTGCGTCCATCAGCTTCGGCATCAAGACCACACAGAACGGCATCGACATTGCGGCGCATTTCGGCCTGTTCCCCGGCATCGCCACCAACGACGGCGGCAGCCCGAATCTGCAGACCGGGAACGGTCCCACCAACACTGCGCTCGGCACGACGAGCCTCGACATCCGCCAGGTCTACCTGACGTTCGGCAACAAGGACATGGGAACCTTCACCTTCGGCCGCAACATTGGCCTGTTCGCTGCGGACGTGATCCTCAATGACATGACGCTGCCGGGCGTCGGTGCCCCGGGCAGTGCTGCGGGGCCCTCGCCCAGCAACACGACGCTCGGCGGCATCGGCTTTGGCTACATCTACACCGACTGGCTGGCGCAGATCGACTGGACGAGCCCGGACTTTGCCGGCTTCAACGTGACCGTGGGTGCGTTCGATCCGCTCAATTCCCTGAGCGATTCGGGTGCGACGCAGGGCAAGAAGGCGCCGGGCTTCCACGCCAAGCTGACCTATACGCTGCCCTTCACCGACACCAGCAAACTGTACGTCTCGATGGCGGGCATCACGCAGAAGCAGAACTACATCGACGAGGAACTCACCGCGTACTCCTACACCGGCAGCGGTGGCGACCTGTTCATCAAGCTGGACGTGGCGGACTTGGAGGCGTTCCTGTACGGCTACTACGCCAAGGGGCTCGGTACGACGGCGCTGTTTGACGGCGGCGCCTACAACGGGGGCGCTGCGTTTGGCGGCGACGGCCAGACGCGCCAGTCCGACGGCGGCATGGCGCAGGTGACCTACAAGCTCGGGGCGGTGAAGCTCGGCGTCAACTACGGCATCAGCAAGCTCGACTTCGCGGGCGGCGGCTTCGACGAGGCTGCCAACCCGTTCCTGGTCTCGAAGAACGAGAAGGGCACCGTGGGCGCCTACTACTCGCTGACCAAGAACCTGACGCTGCTGCTGGAGGGCACGCGCGCGAAGAGCACCTCACAGGCCGGTGGCAGCAACAGCGCCACGACTGTGAACATCGGCGCGTACGTAGGCTTCTAAGGATCTAACAAGGCA
>Ga0302317_10000048_pt1 | contig 116333 bp, 100 predicted proteins | sample III_Palsa_N3_3_FD_200450 | JGI IMG/M metagenome (GOLD analysis project Ga0302317, IMG submission 200450) | Peat permafrost microbial communities from Stordalen Mire near Abisko, Sweden - III_Palsa_N3_3 | ecosystem: Environmental > Terrestrial > Soil > Palsa > Peat permafrost | place: Sweden...
CGGCGGCTCGGAGAACAAGAGCAAGTTCGCGATGATGAATCCGAACGACAGCGTGGTCGACTGGGTGCTCAAGACGGTGCCGCTGATGGGCGCCGGCTGGTGCCCGCCGGGCATGCTGGGCATCGGCATGGGCGGCACCGCCGAGAAGGCGATGCTGATGGCCAAGGAGTCGTTGATGGAAGACATCGACATGTACGAGCTGCTGGAGCGCGGCCCGAGCAACAAGCTCGAGGAACTGCGCATCGAGCTGTACGAGAAGGTCAACGCTCTCGGCATCGGCGCGCAGGGCCTGGGCGGCCTGACGACCGTGCTCGACGTCAAGATCAGGACCTACCCGACGCACGCCGCGTCGCAGCCGATCGCGATGATCCCCAACTGCGCCGCCACGCGCCACGCGCACTTCGTGCTCGACGGCTCCGGCCCGGCCTACCTCGAGGCGCCGAGCCTAGCCCTGTGGCCCGACGTCAAGTGGGCACCCGACTACAACAAGAGCAAGCGCGTCGACCTCGACAAGCTGACGCCGGCCGAGGTCGCGTCGTGGAAGCACGGCGAGACGCTGCTGCTCAACGGCAAGATGCTCACCGGCCGCGACGCCGCGCACAAGCGCATCGCGGACATGCTGGAGAAATTGGAAAAAGGCGAAGGCGAGCCGCTGCCGGTGGACTTCACCAACCGCGTCATCTACTACGTCGGGCCGGTCGATCCGGTGCGCGACGAAGTCGTCGGCCCTGCCGGTCCGACCACGGCGACGCGCATGGACAAGTTCACCGAGATGATGCTCGCCAAGACCGGGCTGATCGCGATGATCGGCAAGGCCGAGCGCGGCCCGACGGCGATCGAGGCGATCAAGAAGCACAAGTCGGCTTACCTGATGGCGGTGGGCGGTGCGGCGTATCTCGTGTCCAAGGCGATCAAGTCGGCCAAGGTGCTGGGCTTCGCCGATCTGGGCATGGAGGCGATCTACGAGTTCGATGTCGTCGACATGCCGGTGACGGTGGCCGTGGATTCTGGTGGCACCTCGGCGCACATCACCGGACCGAAGGAGTGGCAGGCTCGGATCGGAAAGATTCCCGTGGCCGTGGCCTGATTCATTCTCGCTTTCTTGATGGGAAGGCCCGCTTCGCTGCGGGCCTTTTCATTTCTTGGCGTTCAACTCAGGCGCCGGCAGCACCGCCCGGCTCGAGAAAGCCGGGCCCCTGCCCTGCAGACGGCGGCGCATCCCGCAACTCCTCGGCACTCGCCGCAGGCGCGGAGGACGTGACCGCGGTCGGAGAAGACTGCGACCCCGGAATCACGCCCTCGGCAGCCATCCCACCCTGCACCGGCATCACACGCACCACCCTTTGCGGAAACGGAATCTCGATCGAGTTCGCGTTGAACAGCCGCAGCAACGCCATGTTGACATCGGACTTCACGCTGCCCGTGCCGTTCTCCGGATCGTTGATCCAGAACGAGATCGTCAGCTCGAGACCATCGGACGCAAAAGCGCTCAGTTGCACCGACGGCTTCGGGTCCGCGATCACGCGCGCGATCTTCGGGATGACCTCGAGGATCTGCGGCACGAGCGCGTCGATGTCCGTGTCGTAGCCCACCTGCACCACCGTGCTGAGCGCGAGCCGCGGATCCGCCAGCGTCGCGCTCTCCACGCGCTGCGTGATCATCATCTCGTTGGGCACGATGGACTCGCGGCCGTTGAGCGCGCGCATCACGGTGTAGCGCGTGGTGATGTCCGTGATGCGCCCTTCGAAGCCGTCGACCTTCACGGTGTCGCCGATGCGCAGCGCGCGCTCGGCGAGGATCACGAAGCCGCTGACGTAGTTGGCCGCGAGCTTCTGCAGACCCAGCCCGAGGCCGACACCGATCGCGCCGCCCATCACCGACAGCGCGGTGAGGTCGATGCCCACGGCCGACAGCGCCATCAGCAGGCCGACGAAGACCAGCACGGCGCGCACGACGTTGGAAGCGGCCTTGCGCCACGACAGCTGCTGGCCGGTGGCGCCCTTGAGCAGCTTGGTCTCGATGGCCGACGAGATCCACAGCGTCACCATCAGCACGAGGCCTGCAACGATCGCGCCCTCGAGGATCGTCGCCAGGCTCACCGTGCTGGAGCCCATCTTCCAGTGCACGTCGTCCAGCGCGTCGACGAACGACGGCAGCACGCCGGTGATCCACAGCACCACGCCGCCCCAGGCCAGCCACGACACCGTCTTCTCGACCGCGCGCACCAGTTCCGACTTCGGGAACGCCACGCGCATCACGCGCACGGTCAGACGGATCACCAGCAGCGACAGCAGGATCGGCACCACCACCTTGAACACGGCCAGCGGCAGGTGCAGGTGCAGGCAGAACGCGCGCGCCATCCAGACCAGGCCGAGCCACAGCGCCGGGAACAGCACGCCGTCGAAGATGTTGCGGCCGAAGACGATCGAGCCGGGGCGCGGCTCGGAGCCGCGCAGGAGCCGCGGGATGCCCCAGGCGATCGGGAATGCGGCGGCGATCAGCAGCAGCGCGATGTAGGCGTAGGGCTGCTCGGCCTCCCGGATCAGGGCGACGAGTTCGGGCGAAAACCAGTTTTCCATGCCGCGATTGTGCAAGAGCACCGCGTCACCACCCCGACATCGGCATCAACTAATTTGTCGCAACGTGTCGAATCCGGGTAGCGTCGAACGTCGTGCAGACGAAGCCGCGGATTCGAGCCCGGCCTTCCGTCCACGATCAAACCAGGAGCCACCATGACCGACGCCGTCAATCCCATCCCGCAAGGCATGCACACGATCACGCCGCACCTCGTCTGCAACGGCGCCGCCGCCGCCATCGAGTTCTACAAGGAAGCCTTCGGCGCCGTCGAAGTGACCCGCCTGCCCGGCCCGGACGGCAAGCTGATGCACGCGATGCTGCGCATCGGCGACTCGGCCATCATGCTGGTCGACGAGTTCCCCGACATGATGGTGCGCGGCCCGCAGGCGCTGGGCGGGTCGTCGGTGACGATCCACCTGTCCGTCGTCGACGCCGACGCCGCGTTCAAGCGCGCCGCCGCCGCCGGCGCCACGCCGCGCATGCCCGTCACCGACATGTTCTGGGGCGCCCGCTACGGCATGGTGGTGGATCCGTTCGGCCACCTCTGGTCGATGGCCACGCAGGTGCGCGACCTGACGCCCGAGCAGATCGTCGCCGCAATGAAGGCGCAGCCGCCGATGGATGGCTGCGGCCCGCAGGCCTGAGTTCGATCCTGCGCGCGGAATGCGCGCTAGCGTGAGCGCGCGTCACGCGCACGCTCGAACAGCAGCGCCTTCTCGCGCTCGTTGGCCGTCATCGCGGCGGCGCGCTCGAACTCCGTGCGCGCCTCGGCGTGGCGATCCAGCCGCGCCAGCAGGTCGCCGCGCGCCGCGTGCAGCAGGTGGTAGCGCGCCAGGTGGCCGTCGGTGACGAGGCCGTCGACGAGCAGCAGCGCGGCCGCCGGCCCCGAGGCCATGCTCACCGCGACCGCGCGATTGAGCTCCACCACCGGCGATGGCAGGCAGGTCATCAGCTCGCCGTACAGCGCGACGATGCGGTCCCAGTCGGTGGCCTCGGGCGTGCGGGCGCGCGCGTGGCAGGCCGCGATCGCCGCCTGCAGCTGGTACGGCCCCGGCTCGTCGCCGAGCTGCTCGGCGTGCGCGAGCGCAGCCAGGCCGCGGCCGATCAGCAGCTGATCCCAGCGGCCGCGATCCTGCGCCATCAGCAGGATGGGCTTGCCCTCGGCATCGAGCCGGGCGTGCATGCGCGAGGCCTGGATCTCCATCAGCGCGACCAGCCCCAGCACCTCGGCCGTGCCGGGCGACAGCTGCGCCAGGATGCGCGCCAGCCGCAGCGCCTCCTCGCACAGCGCGGGCCGCGTCCAGTCGTCGCCCGCGGTCGCCGAGTAGCCTTCGTTGAAGATCAGGTAGACGACCTCGAGCACCGCGGCCAGGCGATCCTGCAGCGCCTCGCCGCGCGGCACCTCGAACGGCACGTTGGCGGAGACTAGCGTGCGCTTGGCGCGCACGATGCGCTGCGCGATCGTGGGCTCGGGCTGCAGGAAAGCGCGCGCGATCTCGGCGGTGCTCATGCCGGCGAGCAGCTTCAGCGTCAGCGCGACCTGGGCCTCGCGCGACAGCACCGGGTGGCAGGCGGTGAAGACCAGGCGCAGCAGGTCGTCGCCGATGTCGTCGGCGTCGTCCAGCGAATCGACGAAGTCGGGCACGACGTGGTCGCCGCGGGCATCGGCGTCCGCGCCCAGCTCCTGCTGCTTGGCGTGGTGCAGGTTGAGCTGGCGCAGGCGGTCGAGCGCACGGTTCTTGGCGGTGGCCATCAGCCAGGCCCCGGGGTTGTCGGGAATGCCGTCCTTGGGCCAGTGCTCCAGCGCGGCGACGAGGGCGTCCTGCGCCAGCTCCTCGGCCAGGCCGACGTCGCGCACGCGGCGCGCGATGGCACCGATGATGCGCGCCGACTCCATGCGCCACACCGTGTCGATGGTGCGGTGCAAGTCACGCGCCATGCGAGTGGTCTCCGCAACGATGGCACGCGGACATCAGGCCTTGGACCCGAAATGGCCGCGCATCAGGGCCTCGAATTCCTCGGCCGAGAAGATCGGGCGGATCTCGATGTCGCTGTCGCCGACGTGCGGATTCGGGCAACGCCGCACCCACTCGATGGCCTCCTCCATCGAGCGCACCTCCCACAGCCAGTAGCCGGCGATGAGCTCCTTGGTCTCGGCGAACGGGCCGTCGGTCACGGTGCGCGTGGTGCCCGAGAAGTGCACGCGGACGCCGCGCGACGACGGATGCAGCCCGTCCGCGGCCAACAGGACGCCGGCCCTGGCCAGCTCCTCGTTGTACTTGCCCATGGCCTCGAACAGCTCGGCGGGCGGCATCACGCCCTTCTCCGAACTCTCGTTCGCCTTGACGATGACCATGACACGCATTTCGTTTCTCCTGTCGTTGGGAAGAAGCCGACGGCGGCACTCGGCGCCTCCTGTTTCCACGACGAACGACGCGCCCGCGTTTCGACACGTCGGCAGAAATATTGATGCCGATCGCCACGGCAGGCAGAATCGCTTCGCCGCTTCCGGCCGCCAACCGCCCCACGCCGCCATGCAATACCTGCTGCTTGTATACACCGACGCCGAACTGATGGCCAAGCTGCCGGAAGAGGCATTCGCCGCCGAGATGCGCGACTGCCTGCTTCATTCCGACGAGCAGCACGCGCAAGGCAAGCTGGTGATGTGCCAGCAGCTCGAGCCAGCCGCCACCGCCCGCACGGTGCGCGTGCGCAGCGGGCGCGCCACGGTGCTCGACGGCCCCTTCGCCGAGACCAAGGAGATGCTGGCCGGCTTCAACCTGGTCGAGGCCGAGTCGATGGAGGAGGCGGTGCGCATGGCGCATGAGCTGCCTTGGACGAAGTACGGTTCGATCGAGGTGCGGCCGGTGGGCGACATCGCGGCGATGCGGGCGCGCGTGGGGGCGTGACACGCGCGAACCGAGCCTCCGCCGAACGAAGTGAATCCAGATTCGCTTCGCGAAGTCGCCGAGTCACCTAAAGACGACCCTCAACGCGTACTCAGTGCGCGTGGCGTGCTCCCAGTGGAGCGTGCAGTCACACGCCCGCGAGCACCCGCACGTGCGCGGCCGCGCTGCGCGCCAGCGCATTCAGGTTGTAGCCACCCTCGAGACAACTGACGATCCGCCCCTGCGCATGCCGCTTCGCGACATCCAGCAGCCGCGCCGTGATCCATTCGTAGTCGGCCTCGACCAGCCCCAAGCTGCCGAGATCGTCGTCGCGGTGCGCGTCGAAGCCGGCCGACACGAAGATCATCTGCGGCTCGAACTTCTCCAGCAGCGGCAGCCACTGGTACTCGACGATCTCGCGCACCTCGGTGCCCTTGGTGTACGCGGGCACCGGCACGTTGAGCATGTTGTCGCCCATCGGCACGTTGCCGCAGAACGGGTAGAGCTTGTCCTGGAAGAAGCTCACCATCAGCATGCGCTCGTCGTTGGCGACGATGTCCTCGGTGCCGTTGCCGTGGTGGACGTCGAAGTCGACGATGGCCACGCGCTCGAGGCCGCGCACGTCCAGCGCATGGCGCGCGGCGATGGCCACGTTGTTGTAGAAGCAGAAGCCCATCGCGGCGTCGCGCGTGGCGTGGTGGCCGGGCGGGCGGATCGCGCAGAAGGCGTTCTCGGCCTGGCCGTCGATGACGAGGTCGGTGGCCGCGACCGCCGCGCCGGCGGCGCGCAGCGCGGCCTGGCGGGTGAAGCGGCAGGCGGCGGTGTCGGGATCGACCGCGACCAGCTCGCCGGCCTCGGCGACCTTGGCGAAGGTCTCGTCGAGCTCGCTCAGGTAGTTGCTGGCGTGCGCGTGGGCCAGGTCCTCGACACGCGCGGGCGGCGCGTCGTCGTGGCGCACCAGCACGTCGGCCAGGCCGGTGGCGAGGAAGTGATCCTCGATCGCGGTCAGGCGCGCGGGCGATTCCGGGTGGCCGGGGCCCATGTCGTGCCGGCGGCAGTCGCCGTGGCTGAAGAACGCGGTCGTCATGGTCGCCGCCCCGCTTGTCTCGAATCGTTGGTGCTCATCTCGTTTGCCCGCTCGCCCACGCGTTGTCTGCCGTTCGGCTATCGTTGATGTCATGACCTCATCGTTGCAAGCGCGTCTGACAAGGCTGAAAAGCCAGATTAGCACGATCATCGTCGGCAAGCCCGCCCAGATCGACGACTCCATCGCCTGCCTGCTGGCCGGCGGCCATCTCCTCATCGAGGACGTGCCGGGTGTCGGCAAGACGACGCTGGCGCACGTGCTGGCCGTCTCGCTGGGCCTGAGCTTCTCGCGCGTGCAGTTCACGGCCGACCTGATGCCCAGCGACCTCGTGGGCGTCAGCGTCTACGAGCGCAGCAAGGAGGCGTTCGCATTCCACCCGGGGCCGGTGTTCGCGCAGGTGCTGCTGGCCGACGAGATCAACCGCGCCGGCCCGAAGACGCAGAGCGCGCTGCTGGAGGCGATGGAAGAGCAGCAGGTCAGCGTCGACGGCGAGACGCGTCCGCTGCCGCTGCCGTTCTTCGTCATCGCGACGCAGAACCCCGGCGACCAGCTGGGCACCTACGCGCTGCCCGAGTCGCAGCTGGACCGCTTCCTGATGTGCATCACGCTGGGCTATCCGGACGCCAGGTCCGAGCGCGAGCTGCTCGCCGGCCAGGACAGGCGCGAGGCGGTCGCCCGGCTCACGCCGGTGATGACGCCGGCCGAGCTGGTCGAGACGATGGCCGCGGTACGCCAGGTGCATGTGTCGGAGTCGCTGCTGGACTACCTGCAGGCGCTGATCGCCGCCACGCGCTCGGGCCACTGGTTCAGCGAAGGCCTGTCGCCGCGCGCGGGCATCGGCGTGCTGCGGCTGGCGCGCGCCCGCGCGCTGCTGGCCGGACGCGACTTCGTCAGCCCCGACGACCTGCAGGCCATCCTGCCGCAGGCCATCGCGCACCGCATGATCCCGGTGCCGGGCGCGGGCCGCGGGCGGCGCGAGCAGGTGCGGGCGATGATCGAGTCGGTCAGCCTGCCCTGACCATGTCCGACGCGACCGCTTCAGCGCTCGTCCGCCCGTCGATCTTCGACGCGCGCGGCCGCTGGCGCGCCTGGTGGGACGCGCGCCGCCAGCCGCGCGAAAGCCAGACGCTGACCCAGCGCAACATCTACATCGTGCCGTCGCGCGCGGGGCTGGCGTTCTGCCTGACGTTGCTGCTGTTGCTGGTCGTGTCGATCAACTACCAGCTGAGCCTGGGCTTCGCGCTGACCTTCCTGCTGGCGGGCAGCGCCGCCGCGTCGATGCAGATGACGCACGGCAGCCTGCGCGGGCTCACGCTGCACCTGAAGCCGCTGGTGCCGGCGTTCGACGGCGAGGCCGCGATCCTCGAGGTCGTCGTCACGAACCCCGGCAAGATGCGGCTGGGCGTCGGCTTCGGGCTGGATCTCGGCGAGCGCCCGATCCCGCTCGCCTACGCCGAGATCGCCGCGCAAGGGCAGACCTCGGTGCATCTCAGCTGGCTGGCACCCGGGCGGGGGCTGCATGCGTTGCCGGTGCTGCGCGCCGAGTCACGCTATCCGTTCGGGCTGTTCCGCGCCTGGACGATCTGGCGCCCGGCCGGGCAGCAGTGGGTCTATCCGCGGCCGGAGTCACCGACCCCACCCTGGCCGCAGACCGAGGCCGCGCAGGGCGACGACCGCCACGCCGCGCGCACCGGCAGCGGCACCGAGTTCGAGGGCGTGCGCGCGTACCGCCGCGGCGACACGCTGCGCCAGGTCGTCTGGAAGAAGGCGGCGCGCACCGGCGAGATGATCAGCCGCGAGACGGCCGGCGCCGTGCAGCGCGAGATGTGGCTGCAATGGGCGCAGGCGCAGGGCTTGGACACCGAGGCGCGGCTGTCGCGCCTGGCCGCCTGGGTCATGGCCGCCGACGCCGCCGGCCACGCCTGGGGCCTGAGCCTGCCCGGCACCGACCTGCCGCCCGACAACGGCAGCGCGCATCGCCACGCGGCGCTGCGGGCCCTCGCGAGCTGGTGAGGTGAGCGCGATGGCCGGCACGACGATGTCCAACGGCGAGGCGAACGCCCTCGCCCACTCGCGCTGGCGCGCGCCCTCGCGCGAGGCGCGCGACACGCTGTTCATGGTGGCGCTGATCGGCTGGACCATCGCGCCGCACCTGTTCAACCTGCCGTTGTGGGTGGCCGGGCTCACGGGCGTGGTGCTCGCCTGGCGCGGCTGGCTCGGCTGGCGCCAGGCGCCGCTGCCGGGCCGCGGCGCGGTGCTGGCCCTGCTCGGCCTGGCCGCGGTGCTCACGTTCACCGCCGAGAAGACGCTGGTCAGCAAGGACGCGGGCGTCACGCTGCTGGTGGTGCTGATGGCGCTGAAGACGCTGGAGCTGCGCGCGCGGCGCGACGCGCTGGTCGTGTTCTTCCTCGGCTTCTTCCTCGTGCTGACGACGTTCCTCTACTCGCAGTCCTTCCTCACCGCGGTGGGCACGGGGCTGTCGGTGTGGGGCTGGCTCACGGCGCTGACGCTGGCCCACATCCCGGCGGGCCGGCCGACGATCCGCCAGGCCGCGGCGCTGGCGGGCCGCGCGGCGCTGATCGGCACGCCGGTGATGATCGCGCTGTTCCTGCTGTTCCCGCGCATCGGGCCGCTGTGGCCGTCGGCCGATACCGCCAACCGTACCGGCCTGTCCGACCACCTCGAGCTCGGCACCGTGGCCGATCTCGCCAACGACGACAGCATCGCGTTCCGCATCCGCTTCGACGGCCGGCCGCCGGCGGCGTCGCAGATGTATTTCCGCGGTCCGGTGCTGATCGACACCAACGGCCGCGACTGGCGCGCGCAGTCGCTGTTCGACGGCCACTCGCGCCGTGCCACGCCGACGGCCGAGAGCGTCGAGCCGCACGGCAAGCCCACGCCGTACGAGGTCACCATGGAGCCGACGGAGCTCACCTGGCTGCCGCTGCTGGAGCTGACGCCGCCGCAGTCGGCGCGCAGCAGCATCGACCCGGCGCAGGGCGTGCAGGTGATGGACGGCTCCGACGTGCGTCCGCTCGCCGACCTCGACCTGCAATGGCGCACGCGGCGCCCGATCCAGCAGCGCGTGCGCCTGCGCGCGACGGCGGGCCTGGACGACCGCCTCGTCGGCGCGACGCCGGCCGACCTGCGCGAGAACCTGCGCCTGCCGCCGCAGTTCTTCCCGCGCACCCGCGCGTGGTCGCAGCGGTGGCTGCGCGAGCACTCGAAGCCCGGCGAGACACCGGATCCCGACGCCATCGTCGAGAGCCTGTACCGCTACATCGGCCACGCCGGCTTCACCTACACGCTGTCGCCCGGCGCGTACGAAGCCGACCCCGTCGACGAGTTCTGGCTCGATCGCAAGGTCGGCTTCTGCGAACACTTCGCGACCTCGTTCGTCGTCGTGCTGCGCGCGATGGGCATCCCGGCGCGCCTGGTCACCGGCTACCAGGGCACCGACGCGCAGCCCGAGGACGGCTGGCTCGTCGTGCGCCAGAGCAACGCGCACGCGTGGGCCGAGTACTGGAACCCGAGCCGCGGCTGGGTGCGTGCCGATCCGACAGCCGCCGTCGCGCCCGACCGCATCGAACGCGGGCGCGCGCTGCAGCCGGCCGCGGGCTTCGTCGGCAACGCCATCAACGCGGTCAGCCCCGGCATGATCGAGCGCCTGCGCGCGTGGCGCGAGACGATGGACAACCGCTGGAAGGAATGGGTGCTGGGCTACAACCGCAACGCGCAGTTCGACCTGCTCAAGAAGGCCGGCATCGGCACGCCCGACACCGACGACCTCGGGCGGCTGCTGATGATCGTCATCAGCGGCGCGGCGCTGGTGGGCACGGCCGCGGCCTGGTGGGACTCGCATCGCCGCACGCCAGGCCAGCGCGCGCAGCGCCGCCTCGCGTCGGCACTGCGCGCGCTGCAGCCGCATGGCGTGCAGGTGGCGGCGCACGAGTCGCCGGGCGTCGTGGCCGCCGCGCTGCGACGGCGCTTCGGCGCGGCCGCCGAAGGCCTGGCCCGGCGCCTCGATGCGCTGGAGCGCCTGCGCTACGGCCCGGACACCACCGGCGCGACGCCCGACTGGGCCGGCGTGCGCGCCGGCGCCCGCACGCTCGCGGCCGCGCTCGCGTCCCCCGCGCGCACGGGAAACGCATCGCCCGCGCGCGCAAGTTCGTGAACGCGAGCGTGCGATGTGCGCGACACCACGGCAATCGGCAGGTCGCGGCTGGCTAAACTGAGTCGATGACCTTCGCGCCCGAGACCTGCCTGCTCTTCTTCACGAACCTCGGCCGCCCGCTCGCCATCGCATCGATCGCCGGCGCGTTGCTCGCCACGGCCAGCGCCGGCGCGATCGCCCAGGCGAGCGCTCCTGCGGCACCGGCATCGGCGGCCAAGGCCTCGCATGCCAAGACAAAGGCCAAGGCGGTCGCGAAGAAGAAAAAGAAAGGCAAGGCCATCGCGGCGCGCGACGACGATGCGCCCGACAGCTTCGTCTACGGCCGGCGCGACGACGTGCTCGCGTTCGCGGCGCAGGTCACCGACGAGCGCGGGATCGACCGCGCGTGGGTCGAGGACCAGCTGGCCCGCGCGCGCTACCAGCCCAGCGTCGCCAAGGCCATCATGCCCGGGCCGCCCGGCACCGCGAAGAACTGGGCCGCGTACCGCGCGCGCTTCATCGAGCCCAAGCGCCTGGCCGCCGGCGTGCAGTGGTGGCAGGCGCATGCCGCGACGCTGGCCGACGCACAGCAGCGCTACGGCGTGCCGCCGGAGATCGTCGCGGGCATCGTGGGCGTCGAGAGCTTCTTCGGCCGCATGACCGGCAACTACCGCGTGCTGGACGCGCTCGCCACGCTGGCGTTCGACTTCCCCACCGGCCGCTCCGACCGCAGCGCGTTCTACCGCAGCGAGCTGCGCGCCTACCTCGTGTGGTGCGCACTGGAGGGCCGCGACGCCGACACCGCGCGCGGCTCGTTCGCCGGCGCCATCGGCTGGCCGCAGTTCATGCCCAGCAGCCTGCTGAAGTACGCGGTCGACTACGACCACGACGGCCATGTCGACCTCGCCAGCGGTGGCGACGACGTCATCGGCAGCGTGGCCAGCTACCTCGCCACCTTCGGCTGGCAGCGCGACATGCCGATCACCTTCGCGGTGCTGCCGCCGGTCGACCCCGAGGCGCGCGCGCGCCTCGTCGCCGCCGACATCGTGCCCACGTTCACCGCCGCGCAACTCACCGAGGCCGGCGCGCAGTTGCCCGACGACGCGCGCGCCTTCGCCGGCCCGCTCGCCTTGGTCGAACTGCAGAACGGCGACGACCCGCCCAGCTACGTCCTGGGCACGTCGAATTTCTACACCGTGACGCGCTACAACTGGTCGGCCTACTACGCGATGGCGGTGATCGATCTCGGCGCGGCGCTCAAGCGCGAGATGGCGCTGGCGCCCGCGGCGCGCACGATCGCTAACTAGGGCCGTCGCCGCGCGCGCCACAAAACGATACGCGCCGATACCTCCTCGACAGCATCGCCGTTCACCAAGCGGCAACGATGGCGCACCGGTCGACAAGCCCGTCGACCGACAACGAGGAGACTCCATGAACATCCATCAATCCGCCGGCCGACCGGTCGACACGCGCGCCGCGGGCGTCCTGCTGCTGGCTTCGGCCATCGTATCGATCGTGTTCGTCGCGCTCGACCCGGAGGTCACCGCGAGCACGTCGCGCGCCATTCTCGAAGGCGTCGTCGCCAACGGCCCCCTGCACCGGATCGTCCACGCGGTCGAACTGGCCTGCGTGCTGGGCCTCGCGTTCGGCTTCGCGAGCCTGGCCGCAAGCACCGGCACGCAGAAATCCGCGGTGCGGGGCGCGTTGATCGCCTACGTCGTCGGCTGCTTCGCGATGGTGATCGCCGCGGTCACCGACGGCTTCATCAGCGGCGACGTCGCCAGCTATTACTTGAAAGCCGGCCACAGCGCGGACACCGGCCGCGAGATGATCCACCTCTGCTACGTCGTGGTGCAGGACTTCGCCGCCGCCTCGTGGTTCTTCCAGTCCGTCGGCGTGCTGGCGATGGCGTTCGCGTTGATGCGCGAGCGCGGCCTGCAGCGCGTCGTGGGCGTGCTGGGCCTGGCGACCGGCGCCGTGCCGCCGATCGCGATCGTCGCGACGTGGCCGACGATGGACACCGGCGTCGTCCTCGGCATCCTGTCGGCGCAGCTGGTGTGGAACGTGGCGGCCGCGGTGCTGCTGATGCGGCGTCCGGCATCGGGCGAGCCGTCCATGACGCTGCCGCATGCGCCGATGGCGGCCTGAGCCTCAAGCCGGAATCCAGGCACCCTCGACGCTGCGCCACGCGCAGCCGTAGGTGTGCTCCAGCACCGGCGCGCTGAGGATCTCGGCGACCGTCCCGGCCTGCCAGCGGCCGTCGCCGAACAGCGCCAGCACGTGCGTCGCGACGCGGGCGATCCAGCTCGGATCGTGCGCGCTCGCGATCCACGCGTGCTCGCCGGCGGCGCCGTCGGCCAGCCAGCGGCCGACGAGTTGCTGGTGCGCCGGATCCTGGAACGACACCGGCTCGTCGAGCAGCATCAGCGTGGCGCCCTGCATCGCACACTGCGCGAGCGCGACGCGCTGGCGTTCGCCGCCGGACAGCTGGTCGGCGCGGCGCGCGGCCAGGGCGGCGATGTCCAACGCAGACATCAGTTCGGACGCGCGTCCCCTGGCCGTCGACTCGACGAGCTGGCTCAGCGCCAGCGTGCGCTCCACCGTCAGCGCGAAGCGATCCTGTGCCTGCTGCGGCATCAGCGCGCGCGTGGAGGCCGCGGCGCCGACGGGCCAGTCCTGCTGCGGGCGGCCTTGCCACAACACCTCGCCCGCGCGCTCGGGCACGCTCAGGCCCGCGAGCGCGCGCAGCACGAGGCTCTTGCCGGCGCCGTTGCGGCCGATCACGCACCAGCGCTCGCCGGCGTGCACGCGCCAGTCGAGGCGATCGACCAGCGCGCGGCCGGCGGCGCGCACGGTCAGCGCGCGCGTTTCGAGCAAGGGGGCGGCGCTCATTTGATGCCCTTCGCCAGGAACCAGATGAAGCACGGCGCGCCGATCAACGCCATCACCGCCCCGACCGGCAATTCCAGCGGCGCGACCACGAGGCGCGCGAGCAGGTCGGCGGCCATCAGCAGCGCGGCGCCGGACAACATCGACAACACCGCCAGCTCGCGCGTGCGCAGCACCCCCGCGAGCCGCCAGCCCTGCGCGACGACGAGCCCGACGAAGCCGATCGAGCCCGAGGTCGCCACGGACAACCCGACCGCCAGCGACGCGAACACGAGCAGTTCGAGACGCAGGCGGCGCACCGGCTCGCCCAGCAGCCAGGCCGCGTCGGCGCCCAGCATCAATCGATCGACGGAGCGGCCGCGCGCCCACAGCCATGCGACGAACAGGCCGGCGCCGGCCAGGTTCCACAGGCTGGCGTCGGCGCCCGACAGATCGCCGACCATCCAGAAGATCGCGCCGCGCAGGCGCTGATCGGGCACCAGCGCGAGCATCAAGGTGGCGATGGCGCCGAAGACGGACGCCAGCATCGCGCCCAGCAGGATCAGCCGCGGCGACGCGTCGTCGGCGGCCGCGAGCGCGGGCCTCGCGAGCCACAGCAGCGCGAGCCCGGCCACCAGCGCGCCGGCGGCGGCGCCGAGCCAGATCTGCGCGCCCAGCAGCAGCGCCGTCAACGCGCCGACCGACGCGCCGGTGGAATGCCCCAGCACGTAGGGATCGGCCAGCGGATTGCGCAGCAGCACCTGCAGCGCGAGGCCGGCCAGCGCGAGCAGGCTGCCCACGCCGGCCGCGGCCGCCACGCGCGGTGCGCGCAGCGTGACGATCAGCTGCCAGTCCCACCCACCCGAGCCGAGCCCGAGCGCCAGCGCGGCCACCATCGCCGTCGCGAGCGCCAGCAAGGCGATGCGAAGGACGGCGGGGTCGCGAGCGTGCATCGGGCGATTATTGCCAATGGCCGGTCAGCGACACCATCACCGTCGGCGGCGGCGGCGTGTAGCCCAGCACTTCGGGCGTGTGCGAGCCGGTCAGGTTGTCGCCCTTCACGGCGATGGACCAGTTCGGCGACAGCGCGTGCGTCGCGGTCAGCGCAAGCACCGTGCGCGCCTTGGCCTGCACGGTGGCGAAGGTGATCGGATCGGCGTCCGCGCGCGCGCCGGTGTAGTGCAGCCAGACGCCCGTTTCCCAGCCGGCGACCGGCACGCGATAGTTGGCGGCGACCACGGTGCGGGCGCGCCGCAGCAGCGCCGTCTGGGCGTCGTCGTCGCGCGCGTTCTGGAACGTGGCGTCGAGGCCGACCTTGCCGTAGCCGGTGTCGCCGTCGGCCGACAACTCGACGCCGCGGTTGCTCGCGTGATCGATGTTGACCGAGTCGAACTGGGCGTTGAACGCGATCAGGTCGTGCTGGCGCTGCGAGAACACCGTGGCACGAGCCTGCCACGCGTCGTGCTGCCAGTGCACGCCCGCCTCGAGATCGCGCGAGTGCTCGGGCTTGAGCGGCGCGAGTTCGTACTGCATGTCCGAGAAGCTCGGCGCGGAGAACGCCGTCGAGCCCTGGGCCACCAGCTTCCAGTCGGGGCTGACGCGCCAGCCCAGCGACAGCAGGCCCGTGTTGGCGCTGCCGTAGTCGCTGGCGTGGTCGTGGCGCACGTTGGCCTGGATCTCGAAGGCCGACGCGAAGGTGCCGAGCCAGCCGGCGCGGATCGAGTTGGTGCGGCGCGTCGTCTCGGGGATGCTGGAATCGCCGTAGTGCTCGGTGTCGTTCTCGTAGCCGACCTGCACGTTCTGGCCGTCGACGATCGTCCAGTCGGCGCCGATGCCCAGCAGGCGCGTGCGCGCCGTGCCGACCGTGGTGAAGGCGGTGGGGTCGGTGTAGTGGATCGTGTCCTCGCCGGCGTGCAGGTCGAGGTCGACCGCCGACGTCAGCGCGTGGTGCGATTGCAGCGTGACGTTGTCGAGGCTGGTCGTGAGCACGTCGTCCACGGTCGGTCCATCGTAGCCGTCGTAGTGGCTCGTGGTGTTGCTCTGCATCGCGCTGAGGCTCGTGCGCTGGCCGGGCGCCCAGGTCTTGCCGAGCGCGAACGTCGCACCGGCCTGCGTGGCCGGATCGCGGTCGGGATCGACGGTCGGGTCGATCTTGGGATCGCGCGCGCTGAAGCCGTCGGTGTGCACGCCCGAGATGCTGGCGTTGATGTCCAGCGGCGTGACCGCATCGCCGACGCGCTGGCCCACCGATGCGCTGCCCTGGTAGGCGCCACGCGTGGCGGCGCCGAAGGAGACGCTGCTGCCCGAACCGTGCTTGGTGAAGATCTGCACCACGCCGCCGACGGCCTGCGCGCCGTACAGGCTGGACAGGTTGCCGCGCACGATCTCGATGTGGTCGATCTGCGCCAGCGGCACCAGCTCCCACGGCGCGGAGCCGAAGTCGGCGCGCGACAGCGGCGCGCCGTCGATCAGCACCAGCACCTGGTTGGAGTTGGCGCCGCGCACGAACACGCTGGCCTGCGAGCCGACGGGGCCCGTCTGCGCGACGTTGAAGCTGACGAACTCGCGCAGCAGGTCGGGCACGTCGATCGCGGGCGAGGCGGCGATGTCGCTGGCCGAGATGACCGTGGTGCTGGGCAGCGTGTCGGGCAGCTTCTGCGGGATGCGCGCCGCCGTGACGACGACTTCCTGCCCGGGCTGGTCGGACGCGGCCTGCGCGAAGGCGGCGCCCGCGGCCAGCAGCGGCAGCAAGGCGGCGACGGCGCGAGCCGTGGAGGACATGGAAAACGCCGCGACGCGGCTGTGCATGGGCGCGTTCGGCCCGGTGTGGCGAGACTTCATGGGAGCACTTCGAATTCTTCAAACGTGGCCGCCAGCGTCCCCGCAGGCACCACCGAACGATCGCCCAGCGCTCGCGCGCGGCCGATCACGGGCAGTTGGCCGGTATCCGGGCTGGCGAAGAGGCAGCTTGTCGAGGCCTTCCCATGCCTTCTTGCGAATGCACAGTGACCATGGAGTTCGACAGCCGATGTCCGAAGCCCTTGCAGGCAAGACACCCTTCGCGACCGTTGCGGGGGCAGCTCAGGTGGGGTCGGCGCTTCGGCGAAGGCGACCGTCCTGATTCCCGTTTGACTCGGACGGCACGACAGGCCGTCCGGAGCACCAACTGAAGAGCGGATCGTACCATTCGACACCACAGTTCCCGCTCGTTGCGAGGCGCGCGCGCAACGGTCGCGCGCCCCTTCCTGCCGGGCCTCGTTCGAGGGCTTGCGAGCGGATGGCGCCCCGTCTTGCGCCCCTACAATGGCTCTTTGTCGTCCCCAGCGTCCTCGCCCCATGTCACGACTGCCGGATCTTGCCGAACGCATCGAACGGCTCCTGCTGCGCCACGAAGAGCAGAAGCGTACGAACACCTTGCTGGAGCAGCAGTTGCGCGCCGTCAGCGACGAGCGCGACAACCTGCGCTCGCGGCTGGCCGCGGCGCGCGCGCGCATCGACGCGCTGATCGACCGCCTGCCGGCGTCCGAAGGCGGACGCGACGACGACGGCGCCAACGCCGCCGAATCCGGCGACAGCCCGCGGAGCGTGCAGCCATGAAGCAAGTCGAAGTGACGATCCTGGGCCAGAGTTATCTGCTGTCCTGCCCCGAGGGCGGCGAGACGCTGCTGCAGACGGCCGTCGCGTCCGTCGACCGCGAGATGAGCGGCATCCGCGACGCCGGAAAGGTGAAGGCGCGCGAGCGCATCGCCGTGCTGGCCGCGCTGAACCTCGCGTACCGTCTCGCGGAGGCGCCGCGCGTGAATCCGGCTTCGGCCGCGCCGGCGGCGGCGGTCGAAGGCGGTGACGCGAAGCCGCACGTGGAGCATGCCGAAGCCAGCGAGGCGCGCCGCGCCGCGGCGGCGCAAGTCGAGATGCTGATCGCGCGTCTGGACACCGCTCTGAGCGAAGACGGGCGCCTGCTTTAACGCATCTTCGAAATCACGTTCGTCAAGTGATTTTGTAGGCCCTCTTTACGTCTCTGATGCTCGCCTTCGCGGCGGTCGGACGCATAGAATGGATTCGTCCGTCGCGTTCGCGAGGGTTTTATATTTCCTTGAACCGATGCGCTTTGCGCTAGGGCTTGGAACATCGTCTGGTTGGTGTGATCGTCTCGCGTCAGATGAACCCGATTCCAGACTGACCTCGCCCACCTGAACACCCCTGGGTTCAGGAATGCGGCCCGAGGTTCGCGGCGGACACCCTATTCTTTCGTTCGAGCATGCCTTCGTACTGGCTGATGAAAAGCGAGCCCGACGAGTGCTCGATCTCCGACGTTGCCAACGCCCCCGGCCACCGCGTGCCGTGGATCGGCGTGCGCAACTACCAGGCGCGCAACTTCATGCGTGACCAGATGCGCGTCGGCGACGGCGTGCTGTTCTATCACTCGAGCTGCGCCGAACCGGGCGTGGCCGGCATCGCCGAAGTCGCGAGCGCGGCCTACGCCGACGCCTCGCAGTTCGACAAGACCAGCCCCTACTTCGACGCCAAGTCCGATCCGGCCAAGCCGCGCTGGCAGCATGTCGACGTCAAGCATCTCGCGACGACGCCGCTGCTGTCGCTCAAGGAAATGCGCACGCGGCCCGAGCTCGCCTCGATGGCCTTGCTCAAGCCGGGCAGCCGGCTGTCGATCACGCCGGTGACGCCGCAGGAGTGGCAGGCCGTGATCGCCGCGCTGGTCGAACTGGGCGCGAAGCCGTCCATTGCGAAGCTGGTCGCGGCTTGAAGCGCGTCGACGTCGTCGTGATCGGCGCCGGCGCCGCCGGCCTGTTCTGCGCGGCGCAGGCCGGGCAGCGCGGCGCGCGCGTGCTGCTGATCGATCACGCCGACAAGATCGCCGAGAAGATCCGCATCTCGGGCGGCGGCCGCTGCAACTTCACCAACCGCGACGCGACACCGGCGAACTTCCATTCGCGCAATCCGCACTTCTGCCGCTCGGCGCTCGCACGCTACACGTCGCAGGATTTCATCGCGCTGGTGCAGCGCCACCGCATCGCATTCCACGAGAAACACCGCGGCCAGCTGTTCTGCGACGACTCCAGCCAGCAGATCATCGACCTGCTGCTGCGCGAGTGCGAAGACGGCAACGTCGAGCGTTGGCAGCCTTGTGCGGTGCGCGCGTTGCGCACGCGCGAAGGCGCGAGCGAGCGCGCGCCGCGTTTCGAGATCGACACCGACCGCGGCCCCGTCGAGGCGCGCAGCGTGGTCATCGCCACCGGCGGCCTGCCGGTGCCCAAGATCGGCGCGACCGACTTCGGGCTGCGGATCGCGAAGCAGTTCGGGCACGCGATCGTCGAGCCGCGACCGGCGCTGGTGCCGCTGGTCTTCGACGCCGCCGAATGGACGCCGTTCGTCGCGCTGGCGGGTGTGTCGCTGGAAGTCGAGATCTCGTCGGGCAGCGGCAAGCAGCGCGCGCGCTTTCTCGAGGACCTGCTGTTCACACACCGCGGCCTGAGCGGTCCGGCCGTGCTGCAGGCCTCGAGCTACTGGCAGCCCGGCGAGACGCTGCAGATCGCGTTCGCGCCGGGCACCGACTGGCCCGAGACGCTCGCGCGCGCCAAGGCGACGTCACGGCGCCAGCTCGGCAACGAACTCGCCACGCACCTGCCGCAGCGGTTGGCGCAGGCCTGGCTGGCGCGCGGCGGGCTGCCGGAGGACAGGCCGATGCCGGAAGTCGCGGACAAGCCGCTGCGCCAGCTCGCAGAGTCGCTGTCGGCCTGGCGCATTGCGCCCACCGGCACCGAGGGCTGGAAGAAGGCCGAGGTGATGGCCGGCGGCGTCGACACCCGCGAGATCGATTCGAAGGCGATGGAAAGCCGGCGCGCGCCGGGACTGCACTTCATCGGCGAGGTGGTGGACGTCACCGGCTGGCTGGGCGGCTACAACTTCCAGTGGGCCTGGGCCAGCGGCTATGCCTGCGCCGAGGCACTGGCGGCCGACGCACGAGTCGCCGCGGCATGATGGCCTCGAAAACGTTGCCCGGAGCGCTCTTCCGCAGAATAACTGGCGCAAGCCCATGTTTCGGGGTAGAATCCTAGGCTTTGCTGGCAAACCGCGTGTCGATCTTTGTCCAACTTCTAGAAACCGAGGCACTCCCCATGAGTGCAGCGGGTCTGGACAAGGACTCCGAGCGCAATATCTCTCCCGAAGGATTCTTCGAAAAATGACGACCATCCGTGTCAAGGAAAACGAGCCGTTCGACGTGGCCCTGCGCCGCTTCAAGCGCACCATCGAAAAGCTGGGTCTGCTGACCGAACTGCGCGCCCGCGAGTTCTACGAGAAGCCCACTGCCGAACGCAAGCGCAAGAAGGCCGCGGCCGTCAAGCGCCACTACAAGCGCGTTCGCAGCATGCAGCTGCCCAAGAAGCTCTACTAAGAGTTTCGCGGAGCTCTCGAGCTCGTTTCCTCCGGATCGGCGCGCAAGCGTCGGGCCGGAAGCCAAAAAGCCTGCACGGGACGCCGTCGCGGGCTTTTTGCATTCCGGCGGCCAATTACAGTAGCGACAAGAACAAACCTGAAAGACAGACCATGACGCTGAAGCAACGAATCTCCGACGACATGAAGACCGCGATGCGCGCCAAGGAAGCCGACCGCCTGCTGGCGATCCGCAACCTGATGGCCGCGATGAAGCAGCGCGAGGTGGACGAGCGCATCGAGCTGGACGACGCCGCGATCGTCGCGATCGTCGACAAGCTCGTGAAGCAGCGCAAGGACTCGATCGACGCCTTCACCAAGGCCGGCCGCACCGATCTGGTCGACAAGGAGACGGGCGAGCTGAACGTGCTGCTGGGCTACCTGCCGCAGCGCCTGGGCGCCGACGCGATCGCCGCGGAGGTCGACGCCATCGTCGCCGAGCTGGGCGCCGCCGGGCCGGGCGACATGGGCAAGGTGATGGCCGCCGTCAAGGCCAAGCTGGCCGGCAAGGCCGACATGGGCCAGGTCTCCGCCGCGGTCAAGGCCGCGCTGAGCAAGTAACGCCAACCAGGATCCGCCATGGAAACCACCCTGCCCTTGCGCCAGATCGACCACGACGTGTTCGTCGCCCCGCAACTCGACGCGGCCGCGATGGCCGAAGTCGCGCGGCTGGGCTTCAAGAGCGTCGTCAACAACCGCCCCGACTTCGAGCACGGCCCCGACCAGCCGACGTCGGCGTCGGTGGAAGCCGCGGCCGTCGCGGCCGGCCTGCAGTACCGCCACCTGCCGGTCAACGGTGGCTACCAGTCGCCCGAGGAAGTCGCCGCGTTCCGCCAGTTGATGGCCGACATGCCGCATCCGCTGCTGGCGTTCTGCCGCTCGGGCGCGCGCTCGACGCGGCTATATCAGCTCGCACAGGGCTGATTTCCCAGGGGTGGATCCTGCGCGCGCAGTCGCGGGATCCACGCCCGCCGCGGCCCTCCGCTGGCAGCCCTCGCGCCAGCGACGCGACGCAGCGCCACCTCGCCGAATACGGCAAGGACGTCGCGCAGGCGCAGCAACAGGTCAGCCAGCGGGCAGCCTCCACCGCCAGGGCCCTGAACGCCGCCTGGATCGCATCGACACGGCGTCCGCCTCGCTGGCCGGTTCGCTTCACGTGTCGTTGACATGATGCAATGGACAAATTACACGTGAAGTCGACAATGGAGCCGGGAAGCATCCCCTCAAACAGGCACATCATGACGCTACGCAAGTCTCTTCTCGGCGCAACGCTTGCCCTGCTCGCGTGCGCGGCCACCACCAGCGCGATCGCGCAGGATCGCGATCGCGATCGCGGCCGCCCGGGCCCGGGTGCGCACTTCGACGGTCGCTTCGGCCACAACCACTACTACCCGTCGCGCGGCTACATCTACGGCACGCTGCCGATCGGCGCGATCAGCGTCGGCTTCGCCGGCGGCAACTACTTCTTCCAGGGCGGCGTCTGGTACCGCCCGTACAGCGGCCGCTACATCGTCGTGCAGCCGCCGCTGGGCATCTACATCAACACCCTGCCGCCCGACTACGCCACCGTCTGGGTCGGCGGCGTGCCCTACTACTACGCCGACGATGTGTACTACAACGTCGCGCCGGGCCGGGGCTACGTCGTCGTCGCGGCTCCGCCGGGCGTCGATACCACGCAGACCGTGCCGCCGCCGGCACCGGCGCTGGCCGCGCCCGATCCGATCTTCTATCCGCGCAACAACCAGAGCGCGGCCCAGACGGAAGCCGATCGCCGCGACTGCAACGCGTGGGCCACGTCGCAACCCAATGCGATGGCCGACGCGAAGGTGTTCCAGCGCGCCACCGAGGCGTGCATGGACGGCCGCGGCTACACGGTTCGCTGAAACCCCGGGGCGGCGCTCGCCGCCTCGTCGCGTCGTCTTCGACGATGAAAAGGAAAAGGGCCTCCGTTGCGGGAGGCCCTTGTCGTTGGCGGGTGCAGGCCGGGACGGCCTGCGCCACGCTCAATGCCAGCCGCGGTGCCAGCCGTATTGCGGGTGGTGCCAGCCCCAGCCGTACTGCGGGTGGTATTCCCACGACCAGCCCACGCCGGGGCTCGCGTACGTCGGCGCGACGTAGACGACGCCCGCCGGAGCGACGTATTCGCCGCCGCCGTAGCCGCGCGCGGGCGCCACGATGCAGCCGGACATGGAAGCCAGCGCGACGCCGGCAATGACGAGTGCAAGACCGTTCTTCATGATGTTCCTTTTCGGGTTCGACCGTGGTGCGCCGGCCTGTCGCTGGCGATCCTTCGGGGATCTCCAGGCAAATCGCGCACCTTGTGTCCTCAAAACGGCCCCGCCGACACATGCGTTGACCCCGCTACAGACCCACGGTCGAGCAGCCAGCCCATCTTTACGTGCGCCTCCTATGAAGTGCCCATCCGCGGTTTACCGGGCTTTGCAATCAGAAACCCGAAGCTTGTCATCGATCGATGACAAGCGGCGTTTAATAGGACATGGCGGCACTGATGCAGCCTTTCAGGAGAACCGGATGAACTCGAATCGAAAGCTCGTGCGCTGGGGCGCCCTGGCCCTTCTCGTGACGCTGATGAGCGGCTGCTGCATCGCCCCGTGGGGCGGGGGTCGCTACTACGGCGGTGGCGGGCACTACCAGGGTGGCGGCAATGGCGGCGGCTGGCGCCACTGATCGCCCGCGTGACCGGACTCCACGCCGGTGACGCATGAAGCGAGAAAGGCCGCGGATGCGGCCTTTCGTCGTTGATGCGTGCTGCGCTGATCAGTGCAGGCTGCCGCGCCCGCGGCCCTTGGCGCCGCCCGGCGGCGTCGCCGCGGCCTTGGCGTCGACGTTGCGCAGGATGTCCTTGCCGCTGATGCCGGCGAACAGCGCGGCCGCGCGCACCTTGATCTCGAGCAGCTCGCTCGCGCTCACCGAGTACTGTCCGGTGACCTTGTTGACGTCGACCTTGAACTCGACGTCCTTGCCGTTGTTCGACAGCGTGCCCACGGTGAACTCGTAGTCCTCGCTGTCGGCCGGCAGGCCGCGGCCTTCGAGGTCGTAATCCTCGTACTCGATCCGATAGATTTCCCCGCTCGCCAGGTCGAGCAGACCGGTCGAGTCGACGATGTCTTCGCTCAGTTCATCGGAAATCTTGATCGGCACCTTCAGATCCACGGCCTTACCTCGTCTTGTTCTTGAAGACGCGATTTTCACATGCGCGCCGGACCTCGGTGACAAAAGCGCCTGAGACCCGCCTGACGAAAGAAATCGACGCAGCGCTCATGCGTCGGCGCGCACGGTCGCGCGCACCAGGCGGCCGAAGGTCAGGCCCTGCACGAGGATCGAGAAAGCGACGACGCAGTACGTCAGCGCGATCAGCGTCTCGCGCCATGGGCCCGGGGGTATCGCGAGCGCCAGCGCGATCGAGATGCCGCCGCGCAGCCCGCCCCAGGTCAGCACGCCGGCAGCGCCCGCGGGCAGGCGGAACGCGCGTCGCGCGAGCGCGACCGGCAGCCCCACCGTCAGCCAGCGCGCGGCCAGCGTGATCGCGATGGCCGCGACGCCGGCCAGCAGCGCCGCGGCCGGCCCGAGCGGGAAATGGATCGTGATCACCTCCATGCCCACCAGCACGAACAGCACGGCGTTGAGGATGTCGTCCAGCAACTCCCAGAACAGGTCGACGTGGCGGTTCGCAGCCTGCTCATGCCGCTTGCCGCCGACGATCAGCCCGGCGACGACCATCGCCAGCGGTCCCGACACGTGCAGCCGGTTCGCGAGCGCGTAGCCGCCCAGAACCGCGGCGAGCGTCAGCAGCACCTCGGCCTGGTAGTGATCGATGCCGCGCAGCAGGCGCGTGGTCGCCGCGCCGAGCGCCCAGCCGAACAGCAGTCCGCCGCCGGCCTCCTGCAGCAGCAGCATGCCCGCGTGGCCGACGGTCGGCGCGCCGCCGTCCAGCGCCATGCCCAGCAGCAACGTGAACAGGACGACGCCGACGCCGTCGTTGAACAGGCTCTCGCCCGCGATCACCACCTCGAGGTTGCGCGGCGCGCCGGCCGATTTCAGCATGCCGATGACGGCGATCGGATCGGTCGGCGAGATCAGCGCGCCGAACAGCAGGCATTCGAGCAAGGGCACCGGCAGGCCGATGGCGCCGATCGCGAGCCACAGCGCGACGCCCACGACGACGGTCGATGCCGCGGTGCCGAGGAAGGCCAGCAACGCCACCTGCCAGCGGTAGTCGCGCAGCGACTTCACGTCCACGTGCAGCGCGCCGGCGAACAGCAGCACGGACAGCATGCCCTGCATCAGCAGCTCGGAGAAGTCGATGGACCGGATCAGCCCCTGCTCGCGCGCATGCAGCGAGCCGGCGATGCCGAGGGCGTCCAGCGCCACCAGCGTCAGCGACAGCGCGAGCGAGGTCGCCATCACGCCGATGGTCGTCGGCAGCTTCAACCAGCGCTGGTTGGCGTAGGACAGCAGCGCCGTGAGTACCAGCAGCGCCGCCGCGACGTCGAGCACGTCAGGAGCCCGCGACCTTCATCGGCGACAGCAGCACCGAGCCCACGGTCTTCGCGCCGTAGTTGTAGGTGTCGGCGCCGATCGCCCGGATGCCCATCAGCATCGTGCGCAGATGGCCGGCGATCGTCACCTCCTCGACCGGATGCACGATGCGCCCGTTCTCGACCCAGAAGCCCGCGGCGCCGCGCGAATAGTCGCCGGTGACGTAGTTGACGCCCTGGCCCATCAGTTCGATGACGAACAGGCCGCGATCGAGCTTGCGCAGCATCGCGGGCAGGTCGTCGCCCGGCTGCGTGCGGCGGTGCGTCATGCGCAGGTTCTGCGAGCCGCCGGCGTGGCCGGTCGTCTTCATGCCCAGCTTGCGCGCCGAATAGCTCGAGAGGAAGTAGCCCTGCACCTCGCCGGCGCTGACGACGTCGCGCGCCTTGGTGCGCACGCCCTCGTCGTCGAACGGCGCGCTGCCCTTGCCCTTGGGCTCGTGCGGGAACTCGAAGATGTCGATGTCCTTCGGGAACACCGCGGTGCCGAGGCTGTCCTGCAGGAAGCTCGCCTTGCGGTACAGCGCGCCGCCGCTGACGCCCTGCACGAACGCGCCCAGCAGGCCCGCGGCGAGGCTGGACTCGAACAGGATCGGCACCTCGCAGGTGGCGACCTTGCGCGACTTCAGGCGCGACAGCGCGCGCTCGGCGGCGTAGCGGCCGACGGCCTCGGGCGCGGACATGTCCCGCGCGTCGCGCATCGACGTGTACCAGTGGTCGCGCTGCATGCCGCCGCCCTTGCCGGCGATCGGCGCCACCGACAGCGAATGGCGCGAGCTCGCGTAGCCGCCACGGAAGCCGCGGCTGTTGCCGGTCCAGAAGTGCGACTGCTGCGCCGACACGCCGGCGCCCTCGGAATTGGTGATGCGCCTGTCCGTCGCGAAGGCCGCGTCCTCGCAGCGCTTGGACAGCTCGGTGGCGCCCGCGACGTCGACATCCCACGGATGGAACAGGTCGAGGTTCATCGCGGCCTCGGCCGGCGTGGCCAGGTCCTCGGCGTCGGGCAGGCCGGCGGCCGGATCTTCCGCGGTGAAGCGCGCGATGTCGTAGGCCGCGCGCACCGTCTGCTCCAGCGCCTTGGTCGAGAAGTCGGACGTGCTCGCGTTGCCGCGCCGCTTGCCGATGTAGATCGCCACGCCGACCGACTTGTCGCGATTGCGCTCGACGTTCTCGACCTCGCCCTTGCGCACCGACACCGACAGCCCGCTGCCTTCCGAGACCTCGGCCGCCGCGTCGCTCGCGCCGGCCGCCTTGGCGATCTTCAGGACGTCCTCGATGATCTGCTGGAATTGCTCCGGTTTGAAGGCAAAACCTTCGTTATTCGTGACGGCCATCGGCTTTCCTTGCTTGGAGTTGTTGGAGTTGATGCGGAACAGGAACGCGAACCGCGCCAATTGCAGGACAATCCGGGCAATCATAGCGATCCCGAGAGAGCCCTTAGCACCATGCCCCGCGAGCCCAAGCACGCCTCCAACCGCCAGGCCGAGGAGATCGATGCCGAGATGGACGACACGCCTCTCAGCAAGCGCCAGCAGGCCATCGACGGCATTGCTCCGAGCCGCAACGAACTCAAGAAGCAGATGCAGGATCTGCAGGAACTCGGCGAGGCCGTCGCCGCGCTGCCGGTCGACCGCCTCGACAAGCTGAAGATCGACGAGCGCCTGCGCGACGCCATCGACGAACTGCGCCGCACCAAGTCGTTCGAGGGCAAGCGCCGCCAGGTGCAGTACATCGGCAAGCTGATGAAGCACGAGAACCCGGAGCCGCTGCGCGAGGCCGTGGCCTCGTACCGCGTCGGCAGCGCCACCGACACCCTCGCGCTGCACCAGGCCGAATACTGGCGCGACCAGTTGCTGGCCGGCGACGACGCGCTGGCCAACTGGGTCAAGGAATATCCGGCCACCGACGTGCAGCAGATGCGCAGCCTGGTGCGCGCCGCGCGCAAGGAAAAGCTCGAGCCGGGCGAGCGCCATGGCCGCGCGTACCGCGACCTGTTCAAGCTCGTGAAGGAGCTGATGCACGCGGCGTCCAGCGCCGATGACGAGGGCGACGCGCCCGAGTCCGAGCTGTCGCACGATGACTGAGCCGGCGGCCCCGACGCTGGACGCCGTGCGCATCGGGCTCGTCTCGATCAGCGACCGCGCGTCGGCGGGCGTCTACGAGGACAAGGGCCTGCCGTCGCTGCGCGACTGGCTGTCGCGCGCCGTCAGGAATCCGATCGCGTACGAAGAGCGCCTGATCGCCGACGACGCGCCCACCATCGGCGCCACGCTGCGCGCGCTGGTGGACGAGTCGCGCTGCGACCTCGTGCTGACCACCGGCGGCACCGGGCCGGCGCCGCGCGACGTCACGCCCGAGGCCACGCTGGCCGTGGCCGACCGCGAGATGCCCGGCTTCGGCGAGCAGATGCGCCAGATCGGCCTGCGCTTCGTGCCGACGGCGATCCTGTCGCGCCAGGTGGGCGTGATCCGCGGCCGCGCGCTGATCCTGAACCTGCCCGGTCAACCGAAAGCCATTGCCGAGACGTTGCAGGGTCTGCTCGACATGACGCCTCCGGTGCCCGGCATCTTCGCCGCGGTGCCGTACTGCATCGACCTGATCGGCGGCCCGTACATCGAGACCGATCCTGCCCTGTGCAAGGCGTTCCGCCCGAAATCCGCACAACGCGCCGCCTCCGGCGCCGCGTGACCGTCCCGCTTTTTCCGCTTCCGGTGCCCATGCTGCTGACGTCCCGTCGATCGACCCCGCGCCTCGCCCTGCTCGCACTTTCGCTGGCCGCCGCCCTGCCGACCGCCTTCGCGGCGCCTTCGGCCGGAGCCGACGCCGCGGCCGCGCCCGACGACCTGCTGCTGCCCTACACGGTGACGTCGCACGACACGCTGATCGGCCTGAACCGCACGCTTTTCACCGAGCCCGGCGCGTGGCGGGAAGTCTCGCGCATCAACCACCTGCCCGACTCGAACCGCATCAACCCCGGCCAGGTGCTGCAGGTGCCGGCGCGCTACCTGCACAGCAAGGTCGTGCCGGCGCAGCTGCTGAGCGTCTTCGGCGACGTGCGCATCGCCGGCAAGCCGGCCGCCGCCGGCGCGGCGCTCGACGTCGGCGATGCGATCCGCACCGGCGACGCGAGCAGCGCCGTCGTGCAACTGGCCGACGGCTCGCACGTCAAGCTCGCGCCGAACACCGAGGGCCGGCTCGACGAGCAGCGCCGCTTCCAGATCAAGGCCACGGCCGCGGCGATCGACGACGGGCTCGTCGCCGCGTCGCTGCGCCTGCTGAGCGGCACCGTCGAAGTGTTCGCGAGCAAGGTGCTGCGCGCGCGTCCGCTGGAGGTCAGCACGCCGACGGCCGTGATCGGCGTGCGCGGCACCGTCTACCGCGTGCGCAACGACCTCACGCCCGCGACGGCGAGCGCGAGCGCGGTCAACGCGTCCGCAACAGAGGTGCTCGAAGGCAAGGTGCACGCGCAGGTGGGCACCGCGGCGGCGCAATCCGCCGACGTGCCGGCCGGGTTCGGTGCGCCGCTGGAGGCCGGCAGGAAGCCCGTGGTGCTGCCGCTGCCGCCCGCGCCCGACCTGGGCGGCGTTCCCGCGTCGTTCGACCAGTTGCCGCTGCGCCTGCACATCCCCGGCACGCTGCCGCTGCGCGTGCAGATCGCCGACGATGCCGCCTTCGACCACATCCAGCTCGACCTGCACGTGGACGCCGGCGACGACATCCGCATCCCGCGGCTGGCCGACGGCGCGTGGCACCTGCGCGCGCGCGCCATCAGCCCCGAGGGCCTCGAAGGGCTGGACGCGGTGCGCGACTTCCAGCTGCACGCCCGGCCCGAGTCGCCCTTCCTCGTCGATCCGCCGGCCAACGCGAAGCGGCCGGTGGGCGACATCACGCTGCACTGGACGCACAACGCCGACGCCGCCACCTACGTCGTGGAAGTGGCGCGCGACGAGCAGTTCACGCGGATCGCGCTGCGCGACGAGCACGTGCGCGGCGAGACGCTCGTGTTCCACCCGGTCGACACCGACTACGGCGCCGCCGACGGCCTCTACTGGTGGCGTGTCGTGAGCGTCGATGCCGGCGGCCGCCGCGGCGCCTGGGGCGACTCGCAGGCGCTGATCCTGCGGCCCACGCCACGCGCGCCGATGGGCCGCGTCAGCCCCGACGGCTCCGCCATCGAGCTGAGCTGGGGCGGCAACCCGGACGATCGCGCCGAGGTGGAGATGGCGCGCGACGCCGCGTTCAACGAGATCGTGGCCCGCGGCGACTTCGGCGCCCCCAACGGCAGGCTGGGCCGCCCGCCCTCGGGCACCTACTACGCGCGCTACCGCTTCGTCGAGCCGGACGGCTTCAAGACGTCCTGGAGCGGCGCCGTGAAGATCGAGGTTGAGAGCAACTGGCACAAGGCCTGGCGCGCGCTGCTGCCGGACGCGCTGACGAAGTAGCCCTCACGGTCCGAGACGGCGCAGGCCCGTCGGCGTGACGATGTCGGCCCACAGGCCCGGCGTGCCGGTGCCGATCGCCACGCGGTCGACCAGCCCGGCCAGCGCGAGCAACTCGTTCAGGCGCGCGCCCTGGGGATGACGCAGGCCCAGGCCCGCCAGCTCGCAGCCCGACTCGGGCAGGCCCGCGCCCGCGGGCGTGCGGGGCGTCTGCCACTCGATGAGCATCGGCAGCGCGCCGCCCAGGGGCAGGCCGCCATCCGGCGGGATCGTGATCAGCCATTCGCGCGTGCCGCGCGTCATCGTCTCGATCGGTCCGAGCAAGGCCAGCAGCTCGTCGGGACAGGCGCGCAGGTCGTCGGTGCGCGCGACCCAGGCGGCCAGGCGCGGCGCGTCGTCCGGGCCGATGTCGTCGAGCGCGAACCAGCGCGGGCGCGGGGGACGCGCCGCGGCCGGATCGGGCGCGAGGACTTCGAGGAACGTCGTCTCGCCCAGCCGCAGCAGCAGGTTGTGCGTGCCCATGCGCGGATGCGCGCCGCCGGGGCCGGGCGCGACGCCCAGCGAGCGCTCGACCCAGTCGGCGCCGCTGGCCAGCGTCGGCGCCGCGATCACCAGATGATCGATCACGCAGCGCATCATTTCACCAGCCGGCTCAGGCTCTCGGCGTCGAAGTTCTCGGCGATCTGGGCATCGGTCGGCACGCAGTCTTTCGCCTCCACGACGCCTTCGGCCAGCACGCGCTCGATCGCGCACCACAGCAGCGAGATCTGGTGCTCGTGCGCGGCGGCGTTGTCGATCAGGCCCTTCATCGCGAGCGCCACCGGGTCGTCGCCCTGCGTCACGCCGTAGGCCGAGAAGCCCAGGCGCGCGGCCGTGGCCTCGCGCGCGGCGTCGGTCGCGGCCGCGATGATGCGCGCCGGGTTGCCGACCGCCGTCGCGCCTGCGGGCACGGGGCGCGTGACGACCGCGCCCGAGCCCACGCGCGCGCCGGCGCCCACGGTGAAGCCGCCCAGCACGCTGGCGTTGGCGCCGACGATCACGCCGGCCTCCAGCGTCGGGTGGCGCTTCGCGCCCTTGACCAGCGACGTGCCGCCGAGGGTGACGCCCTGGTAGATCGTGCAGTCGTCGTGGATCTCGGCCATCTCGCCGATGACCACGCCCATGCCGTGATCGATGAACACGCGGCGGCCGATGGTGGCGCCGGGATGGATCTCGATGCCGGTGAAGAAGCGCCCCAGGTGCGACATGAAGCGCCCGGCCACGCGCATGCCGTGCGACCAGAACCACTTCGCGCGGCGATGCCAGATCAGCGCATGCAGCCCCGGATAGCAAAGCAGCACCTCCAGGCGCGAGCGCGCGGCAGGATCGCGCTCGAGGATGCAGGTGATGTCTTCGCGCAAGCGGGAGAACATGGGCGGGGCGCTCGTTGCAACGGAACGGGCGAGTTTAGCGGCAGCCTTCCCGCGGCGCCGGCCGGCGCTGCGAACGCCCGACTGCCGACGCGCCATGCCGGGGCTTCCACGTCGCCAAAGGCAGACCTCCCCAAAATTTGCCATCGCTAGCACGATCGCCTCGTGTCTAATGCAAGGAACGTTGGACAAACAACAAAAATGCCAACTCGGACACGACATTGAAGTTGGCAGGACGTCTCGAAGAAGACGCCGCCAATCAGGAGGGAACCGTGTTGTCCACAAGTGAGATCCTGGTCGGCGGAACAATCTCCGCCGCCATCGTCGCCGCGATGCTCGCCCGCGCCCTGCCGGCGCGCACGCCATCGCCGTCGCCGTCCCCGTCGCGCCAGAACGCGATGACCGGATTCCGCGGCCTGCTGGCGTTCGGCGTCTTCATGCACCACTCCTTCATCTGGAACCACTACGCGCACGGCCTCGGCTGGCTCGATTCCGAGGGCTTCCGGCAGTTCGGCGAGAGCCGCGTCGTGCTGTTCTTCATGCTGACGACGACGCTGTTCTACGGCCGGCTGATCGACTCGCGCGGGCGCAGCCTCGACTGGCTCAAGCTGTACGTCTCGCGCCTGCTGCGGCTCGCGCCGGCCTACTGGTTCGCGATGAGCCTGATGATCGCCGCGGTCGTCTGGGCGACGCTGCACCACATCGACCAGGCCGGCACCGGCATCGCCTTCCGCTCGTGGACGGACATCTTCAGCTCCGTCGCCGTCTGGCTGAGCTTCTCGATGCTGGGCATGCCCCCCATCGACGCCTACTATGACACGCCGCTGGTCACGGCCGCCGTGACCTGGACGCTGCCGTACGAGATCACGTTCTACATGCTGCTGCCGCTGCTGGCGCTGCCGCTGCGCGTCAAGATGCCCGCGACGACGCTGGCACTGACGTTGGCGGCCGCCATCTGGCTGGCCGCCTGGGCGCCCGATCCGATGCTGTGCCTGCCGTTCGTCGGCGGCATGGGCGTGGCCATGCTGGTGCGCATGCCGCGCGTCGTGCAGGTGCTGCGGCTGCGCACGAGCGCAGCCTTGGCCATGGCGGCGATGACGGCCGTGATCTTCCTGTTCCCGTCCGCCCATGCGCTGGTGCCGATGCTGCTGCTGGCGTTCTCGATGGCGGTGGCGGCGGCGGACAACGACCTGTTCGGCATCCTGAGCTGGCGCGCGCCGCAGGCACTCGGCAACTGGGCCTACAGCCTGTACCTGCTGCACGGCATCGTGCTCTACACGCTGTTCATGCTGGTGATCGGCGCCGACCGCGCCGCGCAGCTGAGCCCGTTCGAATACGTCGCCATCATCGCGGCGATCACGCCGGTGGTGCTGACGTTCGCCTGGGCCAGCCATCGCTGGATCGAGTCGCCGCCGATGCGCGCGGTGCCCGCGCTCGTGACGGCACTGCGCGGGTTCGTGGGGCGGGTGCGCGGCCAGTGCGGATTGCCGGTGGCGGCGTCGCAGCCCAGGAAGGCCTGAATCCGCGATCAGCGCCCGTCGCGCCGCCGCTTCTGCACCTGGCGCGCGATGCCGCGCAGGATGTGCACTTCCTCGGTGGTCACGCGCGCCCGGTTGACGAGCTGGTGCAGCCGCGCCATCAGCTTGCGCGGCACGGCGGGGTCGAGGAAGTCGATCTCGACCAGCATCTCGCGCCAATGCGCCAGCAGGCCGCGCACGGCGGTGGCGTCGGCTTCGACCGGCGCCTGCGTGCGCTCCACCACCGGAAAGCCACCCAGGGCCTGGCGCCAGTCGTAGGACAGCAACTGCACCGCCTGCGCGAGATTGAGCGAGCCGTACTCGGGCTGCGTCGGGATGCTGATGCACAGGTGGCACGCATAGACGTGGTCGTTGGACAGCCCGAAGCGCTCGCCGCCGAACACGAAGGCGACGCGGTGGTCGCCGCGCGCGAGCTCCGCGAACGCCTCGCGCGGCGCGCGCGTGGGCGGGCCGAAGTCGCGCGGCGTCATCGCGGTGGCGCAGGCGAAGGTGCTGCCGTCCAAAGCCTCGTCCAGCGTCGCGACGATGCGGGCGCGCTCGAGGATGTCGGTGGCGCCCGAGGCCATCGCGATCGCGTCGGCATGGGTCAGCACGTCGGGATAGCGCGGCGTCACCAGCACGAGGTCGCGGAAGCCCATCACCTTCATCGCCCGGGCGGCGGCGCCGACGTTGCCGGGATGGCTGGTGTCGACCAGGATGAATCGCGTCGAATCTGTCAAGAACTGCAGCGCTCCGGGAGGCCGGTGCCGGCGCGCGCGTGACTTCGCGAGGCCGGGCCGGATAGAATAGGGATTCCCCGCATTGTCGCGCGACCGCCGCCCAAGGCTGCCGCATGCCGACAAGCCCCGCTCTTTCGTTGCTGTCGCCCTGTTTCCCTGCCCTTGCCGGCGCGCCGTGTGGCGTGCCGCATTCCAACCATTGGAAAGCCCTATGTCCCAGTCCCTGCACCCGATGCTCAACATTGCCATCAAGGCCGCGCGCGCCGCCGGGGCAGTCATCAACCGGGCGTCGCTGGACATCGAGAAGGTGCAGGTGGAAAGCAAGGGCGTGAACGACTTCGTGACCGAGGTCGACAAGCATGCGGAAGCAGTCATCGTCGACATCCTCCTGGCCGCCTACCCCGGCCACGGCATCCTGGCCGAGGAATCTGGCCGCGAGCTGGGCGCCAAGGACAGCGAGTTCCTGTGGATCATCGATCCGCTGGACGGCACCACCAACTTCATCCACGGCTTCCCGGTCTACGCGGTCTCGATCGCGCTGGCCTGGCGCGGCGTGGTGCAGCAGGCCGTCGTCTACGACCCGAACCGCAACGACCTGTTCTACGCCTCGCGCGGCCGCGGCGCGTATCTCAACGACCGGCGGCTGCGCGTGTCCAAGCGACTGCGCCTGGCCGACTCGCTGATCGGCACCGGCTTCCCGTTCCGCAAGGGCGACAACTTCAAGCGCTACATGAAGATGTTCGAGGAGATCTCGCAGCAGTGCGCCGGCCTGCGTCGCCCGGGCGCCGCGTCGCTGGATCTCTGCTACGTGGCCGCGGGCTACTACGACGGCTTCTTCGAGACCGGGCTGAGCCCGTGGGACATCGCCGCCGCCTCGCTGATCATCACGGAGGCCGGCGGCCTGATCGGCAACTTCAGCGGCGAGGCCGACTTCCTGTACCAGCGCGAGGTCGTCGCCGGCAACCCGAAGGTCTACGGCCAGTTGGTCAGCATCCTCACGCCCTACACCCGCGTGATCAAGGACGACGGCTCGGCCGCGACCGAAGGCGGCGAGGCCGCGCCGGACGCGACCGATGCCTTCCTGGCCACCGCGTCCGAAGCCGCTCCGGCCGCCCCGGCGGAGCCCAAGCCGCGCAAGGCGATCAAGGTCAGCGGGCCGCGGACGCCGAAGCAGCGCTGATCCCGGCGGGCACGGCGTTCGCCGCGACACGCGCATGCTCCGCCAATCCATCACCACGCTCACCGTCGACACCCGCGGCCGCGGTCTCGTCGACTTCACGCGCAGCGTCAACGCGTGGGTCGCGCAGAGTGGCTTCGAGACAGGCGTTCTGACGCTGTTCGTCCGCCACACCTCGGCCAGCCTGCTGATCCAGGAGAACGCCGACCCCGTCGTGCGCGCCGATCTCGACCGCTTCTTCGCGCGACTGGTGCCCGATGGGGACACGCTGTTCCGGCACAAGGACGAAGGGCCGGACGACATGCCGGCGCACATCCGCACCGCGCTGACGGCCGTCTCGCTGGCGATTCCCCTGGACGGCGGCCGACTGGTGCTGGGCACCTGGCAAGGCATCTACCTGTGGGAGCACCGGATGCGGGCGCATCGTCGCGAAGTCGCGGCGCATCTGCTGGGCGAATGAGCGGCACGCGATAATCCGCCTCCTGCCGCACGACTCCCGCGCGGCGCGCCTCCCGTGAAGCCTGTTGTCGATGTCCTCCGAAAAATCCGTGGAAGCCCTGAAAGAGCCCGTCGACTACAGCGCTCACACGCCCATGATGGCGCAGTACTTCCGGCTGAAGGAAGACTTCCCCGACACGCTCCTGCTGTACCGCATGGGCGATTTCTACGAGGTCTTCTACGACGATGCCCGCAAGGCCAACCGGCTGCTGGACATCACGCTGACCACGCGCGGCGCGTCCGCGGGCCAGCCGGTCGTGATGGCCGGCGTGCCGGCGCATTCGCTGGAGTCGTATCTCGCGCGGCTGGTCAAGCTGGGCGAGGCGGTGGCGATCGCCGAGCAGGTGGGCGAAGTCGGCGCGAGCAAGGGGCCGGTCGAGCGGCGCGTGACGCGCGTCGTCACGCCGGGCACCGTCACCGACTCCGAGCTGCTGGCCGAGCGCCAGGACACCGTGCTGCTGGCCGTCTTCGCGTCACGCGCGCGCGTGGGGCTCGCGTGGCTGGCGCTGGCCGAGGGCCGGCTGGGACTGGGCGAATGCACCGAGGCCGAGTTGCCGTCGTGGCTGGCGCGGCTGTCGCCGGCCGAGATCCTGGTGTCGCCCGACGCGGCGCCGATGGCCGTGAGGCAAGGCTCGGTGTCGGTCGTCAATCGGCCGTCGTGGCAGTTCGACACCGAGCTGGGGCTGCGCAAGCTGTGCGAGCTGCTGGGCGTCTCCACGCTGGCCGGCTTCAACGCGCAGGAGCTGCCGCGCGCGCATGCGGCCGCCGCTGCACTGATCAGTTATGCGGAGCACACGTCCGGCGGCGCCAAGCATGCGCTCGGCCACGTGAAATCGCTGGGCGTCGAGAAGGCCAGCGAGCTGCTGGAGCTGCCGCCGGCGACGCTGCGCAACCTCGAGCTGACGCAGACGCTGCGCGGCGAAGCGGCGCCGACGCTGCTGTCGCTGCTGGACACCTGCCGCACCGGCATGGGCAGCCGCCAGCTGCGGCTGTGGCTGACGCATCCGCTGCGCGAGCGCAAGCAGGCGAGCGAGCGCCACGACGCCATCGCCGTGCTGGCCGCGCACGGCCCCGAGCCGCTGCGCCAGACGCTGCGCGGCATCAGCGACGTGCAGCGCATCGTCGCGCGCATCGCGCTGCGCCAGGTGCGCCCGCGCGAGCTCGCGGGCCTGCGCGACACGCTCGCGCTGCTGCCGCAGCTCGTCGCCTGCCTGCCGCCGAACCATTGCGGCACGCCCGAGCCGGACGAACTGCTGCCGGACGACGGCCCGAGAAGCGCCCTGCTGCTGCGCCTGCACGACGCGCTGCATCCCGATCCGCGCATCGCGCAGCACCTGGCCGCGACGATCGCCGCCGAGCCCGCGGTGCTGCTGCGCGACGGCGGCGTGATCGCGTCGGGCTTCGACGCCGAGTTGGACGAGCTGCGCGCCATCGCCACCAACTGCGACGACTTCCTCGTCGCGCTGGAGACGCGCGAACGCGAGCGCACGGGCATCTCGAACCTGCGCGTTCAGTACAACAAGGTGCACGGCTTCTACATCGAGGTGACGACATCGGGCCTGGACAAGGTGCCGGCCGACTACCAGCGCCGCCAGACGCTGAAGAACGCCGAGCGCTACATCACGCCCGAGCTGCGCGCGTTCGAGGACAAGGCGCTGTCGGCGCAGGAGCGCTCGCTGTCGCGCGAGAAGCTGCTGTGGGAGACGCTGCTCGACGAGCTGCAGTCCACGCTGGGCGTGCTCGGCGAACTGGCGCGCGCCCTCGCCTCGCTCGACGCGTTGTGCGCGCTCACCGAGCGCGCGCAGACGCTGGGCTGGTGCCGTCCGGAGTTCGTCAACCACCCGTGCCTGGACATCGAACGCGGCCGCCATCCGGTGGTCGAGGCGCGCCTGGCCGAGAGCGGCGGCGGCAGCTTCATCGCCAACGACTGCCGGCTCGACGCGCGCACGCGCATGCTGATCGTCACCGGCCCCAACATGGGCGGCAAGAGCACCTTCATGCGCCAGGTCGCGCTGATCGCGCTGATGGCCGCGATCGGCTCGTACGTGCCGGCCGCGCGCTGCCGGCTCGGGCCGATCGACGCGATCCACACGCGCATCGGCGCGGCCGACGATCTCGCCAACGCGCAGTCGACGTTCATGGTCGAGATGACCGAGGCCGCCGCGATCATCCACTCGGCCACCGACCGCTCGCTGGTGCTGATGGACGAGATCGGCCGCGGCACGTCGACGTTCGACGGCCTCGCGCTGGCCGGCGCGATCGCCTCGCACCTGCACGAGAAGAACCGCTCGTTCACGCTGTTCGCCACGCACTACTTCGAGCTGACCGACTTCCCCACGAAGCACGCGGGCGCGCTCAACATGCACGTGTCCGCGGCCGAGAGCGGCGACCAGATCGTGTTCCTGCACGCGATCGAGGCCGGCCCGGCCAGCCGCAGCTACGGCGTGCAGGTGGCCAAGCTCGCGGGCATGCCCGGCAGCCTGGTGCGCCAGGCGCGCGCGACGCTGGAGGCGCTGGAGACGCAGCAGGCCAGCGGCGCGGCGCAGGTCGACCTGTTCGCGGCGCCAGCGGCGGCCGACGCGGCCGCGGCCGCGGCTGGCCCGTCGCGCGCCGAGGCCGCGCTGATGGCGCTCGATCCCGACCAATTGGCGCCGCGCGAGGCGCTGGAGGCGCTGTACCGGCTCAAGGCGTTGTTGCCGAAAGACTGAATCGGGCCATCATTAGGCGGACCCGTTCAGGCGGTCATTGGCCGCAGGCGCGACAATCGCAACGCACAACAAGAGACAACTTCATGACCTACTGCGTCGGCATCCGGCTCAACGCCGGCCTCGTGTTCCTGTCGGACTCGCGCACCAACGCCGGGCTCGACCAGATCAGCATCTTCCGCAAGATGATCGTCTACGAGAAGCCGGGCGACCGATTCATGACGCTGCTGTCGGCGGGCAACCTGTCGATCTCGCAGTCGGTGCGGGAGATCCTGCAGGTCGAAGCCTTGCCCAATGGCGACGACGAGCCGATCACGATCTGGAACGCGACCAGCATGTTCGACGCCGCGCGCGTGCTCGGCGCGGCCGTGCGCCGCGTCTACGAGAACGACGGCCCCAGCCTGAAGAACAACGGCATGGACTTCGTCGCCAGCTTCATCTTCGGCGGCCAGATCGGCGGCGAGGCGATGCGGCTGTTCCTCGTCTACTCGGCCGGCAACTTCATCGAGGCCACCCGCGAGACCTGCTTCTTCCAGATCGGCGAATCGAAGTACGGCAAGCCCATCCTCGACCGCGTGCTGACGCCCACGACGCCGCTCGAGGAGGCCGCCAAGTGCGCGCTGGTGTCGATGGACTCGACGCTGAAGTCCAACCTGTCGGTGGGCCTGCCGCTCGATCTCGTGGTCTACGAGGCCGGCAAGCTGCAGTCCGACCAGATCGCCTGCATCGACGACCAGAACCCGTACTTCCGCATGGTGCGCGACTCGTGGGGCAAGCGCCTGCGCGAGGTGTTCGAGGGCATGGAGGATCCGCAGTGGGGCGGCGATGCGCACACGGCCACGCCGCTGATCGTCGACGCGCCGCGCTACGAAGCGCTCAAGAAGATCCACAACGAGACCGAGAAGGTCGTCTGAGCTTGTCGCGCACCATCGTCTTCGCCCACGCCAACGGCTTCCCCGCCGGCACGTACGAGCCGATCTTCGACATCTGGCGCGCCGAGGGCTGGCGCGTGGAGGCGCCGGCGCGCTTCAGCCACGATGCGCGCTATCCCGTCACGAGCAACTGGCCGCGGCTGCGCGACCAGCTGACCGACTTCATCGTCGCCAACGACCTCGCCGGCGCGATGCTGGTGGGCCATTCGCTCGGCGGCCTCGTCAGCCTGATGGCGGCCTGCAAGCGGCCCGACCTCGTCGGCGGACTCGTGATGCTGGACTCGCCCCTCGTCACCGGCTGGCGCGCGCACAGCGTGCACATGGCCAAGCGCGCCGGGCTGATCGAGCGCGTCGGCCCCGGCGCGATCGCGCGCAAGCGGCGCCACGAGTGGCCGTCGCGCGAGGCGGTGCATGCGCATTTCGCGGCCAAGTCGGCCTTCGCGCGCTGGGATCCGCGCATGCTGCAGGCCTACGTGAAGGCGGGCTTCGAGGACGTCGACGACAAGGTCGTGCTGGCCGTGCGCCGCGAGATCGAGACGCGCATCTACAACACGCTGCCGCACCACGTGCCCGCGCTGCTGAAGAAGCACCCGCCGCGCTGCGCCGTGGGCTTCATCGCCGGCACCCGGTCGACCGAGATGCGCCAGGGCGGCTTCGCGAGCTCGCACAAGCTGGCCGGCGACCGCTGGCGCTGGATGGAGGGCACGCACCTCTATCCGATGGAGCGCCCCGACGACACGGCGATGCTGGTGCTCGAGCTGCTGAATTCGATGACGCCGGTGCCGCCGAGGCCGCGCCACGCACGCCCTGCGAGCTGAAACCCGGCCGGGTATCGCCCCTGTCGAGCAGCGACCCACGTGGAATCCCGTACCCGGTTCGCGTGATCCGAGGGACACCCCGGGGCCACAAGCCTGGTGCGGCGTCTAAGATCCCGGCGGGGCCGGCAATGCGCCGCGCCAGGCAACGACGGAGAACGGACATGCGTGCAGGCAAGCGAAAGAACCACGGCCAGACCCAGGCCCGGATGGCCCCGGAAGGCCGGGCGCACGCCGGCGCTGCCGTGACGATGCCTGCCCCGCTCGCCGGCGCAGCAGTGACGATGCCCGCCCCGCTCGCCGAGGGCGCATCGGTCGTCGTCGAGCCGACCAAGGCCGCGCAGCCGGCTGTCGTGCAGTTCCCGCTCGCCAAGCCGCTGGGCATGTGCCCGCCGCCGCTCGAGGTGGTGCAACCCGTGCGACCGCTGGACGACCACTGGGCCCAGTGGATGCTGGACAACTCGCTCGATCGCTGCTCGCCCGAGGCCATGCTCGCCACCGTCACGCAGGCCGGCATCCATCCGGGCCAGGCCAGCGCCTTCATCGCCAACCTGCCGCACAACCCGATGTACCGTGCGGCCGAGAAGATGCGCGACCGCTACGAGCGCTTCGCGCGCGAGATGCACAACGTGCAGGCGGTCTTCGAGAGCGCGCCGAACTACACGCACGTCGAGAAGCGCAGCCGCGTCTCGCGCGAGGAGTTCGTCGAGCGCTACGTGCGCGGCTGCCGGCCGGTGGTGCTGACCGATCTCGCGCGCGACTGGCCCGCGATGAAGCGCTGGAGCTTCGACGAATTCAAGCGTCGCTACGGCTCCATGACGGTGCAAGTGCAGGCCGGGCGCGAGTCGGACGAGAACTTCGAGGTCAACAAGGCAAACCACAAGCGCGACACGAATTTCGCGGCCTTCCTCGACCGTGTGTCCATGAGCGGCCCGACCAACGACGAATACCTCACCGCCAACAACGAACTGCTGCGCCGGCCCGAGTTCCAGGGCCTGCTGAGCGAGATCGGCCCGCTGCCCGACATCTGCGATCCGGCCGCTCTCCGCGGGTCGTCCTCGCTGTGGATCGGTCCGGCGGGCACGCGCACGCCCTTGCACCACGACACGCTGATGCTGCTGCACACGCAGATCGTCGGCCGCAAGCACTGGCGCTTCGTCTCGCCGCTGTCGGGCCCGAGCCTGTACAACGACTACGACGTCTACAGCCCGGTCGACTTCGAGAACCTCGACCTGCAGCGCTTTCCCAAGGCCGCGAACGTGAAGGTGCTCGACGTGGTCGTCGAGCCCGGCGAGACGGTCTTCCTGCCGCTCGCGTGGTGGCACCAGGTGACCTCGCTCGACAAGTGCATCTCGCTGTCGCTCACCAACATGGCCGTGCCCAACACGTTCGACTTCGGGCACACCAGTTCGATGAAGTAGCTCCCGCGAGCGCGGCCCCGCGCGCGGCCGCCCGGGGCCTCAGCCGACGGTCTTGAAGAACGCCAGCAGGTCCGGATTGATCAGCTCCGGATGCGTCGTGCACATGCCGTGCGGCAGCCCGGGGTAGACCTTCAGCGTGGCCTCGGGCAGGAGCTTGGCGGACAGCAGCGCCGAATCGGCGATCGGCACGATCTGGTCGTCGTCGCCGTGCAGCACCAGCACGGGGATGTCGATCTTCTTCAGGTCCTCGGTGAAATCGGTCTCCGAGAAGGCCTTGACGCACTCGTAGTGCGCCTTGATCGAGCCGGCCATGCCCTGGCGCCACCAGTTGTGGCGGATGCCTTCCGAGACCTTGGCGTCGGGCCGGTTGTAGCCGTAGAACGGCAGCGTGATGTCGCGGTAGAAGTCGGCGCGATTGCCGGCCACGCCGGCACGGATGGCGTCGAACACCGCCAGCGGCAGGCCGCCCGGGTTGGCGTCGCTCTTGAGCATGACCGGCGGCACGGCGCCGATCAGCACGGCGCCGGCCGCCCGCTTGGTGCCGTGGCGGCCGAGGTAGGCCGCGACCTCGCCGCCGCCGGTGGAGTGGCCGACGTGGATCGCGCCGCGCAGGTCGAGCGCTTCCGTCAGCGCGGCGAGGTCGGCGGCGTAGTGGTCCATGTCGTTGCCGCCGGACGTGAAGCTCGAGCGGCCATGGCCGCGGCGATCGTGCGCGATGACGCGATAGCCGCGCTGCGCGAAGTAGAGCATCTGGCCGTCCCAGTCGTCGCCCGACAGGGGCCAGCCGTGCGAGAACACGACGGGCTGCCCGCTGCCCCAGTCCTTGTAGAAGATCTCGGTGCCGTCCTTGGTGGTGATGGTGCCCATGCTGCGTTTCCCTGGTTTGAAATCGGACGCTGAGCCTGTTCCCCATTTCTTGCTCGGAGATGACATGTCTTCGAACAAGAGGGTTGATCGGACAGCACATCACCACCGTCGAGCGTGGATGCGCTGAATCGCTCGCCAACGAGATGGCCATGGCGCGGGGCGCAAGCACGCTGCCGCCGCGCTCGGCCGCTCCGGAGCAAGGCCGCGCCCTCTCGGGGGGTGGCCGCGGTACTCCGCGGCCGGGGCCGTCATGTCTCCCTCCCGTATAATCGCGCTTTACCACCATGGCATTCCTGCTGGCCGCTCGGCCCCGAAGCAGATGCCCAATGACATGACCAAGTTCGTCTTCGTCACCGGCGGCGTGGTGTCCTCGCTTGGCAAGGGCATCGCAGCGGCTTCCCTGGCGGCGATCCTCGAATCGCGCGGCCTCAAGGTCACCCTCATCAAGCTGGATCCGTACCTCAACGTCGATCCGGGAACGATGTCCCCGTTCCAGCATGGCGAGGTCTTCGTCACCGACGACGGCGCGGAGACCGACCTCGACCTCGGCCACTACGAGCGCTTCATCACCACGCGGATGAAGCGCGGCAACAACTTCACCTCCGGCCAGATCTACAAGTCGGTGCTGGAGAAGGAACGCCGCGGCGACTACCTCGGCAAGACCGTGCAGGTCATTCCGCACGTCACCAACGAGATCCAGGAATTCATCCGCCGCGGCGCGACGATGGACAAGGTCGACGTCGCGATCTGCGAGGTCGGCGGCACGGTGGGCGACATCGAGTCCCTGCCCTTCCTCGAGGCCGTGCGCCAGATGAGCCTGAAGATGGGCCCGACGAACACGGCGTTCGTGCACCTGACCTACGTGCCCTTCATCGCCGCCGCCGGCGAGTTGAAGACCAAGCCGACGCAGCACACGGTGCAGAAGATGCGCGAGATCGGCATCCAGCCCGACGTGCTGCTGTGCCGCGCCGACCGCGAGATCCCGATCGACGAGCGCGAGAAGATCTCGCTGTTCACCAACGTGCCGATGCACGGCGTGATCTCGGTGTGGGACGCGAAATCCATCTACAGCGTTCCGCGCATGCTGCACGAGCAGGGCCTGGACGAGCAGATCTGCATGAAGCTGCAGTTGCTGACGCGTCCGGCCGACCTGAAGCGCTGGGACCTGCTGGTGCACGAGGTCAACCACCCGCAGCGCGAGATCACGATCGCGATGGCCGGCAAGTACACCGACCTGTCCGACTCGTACAAGTCGCTCAACGAGGCGCTGCGCCACGCCGGCATCCACAACCACGCGCGCGTCAACATCGAATACGTCGACTCCGAGACGCTGACACCCGAGAACGCGACGCAGCTCGAGAAGTTCGACGCCATCCTGGTGCCGGGCGGCTTCGGCAAGCGCGGCGTCGAGGGCAAGATCATCGCGGCGCAGTACGCCCGCGAGCATTCGATCCCCTACCTGGGCATCTGCCTGGGCATGCAGGTCGCGACGATCGAGTACGCGCGCCACAAGGCCGGCCTCGCCAACGCCAACTCCACCGAGTTCGACCCGCACACGCCGCATCCGGTGATCGCGCTGATCGACGAATGGGAAGACGCCGACGGCTCGATCCAGAAGCGCGACGAGCACTCCGACCTCGGCGGCACGATGCGCCTGGGCGCGCAGAGCTCCGACGTCGAGCCCGGCACGCTGGCCTCGCAGATCTACGGCAAGGTCGTCACCGAGCGCCACCGCCACCGCTACGAGGCCAACGAGCACTACCTCGATCGCCTGAAGGAGGCCGGCCTGGTCATCTCCGCGCTGACGCAGCGCGAGAAGCTGACCGAGATCGTCGAGCTGCCGCAGGACGTGCACCCGTGGTTCGTGGGCGTGCAGTTCCACCCGGAATTCAAGTCGACGCCGTGGGACGGCCATCCGCTGTTCATCAGCTTCATCAAGGCCGCGCTGGCGCACCACGCCGCCGCCGACGCCACGCAGAAGGCTGCCGCGGCCTGAGAACCTGCATGCCCGCAGATTGACGCCGCGCTGTAACCGCCGCGGCGTCAAGCTGTGGCAGAGTGCAGCCCGTACCTCACACGCGCCGGCCTCGACGCCGGCCACGCGCCCGGCGGCCCTCCTGCCCGGCCCGATATTTCGAAAAACCTGGAGCAAAGACCATGAGTGCCATCGTTGACATCGTCGGCCGCGAGATCCTCGACAGCCGCGGCAACCCCACCGTCGAATGCGACGTGCTGCTGGAAAGCGGCGTGATGGGCCGCGCGGCCGTGCCGTCGGGCGCGTCCACCGGCTCGCGCGAAGCCATCGAGCTGCGCGACGGCGACAAGAGCCGCTACGGCGGCAAGGGCGTGCTGAAGGCCGTCGAACACATCAACACCGAGATCTCCGAGGCCGTGCTGGGCCTGGACGCCTCCGAGCAGGCCTTCCTCGACCAGACGCTGATCGACCTCGACGGCACCGACAACAAGGGCCGCCTCGGCGCCAACGCGACGCTGGCCGTCTCGATGGCCGTCGCGCGCGCCGCCGCGGAAGAAAGCGGCCTGCCGCTGTACCGCTACTTCGGCGGCATGGGCAAGATGCAGATGCCCGTGCCGATGATCAACGTGATCAACGGCGGCGAGCACGCCAACAACAACCTCGACATCCAGGAATTCATGATCCTGCCGATCGGCGCGCCCTCGTTCCGCGAAGCGGTGCGCTACGGCGCCGAGGTGTTCCACGCGCTGAAGAAGATCCTCGGCGAGCGCGGCATCTCCACCGCCGTCGGCGACGAAGGCGGCTTCGCGCCCAGCGTCGACAGCCACGAGGCCGCGATCCAGCTGCTGCTCGAGGCCATCGAGAAGGCTGGCTACACCGCCGGTGAGCAGATCGCCATCGGCCTCGACTGCGCCGCCAGCGAGTTCTACAAGGACGGCAAGTACCAGCTCGATTGCGAAGGCCTGAAGCTGAGCGCCGAAGAATGGACGTCGATGCTGGCGAGCTGGGTCGACAAGTACCCGATCATCACGATCGAGGACGGCATGCACGAAGGCGACTGGGCCGGCTGGAAGCACCTGACCGAGGTGCTGGGCAAGAAGGTGCAGCTGGTGGGCGACGACCTGTTCGTCACCAACACCAAGATCCTGAAGGAAGGCATCGACAAGGGCATCGCCAACTCGATCCTGATCAAGATCAACCAGATCGGCACGCTGACCGAGACGTTCGAGGCCATCGAGATGGCCAAGCGCGCCGGCTACACCGCCGTCATCAGCCACCGCTCGGGCGAGACCGAGGACTCGACGATCGCCGACATCGCCGTCGGCTCCAACGCCGGCCAGATCAAGACGGGCTCGATGAGCCGCTCGGACCGCATCGCCAAGTACAACCAGCTGCTGCGCATCGAGGAAGACCTGGGCGACATCGCCACCTACCCGGGCCGCGCAGCGTTCTACAACCTGCGCTGAGCGGGAGCCAGTAGACTCCGGACAGACTCCCTGCCTCGAAACCCCCGCCATGCGTCTCGTCACGATCGCGCTGATCGTCCTCATTGGATGGGTGCAGGCGGAGCTCTGGTTCGGCAAGGCGGGCGTCGCCCATGTCGCCGAGATGAGCCGCGAACTCGCCGCGCTGCGCGCCGCCAACGACACGGCGAAGCAGCGCAACGACCAGCTGCAGGCCGAGGTCTCCGACCTCAAGGAAGGCCTGGAGATGGTCGAGGAAAAGGCGCGCTCCGAGCTGGGCATGACGAAGCCGGACGAGCTGCTGGTCGTGCTCACGCCCGGCAAGTGACGCTCGTCGCGCGCGGGCGCCCGCGCCCGTGACCTCGATGCTGCAATCGCTCCTCGCCCTCGCCCATCCGCTGCTCGTGCCGGCCTTCACGGCCTGGGGCGTGGCCGTCACGTGGATCGAGATCGTCGCGTTCGTCGTCTCGCTGTGGATGGTGGTCTGCGAGATGCGCGTGCAGCCGCTGGCGTGGCCGCTGGCGATGGCGTCGTCGCTGATGTACGCGCTGCTGTTCGCCGACAGCAAGCTCTACGGCGAGGCCTCGCTGCAGCTGTTCTTCGTCGCGATGTCGTTGTGGGGATGGTGGCAGTGGCTGCGCGGCCGCGGCGCCGACGGCGCCGTGCTGGTCGTGCATGCGCTGACGCAGCGCACGGCGGCCGTCGCGCTCGCGCTCACGCTGCTCGCGTGGCCGCTGCTCGCCTGGCTGCTGATGCGCTTCACCGATTCCACCGTGCCCTGGATCGACGCGCTGCCCACCGTCGGCAGCGTGCTGGGCACCTGGCTGCTCGGTCGCAAGTTCATCGAGAACTGGTGGACCTGGATCGCGGTCAACGCCTTCAGCGTCGCGCTGTTCGGCTACAAGCAGCTGTGGCTGACGGTGATCCTGTACGCGCTGTTCACGGCGCTGTCGGTGGCGGGCCTGCGCTCCTGGCGTGGCCTGCGGGGGCATGTCGATGCCCGCCGCTGAGGGCACTGCGCGTACCGCAGCCGTGGGCTCAGCCACCGCGCCGCTGCGCATCGCGATCGTCGGTGCCGAGAGCACCGGCAAGAGCGTCCTCGCGCACGCGCTGGCGGACGCGCTCGCGCGCGAGTTCGGCCTGCGCTGCGCCGTCGTCGACGAATACCTGCGCGACTGGTGCGACCACGAAGGCCGCACGCCACGCGCGGACGAGCAGATGGGCATCGCGCTCGAACACGCCCGCCGCATCGACGCCGCGGCGTCGCAGCCGGACCTGGACGTGCTGCTGTGCGACACCACGCCGCTGATGGTGGCGGTCTACAGCGACCTGCTGTTCGACGATCGTACGCTGGAGCCCGTCGCCCGCGCCTGCCAGCAGCGCATGGACATGACGCTGCTCACGTCGCTCGATCTGCCGTGGGTGGCCGACGGCTTGCAGCGCGACGGTCCGCACGTGCGCGCGCCCGTGGACGCGCGCGTGCGGGCACGACTGGGCAAATGGGGAACGCGCTGGTCGGTGGTGAGCGGGTCGGGGGCGGCACGGACGTCCGGCGCGCTCGACGCGCTGCGGCCGTTGCTGCGCGAGCACTCGCGGGGCGGCCGGCAGACGGGTTTGCTCAGCCGGCTCCAGGCGAGCCTCGAGGGCCCGCCGCAGCCGCTGTGGGTTTGCGAACTCTGTGACGATCCCCTGTGCGAGCAGCATGCGCGGAAACCTCGGCGCGAAGAGCGCGCCGAGTAGCTGAGGCTGCAAGCGACGCGGGCCGACCCTAGCGCTTTGCCGCGCTGGCCGGACGCGAGGCAGACTTCGATGCAGCGCTGCCAGCTGAGGAGGTCGGCGCGGAGTTGGTCTTGCCCGTCACCGGCGGCGAAGTCGTGGGCTTGATGCCGTCGTGCATGCCGAGAATTTGCGACGACCAGGCCGACGTCACGGCCAAGGCCGCCGCAAGAGCGATGGCGGCGTTCAGCGCCGCATGGCGGCGTGTGCGCGAATGGCCGTCAGCAATCCGATATTCCATGGTCTGTCTCTCCTTGTCGCTGGCGACGGCGCTCAATGTTGGGTCCAGCTGATGGCCCGCGGCCCGAGACCGCCCAGGTTCTTCAACGGGTTCGTCGGCGGATTCGGGTTGCCGAGCGAGCCCGGGCTGAGCGCGATGCCACCAGTGATCGCCGTGAGGCTGGGCGTGAAGGCCGGGCCCACGCCGACATACAGGTCCGAGGTCACGAGCGCCCCGTTGTAGGTCAGGCCGGTAGACGGGAACGTACCGTCCGCGAAATTGAAGAAGTCATAGTAGCCCGTCCCCGCCGTGCAGGCCGTGCCCGGCACGTAGGTGGGCACCAGCAGTCCGGGGCCGACCTGTATCGGCAGGTCCGAAACGGACGACGACGCCGTCATCGTGGTCACCGTGGTTGAGTCGACCCACAGCGACGTGGCTTGGTTGTAGCTGTAGCCCTGCGACGGCGTCGAGGCCCACAGCGGCACCCAGCCCGCCGAGCTGATGCCGAACACCGTGATCTGCGCGGAGTTCGCAGCATAGACGTACGGGATGCCGCTGACCTCGACGTAGCCTACGTACAGCACGTTCGCCAAAGCGGTGCACGTGCCCGATGTACAGGGTGTGACCACGGTACCGATCGTACTCATCGTGGCGACGTCGCTGCTCGCGGCGCCGCTGAGGCGCAGGTATCGTATCGTGCCATCGGCCCCGCCCAGCCAAAGCTGGTTGGAACTGGCGTCCAGAGAGATCACGCTGCTCACCTTGAAGCCCAATGAAGTCGATGTGGTCCCTGAACTGGACGTCACGTCGCTCTCGTACAGCGTGCTCGTGCTGCCCACCGTCACGACATACACGTTGTAGGCGGTGTTGCCGACGTAAGCGATGATGGTAGGCTGCCTCAAGGGCGTGGTCCCGGTCCCTCCGGCCACGTCGCCGGCCGAGGTTCCGCCACTGATCGTGGAGTCGTAGACAACGGTCGTCGGCGACCCGGACGAATCGAGCTCCACCGAGAAATGCTCGGAGCCGGACTGCAAGCTGCCGACGACATAGGTGCCCCAGCTGGCCCCGCTGTTCAGGGCGTCGACCACCGTGAAGTTGCCGTTCGTCGAACCCGATGAGGCAAAGGTGGTGTAGTTCTGCAACTGGGCCAGGATGCTGCGGCTGGTCCAGGCCCACTGCAGGAGGCCGGTCGACCCATTGATCGAATAGAGGAAGCCGTCCGAATCGGTGAACAGCACCGACGGCGTGCGCGTTGCCAAGCCACGGGCATAGGCGGCATAGCTGCCGTAGCGGGCCGTCAACAGCGCCGATTCAGGCGGCCCCATGAAGCGTCCCGTGTCCTGCGTACTGAACACGCCCAACGGCCAGCCAGACTGGCGCGTTCCCAGGTAGGGAGTCGTGCACCCGGACGGGGCTGCATAGGTTGGATCGATCGTGTAGGAGACGATCGTGCCCACATTGGGCACGCAGGTCGTCGGGCTGGTCAGGTTGAACGCCGCGGCATCGACGCTGCTCAGCGCCACCACGCTGCCGCCGGCGTTGGCCGCCTTCAGGGCTGTGCCCCGCAGCGTGGTCGACATGTGGGTCGAATCGCCGGCATCCCAGGAGTCCGCGGACGAGGCGGCACCCGAAGCTGCCACTGCGAAGGCCTGGACGTGGCCGGACGCCGGGGTGGCGATCGAGGTGAGCTCGTATTCGTAGGATGTGCCGCCGGCCACCGAGATCGGCGCCACCGGCGCCGCCACCGCGCTCGACTTGTAGATGATGTCCGTCACGGCCACGAATGCGGTGCTCAGCGACAGGCTGTCGGTGGCGGGATAGAAGTTGGTCGTACCACCGGCGATCGCCATTGCCGTGAGCAGTTGGTTCGCCTGGGGATTGTTGGTGGGCGTGACACCGGCACCCAGACCGATGACGAAGGTCTTGATCCCAGCCGCGCTCAGGTTCTTGACCGCGGTGATGGCATCGGTCACCGCCTGGGAGCCGGAGGAGGCGAACGAGCCGTCCGAGTTGTAGGTCGCCGTCAAGCCGTAAGCGATCGCCGTGCTCGTGCCCAGCGGCGGCCACGCCTGGTTCTTGCTGTCCAAGGTAGGAAGCCCGTCGGTCAACAGAATGACGAACTGCGTCTGGCACGACGCGGCCTTGGTGAGACCAGTCAGATACGACTTCGCACCGGTGAGCAAGCCATAAGTCGCTGCCTGCAGGGCTGCGGACTTGATCTCACCGGTGGATGCGTTGTTGGTTTCCGGCAGCAACGCCGCGGTGAACGCGGAACTGGCGGGATCCGTTCCCATCGGGACGACGATGTTGCCAGTCGTCGAGGACTCCCCGCTTCCGTAGTAGCCAAAGCCGCGCTCGCTGTAGAGCACTTGCGGCGAAAACGGCACGTAGCCGGCATTCGTTGGCGTCGTGCTGAAGGCCTGGGATTGGCCCGAGCCATTGGTCGCCGGTGCAGCGCTCGTGTAAGCCTCGGTGTAAGAGGAGCTATAGCAGCAGTTGTACTTGGCCAGGGTGTAGCTGCCTGTACCCGTGTAGGGGTTGGCCGGCGTCGGGCCACCATAGTTCAGCACCTCGGCCGTCACGGAGCCCGGTGGGCTATAGAGAATGTCATTGATCAGCGGATCGTCACTGCTGGCACCGATGACCATGTAGGCGTTGCCGGCGACGACTCCGCTGCCGTATTGGGCTGCGATGGAGCCGCAGGGGGTGCTGACCGAGGACGACGCAGTGCTGTACCCATAGCACGGGTTGGCAACGGTGCGAGGAGTCGTCGAGGCGGTGTTGGTGAAGGTGAAACCACCGCTGCTCGGGCTCATCAAGTACACCCAGGTGCCGTCAAGCGACCAGGAGGTGCTGTAGTCGTACACGCCGAAATTGAGACTGGACCCATAGGTGGACAGCACCAGATTGATGGCCGCCTTGGTCATGTTCATGCGGCTCGGCCCGTTGTCGCACAGGTACTTCGGGCTCGCGCTCGAATCGTACGCGCCGGCCGCGGTGCAGCCCACGGTCCACGGCGCGTTCCCGCCGGTCCCGCTGTACAGGGGCGGCACGAAGCTGCCGTAATCGGAGATCGTGTACGTGCTGGGCGAAGTGGAGCTCGACAGCGAGGAATAGCTCGATCCAAGGCTTCCGCTGCCGACCATGATGGCGCCGCCCGTGGTGCCGTCCATTGACTGCGAATTGGTGATCGCGAGCAGCACCTGCGGCGCGGCCGCTGGCGCGCCCGCGTCGGCGGCCGCCATGGCGCCCAGCAGCATTGCGCCGACAGCGCAAAGCGCGAGCCTGCGAAGACCTTTCGCTCGGATCAGGTTGCAGTTGTGCATAGCCGGTATATCGTTTCGGTGTCGGAGGAAGTGACGCCGTTGCCTTCCTTGGCGTGGACGTACACGTCGTAGAAGGTCGCCGTCTGTTGAGCGAGTTCGCAGGACGTCGAGTCCGTGCGGCCCGTTGGCTGCACGACCACCAGCACCGTGTAGCCCAAGTTCGCGCCGTTGACTGCGGGCGAGACGGAGCCGCAGCGCAAGGTGGGGTCGCTGTTGCCGAGGCAGTTGTCCCAGTAGCCGGCCGTCGCACTCGGTGGCGTCGTGCCGGTCGACACCGACACTTGGCGCAGCCAGGGCTGGGTGTTGGCGCTGATCTCCAGCGGCATGCCCGCGTAGTTGGCCAGGATCAGTCCCTCGACCTGGCGCGTCGCGATGTCGGACACTTGCACGTCGCGCTGGCGCGCGAGGTTGTTGCCGCCCATGAGCGTGGAGACGATGCCTTCGCGCATCGACACCACCAAGCCCAGCAGGCAGACGAGCAGGAACACCATCACGACGAGCAGGATGTCGCCACGTTGACGATGCGCCGGGCGTCGCAGCGGGGGGTTGCCGCCCGCGCGCGGGCGTGCGATCAGTTCTTCCATAGCCAGTTCCGGTAGGCGACTTCGGTGGTGTTGACGACGTAGCGATGCTTGGACGCCGGCACGGTGATCGTGAGTGCCGAACTGCCCGTCCACGGGTTCGACGCCGTGCCGATCTGGACGCTGGTCGGCGCGGAGACCGCATTGCCCGAAATGGTGTTGTCGGAATTGGGATCGTCGTTGATCGTGCGGGTCACCAAGGCCACGCGGACGCTGCGCACGAGGCTCCAGTCATTGTTCGTGGTCACCGTCGGGCCGTCCTCGTAGGTGGTAACGCCGCCGCTCAAGGGCGTCGCCTTGTCGACGCCAAAGGCAACGCGCAACGCGACGACGCCTGCGGCGATGGGTTGCGGCGCCGTGACGACGGAGTCGTCGACCATGCTGTACTGGCCCCGCATCAGGACGGGATACGGATTGCTGCTGCCATCGATGTAGTAGACGGCGAACTGCTGTGGCGACGCCGTGCTGGGGGACGACGTGGCGATGCCGATGTCGACCACCCGGGAGTTGTAGATGCCGACGTTGGTGAGCGTGCCCAGGCCGGCGTTGGTCACCGGTGTCACGAAGCCGGCGTAGAAGCCAGTCGGCATCGTGGTGCCTCCCAGGCTCGTCATCGACGTGTTGGCAACGAACGAGGTGATCGGAACGCGAAGGCAGGCCAGCGAGCTGTTGATCGGTACCTGCACGATCGCCGTATCGCCCTTGGTCAATCCGGTCGTCGCGCGCAGCGGCGCCACGCCGGTGCTCAAGGGCAGCACTGGCGCGGACACCGCGCCTCTCAGCAGGGGATTGGTGTTGTCGTTGAACTGGGTGCTCGCGGTCGTCGTGGTCGTCACCAGGACATCCGACGTCACGGCCGCAGCGCTGCCTGACGGATAGTTGAGCGTCAACGATGGCGCGAAGACCATCTTGGTCCCGGAGACCGCCGAAACCGCGTCCACCGCGTGATGCGCGAAGTAGCCCGTCGCGGTACCGGAGTTATAGGTGAACAGCGCGTTGCAATAGAACTGCGTGGATCCCATCAGGAAGCCGGAGCCCGTCAGGTCCCGCGTGATCAGGTCCATCGCAGCGCGCGCCTGGGTATCGCGCGTACTGGTGTCTGCGACCCGCACGGTCTGCGAGGCCATCTTGGTCTGCATCTTCAGGATGGCCACGGCCAGCAGCAGCGACAGCAGCAACGCCACCATCAGCTCGACCAGCGTGAAGCCGCCGTCCGAACGCCGCCGACCGGGAATGAAGGAACGTGTCATAGGCCGAACTGGTAGTAGAAGAACTGCGAACGCGTCGCCGCGGCCGCGCCGTTCCCGGCGACCTGTGTCCAGGACAACGTGAGCATGACCGAGCAGCCCGAAGCGACGGCGCAGGCCGTGCCGGAGCTGGTGCTGGTATCGGCGGAAGTTTGAATCGTCACCCGACCATTCGGCAGACCGATCGGCGGCACGCCGGCCGCAGGCTGCGTGGTGTCGGTCACCGAACGGAGCCATGGCTGCAGCGCGGCCGGCGCGGTCGAGACGGAGGCCGCCGTGTAGGTCACCGCAGTGCCGCCGATGAACGCAGGGTCCACCAGCACATTCGGATTCGCCTGGACGACGCCCCAGAAGCCGTTGCTGAGCGTCGCGGCCGACGCCACGTTCTGGTTCTGCGTCGCGCCGCCCGTGATCGAACCGATCGAGCGCAGGATGGCCAGCAAGCCGAATCCGAACAGGAAGATCGCGATCAGTACCGTGATCAGCGTGAAACCGTGCTGGCCGCGCCGGCTGCCGCTGGTTGCGCAGGAACGCGGGATCATGAGTCGACTCCCGAAATGGCATGCGTCTCGATCACGGATCCCGAATAGAGGATCTGCAGCTGGTAGGTCTGGGTCGTGCCGGTCAGGACCAGCGTACCGGCACCGCTACCGCTCGTCGTGTTGAGAAAGCCCTGCGGCGTGAACGTGAAGGACATCGACGACGCCACGCCGCCGGTGGCCGCGGGAGCGCACGACATCGTGGTCGGCGTCGACGTCAACGTGTGCGCGCTGTTGGTGGTGCCCGAGATCGTCGTGGTCCACGTGCAGTTGGCATTGACCGTCAGCGTCACCGTCGGCGTGCCAGCCGAGAGCGTCGAGTCGAGCGACGCCTGATTGGCGGCGCCGGCGGCGCCGCGCGCCCAGGTGATGTCCTGCACCAGTTGCTGCTTGACGCGGCGCTCGTTCGCCTGCTGCGTCGCCTTGCCGAAGTAAGGCACGGCCAGCACGAGCAGGAGGGCGCCGATGGTGAGCGTCACCATCAGCTCGATCAGCGAGAAACCGCGTTGATGCGCACGAGCGGTCATCGCGTCCTCATTGGCAGGAGCCGGAGCGGCTGCTGACCCAGCACGTCGTGCTCGTCGGCCAGCCGGTCGGCGCCGACGTGGTGGCGCGATTGCCTTGGTCGGTCAGCGTGAACGTGAAGCCGGTCACCGTCGTGGTCGATCCCGTGGCGACCAGCGAGTAGCTGGTGGAAGTGGGCCCGCTCACCGTGTAGGTGAAATTCTGCGTCGCCGCGCACGTCGGGGCGCTGGCGCCGGTATAGGTGCGGTTGTCCTGGTAGTACTGGCCGAACGTGACGGAGCAAGCGGACAACTGGTTGAACGCCTCCGTCAGCTTCCCGCGCTTGACGTAATCCTTGTAGGCCGGCAGCGCGACCATGGCCAGGATGCCGATGATCGCCACCGTGATCATGAGCTCGATCAGCGTGAAACCGGCGGCGCGAGAGTGCGACCGAACCGGCGTGCGCGGGAGTGCCCTGTCCATGGAAATAGCCCCTTCTTACAAGATGCGTCCAGTATCCGGCCGCGCCCGGGCGCTCCGGAAACGCAACCGGATGACTGGTCGTTTTTGTAGATCGAACGGCGCGCGCGCCGTAGGGGCTGCTGCGCCGCGTCAGTGGACGCTGGGCGTGGCGCCGGGCTGGCTGGTGGTCGGCGCGAACAGCGCGCCGACGTCCACCGCATCGAAGTGGTACTGCTTGCCGCAGAAGTCGCACGCGATCTCGATGTCCTTGCGCTCGGCCAGGATCGCCTCGGCCTCGCTGCGGCCCAGGTTCCTGAGCATGTTGCGCACGCGCTCCGCCGAACAGCTGCAGGCGAAGGTCGGCGTCTGCGGCTCGAACACGCGCAGCGGCTCTTCCCAGAACAGGCGGTGCAGGATCGTCGGCGTGTCCAGCGTCAGCAGCTCCGTGGCGGTCAGCGTCGAGGCGAAGTGCGCGATGCGCGCGAAGGCCTCCTCGTCGAGTTCCGCCTTTTCCTTGCCGGCCAGGTTGCCGGCGCCCTCGATGGGCAGGCGCTGGATCAGCAGGCCGCACGCGGCCTCGCCGTTGGCCGCCAGCACGATGCGCGTCTCGAGCTGCTCGGACTGGCGCATGTAGTGCTCCAGCATCGTCGCGACGTCGCCCACCGGGCCGCCGTCGGGCGACTCGAGCGGCACGACGCCCTGGTAGGGCTGCTGGCCGGGCTGGCGATCGGTCGGATCGAGCGTGATGGCGCAGCGCCCTTCGCCGTGCCGGTTGACCAGGTCATCGAAACGCGCGTCGGGCGCGACCTGGCCCTGCACCTTCGCGGTGACACGGAAGCGCAGGTCCGACATCGATTCGGCCACCGCCAGCTTGACCGGCCCGTCGCCGTGCACCTGCAGGATCAGCGCGCCGTTGAACTTGAGGTTGGCCTGCATCAGCGTGGCGGCCGCCGCCATCTGGCCGAGCATGTCGCGCACCGCGGGCGACCAGTCGCCGCTGGCGGACCGGCGCCGCAGCACCTCCTGCCAGCTGTCGGTCAGGCGCACGATCATGCCGCGCACGGGCATGCCGTCGAAGATGAATTTCTGAAGCTCGCTCATGGATCAGGCGCCCTTTCCGGCGCGGCCGACAGCCTGGCTGTCGGCAGGTTCGTCGATGCGCACGACATCGTCGCGATGCCGCGCGGCATTCGCGACGTAGTGCGCCGCGCTCATGCGCAGGCCCGCGACCTGCTCGTCGGTGAGCGTGCGGATCGCCCGCGCCGGGCTGCCGACGATCAGCGAGTTGTCCGGGAACTGCTTGCCCTCGGTGACCAGCGAGCCCGCGCCCACGATGCAGTTGCGGCCGATGCGCGCGCCGTTCATGACGATGGACTGGATGCCGATCAGCGAGTTGTCGCCCACCGTGCAGCCATGCAGCATCACCTGGTGGCCGATCGTGACGTCGGCGCCCAGCGTCAGCGGCGAGCCCATGTCGGTGTGCAGCACGCTGCCGTCCTGGATGTTGCTGCGCTCGCCGACGGTGATCCACTCGTTGTCGCCGCGCAGCACGGCACCGTACCAGACGTTGGCGCCCGCGCCGAGTTCGACGCGGCCGACGACGGTCGCTGATTCGGCCACCCAGGCGTCGGGCGCCACGCGCGGGGCGTCGTCGCCGATTCGGTACAGGGCCATGCAGTTCTCCGGGAATGAGGGCGTGATTTTACGGATCGGGACGACCTTGCCGGCGGCCATCCCGATTCGAGCAAATGGGGACGATCAGCCCAGTCTCAACAGCTCTTCCTCGCTGAAGCCGGCAGCGCGCCGCGCCTCGAGGTTGAACGGACCGCGCAGCCGCGGCGCACCGTGCATCTCGGCCAGCGCCGCGTAGGTGGCGACCGGGTCGAGCCCGCGCTGCGCGCACAGCACGCCGTACCAGCGGTTGCCGATCGCCACGTGGCCGATCTCGTCGCGCAGGATGATGTCCAGGATCTCCGCGCCGCGCCTGTCGCCCACGCTGACCAGCTTGTTGCGGATCGGCGGCGACGCATCGAGCCCGCGCGCCTCGAGCGTGCGCGGCACGAGCGCGATGCGCGCGAGGATGTCGTGCTTCGTCTTCTCGGCCATGTCCCACAACGCGTTGTGCGCAGGGAAGTCGCCGTAGGCGTGGCCCAGCTCGACGAGCCGCTCGCTCAGCAGGCCGAAGTGACAGGCCTCCTCGCGCGCGACCCCGGCCCAGTCGCGGTAGAACGGCTCGGGCATGCCGGCGAAGCGCCACGTGAGGTCGGCCGCCAGGTTGATCGCGTTGAACTCGATGTGGGCCAGCGCGTGCATCAGCGCGGCGAGGCCGTCGGGCGACTTGATCGAGCGCTGCTTGATCTCGGTGTGAGGCACCAGGGCGGGACGAACGGGTCGGCCCGGAATGCCCGCCGGTTCGGCGATCCGCTCGTCGGCGCCGATGAGGTCGAACGTGTCGAGTCCACGCGCCAGCGCGGCCTTGCGCCAGGGGTCGGACTCCAGCAGGACGTCCAGGGATTGTTGTCGGAGAGTGCGCACCCCGCCATGGTACGTGGACAAGGGGGCGCCACCCTGGTGCGCGGCCGCACCAGATCGGCGCGCACCATGAAAAAGGCGCGCCGGCATCGCTGCCGTCGCGCCTTTCAACTCGCGAGTGCGAGGATCAGAACTCGTAGTTCGCCGTCACGCCGATCGTGCGCGGGCGCAGGTAGTAGACCTCGGAGACGTCCTGCACGTTCGGATGCTGGATCTGCACGTGGTTGTTGTTCAGGTTCTTGACGAAGGCCGTCACTTCCCACTTGTCCCAGTTCACGCCGGCGCTCGCGTCCGCGGTGAAGTAGGCGGCGCGCAGGTAGTCCGGGTCGTCGCGCAGGAACGTGCCATGGCTCTTGCCGGTCCACTGGCCGTTGCCGCGCACGAACGCGTTCATCGTGTCGGTAAGGGCCCAGTGGTAGTCGGCGCCCAGGCTCGCGCTTGCGCGCGGCACGCCCTCGACCCAGTCGCCCTTGCGCACGTTCAAGCCGCCGTCGTTGGCCGTGCCGAAGGCCGCGTAGTCGCTGTCGAAGGTGGCGTGCGTCAGGCCCAATGCCGTCGACATCGTCAGCGACGGCGTGACACGCGCCTTCAGCTCCATCTCCAGGCCGTAGCTGGTGGCGTTGCCGACGTTGGTCTCGTAGTCGAAGCCGGCGTCGCTGAGGTTGATGTCCTGCTGGATGTTCTTCCACTTCAGCAGGAAGGCCGCCACGTTCAGCGTCATGCGGTGGTCGGCCAGGTCCATCTTGCTGCCCAGCTCGTAGCTCCAGAGGCTGTCCGGCGCAAAGGACGTCGGCACCGGCGACGGCAGGCCCAGCTTGGTCAGGTTGTCCTGCACGATGGGCGTGTCGGGCACCGGCCGGTTGGCGCCGCCCAGGCGGAAGCCCTTGGACGCGTTCGCGTACAGCGAGACATCGGGCTCGAATTCCCAGTTCAGCTTGAAGCTGGGCGTCGTCGCGTTCCACTTCGCGTTGACCGGCGGCAGGCCGCCGTAGCCCGGCGTCGCGGGATCGGGACCGTCGTAGAACAGCGGCAGCGCCTCGCGCGTGAACTTCTGCGACGCATGCAGCTCGCGCAGGCCAGCGGTCAAGGCGAGTTCCGGCGCGAAGTGGTACGTCAGCTCGCCGAACGCCGACGACTGCTTGTCCTTGTAGTGGCGGACGCTGTAGTACGAGTCGTCGTTGGCGAAGGCGCCGGCGAAACCGCCGAACTGCGTGGTATCGGCCGGATCCACGCCCGCAGCCGCGAACGCGGCCTGCACGCCGGGGATCGGCTCGTTGTCGTAGACCGAGGTGGTCGCGTCCTGCACGTAGATGCCGCCGATCCAGGTGAACGGGTTGCTGCCCTTGGGATCGTAGTCCTTCGACGTCATGCGCAGCTCGAGCGCGGTCTGGTCGATCCTGTTGCGCAGCTGGACCTCGGACGACAGGTCGTTGAGCGCGTTGTACAACTGCAGCAGATTCGGCGGCAACGTGCTGGGCGTGTCGGAGCCCACGATGGCGTAGCTCGGATCGTTGATCAACGTGCCGTCCTGGACGCGGTTGAAGCGGCGCTTGTAGCCGCTCAGCACGCCGGTGAAGGTGCCGAAGCCGGTGTCGCCGTCGACCGTGACGCTCGGCACGCTCAGCAGGTCGTGGCCCGGCTCGCGCACGGTCTTGCTGGTCTCGAACCGCGGCAGCGCGCCGTAGGTGGCGTCGATGTCGCCCGTGTTCGTCTGCTGCTGGAACAGCGCCGGCGTGACGCTCCAGCCTGCGCCGAGATCGGCCTTCGCGGCAAGCTTCACGACGGTGTAGTCGTCGTGATTGATGCCGCTGGCGATCTTGTTGCCCGACCCGTCCACCTGGTCGATGTAGCCGCTCTCATGGCCATGCTCGACGCCGACGCGCAGCGCCAGGCGATTGCTGATGATCGGCAGGTTGAGGACGCCTTGCGCCTCGTAGTTCACGCCGCCCTTGTCGGTATACGACACCGTGTCGGTGGTCGAGCCCGAGAAGTACTTCAGGTCCGGCTGCTTGCTGATGAACTTGATCGTGCCGCCCAGCGAGCTCGCGCCGTACAGCGTGCCTTGCGGGCCGCGCAGGACTTCGGCGTCCTGCAGGTCGAAGAAGCGCGGCTCGGCCGTGCCCTGGCTGTACAGGTTGCGCGTGGTCAGCGAGACGTCGTCGAGATAGACGCTCACCGTCGCCGCGCCCGCCTGCGAGCTGACGCCGCGGATCTCCACCGTGCCCAGGCCCGGGCCGCCCTGCGTCGTGAACGAGATGTTGGGGATGTTGCGCGTCAGGTCCTCGACCGTCGTGATCTGCTGCGCCTGCAGCTGTTCGCCCGACAGCACGGATACGCTCAGCGGCACGTCGCGGATGTCTTCCTTGCGCTTCTGAGCCGTGATGATGACGGTCGCGATGCCGCCATCGGGCGTCGATGCGGCGGGACTGGCGGCGGCCGCGGCGGCCTGGGCGAGCGCGGTCATGGGCACGAGGCAGGCCAGGCCGGAGGCAACTCCGGCGGCGATCACGATCTTCTTCTTGGACATCTGGTCCCTTCTCTGGGTCGGTGGTGAGGTGGTGGCTCGGGCACGTTCGTCGCGCCGCATGCCATCCGCACAGCGTCGCAAGAACCATTCCAGTGGCGACGCGGGCGGCCGAACGGCGACGAGCGCCGTCGATTCTCTGCCTTTCGAACGCCGCCATCGACTTTGGCGACGCCGGGCGTCTCCGAACCCCAACGCTCCGGGTCGCCACCATGTGACACGGCCCACTATGTTGATACGATCCGCGCTTTCGACGAGTGCGCCGCGCATTCGCGACGACTGCCTCGTCCCATGGATACCGCAGCGCAGGCCGCTGCCGTACCAACCCAGACCCACCAGATGACCCCGCCGATCCTCTCGACCGACCCAGCAGCCGTCCCCCGGAAACTTCCTCACCAAAAGGCTGGCGCATGAATCAGACGCTGGGCCGCAAACTACTACGCATCAAGCCGCCGGAGGAAACTGCCGCCCACGCGGACGGTGGCGATGGCAAGGCGCTCGAGCGCTCGCTGGGCATCTTCTCGCTGGCCATGATCGGCGTCGGCGCCACGATCGGCACCGGGATCTTCTTCACGATGGCCGAGGCGGTGCCCAAGGCCGGCCCGTCCGTCATCCTGTCGTTCCTGATCGCAGCCGTCACCGCAGGTCTGACGGCGCTGTGCTACGCGGAATTGTCGTTCCGCATCCCGGCCTCGGGCTCGTCCTATTCGTTCGCCTACGCGTCGCTCGGCGAGTTCGCCGCCTTCACGATGGCGGCCTGCCTGCTGCTGGAATACGGGCTGGCGGCCAGCGCCACGGCCATAGGCTGGTCGGATTATCTCAACAACTTCCTCGTCAACGCCACCGGCTGGCAGGTGCCCGCGTCGCTGCATTCCCCGATGATCGTCTCGGGCGCGAACGGCGTGGAATTCCATCCGGGGCAGTTCAACCTGCCGCCGGTCATCCTCGTCGTGCTGTGCGTGCTGCTGTTGATCAAGGGCACGACGGAATCCGCGGCCGTCAACACGACGATGGTGTTGATCAAGCTCGCGATCCTGCTGTTCTTCGCGGTCGTCGCGATCCACGGATTCGACGCGAAGAATTTCCATCCCTTCTTCAATCCGGACAACAGCAAGGGTTTCGGCGGCATGGCGGGCGTCACCGGCGCGGCCGGCACCGTGTTCTTTTCGTTCATCGGCCTCGATACCGTCGCCACGGCCGGCGCCGAGGTGCGCAATCCGAAGCGCAGCGTGCCGATCGCGATCCTGGCGGCGCTGGTCATCGTGACCGTCTTCTACATGCTCGTCGCGGTGACCGCCGTGGGGGCGCAGCCGTCGGCCAAGTTCACCGGCCAGGAGGCCGGCCTGGCCGTCATCCTGCAGGACGTCACGGGCAAGACCTGGCCGGCGCTCGTGCTGTCGGCGGGCGCGGTCATCTCGGTGTTCAGCGTCACGCTGGTGACGATCTACGGCCAGACGCGGATCCTGTATACGATCAGCCGCGACGGACTGATTCCCAAGGTCTTCCACCGCGTCAACGCGCGCACCCGCACGCCCATCGCGAACACGTTGATCGTCGGCACCGGCGTCGCCTTCGTGGCGGCCCTGGTCGACTCCAACTTCCTCTGGGACATGGTCAGCATGGGCACGCTGACGGCCTTCATCGTCGTCTCGATCGCCGTGCCGGTGATGCGCCGCAAGGGCGGCAACCTGCCGACGCCCGGCGGCTTCCGGGTGCCGTTCGGGCCTTACGTCGTGCCGCTGCTCAGCATCTTCTCGTGCCTGTTCATCATGAAGGACCTGTCGGCGATGACCTTCAGGATCTTCTTCATCTGGATGGCGGCCGCGCTGTTCGTCTACTTCGCCTATGGCCTGCGCCATTCGCGGATGAACACGGCTAGTCGCGACTAGGCCCGTTCAGAGATCGCCGATGAAATAGCGCTTGAGGCCGGCCAGGATCATCTCCACGGCGACTGCCGTCAGGACGAGGCCCATCAGCTTTTCGACGGCCGCCACCATCTGGTCGCCGAGCGCGCGCCGGATGTGGTTGGCGGCCAGCAGCACGACGCCGCTGATGGCGAGCGCCGCCGTCAGCGCGCCGATCCAGGTGACCAGGTGGTCGGGCTGGCGCGAGGCCAGCAGCAGCACGGTGGCCATCGCCGACGGGCCCGCGAGCAGCGGCACGGCCAGCGGAAAGATGAACGGCTCGCGTTGGCCGACGTCGGCGCCGTAGATCTCGCCGCCGCCGAAGATCATGCGGATCGCGATGATGATCAGGATCACGCCGCCGGCCACCTCGAGCGAGCGCTCGGACAGCCGCATCAGCGTCAGGAAGCCCTGCCCCGACACCATGAACACGACCAGCACGGCGAAGGCGATCAGCACCTCGCGCAGTGCCACGAACGTGCGCCGCTCCGGCTTCACCGCGCCCAGGATGGATATGAAGATCGGCAGGCTGCCGAAGGGATCCAGCACCAGCAGCAGAAGGATGAACGCGGAGAGAAAGGTGTGATCCATGGGGGCGCGATTGTCTTTTAAACGCGGCCGTACGTCGAGGCGGAAACGAAGAGCGGCCGATCGCGTGTTTGCCAAAGAATAAGGACGAATGTATTATTCGTGCATGCCCAAGCCCTCCCACCGCGAAAAGCTGCTGCACGTCGGCATGCAGGTCGTCCACGAACGCGGGTTCGGCGGCGCCAGCGTGCGCGACATCGTGCAGGCCGCCGGCGTGCCGCAGGGCTCGTTCACGAACCACTTCACGTCGAAGGAGGCCTTCGGCCTCGAGGTCATAGCCCTCTACTTCGCCAACGCCTGCGACCTGATGCGCCAGACGCTGCGCAACGACGACCTGCCGCCGCTGAAGCGACTGCGCGCCTACATCGACGGCGGCAGCGACACGGGCAGCGAAGAGAGCATGAAGAACGGCTGCCTGTTCGGCAATTTCACCGCCGAGGCCAACGACTGCGGCGAGGCGATCCGGCTGCGTGTCGTCGATGCGTTCGCCGAGGTGCAGGCGGCCATCGCCTACTGCCTGCGCGCCGCCGTGAAGGCCGGCGAGATCGCGCCGTCGACCGACTGCGACGAGGTCGCCGCGTTCATCGTGGCGTCGCTGCAGGGCGCGCGGCTGCTCGCGAAGGCCCAGCGCAGTCCGCTGCCGGTCGAGCGCTTCAAGGAAGTGCTGTTCGGCAGCGTGCTCAGGCGGATCGGCCAGGCCGACGCCGCGCAGTGAGCCACCCGCTCCGCGCTGTCGTCGACTGAATGAGTACAGTTGTATTTTCTGCTTGTCTCGATTAATACGTCCGTACATACTGAATCAAGCCACCAAGGACATGCCATGACCGCTCCCGTCGTCCTCATCACCGGCGCCCTCGCCGCCAGCGGCCGCGCCACGGCGCCGGCCTTCGCGCGCCAGGGGGCGCGGCTGGTCGTCTCGGGCCGTCGCGACGATGCCGGCCAGGCACTGGCCGGCGAACTGCGCGAGCTGGGCGTCGAGGCGGAATTCATTCGCGCCGACGTCCGGCACGAGGCCGATGTCGAGGCGCTGGTCGCCGGCACCCTCGCCCGCTTCGGGCGACTCGATGTCGCGGTGAACAACGCCGGCACCGAAGGCAGGCTGGCGCCGCTCACCGACGTGGGCGACGACAGCTACGCCGCCGTCTTCGACACCAACGTGCTCGGCACCGGACTGAACCTCAAGCACGAGCTGCGCGCGATGCGCGAGCAAGGCAGCGGCGCGATCGTCAACCTGTCGTCCTCACCGGCCAGGTGATCGACGTCAACGGCGGCAAGACCGCCTTCTGAACCGGAGCACGCCATGAACACGAAGACCGTCAAGATCCCCGGCCCCGACCATCCGATCACGATCACGACGACGCCGAAACGCGTCGTCGTCACCGTCGGCGGCCGGGTCGTCGCCGACACCCGCGCCGCGCTGACGCTGCAGGAGGCGTCGTATCCGGCCGTGCACTACGTGCCGCGCGCCGACGTCGACATGACGCTGCTCGAACGCAGCGCGCACGCAACCTACTGCCCGTACAAGGGCGACTGCGCGTACTACAGCGTGCCGACGGGCGGCGAGCGTGCGGCCAACGCCGTGTGGACGTACGAGCAGCCGTACGACGCCGTCGCGGCAATCCGCGACCACGTCGCGTTCTATCCCGATCGCGTCGATTCGATCGAGCTGCGCGACTGACCTGCCGTCGGCGGCGGGGCCTTCGAGGCGCCCGCCCTTCTTTTTTCACGTCCTCTTGAGTTCAATTAATACGTTCGTACATATTTTGTACAAACGCTTCTTCACGACACCAGGAATCATCATGACTGCCTCCAGCATCACCACCCCCGTCGTCCTCGTCACCGGCGCGCTCGCCGGCATCGGCCGCGCCACGGCGCTCGCGTTCGCGCGCGAGGGCGCCCGCCTCGTCGTCTCGGGCCGCAACCCGGAGGCCGGCGACGCGCTCGCCGCCGAACTGCGCACGCTCGGTGCCGATGCGCTGTTCCTGCGCGCCGACGTCCGCAGCGAGACCGAAGTGCGCAGCCTCGTCGACCAGACCGTCGAACGCTTCGGCCGCCTCGACGCCGCCGTCAACAACGCCGGCACCGAAGGGCAACCGGGCCCGGTCGTCGAGCAGACCGCCGAAAGCTACGCCGCGACCTTCGACACCAACGTGCTGGGCGTTCTGCTGAGCATGAAGCACGAGCTGCGCGTGATGCAGGCGCAAGGCGCGGGCAGCATCGTCAACGTTTCATCGGCCTACGGCAAGATCGGCGCGGCCGGCGCCTCGGTGTACGTCGCGAGCAAGCACGCCGTCGAAGGGCTGACGAAGTCGGCCGCGCTCGAAGTCGCGACCACGGGCATCCGTGTCAACGCGGTCGCGCCGGGCCCGATCGAGACCGGCATGCTCGACCGCTTCACCGGCGGCGAGGCCGGCAAGGCCTGGATGACCGAGCAGGTGCCGGCCAAGCGCCTGGGGCACGTCGACGAGATCGCCGCGGCCATCGTGTTCGTGGCGATCGGCAAGGCCATGTACATGACCGGCCAGTCGATCTCGGTGGACGGCGGCGTCACGGCCTGAGGCCTCCGCGGCCCGGCCTCGTCGGCAGGCCGGGCGCGGACTTGAGCGGGTGAAATGGGGGCCGATCGCCCCTCATCCGCCCATCGAAAAACGGTGCGATCGGCACATTGGAACTTCCACGATGGAAGAGTCCGATGCCCCGCCGATCCACCCCATTCCAGACCTTCACCCTCGCCTGCGCGCTGCTGTCTGCAAGCGCGTCACAAGCGGCGCCCAAGCCCCTCAGCGATGGCGAGATGAGCGCCGTGCGCGGCGCCGACGGCTCGATCCTGGCCGGCGTTCAGACGTCGTCGTCGAGCTCGCAGAACGCGCTGACGAGCGGCCTGAACGCCGCGTTCTCGAGCAGCACCGGCCCCACGCTGCTGACCCCGGCCCAGTTCGCCGCGGCACTCGCCGGCGTGGGCCTGTCGCCGGCGATGTTCCCCGACTACGCGGGCCAGCCCGTTTCGCAGACGGTCGTCGACGCCAAGCCGGTGACCTTCAGCTTCAACGTCTCCGATATCCTGCAGTCGACGACCGGCCTGCAGTACAGCAGCAGCGCCGGCGGCCCGTCGATGGGCACGATCACGCTGAAGGACTTCGACGCCCGCGGCACGACCATCTGGGTCTGGCACCACGACTGACGACGGTTCATCCGCGCGGGTGATGCCTGGCGTGCAGCTGCCGCAAGCGCTCACGCGCGACGTGCGTGTAGATCGTCGTCGTCGAGATGTCCGCGTGACCGAGCAATAGCTGCACGGCGCGCAGGTCGGCGCCGTGGTTGAGCAGGTGCGTGGCGAACGCATGGCGCAGCGTGTGCGGCGAGATCGGATTGCGGATGCCCGCCGCCAGCGCGTATTTCTTGACCAGGTTCCAGAACATCTGGCGCGACATCGCCGCCGCGCGCACCGTGACGAACAGCGCGTCGCTGCGCCGGCCCTCGAGCAGCTCGGGCCGCGCCGTCGCGAGCCACGACTCGAGCCAGCGCCGCGCCTCGTCGCCGAACGGCACCAGCCGCTCCTTCGAGCCCTTGCCCATCACGCGCACGACCCCGTCTGGCAGGCTCAGGTTGACGAGCTTCAGCTCCACCAGCTCGCTCACGCGCAGGCCACTCGCGTACATCAGCTCCAGCATCGCGCGGTCGCGCGCGCCAAGCGGCGCGTCGACGATCGGCGCGGCGAGCAGCGCGTCGACCTGGGCTTCCGAGAGCGTCTTGGGCACGCGCATCGCCTGGCGCGCGGGACGCAGCTTGAGCGTCGGATCCTCGGTGACGAGGCGCTCGCGCAGCCCCCAGCGATAGAAGCGCCGGAACACCGCGAGCCGACGGTTCGCGCTGGTGGCCTTGCTGCCGGCGTGACGCGCGAGCATGTAGGCCTGAACGTCGCTCGCGCGCGCCTGCGCGAGATCGCGCGCCTCGGCGCCGGACAGCCACGTCGCGAACAGCGCGAGGTCGCGCCGGTACGCCGCGAGCGAGTTCTTCGCGAGGCCATCCTCCAGCCACAGGCCGTCGAGGAAGCGGTCGATCACGCCCTGGCTGCGCTGCATCGCCTGCGACAGCGCGGGCGTCTCGCCCGCGGGCTTGGCGGCGCGAGGCTTGGTCGGCTTTTTCGCGTCGACCAAGTCAGCTCGCGACACCCAGCATGCCGGCCTTCATCTTCGCGTCGACCGGACGGTCGCCGACGAAGATGTTCAGCAGCGCCGCGTACAGATCGGCGCCCGGCACCGGCGCGCCGACCGTCTTGCCGTTGAGGCACATCGTCAGGCCGACGCCGGGGGCGTAGTCGAGGTCGACGACGTCGCCCTTCCTCACGTCGCCGACGCTGCGCAGCGTGCGGTCGAAGGCCTCGATGCGATCCTTCATCGCGGCGACCTGGTCGGCCGGCGTGCGCTTGGCGATGCCGCCTGTGAAGGCCTTGGCGAACTCGTCGGACGGGCCGTCCATCAGCATGCGCACCTGCACGCGCTTCGCGCCGGTTTCGGCGAACACTTCGGGGCCGGTGGCGGCATGCGTCGGCAGGTACAGGCCCGCGAGGTAGACCTTGTAGATGAACGCGGCGCGCAGGCCGACGCCGTTGAGCTGCAGCGACGTGCCGGCGACGCGCGCAGCCGCGGGGAAGGTCTGGTCTTCGAGCGTGATCGGCGCGGCGGCCTCGGCCGCATTGGCGCTCGGGAGGAACACCAGCGCCGCGAGCGCGATCAGCGCGACGCCCAGCAGGCCCTGGCCGATGGCGCGGGCGCCGGCGAACGCGCGGCGCGCGGGACGGCGCCATGGATCTTGAATCATCACCCCTCCTTGCAGGCTCCGCGACGCGACGCCTCAATCGTTCAACGCGCCAGCGGCGGGCGCGGACGACAGGGCCCACTGTATGTGCTCCGCGAGCAGCGCGCTCGCGCCGGCGAGGCGCGCGCGCAACGCGGCTTCGATCGGCGCGCGCGGCTCGCCCGCGTGCAGCGCATTGCCCAGCGCCACCGCGATGTTGCGCTGCCAGCGCCCATGGCCGATGCGCCGGATCGGCGAGCCCTCGGTGCGGCGCTGGAACTCGTCCTCGCTCCAGGAAAACAGGTCGAGAAGCGTCGGATGGACGAGATCGGCACGCTCTGCAAAGTCCGGTAAAGCCGTGCGGCGCGCGAACTTGTTCCACGGGCAGACGACCTGGCAATCGTCGCAGCCGTAGATGCGGTTGCCGATCGCGCGGCGGAACTCCACGGGAATAGGCTCGTCGCTCTCGATCGTCAGGTAGGAGATGCAGCGGCGTGCGTCGAGCCGCTCCGGCGCGACGATCGCCTGGGTCGGGCAGACGTCGATGCACGCGGTGCAGCGGCCGCAGTGCGGTTCGGCGGCGGCGGTCAGCGGCAGCGCGATGTCCACGAAGATCTCGCCGAGGAAGAACATCGAGCCCGCGTCGCGCGCGAGCGTCAGCGTGTGCTTGCCGCGCCAGCCCAGGCCGGAGCGCGTGGCGAGTTCCACCTCCAGCACCGGCGCCGAATCGGTGAAGCAGCGATGGCCCAGCGGGCCGATCTCGTCGGCCAGCCTGTCGGCGAGCTTCTGCAGGCGGTTGCGCAGCACCTTGTGATAGTCGCGGCCGCGGGCGTACATCGAGATCACCGCCTCGCCGGGACGCGTCAGGCGCGCCTCTTCCTGCGCCTGCCAGTCCTCGCCGCGCGACTCGGGCAGGTAGTCCATGCGCGCCGTGATGATGCGCAGCGCACCGGGGTGCAGCTCGGCGGGACGCGCCCGCTTCATGCCGTGCGCCGCCATATAGCCCATGCTGCCGTGGAAGCCGGCCTCGAGCCACGCGCGCAGCCCGTCCTCGGCATCGGCGCCGAGATCGACCTCGGCCACACCGATCTGTGAGAATCCGAGCTCGCGCGCCCAGCCCTCGAGGCGCTGCAAGAGAGCGAGCCCCTGGGGATCGTCCCCGACGTCATGACGCAGCTGCAACATCCGCCGATTCTAGGAACATCGCAGGCCACCTGGGCCGACGAGCCCGCGTGCGCGCGTGACGCGGCCGCGCTCGCAACCCGCATCGGCGGCGACCGGGCGCTGCGCGACGCGTTCGTCGAACTCGAAGGCCCGCTGGGCGCCGGCAAGACGACCTTCGTGCGCCACCTGCTGCATGCGCTCGGCGTCGAGGGCCGCATCAAGAGCCCGACCTACGCGGTCGTCGAGACCTACGAGCTCGACCATGTCGCGATCTCGCATTTCGACTTCTACCGCTTCGACGATCCACAGGAATGGGAGGACGCCGGCCTGCGCGATCTGTTCGGCGCACCCGGCCTGAAGCTGGTCGAATGGGCCGAGAAGGCCGAGCCGCTGCTGCCCGTGCCCGACCTGCGCGTGACGATCACGCCACACGACGAGACGATTCGCGCCGTCCGATTCGACGCAATGACCCCCAAGGGCCTGCAACTGATCGACAATCCGGGTTCATGAAGCGTAGAGACTTGCTGCGTGGCGGCAGCCTCGTGTTGTGCCTGGGCGCCACCGACCTCGCGTTCGGCGCCACCATCGTCGCCGTCCGCGTCTGGCCCGCGGCCGACTACACGCGCGTCACGATCGAGTCCGACGAGCCGCTGGCCGCGCGCAACTTCCTCGCCGAGAACCCGAACCGCCTCGTCGTCGACATCGACAACCTCGAGCTCAGCCCCGCGCTGCGCGACCTGGTCGGCAAGGTGCGCGCCGACGACCCGTTCATCGCCGGCGTGCGCGTCGGCCAGAACCAGCCGCGCGTCGTGCGCCTGGTGCTGGACCTGAAGCAGCCCGTCGCGCCGCAGCAGTTCATGCTGGCGCCGGTGGCCGCGTACCAGCACCGGCTCGTGTTCGACCTCTATCCGGTCAAGGCCCAGGATCCGCTGCTCGCGCTGCTGCGCGGCAAGGAGCAGTCCGAACAGCAGGCCGCCAAGGAAGTGCAGGACGCGCTCGGCGAGTTCATCGGCAAGATCCCGAGCGGCGCCAGCGCGCCGTCGCTGCCGGGCACCGACATCGCGACGATCCCCACGCCGCGCGTCGCCGAGGCGGGTGCGGCGATCCACGGCGGTCCGGGCATCGACACCTCGGCCATGGAGATGCAGGCGCCGTTCTCGTCGCGCCCGCTCACGCCCGACGAAAAGCGCAAGGTCGACCGCCTGCTGGTCATCGCCATCGATCCCGGCCACGGCGGCGAGGACCCCGGCGCGATCGGCCCGACCGGACTGAAGGAAAAGGACGTCGTGCTGGCCATCGCGATGCAACTGCGCGAGCGCCTCAACGCCAAGGCCGGCGTGCGCGTGCTGATGACGCGCGACTCCGACTTCTTCGTGCCGCTGGGCGAGCGCGTGAAGAAGGCCGAACGCGTGCAGGCCGACCTGTTCGTCTCGATCCACGCCGACGCGTTCTTCACGCCCGACGCCAAGGGCGCGTCCGTGTTCGCGCTGAGCCAGGGCGGCGCGTCGAGCGCCGCGGCGCGCTGGATGGCCAACCGCGAGAACCAGTCCGACTCCGTCGGCGGCGTCAGCGTGAAGGTCAAGGACGCGCAGGTGATGCGCGCGATGCTCGACATGAGCACCACCGCGCAGATCAAGGACAGCCTGCGCGTCGGCAGCGAGGTGCTCTCGCGCATCGGCAAGGTCGGCAGGCTGCATCGCGGCGAGGTCGAACAGGCCAGCTTCGCAGTACTGAAGGCGCCGGCGATTCCGTCGATCCTCGTCGAGACGGCGTTCATCTCGAATCCGCAGGAAGAAGACAAGCTGCGCGACGCCGACTACCGCACCAAGCTCGTCGAGGCGCTGTTCACCGGGATCGATCGCTACTTCGCGAAGAATCCGCCGATCGCGCGGCATCGGGATCTGTAGCGCGGTTCGCGCGCCGGCCGTCGGGCGCCGCGCTTGCCATGGCGTCGCAGCGATCCACTTTGAAGACGAAGCGATGCGGCTCAAGGCCACGTGCGACATCGAGCTCTCGGCGCCCGAGGACTGCCCCACCGCCGCCCTGCGCAAGCTGTAGGACAACGCCGCTTCATGCGCTCGCACCCGCCTTTCTTCACAATCGAGACAGCTCATCCATGTACCGTACACGTCGTCGGACGCTTCCGTCCGAGCCCAGAGGAGACGACATGACACGTTCACTGAAGCACGGCCTCGCGCTCGTCGCCGCGGCCCTGATCGCCGGCGGTGCCGGCTCGGCCTTCGCGCAACAGCACGAAGAACACAACGAGCCGCCGCATGCGGAAGGTCACGCGCCGCCGCACGGTCCGGCCGCACATCCCCCCGAGCCGCACGCGGGCCCGAGCGGCTACCAGCGCCCCGCGGCGCCGCAAGGCTGGGACGCGCGTCCGAAGACCTTCGATCGCGCGGCCTACCAGCACAACTTCCAGGCGGCACGCAGCTACAAGGTCGGCCCGTACCAGCGTCCGTCCGGCTGGGTGAACCGCCACTGGGGCTACGGCGACCGCCTGCCGCGCGCGTACTGGGGTCCGCAGTACCTGCTGGCCGACTACTGGCTGTTCGGCCTCGAGGTACCCCCGGTCGACTACGAATGGGTGCGCGTCGGCCCCGACGCCCTGCTGATCAGCACCGCCACCGGCGAAGTGCTGCAGGCCGAATACGGCGTCTTCGGCTGAGCCGGAGCCCGACGGGCGGCCGTCGCCGAAGCAGACGCCGCCTGCGGGGCCGCTAGCCTGCCGGCTGCCTCTTCTTGCGCAGGACGCCGATCAGTGCCACCACGCCCGGGATGATGATCATCGACAGGAAGATCCACTGCAGATGGCCCTTGACCCAGGGCAGGTTGCCGATGCCGTAGCCGAGCAGCGTCACGCTGCCGATCCACATCGCCGCGCCGGTGATGTCGAACAGCGTGAAGCGGCGCCGCGTCATCATCGTGACGCCGGCGACGAATGGCGCGAACGTGCGCACGAAGGGCATGAAGCGGCCGGCGATCAGCGCCACGCCGCCGTACTGCTCGTAGAAGGCATGCGCCCTGTCGAAGCCGTCCTTGCTGAACCAGCGCGAGTTTTCCCAGTGGAAGACCCGCGGGCCGAACCAGCGGCCGATCGTGTAGTTGGTCTGGTTGCCGACCACGGCCGCGGCGAACATCACGCCGAGTGCCATCCAGATGTCCAGCGCACCGGTCGCCGCGGTGGCGCCCACGACGAACAGCAGCGAGTCGCCGGGCAGAAAGGGCATCACGACGACGCCGGTCTCGATGAAGATCACCGCAAAGAGCACGGCGTAGACCCAGACGCCGTTGGCGGCGACGAATGCCGACAGGTACTGGTCGGCGTGAAGAAGATGCTGAAACAAGGGGATCATGGAGTCCATGGGCGGCGATTATCGACGCGGGTTCCTACAATACGGGGATGAGTCTCCAGAACGCGCCCACCGAGCGCCGCACCATCCGTGAACTTCCGGACGAACTGGTCAGCCAGATCGCCGCGGGCGAGGTGGTCGAACGGCCGGCGTCCGTGGTGCGCGAACTGGTCGACAACGCGCTCGACGCCGGCTCCACGCAGATCGGCGTTCGCCTCGTGGCAGGCGGCGTGCGCGCCATCCTGATCGAGGACGACGGCGGCGGTATCGAGGCGAGCGAACTGCCGCTCGCGCTGAAGCGCCACGCCACCAGCAAGATCCGCTCGCTCGACGATCTCGAGTCCGTCACGACGATGGGCTTTCGCGGCGAGGCGCTGGCGGCCATCGCGTCGGTGTCGGAGCTGGCGCTGGTCAGCCGCACGCCCGCCGCCGGCCACGCGCAGCGGCTCGACGCGCGCTCGGGCGAGCTGTCGCCCGCGGCGCGCGCGCCAGGCACCACCGTCGAAGTGCGCGAGCTGTTCTTCAGCACGCCGGCGCGCCGCAAGTTCCTGAAGTCCGATTCGACAGAGCTCGCGCATTGCATCGAGGCCGTGCGTCGACATGCACTCGTACGACCGGCCGTCGGCTTCGCGGTTTGGCACGAAGGCAAGCTGGTCGAGCAGTGGCGCGCCAGCAGTCCCGGCGATGAGGCCCAGCGCATCCGCGACGTGCTGGGCGAGGAATTCATCGACAACAGCCGCCCGCTCGAAGCCGAGATCGGCCCCATCGCCATCCGCGGCCGCGTGGGCCTGCCCGCCGCGGCGCGCACGCGCAGCGATCACCAGTACGTCTACGTCAACGGCCGCTTCGTGCGCGACCGCCTGATCGCGCACGCGCTGCGCGCCGCCTACGAGGACGTGCTGCACGGCCAGAAGCAGCCGGCCTACGTGCTGTTCATCGAGATCGATCCGACGCGCGTCGACGTCAACGTGCATCCGACCAAGATCGAGGTGCGCTTCCGCGATTCGGGCGCGATCCACCAGGCCGTCAAGCGCGCGGTGGAGGACGTGCTCGCGCCGTCGGGCGCGGCCGCGCCGGGCGCGAATGCCGGCACCGGCGTGGTCGGCACGTCGTTCGGATCCGCCGGCGGCTTCGCGGCCGCGGCGGCCGCGGCCGTCGAACGGCTCAACGGCGCCGGCAACGCGTCGCCCGGCTGGAACGCCGGCGGCCTCGCGCCCGCGCGCCCGTGGGCTCTCCCGAGCGACACGCGCGACCCGCTCGCGGGCGCGACGACGGCGTCGTTGTTCGCACGCGCCTTCGGCGATTCGAGCGCGCCGGCACCGGTGGCCGGCGGCATCCTCGACACCGGCGGCAGCACCGTCCTCGAAGCGCGCGAACCCGCGCCGGCCTGGGTGCGTCCGCAAGGCAACGACGAGGCGCTCGCCGCCATCGCCAAGGCCGACGCCGGCGACTGGCCGCTGGGCCGCGCCATCGCGCAGATCCAGGGCGTCTACGTGCTGGCCGAGAACGCGCAGGGGCTGGTCGTCGTCGACATGCACGCCGCGCACGAGCGCATCGTCTACGAGCGCCTGAAGGCCGGCGCCGCGACGCACGACATGCCCACGCAGGCGCTGCTGATCCCCGCCACCTTCGCCGCCACGCCGGCCGAGCACGCGCTGGTCGAGACGCACGCCGAGACGCTGCGCGCCCTCGGCCTGGACGTCTCGCCCATGGGCCCGACGACGCTGGCCGTGCGCAGCCTGCCCGCCGCGCTGCTGCAGGCCGACCCGGTCGACCTGGTGCGCTCGGTGCTGGCCGATCTCGCCGAGGTCGATGCCAGCAGCCTGGTGCAGCGCGCCCGCGACGACGTCCTCGCCTCGATGGCCTGCCACGGCGCCGTCCGCGCCAACCGCCGGCTGACGCTCGAGGAGATGAACGGCCTGCTGCGCCAGATGGAGGCCACCGAGCGCTCCGACCAATGCAACCATGGCCGCCCCACGTGGCGCCAGGTGACGATGAAGGAACTCGACGCGCTGTTCCTGCGCGGTCGCTGATCCCTCGCTTCTCTTTCCGATTTCCCTTTTCCGGCAGTACCCTCCGACATGACCGATTCTTCCTCTCCGCCGCCGGAACCTCCGAACAAGCCGCCCGTGGCGCCGCGCCGCATTCCGCGCAGCGAGGTCGCCGCGCCCGAGCCCGAAGGCCGCGACAAGCCGCACGTCGGCCAGCGCGTGATGGAGCAGCGCCCGCACGAGCGCAAGCCCACCGAACACGCCCGCGGCAAGAAGCCCGACCTGCGCGATCTGCCGCCGCCGCGCCGCGACACGCCCAGCAACGTCTGGCGCGCCGACCCGCCGCCGGCACCGCCGCGCGAGCGTCCCGACCGCCGCGACGGCCCGCGCCGTGCCTACGGCGACGCCCCGCGCCCGGATCGCCCCGGCGAGCGCCGCAGCAGCCCGGGGCCGTGGCAGGAGCGCGGCCCGCGTCCGGAGTTCCGCGACTCGCGCCCGCCCGAGTTCGCCGCGCCGCGCGAGCCGTTCCGCAAGGACGACCGCCGCGCCACCGGCGTGCCGCCCGGACCGCCGCGCGAGGATCGCCGGCGCGACGATCATGGCCCGCACGGCCACGGCAACGATCGCGGCGCGCCGATCGACGAGCGCGCCGGCGTCGGCGACCGCAACCGCACGCCCTACGGCGACCGTCCGCGCTATCCGCAAGGCCCCAACGATCGCCCGCGCTACAACGGCCCGCGCGACGACAACCGCGGCGCCGCCGGCGACCGTCCGCGCCCGCCGCGCGACGATCGGCCGCCGCCGCCGCGCCGCCGCGACGATGTCTCGCACGAGGCCGCGAGCCAGCCGCCGCAGCGTCCGCAGTTCGACCCGGATGCGCCCAGGCGCGAGGATCAACGCCTGTCCAAGGTGCTGGCCGAGCGCGGCATCGCGTCGCGCCGCGAGGCCGACGACTGGATCGACGCCGGCTGGGTGAAGGTCGACGGCGTGCCGGCCGTGCTCGGCGCCCGCGTGTTCCCGCACCAGACCATCGAGATCGACGAGGCCGCCAAGACGCAGCAGGCGCATCGCGTGACCATCCTGCTGCACAAGCCGATCGGCTACGTCAGCGGCCAGGCCGAGGACGGCTACGAGCCCGCATCGGTGCTGGTCGTGCAGGCCAACCACTGGCCGGAGGATCCGTCGCGCGAGCGCTGGCACTTCGGCCATGCGCGCGGCCTCGCACCGGCCGGCCGGCTCGACATCGACTCCACCGGCCTGCTCGTGCTGACGCAGGACGGCCGCATTGCACGCCACCTGATCGGCGAGGATTCGGACGTCGAGAAGGAATACCTCGTGCGCGTCGAGTACCCGCGCGGCGGCCAGTTCCCGGACTCCGACCTCGACCGCCTGCGCCACGGCCTGTGGCTGGACGGCAAGGAACTGCGTCCGGCCAAGGTCAGCTGGGCCAACGAGGACCAGCTGCGCTTCGTGCTGCGCGAGGGCCGCAAGCGCCAGATCCGACGCATGTGCGAGGCCGTCGGCCTGGTCGTCACCGGCCTGAAGCGCGTGCGCATCGGCAGCGTGGTGCTGGGCAAGCTGCCGCCCGGCCAGTGGCGCTATCTGCGCGAAGACGAACGGTTCTGAGCGTGAGCGCCGGGTTGAAGTGGCTGGGCCTCGCCGGCCCGACCGCGTCCGGCAAGACCGCGCTGGCCCTCGCGCTGGCGCGGCGCTGGCCGGTGGAGATCGTCAGCGTCGACTCGGCGCTGGTCTACCGCGGCATGGACATCGGCACCGCCAAGCCGAGCGCCGCGGAGCAGGCCGCCGCACCGCACCACCTGCTCGATGTCATCGACCCGGCGCAGTCCTATTCCGCGGCTCGATTCGTCGCCGACGCGCGCCGCCTCGCCGACGAGATCCGCGCGCGCGGACGCTGGCCCTTGCTGGTCGGCGGCACGATGATGTACTTCAAGGCGCTCGTCGATGGCATCGACGACATGCCCGCGGCCGATCCCGCGATCCGCGCCGCGATCGACGCCGAGGCCGAGCGCCTGGGCTGGCCTGCGCTCCACGCGCAACTCGCGGACGTGGACCCGGTCACGGCCGCACGTCTGCAGCCCAACGACTCGCAACGCATCCAGCGCGCGCTCGAGGTGTGGCGCACGAGCGGCACGCCGCTGTCGACGCTGCACCTGCGCGCGCAGCGCGAGGCGCCGCCGCTGGACGGCGCGCTGATCGCGCTGGAGCCCGCGTCACGCGCGTGGCTGCACGCGCGCATCGCGCAGCGCTTCGACGCGATGCTGCAGGCCGGCTTCCTCGACGAGGTGCGCCGGCTGCGAGCGGATCCGGCGCTGCATCCGGACCTGCCCTCGATGCGCTGCGTCGGCTACCGGCAGGCCTGGGAAGCGCTGGACGCGAGCGATCCGCCCGATGTCGACGACATTCGCGAACGCGGCATCGCGGCGACGCGGCAACTGGCCAAGCGGCAGATCACGTGGCTGCGCAGCATGGGGCATCGGCATGCGGTCGAGGCCGATGCGGGGGATGTCGAGAAACGCCTGGTTGCGCTCGTCGAGACGCTGATCGGCACGCCAGGGTCTGCACCGAGCTGATGCCGCGCAGCGGCTGAGGCCGCGACGTGCCGCGGTGCCAGGAGTTTCGGGGACTGCTCGGACGTCGTCAGCCTTCGGGGCAGCACGGTCGAGCACGCGAACCCGGAGCAGAGTCAGGTCGCATTCAGATAACTTCACTGCGCGTCGAAAAAAGTTACGTTGCCGGAAACCGGACCTCGATACTGTCCGCTGCAGGACTGCGAGGCCGAGGTTTCATGCCGCTGAACATCTGGAGACGGGATGAGTGAAAACCAGAACGCGCCCGCGACGAGGCGGCCCTGGTACCGGCGCGGGAGCTGGCTGCTGGGCTTGGTGGGCATCGTGCTGCTTGTCGTCGTCGTCGCGCACTTGCTCAAACGCAAGCCGCCCGCGAAGGGCGTGGCGCCTCAGGCGGTCAAGGTGGCTCGGGCGACCGTCGGCGACATGCCGGAGACGCTGACCGAACTCGGGACGGTCACGCCGACCAACACGGTCACCGTGCTGCCGCAGCTGAGCGGCTATCTGACCCAGGTCGCCTATCGGGAGGGTCAGGACGTGACCAAGGGGCAGTTCCTGGCCCAGATCGATCCGCGCCAGTACGAGATCGATTTGCAGCAGCAGCAGGCATCGCTCGGGAAGGACCAGGCCGCGCTGGATCAGGCGCGATCCGATCTCGCGCGCTATCAGCAACTGCACGATCAGAAGGCCATCGCCGAACAGACGGTTGCCGACCAGGAGTTCCTTGTCAAGCAGGACTCTGCCCAAGTGCAGTCCGATCGAGCGCAGATTGCACAGTACCAGCTCGACCTCGCGTATTGCCGCATCACCGCCCCGGTTGCCGGACGGGTCGGCCTGCGCCTGGTCGATCCGGGCAACTACGTGACGGCATCCAGCTCCCCCGGCATCGTGGTCATCACCACCGTGAAGCCGACGACGGTGGAATTCACCGTGGCCCAGAACGACCTGGGCCGGGTGATCGAGCGCGTACGCGCCGGCGCGAAGCTGCCCGTGACCGCGTACTCGAGCGACAACAGCCATGCGATCGCGACGGGCACGCTGTACGCGCTCGGCAACCAGATGGCCACGAGCACGGGCACGGTCACCTTGCGCGCGACGTTTCCGAACGAAGACGAGGCCCTGTTCCCGAACGAATTCGTGAACGTCAGGATGCTGGTCGATACGCTGCACAACGCCGTGCTGGTGCCCAATCCTGCGGTGCTCAACGGCGCACCCGGCGACTACGTCTACCTGGTCAATGCCGACCGCACCGTGGCCGTGCACAAGGTCACCTTGGGCCCGAGCGACGGGCGCAACACCGCGATCCTGTCCGGATTGGCGGCCGGCGACAGCGTCGTCACCGATGGCACCGACCGGCTCAACGACGGCGCGAAGATCAGCGTCGCCACGGCAGCCTCAGGGGCGTCGGCGGCCTCCGGTGCAGGCGGCAGCGGATCCGAGCCGAAGAAGGCCGGCGCGCGCCATCGCGCCGCCTCCGCGGCGGGCGGCGACGCGTCCGGCGAGCGCCAATGATCGCCCCGCAGCGGATGCCAGCCCGATGAACATCTCCCGCCTGTTCGTCCTGCGCCCGGTGGCGACCGCGTTGCTGATGATCGCGCTGGTGCTGCTCGGCCTGGTCGCGGTGCGCTTCCTGCCGGTCTCTTCCCTGCCGGACGTCGACTATCCGACGATCCAGGTCGAGACCTTCTATCCCGGGGCGAGCCCCCAGGTGATGGCCACGACGGTGACCGCGCCGCTGGAAGTGCAGCTCGGCGAGATCCCGAGCCTGACGCAGATGACGTCCGCCAGTTCCTCCGGGGCCTCGGTGATCACGCTTCAGTTCAACCTCGCGCTCAGCCTGGACGTCGCCGAGCAGGACGTGCAGGCCGCGCTCAATGCTTCCAACAGCCTGCTTCCGACGGGGCTCCCGGCGCCGCCTGTCTACGCCAAGGTCAATCCCGCCGACCAGCCGATCCTGACGCTCGCCATCACGTCCGACTCGATGTCCCTGACCCAGTTGCAGGACGTCGCGAACAACCGCCTCGCCTCGAAGATTTCGGAGGTGCCGGGTGTCGGCCTCGTCAGCCCGTCGGGCGGCAACGTGCCGGCAGTTCGGGTCGAGGCCGATCCGCACAAGCTGGCCGCCTACGGCCTCAACATCGACGACCTGCGCACGATCCTCGGCAACATCAACGTCAGCCAGCCCAAGGGCAATTTCGACGGCCCCGACCTGGACTACACGATCAACGCCAACGACCAGATCCAGGATCCCCATGACTACCTGAACACCGTGATCGCGTACCAGAACGGCGCGCCGGTGCTCATGAGCGATGTCGCCAAGGTCACCCAGTCCGCCCAGGACATCGAGCAGGGGGCCTGGTACGACCGCACGCCCGCGATCGTGCTGAACGTGCTGCGCCAGCCCGGGGCCAATGTCATCGCGACGGTCGACCAGATCAAGAAGCAGCTTCCGCAGCTCCTGGCGAGCCTGCCGCAGGCGATGAAGGTGGGGATCGTGGCCGACAGCACCGGCGTCATCCGGGCGTCGGTGTCCGACGCCGCCTTCGAGTTGCTGCTGGCCATCGTGCTGGTGGTGCTGGTGATCTTCGTGTTCCTGCGCAACGTGCCGGCGACCATCATCCCGAGCATCTCGGTGCCGGTGTCCCTGATCGGCACCCTCGCGCTGATGTACGAGCTGAACTATTCGATCGACAACCTCTCGTTGATGGCGTTGATCGTGGCCACGGGCTTCGTGGTGGACGACTCGATCGTGATGATCGAGAACATCGTGCGCTACCTGGAAGAGGGCTCCAGCCCGATGGAAGCGGCGCTCAAGGGCGCCGGGCAGATCGGCTTCACCATCATGTCGCTGACCATCTCGCTGATCGCGGTGCTGATCCCGCTGCTGTTCATGGGCGGCGTCATCGGGCGCCTGTTCAGCGAATTCGCGGTGACCCTCGCCGTCACCATCCTGATTTCCGCCGTGGTGTCGCTGACCCTGGTGCCGATGATGTGCTCGCGCATCCTGCGTCGCAAGTCGGAGCGCAAACCCAGCCGCTTCGAGCGCTTCAGCGAAGCGCTCTTCGACAGGACGCAGGCGGGATACGAACGCGGGCTGCGCTGGGTGCTGGGGCACCAGACGTCGACGCTGCTGGTCGCGCTGTTGACGGTGGCCCTGACCGCGATTCTCTACGTCGTCATTCCGAAGGGACTCTTCCCGGTGCAGGACATCGGGGTGATCGAGGGCATCACCGTCGCCGACAACTCGGTGTCCTACAAGGCCATGGCCGCGCGCCAGGCGGCCCTGGCCGACGCGATCCTCAAGGATGCCGACGTGACGTCGCTGACCTCGTACATCGGCGTGGACGGCACCAACACCACGCTCAACCAGGGCCGCTTCCTGATCAACCTCAAGGCGCACGGCGACCGCTCCCTCAGCGCGGCCCGGATCGCCAAGCGCCTGCAGGACGAGACCGCGGGGGTCTCCGGCATCAAGCTGTTCGCCCAGCCCGAACAAAGCCTGACGCTCGACACGGTGGTGTCGCCCAACCAGTACCAGTTCGTGCTGCGCGGGCCGAACCAGCAGGACTTCGAGAAGTACGTGCCGGAACTCGTCTCGCGCATGAAGAGAATCGCGTCGATCAGCGACGTCACCAGCGATCTCGACAACCAGGGGCTGAGCCTCGACATCGAAGTGAACCGGCAACTCGCGGCGCGCTACGGCATTACCCCGGCCACGATCGACAACGCGCTCTACGACGCGCTCGGGCAACGCATCGTCTCGACCATCTTCAACCAGGCCAACCAGTACCGCGTGGTGCTGGTGGCCAGGCCCGACAGCCTGCCCAGCCTTCAGTCGCTGGGGACGTTGTACCTGCCGACGCAGACCGGCAGCGTCGGCCAGGTGCCGTTGAGCGGCATCGCCACCATCAAGGTCACCAGGTCGCCGCTGGTGGTCAGCCACCTCGCGCAGTTTCCCGCCGTCACGGTGTCGTTCAACCTCGCGTCGGGGGCCTCGCTGAGCGCAGCGGTGGACGACGTGCAGAAAGCCGAGAGGGCCATCGGCCTGCCGCCGTCGATCACCAGCGCGTTCCAGGGCGCCGCGTCTGCGTTCCAGGACTCGCTCTCGAGCGAGGTCTTCCTGCTGCTCGCCGCGCTGGTCACGGTCTACATCGTGCTGGGCGTCCTGTACGAAAGCTTCATCCACCCCGTGACGATCCTGTCGACCCTGCCGTCGGCCGGCATCGGCGCGTTGCTCGCGCTGATGCTGGCAGGGCATGACCTGGACGTGATCGGCATCATCGGCATCGTGCTGCTGATCGGCATCGTCAAGAAGAACGGCATCATGATCGTGGACTTCGCGCTCGAAGGCGAGCGCAACCATGGCAAGGCGCCGCAGGACGCGATCCTCGAGGCTTCGCTGCTGCGGTTCCGCCCGATCCTGATGACCACGCTGGCGGCCATGCTCGGCGCGCTGCCGCTGCTCGTGGGCACCGGCACCGGCTCCGAGCTGCGCCGGCCGTTGGGTCTGGCCATCATCGGCGGCCTCGCGGTGAGCCAGGTGTTGACGCTGTTCACGACGCCGGTGATCTACCTGTTCTTCGACCGCGCGTCGCAGCGCTTCGGCCGGGGCCGGCGCGAGCCCGACAGCCGCGTCGAGAGCGTGGCGTGAACCTCTCCGCGCTGTTCATCGAGCGCCCGGTGGCGACCACGCTGCTGGCCGTCTCGATCGCGCTGTCCGGGCTGCTGGCGTATTTCCACCTGCCCGTCGCGCCACTGCCGAACGTCACCTACCCGGTCATCGCCGTGCAGGCCACCATGGCGGGGGCCAGTCCCGAGATCATGGCCTCCACCGTGGCCGAGCCATTGGAACGGCGCCTGGCGACCATTGCCGGCGTGACCCAGCTCACTTCCAACAACTCGGTCGGCTCGTCGCAGGTAGTGGCGCAATTTGCGCTGAACCGCGACATCAACGGCGCCGCGCGCGATGTGGAAGCGGCGATCCAGGCGGCGCGTGCCGACCTGCCGACCAGCCTGCGCAGCAACCCGAGCTACCGGAAGTTCAACCCCGCCGACTCGCCGATCATCATCCTGTCGCTCACCTCCGACACGCTGACCCCGGCGCAGCTCTACGACTCGGCCGACACCGTCATCCAGCAGCAGCTCTCCCAGATCAGCGGTGTCGGCCAGATCCAGCTCGGCGGCGGCGCACTTCCTTCCGTGCGCGTGGAGCTGGAGCCGGACAAGCTGAGCAGCTACGGCATCGGGCTGGAAGACGTGCGCGCCGCGATCGCCGCCGCCAATGCCAACAGCGCCAAGGGCTACATCGACCAGGGCGACCAGCGCTACGAGGTCATCTCCAACGACCAGGCCAGCAAGGCCGCGGACTACCGGGATCTCATCGTGGCCTATCGCAACGGCGCCGCCGTGCTGCTGCACGATGTCGCCGAGGTGGTCGACTCCAACGAGAACATCCGCAACGCCGGCCTGTGGAACGGCAAGTCGACGGTGGGCGTGATCGTGTTTCCGCTGCCCGGCGCGAACATCATCCAGACCGTGGCCCAGATCATGAAGGCCCTGCCCGCCGTCGAGGCAACCTTGCCTCCGAGCATCCAGGTGCACGTGGCCATCGACCGGTCGCAGTCGGTCCGGGCCGCGGTGAGCGACACCCAGCGGACGCTGTTCATCGCGGTGCTGCTGGTCATCGGCGTGGTCTTCGTGTTCCTGCAATCGCCACGCGCCACCTTGATCCCGGCGGTCGTGCTGCCGCTGTCGATCCTGGGTACCTTCGGCCCGATGTACCTGCTCGGGTACAGCGTCGACAACCTGTCGCTGATGGCATTGACCATCGCCACCGGCTTCGTCGTCGACGACGCCGTGGTGGTGCTGGAGAACATCGTGCGTCACCTCGACGCGGGCCTGCCGCCCCGCGAGGCCGCGCTGCGCGGAAGCGCCGAGGTCGGCTTCACCGTGGTCTCGATGAGCATCTCGCTGATCGCAGTGTTCATCCCGATCCTGCTGATGCCGGGGCTGGTCGGCCTGCTTTTCCACGAGTTCGCGGTGACGCTGTCGATCGCGATCCTGTTCTCGTTGCTGATCTCGCTCACGATCACGCCGACGATGTGCGCGTACCTGCTGGGCAATGGCGCAAAGCTGCACTCCGAGTCCCGCTGGTCGGTCTGGGTCGAACGGCAGTTCGAGCGCTTCAAGGGCGCCTATTCGCGCTCGCTCGCCGCGGTGCTGGAGCACGCACTGGTGGTCGGCCTGCTGCTGGTCGGGCTGATCGTGCTCAATGTCTGGGTGTTCAGGCTGGTGCCGTCGACCTTCTTCCCGGAGCAGGACACCGGCCTGCTCACGGGCCAGATCATTGCGGACCAGAGCATCTCGTTTCCCGCCATGAAGCAGAAGCTGGAGCAACTGCAGCAGATCGTGCAGGAAGATCCCGCCGTCCAGTCGGTGGTCGGCTTCACCGGCGGTCGCGCGCTCAATACCGCCAACGTCTACGTCGCCCTGAAACCGTTGGCGCAGCGCCGCGTCTCCGCGGACCAAGTGGTGCAACGCCTGCGGCCCAAGCTCGGCAAGGTCGCCGGCGCGCGTCTGTTCCTGCAGGCCGTGCAGGACCTGCGGGTCGGCGGGCGGGCTTCGGCCGCCGAATACCAGTACACCCTGACGGGCGACGACACGGCGGCGCTGTACGCGTGGACGCCCAAGCTGGTCGCCCGCCTGGGCCAGGAGCGCGACGCGCTGGTGGACGTGAATACGGACATGCAGCAGAACGGCCTGCAGACCTCCCTGACCTACGATCGCCAGACGGCGCAGCGCTATGGCTTCGCGCCGAACCAGATCGACAATGTGCTCTACGACGCCTTTGGACAGCGCACCGTCACGACTATCTTCAATCCGTTCAATCAATACTTCGTGGTGATGGAGGTTGCGCCCAGGTACTGGCAGTCCCCGGAAATGCTCAAGCACATCTACCTCAGCCCGGCGGCCGGCAATGCCACGGGCTCCCAGCAGACCCAGGCGCCGGGAGGCACGGTCAGCGCGATGTCGGCGGTGGCCGCGGTGAACGCGACTGCCGGCACGACGTCGGCGACCAGCTCGCTCAACGCGAGCGCCGAGGCCAACGCCGTGACCAACAGCATCTCCAGCAGCAAGGGCGGCGGCTCGACCGGCAGCGCGGACAGCACGGCGGCAGAGACCATGGTGCCCCTGTCGGCCATGGCCCGCTACGTCAACAACCACACCTCAACGCAGGTCAACCACCAGAGCGGCATGGTGGCGGTCACCGTGTCGTTCAACCTGCCGCCGGGAGGCTCCTTGAGCAAGGCCGGCGTGGCGATCGACGCCGCGATGCGCGAGCTCGGCATGCCAGCCTCGATCCACGGCGAATTCGCCGGTGCCGGGCAAGCCTACGCGCAATCGATGTCGAGCATGCCGCTGCTGATCCTGGCCGCGTTCGCCGCGGTCTACATCGTGTTGGGCATCCTCTACGAGAACACGGTGCACCCGCTGACCATCCTGTCCACGCTGCCGTCGGCCGGCATCGGCGCGACCCTGGCGCTGCTGATCTTCGACACCCCGTTCTCGGTGATCGCGATGATCGGCATCATCCTGCTGATCGGGATCGTCAAGAAGAACGCGATCATGATGATCGACGTGGCCATCCACGCGCAGCGCGAGCAGCGCATCGACGCGAAGATGGCGATCCACGATGCCGCCGTGCTGCGCCTGCGGCCGATCATGATGACCACCGCGGCCGCGGTGCTCGGCGCGGTGCCGCTGGCGATCGGCATCGGCCAGGGGGCATCGCTGCGCCAACCTCTGGGCATCACGGTGATGGGGGGCCTGATCCTGAGCCAGATGGTCACGCTCTACACGACCCCCGTGATCTACGTCTACTTCGACCGTGTCGGCGCCCGGCTGCGGCGCTGGATCGCGGTCGCCCCCCAGGGCAAGCAAGCGAGTGCAGACGCATGAACCACGCGCACATTGAACTTGGCCGGATCGGGCGCCTCGCCGGCGTGCTGGGCGCGCTGCTCAGCGGCTGCGTGGCGGGTCCCGACTACAAGCGTCCGGACGTCCCGGTGCCGGCGCGCTACAAGGAACTACCCGGCTGGATCTCGGCCACGCCGGCGGACGCGGCGCCCAAGGGCGACTGGTGGACCGCGTTTCACGACCCGCTGCTCGACCAGTTGGAGCCGATGGTCGCGATGTCGAACCAGACCGTCCGGCAGGACTACGCGAACTACCAGCAGGCTCTGGCCGAGGTGCGCGTCGCGTCGGCGCAGCTCTTCCCCACGATCGGGGCCGAAGCCTCCGCCAGCCGGGCGAAGGGCGCGGGCGCCGCCGGAACCCACGCGGTGATCAGCAGCGGCGCGCTCGAGGCGACTGCCAGCTGGACGCCCGACCTGTGGGGCGCGGTACGCCGCCTGGTCGAACAGAACACCGCGACGGCGCAAGCCGACGAGGCCACGCTGGCCAACGCCACGCTCTCCGAGCAGACCTTGCTGGCCACGACGGTCATCGAGCTGCGTCTCGCCGACGCCGACATCGATCTGCAGGAGAAGACCGTCGACGCCTTCAAGGAAGCGTTGCGCATCGCCGAGGCCCAGGGCAAGGCGGGCATCTCCGCCACTTCGCCGTCCGCCGTCATCACCGCGCGCGTCGCGCTCGAAACGGCCCAGGCCAACCTGATCGGCCTGGGCGTCGCCCGGGCTCAATACGCGCACGCGATCGCGGTGCTGGTCGGAAAGAATCCCGAGGAGATGGACATTCCGCACGGGTCGGTGATGCCGACGTTGCCGACGGTGCCCGTGGGCATCCCGTCGACGCTGTTGCAGCGGCGGCCCGACATCGCCGCGGCCGAGCGCACGATGGCCGCCCAGAACGCCGCGGTCGGCGTCGCCGTCGCGGCGTACTACCCCGACATCTCGTTGTCGGCGGTGGGCGGCTTCTCGCAGTCCCCGTTGAACGGGTTGCTGCGTGCCGCCAACCTGGTCTGGTCTGTCGGTGCAACCGGAACCGAGACGCTGTTCGACTTCGGCGAGCGAACTGCCAAGGTCGATGTGGCCAAGGCGGCCTATGAGGGATCGGTCGCCGCCTATCGCGGCACCGTGCTCACCGCGTTCCAGGACGTGGAGAACGACCTGTCGGGCCTGCGTATCCTCGCCGATCAAGCGCAGGCCCTCGACCTCGCCGTCAACGACGCCGTTCGCGCCACGCAGATCGCGCTCGCGGAGTTCCAGGCCGGCACCGTGGACTACACGACCGTCGCACAGGCGCAGGAGACGCAACTGAGCAATCAGCAAAGCGCGCTCAGCGTGCAGCAAAGCCGGCTGATCGATGCTGTCTCGCTGATCAGCGATCTGGGTGGCGGCTGGTCCGCAAGCCGCCTGCAGGTCGCGACACCGAGCAGGTAGTCGCGCTCTCAGCGTCGCAGTCCATCGTCAGGCAAGCTGCGAGGGCGGTCAGGTCGACACGCGCTCCCCGTTCTTGCGCGGCTTGATCGGCCCGGTGCGCACGCAGTTGCGGCCGGCCTCCTTCGCGGCCTCCAGCGCCTGCTCGGCCTCGTGCACCATCGTGTCGACGCTCAGCTGGCCCTGGTGCACGGTGGCCACGCCGATGCTGACGGTGGCGACGACATGCGTCTGCTGCCAGGTGTAGGGCGCCGAGGCGACCTGCTGGCGGATGCGCTCGGCGGCATCGAGGGCGCCCAGCGGGTCGGTGTTGGGCAGGAACACGGCCAGTTCGGCGCCGCCGAAGCGGGCCAGCAGGTCGGGCTGGCGCAGCGTGGTGCCGACGCGCTTGGTGACCTCCAGCAGCAGCGCATCGCCGCACAGCTGGCCCAGGTGTTCGTTGATGCGGCGCAGGTGGTCGGCGTCGATCAGCAGCAGCGCGCCGTCGTCGCCGTAGCGGCGGCAGCGTGCGAACTCGCGCTCCACGAGTTCGAGGAAGTGGCGGCGGTTGGACAGGCCGGTCAGGTTGTCGTCGACCGCATGCAGCGCCTCGCGGGCGCGGGTGTCGGCGACGACGCGTGCCAGGCGGATCACGATGCCCGCGAGCACCAGCCCGGCCAACGCGAAGAACACCGCGACGCTCAGCGCGATCAGCCCGCCGCGCTCGCCGGCCAGCAGCCCGAGGCCGGTGGCGGCGCCGATGCCGGCCAGCGCGATCAGGATCGCCGCGCCAGCCCAGAATCGCGTGCTGCGCCGCTCGAGCACCTTCACGAGCCCGCTCAAGGTCGAAGAATCGATTTCAGCCGTCACCCATCCACCTCAGAAAATCATGCCAGCGTCGTTCGCACGCGGGCAATTCCAGCGCCCGACTTGACGGACCGGACTCCAGGCCGCGCCCCAAGCCGGACAGCGGTGTCCAGACCTTATCGGCCGCTCCAGCCAGGCGATGAGCCAAATCCTGGCTGATTGTGCGGCAGAGGCCGCAGACGGGACAGTCCTGTGCGCCCCAATGTCACGTAAATGGTGAATCCCTTGGTCCGGCAGCGTCTCCGCGGCGACGGAAATTCGGCCCGAGCCGCTGCCGAGCAGAACCTGCTCACGTATGCTTGGCGCCGAATGAACGACCTCTCGCATGCCGACCCGGCCCCTCTCCTGACCGTCGCCGGCCTCGCCAAACGCTACGGCGACGCCTTCGTCTTCAACGACGTCTCGCTGGTGATGGCGCGCGGCGAGCTCGTCGCGTTGCTGGGCGAATCGGGCGTCGGCAAGTCGACGCTGCTCAACTGCGTGGCGGGCCTCGACACCGCCGACGCCGGCAGCGTCACGCTGGCCGGCCGCGACGTGCTGGAATTGTCCGAGCCCGAGGCCGCCCGGCTGCGTCGCGAAGATCTCGGCTTCGTGTTCCAGGCCTTCCACGTGCTGCCGCATCTGAGCGTGGCCGACAACGTCGGACTGCCGCTGCAACTGCTGGGACGCCCGCGCGGCGACCGCGTCGAGCGCATGCTGGCGGCCGTCGGCCTCGAGGGCCTCGGCGAGCGCGCGCCGCGCCAGCTTTCCGGCGGCCAGCTGCAACGCGTGGCGATCGCCCGCGCGCTGGTGCACGAACCGGCGCTGGTGCTGGCCGACGAGCCGACCGGCAACCTCGACCCGCGCAGCGCCGGGCTCGTGATGGACGTTCTCGTCGACGCCGCCCGACGCACCGGTGCCGGCGTGCTGATGGTCACGCACTCGCCGCCGGCCGCGGCGCGCTGCGACCGCGTGCTGGAGCTGACCGCGCAAGGCGTGCGCCGGCCCGTCGCGGCCTAGCCGCGTTGCCTCGTGAGGCGTGGCGTCGCGCATCGCCGGCTCCCGCGTCGCCCCTATACGCAACGGCTCAGCGTCACCGCCACGCCGTTCAACACCGACGTTCCCGACAACGGATCGCGCAACTGATCGTCCAGCAGGTCATTGAGGTTGGCGCCCGGCCGTTGCGCCGCGACGCCCAGGCGCGCACCGGCCTGGTCGTGGCCCCAGCCATGCGGCACGCTGACGACGCCGGGCATCATCTCGTCGGACAGCATCGCGGGCAGCTCGATCGCGCGGCCCGCGGTGCCCTGCAGCCGCACGCGGTCGCCGGCCTGCACGCCATGGCGCGCCGCGTCCGCGGGATGCAGCAGCGCCGTGCAACGCTCCGGGCCCTTGGCCAGCGTCGGCAGGTTGTGCATCCAGCTGTTGTTGGAGCGCACGTCGCGCCGGCCGACGACGACCAGGTCGGGCGACGGCTCGCGCAACGCGGCATCGACCGCGGCGAGTTCCGCGGCGATCGGCACCGGCCACAGCTCGATCCGGCCGCTGGGCGTGCGCAGGATCTCGGGCAGACGCGGCTGCAACGCGCCCAGGTCGACGCCGTGCGGCGCGGCCTTCAGCGCGGCCAGGCTGAGGCCGGCCGGCTTCTGCCCGAAGCGGTCGCCGTGCGGGCCCGCGCGCAGCGCGAGGTCGAGCAGGCGTTCGGGGCCCGGCGTGCTGCCCAGCGCGTCCAGCATCGCTGCCTGCAGCTCGTCGGGCACGCCCGCGGCCAGGCGGCGCAGGTCGTCGGCGAGCAGGCGTTCGTCGAAGGCGGCGAGATCGAAATCCGGCGCATCGGCACCCGGCTCCCCGCGCAGCATCGCGGCGATGCGCAGCAACGACTGCCACTCGCCCTGCGCGCCCGGCCGTGCGGCAAACACGGGCGGGCTGTAGCGCGCGTGGTTGCGACACGAGAGCTGCGGGAAGCTGACGTCGTAGTGCGGCTCCTCGAAGGTCGACAGCCCCGGCAGGATCACGTCGGCGTGTTGTGTCGTCTCGTTCAGGTAGATGTCGATGCTCACCATGAAGTCGAGCCGGCGCAGCGCCCGTGCGATGCGCGCGCCGTTGGGCGCCGACAGCACCGGGTTCGAGGCCACCGAGATCAGCGCCTTGATCTGGCCGGGCCCGTCGGTCTCGATCTCCTCGGCCAGGCAGCCGGTGGGATATTCGCCCAGCACCTCGGGCGCGCCCGAGACGCGGCTGCGCGTGCGCCCCGTGACCATGCCGCGGCCGAGGCCCGGCTTGCCCTGCGTGTTGGCCGCGAACGCGGCCGCGTGCGGGAACATCGCGCCGCCCTCGCGGTCGAGATGGCCGGTGACGATGTTCAGCGCATCGACCAGCACCGAGTTGAGCGTGCCGAAGCGCTGCGTGCTCGAACCGATGCGCGAGTAGACCGCCGCGCGCGGCGACGCGGCGAGCCGGCGCCCCAGCGCGCGCTGTGTCTGCGCCGGCACGCCGCAGCGCGCGGCCATGCGCTCGGGCGTGTAGGGCGCCACCGCGGCCTGCAGCGCCTCGATGCCGGTGTCGCCGGCGGCCAGGAAATCGCCGAGACGGCCAGGCTGCACGAGCGCCTCGTCGAACACCGCATGCAGCATGCCCAGCAACAGGAAGACGTCGGTGCCGGGCCGGATGAAATGGTGCTCGTCGGCGATCGCCGCGGTCTCGGTGCGGCGCGGGTCGACCACGACGAGCCGCCCGCCGCGCGCGCGCATCGCCTTCGCGCGGCCGCGGAAGTCGGGCACCGTCCACATGCTGCCGTTGCTGGCCATCGGGTTGGCGCCCAGCATCAACAGGAAGTCGCAGTGGTCGATGTCGGGCACGGGCACGGTCAGAGGGTGGCCGTACATCCAGCCGCTGGCGAGCTGGCGCGGCATCTGGTCGAGCGTCGACGCGCTGAACACGTTGCGCGAGCCGGCGGCGCGCAGCAGCCGCTGCACGTAGAGCCCCAGCCCGAGCCGGTGCACGTTCGGGTTGCCGAGCGTGAACGCGAGCGCGTCGCGGCCGTGCTCGGCCAGCAGCGGCGGCAGGCGGCGCGCGATCTCGGCGTAGGCCTCGTCCCAGCTCGCCTCGACGAAGCGGCCGTCGCGCTTGATCAACGGCTGGCGCAGGCGATCGGGGTCGTCTTCGAGATCCTTCAACGCGACCGCCTTCGGACACAAGTAGCCGTGGCTGAACACGTCCTGCTCGTCGCCGCGGATGGCGATCACGCGGGCCTGCGCACCGCTGCCCGACACCGTCAGGCTCAGGCCGCAACAGGCCTCGCACAGCGGACAGATGCGCTGGACGACGCGCGTTGGAGCGGGGTTGTCGATGTGCTCGGAGGCTGCGCCGGCAGAGGTCGTGGCAAGCGTCATGGGTTGTCTCGGTCGTTGGGTCTTGTGTTGCCGCAAAGGATACGGCGAGTCGCCCGATGATGGTGGCCTCGTGACGTCGTGGCTGCCACTTCGGCGACAAATGCGGGCAGATGCGCAGCACGCGACATTTCGCAGGCGAAACCGGTCGATCGGCGCCGGGCACCGTTTCCGATTGATGGCAGGATGTCGGTGTACCCCTGATCGAAGCGCCCTTGTCCCCTGCCTTGTCTTCCTCGTCGCCGCGTCCGCTGTCCTTGTCGATGGCGGCGCTCCACGCCCGGCTGTTGTGGGCCGAATGGCGCCATCACCCGTGGCGGCAGGCGGCGGCGGTGCTGGCCGTGGCATCGGGGGTCGCGCTGGCGTTCGCAGTGCAACTGATCAACGCGTCGGCGCTGTCGGAGTTCGAGACCGCGGTGCACGCGGCCAGCGGCGCGCCCGACTTCAGCGTGCGTCCGCGCGACGGCCTGCTGCCCGAAGACCTGTATGCGCGCGTCGCGATGGCGCCGGGCGTGGCGCAGGCGAGTCCGGTGATCGATCTCGCCGTCGGCTTGCGCGGCAGCGACGGCCAATCGCATCCCGCGCACCTGCTGGGCCTGGACGCGCTGGTGGCGCCGTGGATCTCGCCGGGTTGGCTGGCGCAGCCCGAGGCATCGGCGGCGGCGAACGCGGTCGGCGCGCAGGCTTCGCCCGTCGCGCCGTTGTCCGCGCTCGATCCGGATCTCGTGTTCGTCAATGCGTCCGCGCGCGCCCGACTGGGCACGGCCGACCACGTCACGCTGCGCGTCGACGGCCGCGAGCAGCGCTTCGCTATCGGCGGCCGCATCGCCGCCGACGGGCCGCCCCTGCTGGTGATGGACATCGCCGGCGCGCAGACGCATTTCGACCGCATCGGCTCGCTGACCCGCATCGACGTGCGGCTCGCGCCCGGTGCGCGCCAGGAGGCCGTGATGGCGGCGCTGGACGCCGGCCCGAACGTGCGCGCCGCCGCGCCCGACGAGGCCGCGCTGCGCATGGCGCGGCTGTCGCAGTCGTACCGCGTCAACCTCAGCGTGCTGTCGCTGGTGGCGTTGTTCACCGGCGGCTTCCTCGTGTTCTCCGTGCAGTCGCTGGCCGTCGCCAAGCGCATTCCGCAGCTTGCGCTGCTCGGCGTTCTGGGCATGAGCGGACGCCAGCGCCGCACGCTGGTGTGGGCCGACAGCCTGGCCGTGGGCGTGGTCGGCGGCATCGCGGGCCTCGCGCTCGGCACGGCCCTGGCCGCGGCGGCCCTGCGCGCGCTGGGGGGCGACCTGGGCAGCGGCACGCTGGGCGGCGACGCGCCGCACCTGCAATGGAGCATGCTGGCCGCGCTCGCCTACGGCGCGCTGGGCGTGGCGTCGGCCTTCGCCGGCGGCTGGTGGCCGGCCCGCGCCGCGCAAGGCATCGCGCCCGCGCAAAGCCTCAAGGGTCTCAGCACGGCCAGCGGCGGCGACTGGCCCGCCATGTACGGACTCGGACTGATCGCGCTCGCGGGCGCGCTCGCGCTCGTTCCGCCCTGGCGCGCGATCCCGTGGGGCGCGTACGCGTGCGTGGGCGTCCTGCTGCTGGGTGGGATCAGCCTCGTGCCGCAGGTCGTCTCGCTGCTGCTGAAGGGCTTTCGGGGCGCGAAGAACCCGGTCGCGGCACTCGCGGTCGCGCGCGCCGTCGACCAGCGCCACACCGCAACGGCGGCGGTCGCCGGCGTCGTCGCCAGCCTGAGCCTGGTGGTGGCGCTCACGGTGATGGTCACGAGCTTCCGCGACTCGCTGATCGTCTGGCTGGACGACGTGCTGCCGGCCGATGTCTACGTGCGCACGCCGCCCGGCGCCAGCGAAGGGCCGGTGTTCCTGCCGCCCGCGGTGCTGGCCGCGGCTTCGGGCGCGGGCGTGCGCCAGGTCCGCGCCGAGCGACTCGTCACCATCACGCTGGCGCCCGATCAACCCGACGCGACGCTGCTGGTGCGAGACCTGCCGGCGGGCAACGCCGTGCCGGCATTGCCATGGATCGTCGCGCCCGACGCCGCGACGCCTCCGACGGCTCCGCCCGATGTGGTGTCGGTCTATCCGAGCGAAGTGCTGGCCGCGCTGCAGCACCTGAAGAAGGGCGACATCATCACCGTGCCCCTGCCGCCACGCACGTCGACTGCGATGTCCTCGACCCACCTCACGGCCACGCGCGCCATCGTGCGCGGCATCTGGCGCGACTACGCCCGCCAGCAGGGCGCGTTGCTGATGGCGCGCGCCGACTGGCTGCGCCTGACCGGCGACGAGCGCGTCAGCGGGCTCGCGGTGTGGCTGACGGAGCGCGACGACAAGGACACTGCCGTTGCAGACAGCCGCGCAGCCGCCGTCGCGCGCATGAAGGCCGCGGTTCCCGCCGACTCGCCCATCGAGATCGCCACCACCGGCGAGCTGCGGTCGATCTCGCTGCGCATCTTCGACCGCAGCTTCGCCGTCACGCGCTGGCTGCAAGGCGTGGCGCTGGCGATCGGGCTGGCGGGCATCGCGGCAAGCTTCTCGGCACAGGTGCTCGCGCGCCGGCGCGAGTTCGGCACGCTGCAGCACCTGGGCTTCACGCGGCGCCAGGTGCTGACGCTGGTGGCGTCCGAGGGGGCGCTGTGGAGCGCGGTCGGCGCCGTACTCGGACTGGCGCTGGGGCTCGCGGTCAGCGTCGTGCTGGTCAAGGTCGTCAATCCACAGAGCTTCCACTGGACGATGCAGATGAGCGTGCCGCCGGGCACCCTGCTGACGCTGGGCCTGGGCGTGATCGTCGCGGGCGCGTTGACGGCCTGGGGCAGCGGGCATGCCGCTGCGAGCCGCGACGTCGTGCGCGCGGTCAAGGAGGACTGGTGATGCGCCGGCGTCCGTTCGTCGCGGGACTGCCGCTCGCCATGCTGGCCGCACGCGCCAGCGCCGTCGCGGCGCCCGTTGCCCCCGCGACTTCCGTGCCCGACGCGGCCCCGCTCGGCGTGACGCACCGTGCGCTGCGCTTCCCGGCGGATCACGGCGCGCATCGCGACACGCACATCGAGTGGTGGTACGTCACCGGCTGGCTGAGCGCGGCCGCGGGCCCGCTCGATGCGCTGAAACCCGAATTCGGATTCCAGGTCACCTTCTTCCGCACACGCACCGGCCTGGCCGAGGCGTCGACGAGCCGCTTCGCCGCGCGCCAGCTCGTGTTCGCGCATGTGGCGTTGACCGATCTGGCGGCAGGCACGCGCGATGGCGGCCTGACGCATGACCAGCGCGCGGCACGCGAAGGCTTCGGGCTCGTGCAGACCCCGGCGGTGTCGGGTCAGCAGATCGTGCAGTTGCGCGACTGGTCGTTGCAACGATCCGCGGCATCGCCGTCCGACGACCGGAGCCGCCTGCGCATCGACGTGCGCAGCGATCGCTTCGCGCTGGCGCTGGCCCTCACCGGCACGCAGCCGCTGCTGCTGCAGGGCGACGCCGGCTATTCGCAAAAGGGGCCCGATGCCCGCGAGGCCAGCCACTACTACAGCGAGCCGCAGCTGGCGGTGCGCGGACGGATCGAGCGTGTGGGCGCGCCCGCGCGTGACGTCCACGGGCGCGCGTGGCTCGATCACGAATGGAGCAACGAGCTGCTGCCGTCGGAGGCCGTCGGCTGGGACTGGGTGGGCTTCAATCTCCTCGACGGATCGGCGCTGATGGCGTTCCGACTGCGGCGCGCCGATGGCACTGCGCTGTGGGCCGGCGGCTCGCTTCGCAGCGCGTCCGGCGAACTGCGCGTCTTCGGCGCGGACGACGTGCGCTTCGAGCCGCTGCGGCGATGGACGAGTCCGCGCACGCAGGCCGCCTATCCCGTCGAGTGGACGTTGGCGACGCCGGCCGGACGCTGGCGCGTGGTCGCGCTGCAGGACGACCAGGAGCTCGACAGTCGCAACTCCACCGGTTCGGTCTATTGGGAGGGCATCTCGGCGCTGCATGACGACGGCGGCGCCATCGTCGGCTACGGCTACCTGGAACTGACCGGCTACGCCGGCCAATTGCGCCTGTAGCAACCCGGGGCTATTCTCGACAGGGCACACTGCCCGGCACGGCACCGCTAAGGTGCTCAAGCGCGGGGATGGGCACAGACGTTGCCGCGACGGGATTCACTTTCGCAGGAGAACCCATGAAGACGCAGGACAACTCGAACGATCCGCAACACATCTATCGCCAGCTCAAGCTGGGCCTCGGGCATGAACTGGTCACCGACAGCAACGTCTTCGAGCTGATGGCCCTGGCGCAAAAGGATGGCAACCAGTTGCTGGCGACCGAGCTGCGCGAATGGCAGGCACCGTGCAGCGACTCCAACGACGGCCCGCGGCCGACGATGGTGCCCACGCGTGGCTTCAACAAGGACAACGCGAAACACTGAGCGGCCGAGGCCGGCGTCATTGAGCTCGGCGAGGCGGCGAGCTTGTCGATCGCGAGCGCGAGTCCGAACGCTGGGCCGCCGGTCTGCGGGTCGCGTCCCGCGTCTCGGAGACGCCTCGAGCTACCCCCTGTCGTCGACTTGCGCGGCCCCATCGGCTCGCGCCGCAGCCCGTCGCACGCCCGTGGCGGCGCGTTGATCACGGGCGTAATCTGCACCCATCGATCAACGCTTTCCCTCACAGGAGCAGACCATGTCAGACAGCGACGAACTCGGCAAACTGGCCGATCTTCATCAACGCGGCGTCCTCTCGGACGAGGAGTTCGCGCGCGCCAAGGCACGCGTCCTCAACGGCACGCAGGCCGCGCGCACGAGCCCGCCGGTCAGCGCGCTCAACCAGTTTCGCCGCAGCCTCGGCGATCGCTGGCTGGGCGGCGTCTGCGGCGGCATCGCGCAGGTCACCGGCGTGCCGTCGTGGGTGTGGCGCCTGATCTTCACGTTCGGCCTGGTGTTCGCCGGCTGCGGCCTCGCGCTGTACATCCTGCTGTGGATCCTCGTGCCGCAGGAGCAGCTGTACCTGCCGGCGCCGAGCGACTCGATGCACGCGGGCTGAGCATACCCCGCGTCACGCGCGCGCGGGCCCGCGCGGCGCGTGTGACACTCGCGAAAAGGAGACTCCGACGATGATCCACATCCGCGAGATCGACCACCTCGTGCTGCGTGTGGTCGACCTGCCCGCCATGCTGCGCTTCTACTGCGACGGCCTCGGCTGCCGCATCGAACGCCGCCAGGACGAGATCGGCCTGATCCAGTTGCGCGCCGGCCGCTCGATGCTGGATCTCGTCCCACTGGACGGCAAGCTGGGACGCGCGGGCGGCGCCGCGCCCGGCAAGGAGGGCCGCAACCTCGACCACCTGTGCTTTCGCGTCGAGCCCTTCGACGAGGCCGAGTTGCGCGCCCATCTCGCCTCGCTGGACATCGCCGCCGGCCCCACCGAACCGCGCTTCGGTGCCGAGGGCGAAGGGCCGTCGATCTATCTGAGCGACCCCGAAGGCAACGTCGTCGAACTCAAGGGGCCGCCCTCGGCCTGAGCTCGCCTCGCGCGCCATCCACCGCGCTTGGCCGCACGGCCCAGGCGAGCCGCAGTAGACGTCGTGGGTCATCGTCACGCGCGTCCGACTTGACTGCACGCCGGCTCGCGTAGGAGCATGGCATCGCATCCCTGCCCATCATGCGATCCGCACCATCCAGCTCCCGCGTCCGAAATGCGTCCCGCGCGTCCCGCCGTGGGCGGGCACCTGCGCGCAGGAGCATTCCCGTCCCACGCCCCCGCCGCCGCAGCTCCGCGACCATCGTGCTGCGCGGAATCGGCGCGGCCGTACTGGTGTCGGGCTGGCTTGCCGCCTCGGCCGTCGCGATGCAGGCGTCGCAGACGCCCGACGCGGACGCCGTCGAATACCAGATCCTGGAGAACCGCGTCTATCCGATCACGCTCGCGAATTCGAAGCGCGAGCAACAGGCCGTGCGACGGATGGACGGCAACCTGGGCCTCTGGTTCGCGGAGTTCGATGTCGGCCTGCGTTCGCTGTTGAGACCGCCCCGGCTGGCCTGGACCTTGTTGATACTGTCCACGGCGATCGGCGTCGCTTGCCTCGAGCTTGCGAAGCTGAGCGCCGAGGACGATCCGGAATGAAAGGCATCTGACAGATGTAAATTTGCGTGTCCCTTGCCCACCGACTTCGGTGCTCGAGCGTTGATCCGACAGGTGCCGCGACAATGGCACGTCCAGCCCGCATGGCCGGGGCGACTTCCCGAGGATCAATTCCGCATGACGACTCCAAGAAACCAGGCCATCCCGCGCGTGGGTGCGCTGGCCGCCGCGCTGGTCGCGGCCGCTCTCCTTTCCGCCTGCGTCGTCGAGGCGCCCCCGCGCTACGTCCAGGCGCCGCCACGTCCTGCACCCGTCTATCAGCAGCCCGCACCCGACTACGCGCCGGAGAACGAGCCGGTGGTCAGCGTCTACGTCGACCCGCCGCTGGAGCAGCCCGCACCGATCGCCGTGCAGTGGGCGCCCCCGCCGATGCTGGTGGAAGTGCCGCCGCCGCAGCCCTACTCCGACGCCATCTGGACCGGCGGCTACTGGGCCTGGGAAGGACGCTGGTTCTGGTCGGCGGGCCGCTGGGCGCCGCCGCCGCGTCCGAACTTCGTGTGGGTGCAGCCGTACTACGAGCACCGTGCCGACGTCGTCGTGTTCGTGCCGGGCTTCTGGTGTGCGCCGGAGCGCCACTTCGTGCCGCCGGCGCCGGGGCTCAGCATCACGGTGGCGCTCGCCGTGCCGGGCCTGCGCTTCGTCGGCCACGCGCCGATGGGCCCGCAAGGCGTGTTCGTGCCGCCGCCGCCCGGCTCGCGCGCCGGCATCATCGTGCCCGCGCCGCTGGGCACGCCGCCGGCGGTCGTCGTGAGCGCGCCGGCCGTCGTCAACGTGGGCATGCGCGTGCGCGGCAACGTGGACGTCAACAGCCACAACACGACCAACAACGTCACCAACATCACGAACGTGACCAACGTGACGATCGAGGCGCCTGCCAACGCCACGGCCAACGGCCAGGCGTTCCAGAACTCGGTGCCCGCGCGCGCGCACCTGGCGGCGGCGCTGGCCCCGGCCGGCCGGCCCGCGGCGCCGCAGCCGATGTCGCAGCAGGCGATTCCCACGTACCAGTCGGGCCGTCCGCCGATGGCCTTGCCGACGGCTCAACCGATCCGCAACGGCGGCCCTGATCGCGGCGCCACCGTGCCGGGCGGTGCGCGTCCGCCGGTGCCGCAGCCGCAAGGCCAGCAGCCGCTGCCGCCGCAGGGCCAGGCGCAGCCGGGCCAGCCGCGTCCGGGCCAGGGTCGTCCCGAGTTCGACCAGCCGCCGCGCACGCCCGCGCAGATCAACGGTCAGCCCCAGCAGGTGCAACCGGGCCAAGGCCAGCAAGGTCAGCCGCGCCAGCCGGGCCAGGGCTACGGCCAGGCGCCGCAAGGCCAGCCGCAGGGCCAGGCACAGCAGCCGGTGCCGCAGCCGGGCCAGCCGCAACAGGCGAATCCGCAGGACCCGCGCCGCCGTGGCGGCAATCCTCAGGGTCAACCCGCGGCCCAACCTGGCGCGCCAGCCGCGTCGCAAGGCCAACCGCAGGCCAAGGGCAAGGACGGCAAGGCGCCCAAGGAAAAGGACGAGCGCAAGAAGACCGAGCAAGAGCACAAGGAAGATCGCGAGAAGAAGGAAGGCGAACGCGATCGCTGAGGTCGGCCGCTCTCTTCATCCGGCAAAAGGGGGCACCGCGGTGCCTCCTTTTTCATTCCGTGCGACGCCTCACTGCGCGGCGACGATCTCGTGCAGCAGGAAGCCCAGCACGTCCGTCGCCCGGTCGACACCCCTGGCCAGGCTGGCTTGCGTCGATGGTCCGCTCGACTTATCGGTTAGAAAGAGGATCGCCCGGCCATTCGGATCGGCCTGCTGCAGCCGCGCCGCCATCTTGCGCGACTGCGCCGGGTCGACGCGGCCGTCGCCTTCGCCGGCGAGCAGCAGCAGCGCGGGATAGTCGACGCCGTCGCGCACCGCCCGCAGCGGCGAGGCAGCGACCAGCGCGTCGAACTGCGCGCGATCCTGCGGCACGTCGACCTCGCCGTCCGGCTCACGCTCGGAGCCCAGCAGGTCGTAGCGTCCATCGACGAGGACCGCCGCGCGGAACAGATCGGGCCGCCGCGTCAGCGCCACGCCGACCACCCGCGCACCGTCGCCGCGGCCGAGGAGGCCCAGCAGGGACGGCTGCGTGTCGCCGCGCTTGACGAGGAACTCGGCCGCGGCGATGAAGTCGTCTGGCGCTGCCCACGCTCCACGCGACGTCGCCGCCCGCGGCCGCCGGGATCTCGTCAGGCAGCAATTGACCCGTGCCGACGTCGACGACGCGCAGCACGACGCCACCGCGGGACGACAGCCCGAGCGCCACCTTGCGCCCATCGAGCGAGGGCCGGAAGAACTCGAGCGCGTCCGAGCCGTCCGAAAAGGCCTCGTTCGGGTCGAACACGACACGCTCGCCGGCCACGTCGTCCACCGACTTCATCGCCACCAGCACCGGACGCCGCTGCGGCACGGCGGTCTTCAGCGCGAAGACGACGCCGCCGCGCTCGACGAGCGCCGAGACCTCGTTCGTCGTCGACCCGATCAGCGCCTGCAGCCGCTGGTGCAACGCGGCGCGCACGGGCATGGCGTCGAGCGCGCGCCGGCTGTCGGCGTCCTCCGCCGCGACCCAGTCGCGCGTGGCAGGGTCGGCGGCGTTCTCCAGCCACGCGAAGTCGTCGCTGACGCCGATGCCGGCCCAGTCCCGCGTCTGCGTGCGCGGCGCGGCGATCGGATAGCGGCTCGCCGGCGGCGCGACCGGCGCTGGCGATTCGGCAGGCGCGGGCTTCGCGACGCCACGGGTCACCTTGCTCGCGCACGCCGCGAGCGAGGCGAGCGCGGCGATGGCGACAACCGCGGCCATCCACTTCGGCGCGAGGGTGCGCGACAGGTTCACGTCGGAGCTTCCATCGAAGTTGAACGGCCCGCGATGTTAGGTGGCGCAGCAGCCCGCGCGTCGCGCAGGGATTGACAGCCGTGACGGCGAGTCCTAAAGTGATATCACTTTGATCTCCATCAGGATATCGTCATGACAACCATCCGCCCCGTGCGCAACGAGTACTCCGAACGCCGCCTCACCTCGATGAACGGCTACGCGATGGTGACCATCGCCGTCGCGCTGGTGGCCATCGCGATCTCGCGCTTCATCTCGATCCGCGACGACGTGGACGTCGGCAGCGTGCTGCTGTCGCACGTGCTGCCGGGCGCGCTGTGCGTGCTCGCGACGGTGGCGATCGCCGCCGGCCTGTACACGCTGCAGCCCAACGAGGCGGCCATCATGACGCTGTTCGGCCAGTACTCGGGCACCGATCGCGCCGAGGGCCTGCGCTGGGCCAACCCGTTCTTCATCAAGCGCCGAATCTCGCTGCGCGCGCGCAACCTCAACTCGCCGGCGCTGAAGGTCAACGACAAGCGCGGCAACCCGGTGGAGATCGGTGCCGTCATCATCTGGCGCGTCGAGGACACCGCCAAGGCGCGCTTCGAGGTCGACGACGTCGATCTCTACGTCAAGCTGCAGTCCGAGGCCGCGCTGCGCCATGTCGCGTCGCTGTACGCCTACGACGAGGCCGACAGCGACGACAGCAGCGAGATCACGCTGCGCGGCGGCCTCGACGACGTCGCCCTCGCGTTGAAGACGGAGCTGTCGGCGCGCTTCGCCAGCGCGGGTGTCACCGTGACGGACGCGCGCCTCACGCACCTCGCCTACGCGCCCGAGATCGCGCAGGTGATGCTGCGCCGCCAACAGGCCGAGGCCGTGATCAGCGCGCGCCACAAGATCGTGCAGGGCGCGGTGGCGATGGTGGAGGCGGCGCTGACGGCGCTCAGCGAGCGCAACGTCGTCACGCTGGACGACGAGCGCAAGGCGGCGATGGTCAGCAACCTGCTCGTCGTGCTGTGCGGCGACAAGGACACGCAGCCCATCATCAACGCCGGCACGCTCTACAGCTGACGAGGCCCGGGCATGGCCAGCCCCGGCAAGAAGTCCTACCCGCTGCGCATCGACCCCGAGCTGTGGGCCGAGATCGAGCGGCTCGCCGCGCAGGAGCTGCGCAGCGCCAACGCGCAGGTCGAGTACCTGCTGCGCGAGGCGCTCGCGCTGCGCGGGCGCAAGCCCAAGCCGCCGGCCGCGAACGCCGGCAAGACGTAGCCTCCTAGAATCGCCGCATACCCCAGGGGAGCGACGATTGGCCTACGACTACAGCTCGGACAACAAGCGGCTCGAACTGCCCAACCCGTTCCGGGTCGAGAACACGTTCCTGTTCGCCTGCGCCGCGATCACGCTGCTGGGCGGGCTCACCGGGCTGCTGTGGGCGCGCGCCGCGATCGAGGCCCACTCCACGCGGCTGGGCGTCGCGCCGCTGCTGGTGGGCGTGGCGCTGCTGGCGACGGGGCTGTCGTTCGCGGTGATCGCCGCGCGCCGGCTGCGCTTCTTCTTCGGCCGCGGCCGCCCGCGCTCGCTGGCGCCCGAGGTCGCGATCGGCGCGACGGGCAACTCCGCGCGCGCCGACTTCTACAAGGCCACGCTGCGCCAGGGCGGCCTCGAATACCCCGAGCCGCAAGGCGCGTTGAACGGGCTGCTGTACCACGCGGTGCCGCGGCTGATCACCGCGCCGGTGGTCGTGCAGGAGCTCGCGCAGCGCCACTTCTTCAACGCGCTGTCGTTCCTGGTCACGCTCGCGAGCTTCCTGTTCGCGTGGGGCCTGTTCGGCACCGAGGAATCGCGGCCGCTGATCTCCATCGTCTACTTCATGTTCGGCGCCGTGGTGCTGCTGCGGCCGCTGGTCAGCGGCAACCAGGCGCAGCTGGGCACCGGCGCGCTGATCGCGTTGATCGTCGCGGCCGTCGTCGGGCCGGTGGCCGCGAACCTGCTCGGCGCGGCGCTGCCGTCGGTGCGCTATTCGGTGACGGGCCAGGCGACGTTCCTGCTCGTGTGCGCGCTGGTGGCCGTCGTCTTGATCCTGTGCGCGCTGCACGCGCAGCTCGACGCCTCGCCGCAGACCGAGCGCAGCTGCGAGCAGCGCACGCTGTCCATGAACGGGCCGCCCGCGTCGCTCGTGACCGAGCTCGATCGCACGCTGCAGAACCAGTGGGTCGAGAAGATCCCCAACCGCCGCTACACGCGCATCGAGCCCGTGACCCCCGGCGCGGCCGGCTCGGGCCAGTTCGCGGGCGAGCTGCTGGAGGAGACGCAGCCGATGCCGATGGCCGGCACGGCCGCCGTCACGCTGCACAGCGCGCTGCGCGGCCCGCGCCACAGCTGGCTCGTGATGCTCGATCTGTACGGCACGCTGCTGACCGTGTTCGGCGTCGTCTGCGCGCTGGTCTACGTGCACGGCTTCGATCCGTCGCGCGTGCTGGCCGACGGCTGGGGCAACACCGCCACCGTCGGCTACGCCGCCGTTTGCCTCGCGATCGCCGCGTTCTGCTTCCAGTCGGCCGGCGCGATCTGGGGCCGCTTCAACTTCGAATCCGAGCTCGTGTGGGTGGAGCTGCAAGGCACGTGGCAGTCGTCGCGCATCGGCACCGGCAACCAGTTGAACAGCCGCCTGCAGACCGAGAACGACGTCGTGCGCGTGGAGGCGATGACCCTGCGCATCTGGCGCGCGCGCGTCGAGTCGGTGGTGTTCGGCAAGGACGGCCAGCGCCAGGTCACGGCGATGTACGCGACCTCGCAGGAGGCGTCGCGCCTGGCCGACGAGCTCGAGGCCTTCGCCGCGCGCCAGAGCGTGTTCGTCGCGCCGCGCGCGGCCGAGGACCGGCAGCGCATCGAGGCGCTGCAGGCAACGGAAGCGCTGCTTGGTGGCCAGGCGCCTGCGCGCCCGGAGGCGCTCGCGGCCACGCCCGACGCGCGGCGCGTCACGGGCGCGCCCGCGCGACGCTTCTGCACCGCGTGCGGCACGCAGGCGGTCGCCGACGCGAAGTTCTGCAGCGCCTGCGGCACCGCCCTGCCCGCGGCCTGAACGACTCAGCCGCAACGGACCATCCCACAATCAACGCCGACGGACGCCGCGCCTGGCTGGCAATTGTCCTCGCCAGCAACGATGATCCGCGTTTCGCGACCGCCAGAAAAGGAGAAGATGCCATGCCGCAAGCCGCGGAAAATGCCGACCAGCCAACGCCAGGCGGCAACCCCGACGCCACCAGGAGCGACGAGCGACCTTCGCCACTCCAGGTACGCATCCTGGGCATCGGGCTGGCTTCGTTGGCCATCGCGCTGGCGTTCCTTCTCGTCTGCATCTGGCCGACCTTCGGCAACACCACGCCGGGCGACGCCCCCGTCTTCATCACGTTCTTCAAGATGTGGAAGCCCGGCCTGGAGACCACCGCCGACGTCCAGTTGCTGATGCTCGTGATGGTGGCGGGCGCGCTCGGCAGCTTCCTGCACACGGCCACCTCGTTCACCGATTTCGTCGGCAACGACAAGCTGACCCGCAGCTGGCTGTGGTGGTACCTGATGAAGCCGTTCATCGGCATGGGCCTGGCCGTCATCTTCTACCTCGTCATCCGCGGCGGCTTCCTGTCCGGGGGCACCGAGGCCGGCAAGGTGAACATCTACGGCATCGCGGCGCTGGCCGGCCTCACCGGCATGTTCTCCAAGCAGGCCACCGACAAGCTCGGCGAAGTCTTCACGACGCTGTTCCAGACCAAGCCGGGCGAAGGCGACGACGCGCGCAAGGGCGGCCTCAGCAACGACGTGCCGGTGCTGACCGACATGATGCCGACGCGCCTGGCGACGAAGACGGACCAGCTGAACGTCGAGGTGAAGGGATCGCTGTTCGCCCACGCCGCCGTGGTGCGCGTCAACGGCACGGCCCGCGAGACCGTCTTCAACAGCAGCACCAGCCTGGGCGCGAAACTGGTGCCGGACGATGTCGCGACGGACGGCATGCTCAGCATCGTCGTGTTCAATCCGGCGCCGGGCGGCGGCGCCTCGGCACCGCTGAAGATGACCGTCGCCTCGCTCGCCGACGCCCCCGCTGCGCCGGCGCCCGCGCCGCTTGCCGCCGTTGCCGCCGGTCAATCCGCTGCAGCCACCGACACCCATGCCGACGTCGACGGCTGCGGTGCGGAGCCGCCGACCCTGACCGCAGACGAGGATCTTCCCGCAGCCGACGGAGGCGTCGCATCATGAGCTTCGAACTGATCTGGCTGCCGGACGTGCTGATGGCCGCGGGTCTCAAGGTGGCCGTCACGCCGGGCTGGCAGGATCGCGGGGTGGCCTCGATGGGGGACGTCCAGGGCGTGCTGTGCCACCACACCGGCACCGCCGCGCCCGGCAACATGCCCACGCTCGAGATGCTCAAGACCGGGCGATCCGACCTGAGCGGTCCGCTGGCGCAGCTGGGCCTCGGACGCGACGGCACGTTCTACGTCGTCGCCGCGGGCCGCGCCAACCATGCCGGGGCGGGCAGCTGGCAGGGCGTCACCGCGGGCAACACGCACTTCATCGGTATCGAGGGCGAGAACAGCGGCAGCGAAGCCTGGCCCGACATCCAGATGCAGGCCTGCCAGCACGGCGTGGCGGCCATCCTCAGGCATTGCGGCCTCCAGGCCATCGCCTGCGCAGGCCACAAGGAATACGCGCTGCCGCCGGGCCGCAAGGTCGATCCGGCCTTCGACATGGCCAGCTTCCGCGCCGCGGTGCAGGCCATCATGGCAGGCACGACGGCGCCGCCACGGCTCATTCCCGCGCGCGAACCGGACGGCACGGCGCAGCGCCCGACGCTGCGCCGCGGCTCGACCGGCGAGGCCGTGACCAGCCTGCAGCAGAAACTCGGCCTGACGGCAGACGGCCAGTTCGGACCCGCGACGGAGGCCGCCGTGCGGGCGTTCCAGCGCTCGAAGAACGCCGTGCCGGACGGCATCGTCGGCCCCAGGACCTGGGCGCTGCTTCCTTGAGCGCCTCGGCCGGCGGGTCTGCTTCAGCCGTCAGTGCGGCACGACTGCCGGGGCGAGTTCGTCGACGTCCGGCGTGTCCTTGTCGCTGATCAGCCGGCGCAGGAACGGGATCAGCAGCGCCAGCACGACGCCCACCGCCACCGTGCCCCAGCCGAGGCGGCCGAACAGCATCGAGTAGTACGCGTTGGTGACCTGCGGCGCGGCGTCCTGCGCGGTCGGGATCGACTTCGACAGGATGCCGGCGAAGATCGACGCGAGGCCGGTGAGCAGCATCCAGGCGCCCATCATCACGCCCTGGTACTTGTGCGGCGCGAGCTTGCCGATCATCGCGTAGCCCACCGGCGAGATGAGCAGTTCGCCGAGGCTTTGCAGCACGTAGCTGAGGAAGATCCACACGAAGGCCGAGCGCCCCGTCGCGGGATCGCCGAGCGCGATGCCCAGCGGCAGCACGAGGAAGCCGACGCCCATCAGCAGCAACGCCGTCGCGAACTGCTTGGGCACGTCGATGCGCCAGCCGCGTCCGCGCAGATGGGCGAACAGCAGCGCCAGCGCCGGACCGCCGGCGAAGATCACGAAGGTGTTGATGTTCTGCACCCACTGCGGCTGGATCTTGAGGCCGAACGCCATCGGATCGACGTTGCGGTCGAAGAACAGGGTCAGGCCGCTCGACGACATCTGGTACAGCGACCAGAACACGAGCGAGCCGACGGCCAGCACCAGGTAGGCCCACATGTTGCAGCGCTCGCTGCGCAGCGGATGGTTGATCGTCACCCAGACGAGCGCCGAGTAGACCAGGGCGGCGATGATCTCGACCAGGGTCGTCGTGGAATCGGGATGCTGCAGCAATCCCCACACGACGGGCACCAGGCCCACCAGGATGGCCACGCCGGCCACGAGGCGCTTGCGGAACTGCTCCGGCGTCGCCCCGACGAGCGGTGTCGCGCGATCCTTCAGCACGCTCCAGTAACGAAGGGCGAGCACGATGGAGATCATGTTGCCCAGCGTCGCGAAGGTGAACAGCTGCACCCACTGGCCCGACTCGTTGAACAGGCCGGCGACCGTGAAGCCGATGAAGAAGCCGATGTTCATGCCGGCGTAGTTCCACAGGAACGCGCCTTCGCGTCGCGGGTCGTCCGGCGTGAAACGCTGCGTCAGCATCATGTTGAGGCAGGTGACGTTGAGGCCGCTGCCGGTCAGGAACAGCGCCAGGCCCCAGTAGAGCATCGCGCTGCTGCCGGTGGCGATGAGGCCGGAGCCCAGCACCTGCAGCGCCATGCCGCCGACGAACAGGTTGCGGTTGCTGAGGAAGCGCCCGCCCAGGTAGCCTCCGAACAGGTGCAGGCCGTAGTTGAAGGCGCCGAACAGGGCCATCAGCGACAAGGCCCTGTCGTCGTCGAAGTGCAGGTGCTTGGTCGCGTACAGCACCAGCGAGACCTGCAGCACGGCGAAGCCCAGCGTCGAGAACATCTGGATGAAGAACAGGACGGCAGAGCCTTCGGGGATCTTGCCCAGCAAGGCTTTCAGGGAAGACATGTGCAAACGCTTTCGACGTGAGGGAGCCGCGCGGCCGTCGCGGACGCGGGAAATGCCCGAAATCATAGCCGGCGCACGTTTTCCGCCCGGCAGGTCAATCCCCTAGACAACCGGAAGGAATTGGCGAATCGCGGCCCCCGGTCAGGCGCAACCCGCCAGCCGCTGCACTGCTCGATGTGTGCCGACGCGGCTGCGGAAGACGACGGCCCGTCGTCTGGCAGGACGCCCTGCGCGACGATTGGGCGCCGCGCCCGTGCCGCTGCCGCCGCTCTAGAAGACGCGCACCGCGACGTCGCGGCCGCGCGTCGCCTCGTTGCCGGAGAAGTCCTTCGCGACGATGCGCAGCGTGTAGTCGCCCGCCGGCAGCGCCGCGTCGCCCTCGGCGTGGCCGATGCGGTAGCGGAAGTGCGTCTCGCTGTTGCCCTGCACCGTGATGCCGCTCTTGTCGGCGTAGTAGTCCTTCACGAGCTCGTCGCCGGGCAGGCGCGCGAACTCGATGGCCGTGCGCGGCTGCTCGAAGCCCGGCGCGGGCGTGCCGTCCGCGCGCAGCCATTGATACCCCAGGCTGTACAGCCCGAGGCGTCGGCGCGGCAGGTTGCCGTCGACCTGGTCCCAGGCGTCGACGACCACTTCGACATCCCCGTGCGGCACCAGCAGGCGTCCCGACTCGCGCTTGACGAGGCGCGTGCCGCCGGCGTCGCGGATATCGATCGAGCCTATCGACGGCGCGACGGTATCGACGAAGTCGCGCAGGCCCAGCTTCAGCGGATTGAGGCCGTAGCCCGACACGCCCATCCACAGGTGCACGTGCGCCATCTGGTTGATCGTGCCCAGCACGTCGCCGACCGCGAAGCGCGCGCCGCGCCGCACGCGCATGCGCACCAGCTTGCCGGCCTCGTCGTGCACCGGCACGAAGCGCGCGGGGTCGATCACGGCGCCGTGCGCGCCGCGTCCCACGTGCATGTGGATGTAGGCGAGCGGGCCGATGGCCAGGCCCTCGTTGATCTGGCCGAAGGCATAGGTCGACAGCGGGCTGGACACCTTGCCCGCCGCGATCGCCACCACTTCCTGCCCGACGTCGCCGCGCACGTCGAGGCCGTCGTGGAAGTGGTCGCGCGACTCGCCCTTGCCGTCGCCTCTATCCTCGCCGATCGTGCCGACGACCTCGTGCCACGCGAGTTGCGGACGCAGCGGCCAGCGGCCGCCGGCGTCGGGCAGCGGCCGGTCGGGCGCGGGGCCGACGGCGCCGTCGACGCGCGTCGTCGAGGCGTCGCCCGCGGGCGTCAGCACGTGCAGCCGCGACGATGCGGAGTCGGCCACGAGCAGGCGCGATTCAAGGCCGACCGCGACGCCGGTGGGACGCACGAAGCCGTGCTCCTCGATGCCGAACAACGGGTGCGGCGTGCCGTCGGCGGCGATCTCCGACAGGCCACCGGCCAGCGTGCCGACGACCAGCGCGCCGTCCTTCTTCCGTGCCAGCGAGGCCGCGCGATGGAGCACTTTCTCGAACGGATTGCCCGGCAAGCCTTGCGCGATGGTCGTCACGCTGCCCGCGGCGTCGATCGCCCGCAGCGCGTCGTTGCGCGTGTCGGCCACGAGGATGCGGCCCTCGGGCTCGACGAGCACCGCGCACGGCGTGTCGAAGCGCGCCTGCGCGCCCGGGCCGTCGACGTCGCCCGGCGACGCGCCGCCGGCCAGCGTCGTGACCTGGCCATCGGGCGCGATCGCGCGGATGCGGTCGTTGTAGGCGTCGGCCACGATCACGCGGCCCGCGGCGTCGATCGCGAGGCCCATCGGGCCGTCGAACAGCGCCTGCGCGCCGGGGCCGTCGCGCCAGCCCGGCTTGCCGCTGCCGGCCAGCGTGGTCACGACGCCGTCGGGCGTCACCTTGCGGATCGCGTGGTTGCCGGTGTCGGCGACGTAGAGGTTGCCGGTCGCGTCCAGCGCGAGGCCGGACGGCGTGTCGAAGCGCGCCGCGGCGCCCTGCCCGTCCTGGAAGCCTTCGACGCCGCCGGCCAGCGTCGCGACCGTGCCGTCGGGGCGCAGCGTGCGGATGCGGTCGCTGTCGCCGCCGTCGCTGACGTAGAGCATGCCGTGCGGGTCAAGAGCGAGGCCGTACGGATCGGCGAACTGCGCCTGCGCGGCCGCGCCGTCGCGCCAGCCGACGTGGCCGTCGCCGGCCAGCGGCTGGACGTGCGTGGGCCAGTCGCGCGGCACGGGTTTGGCCATGGCGGCCGGCGAGCCGTGCTCGGCACCGCGGCGCGGCAGCGCCATCCACACCGCGACCGCCACGGCCGCCATCGCGCCGGTCACGGCCAGCCACTTCTTCGCGCTTCGCTTCACTCGGGAACGTCTCGTCTGCAGGGGCGCGCATCGTACCTGCTCACGCCGTGCATTCCCCTGCCCGCCTGCCCGTCATCACTTGCAACTTAAGCTTCGGGCCTCGCCGGCTTCGAAGCCGCGCACGCACAACCCGACAACTTCAGGAGATCTCGATGGGAACCATGGTCAGCTTCAAGCGTCCCGACGGCCAGGAACTGCCGGGCTACCTCGCGGAGCCGGCGCAGCCCAACGGCGCGCCCGCGGTGGTGGTGATCCAGGAATGGTGGGGCCTCAACGACCAGATCCGCGGCGTGGCCGACCGCCTCGCCACCGCCGGCTACCTGGCGCTGGTGCCCGACCTGTATCGCGGCAAGAGCACGGTCGAAAAGGAGGAGGCCCACCACCTGATGACCGGCCTGAACTTCGGCGACGCCGCCACGCAGGACGTGCGCGGCGCCGTGCAGTACCTGAAGACGCGCGCCACCAAGGTCGGCTGCGTCGGCTTCTGCATGGGCGGCGCGCTGACGCTGCTGGCCGCGGCCAACGTGCCCGAGCTCGACGCCGCCGTCACCTGGTACGGCTGCCCGCCGCTCGAGTACATCGACGCGGCGAAGATCAAGATCCCGCTGCAAGGCCACTGGGCGACGCAGGACGAGTTCTTCCCGGCCTCGCAGGTCGAGGGCCTGGCCGCGAAGCTGAAGGAGGCCGGCGTCGTCTTCGACTTCCACCACTACCTCGCGCACCACGCCTTCGGCAACGAGCAGGCCGTCGGCCCGGGCCGCATCGCCGAGACGCACTACGACCCGGTGTGGGCGCAGCAGGCCTGGGATCGCACGTTCACGTTCTTCGCGCGCAAGCTCGGTTGAGCCCTGCGTCCCGGGCATCTCGCCGATGCCCGGGTCCGCGCAACCTCAGCGCTGCTCGACCAGGTTCTTGGTCGGTGCCAACAGTCGCCAGGCCACTCGCGCCTCCTGGATACGGCCCGGGGTACGGCACCCGCCGGCGCCGTGGATATCAGCGCGATGCCGACGCCGCGCCTTCGGCCACCGTGCTCGCCAGCTCCAGGAAGCGGACCTGCGGATCCAGCGCCAGCGCACGCGTTGCGGCGCGCGTCTGCGCCGGATCCAGCGGCACCAGCAGCTCGATCTGCCCACCGATGCTGGTGCCGATCGCCAGCCCGTCGCGATACAGCACGCGCGAGCCCGCGACGCGCGGCACCTTGGGGCCGGCGAGCACGGTGCCCACCAGGTTGGCCGGGTCGGACGCCGACAGGCAGATCATCGTGTCGTCCGTGGGCTGGCGGCGCACGGCGCGCATCGTGGCGATGGCGTCGGGCAGCGCGAACTGCTCGCCCGTCACGCCGGCGATGAAGCGGCCGCCGCGGATCTCGCCGCGCGCCTCGAGGCGTCGATAGACTCGCACCAGCTCGCGCCAGGGCGGCAGCCACGCGGCCTCGCGTTCGAGCAGCTGGAAGCAGACGACGCCGTAGCGGCGCAGCAGCGTGCGCGCGACGTGCTCGACGGCCTCCGCCGCCACCTTGCCATCGGCGCTCGGATGCGGTGCGCGAATGACATTCCAGCGGCCCGCGTCCTCGATCCCGAACAGTGCAACGCGCCGCCGCGAACGCGACGCCGCCGTCGCGCGCTTGGCCGCCGGCACCAGCAGCGCGCGCAGGCCGGCGTAGCTGTCGCAGTTGGCGCGGCCGCGCACGACCAACTCGGCGAGCGCGTCCTCCAGCTCCGCGCGCAGCAGGCGCGAGCCGTCGGCGATCTCGTCGAAGAAGGACGCGCCGTTGGCCTCGAGGAAGTCGAACACGCGTTGCGCGCGTCCGCCAAGCGACTCGTCGTCCGCCGCGGCCGAGGCCAGGCGCGACCAGGTCGGCGCCGCGCGCCGCGGCAGCAGCAGGATCGGCGTCGTGCGCAGCGACGAGCGGCCGCCGCCCTGCGTGCCGCTGGCCAGCGGCCGCAGCCGCGTCCACATCGAGCGGCCCGAGGTGCAGAGATCGTCCAGCCACGACGACGCGTAGTCCTTGACGCGCGCCGGCAGCACCTCGGCCTCCCACAGCGAGGCCGGCGCCTCGAAGCCTTCCAGCTGCGCGAGCACGGCGGGCAGCGCCTCCGGGCCGCTGACGCGCGACGACGTCGCGACGTGCTGCCACTCGAACAGGAAGCGCACGAAGTCGCGCGGCTCGACGGGCTCGATCTCGCGCCGCAGCCGCTTCAGCGTGTAGCGATGGATGCGCGCCAGGAGGTGGCGCTCGCACCATTCGACCTCGGCCAGGTTCGGCGTGACGTGGCCCTGGAACACGGTGCCCTCGGTCTGCAGCGCCGCGAGCGCGAACTCGATCTCCGTGCGCGGCAGGCTCAGTTGGCCGACGAGTTCATCGACGGTCACCGGCCCCAGACCGCCAAGACGCGCCCGCAGCAGCTCGCGCAGCGCTTCCTCGGGTGTATCGAAGCCGGCCTCGTAGCCTTGCGGCGCCGCGATCGCCGGCTGCGGCGTGGCGCGCGGATAGAGCGGGCGCATCGCCGCGAGACGCTCGGCCGCGACCCACAGGCTGGTTTCCCCGGAAACCAGTCGCGTCGCGCGGCCGCTCTTCGCGAGCATCGCCAGCGCCGCGTCCCAATGTTCGTTGGCGTGCGCCTCGGGCTCGGTGATCGCGCCCAGCGTCATCAGCGCCTCGTGCACCTCGTCGGGGCTGCGCGCGCGCGGCCACGCCTCGTCGCGCACGCCGGCGATCGCGTCGGCGTCGAGCGCGCCCATCTCGTCGACATTGCTGGCGTCGCCGAAGCGGCGGTTCTGCACGGCCTGCGTGCGGCGCTCCTCGATCGGTGCGTCGTCGAGATACGCGTACGGCCGCGCGTTGAGCGCCTCGGCCGCGAGCGGCGACGGCGCCGGCAGGTCGCGCGCGATCACCTCGATCGCGCCGGACTCGATGCCGCGCAGCACGGCCAGCCAGCCGTCGGAATCCATCGCCTCGTGCAGGCAGTCGTGCATGGTCTGCGCGACCAGCGGATGGTCGGGCACGTCGCGATCGCCACCGATGTTCTCGGCGCAGGCCACCTGGTCGGGGAACACCGACGCCAGCAGGTCTTCCGACTTCATGCGCTGCAATTGCGGCGCTACCTTGCGGCCGCCGACGAAGCGCGGCAACGCCAGCGCGGTGGTCGCGTTCCAGCGCCAGCGCACGGCGAACAGCGGCGCGTCGAGCAGCGCCTGGATCAGCACCTCCAGCGCGGTGGCCGAGCGCAGGTAGCGCGCGACCTCGTCGAGCGGGAAGCTGTGGCTGGTCGACAGCGACAGCACGATCGCGTCCTCGGTCGCCGCGGCCTGCAGCTCGAAGTTGAACTGGCGGCAGAAGCGCTTGCGCAGCGCGAGGCCCCAGGCGCGGTTCAGGCGGCTGCCGAACGGCGAATGGATCACCAGCTGCATGCCGCCGGACTGGTCGAAGAAGCGCTCCATCACGATGCGCGTCTGCGTCGGCAGCGCGCCGAGCACGGCCTGCGCGCTGGCCAGGTGATCGACGATCTGGCGCGCGGCCTCGGCGTCGATGCCCTGCCCCGTCTGTTCGACCAGCGCGGCGATCGCCGCGGCCGGGCCGTCGCGCCTGATGTGCTCGCCGACCTCCGCGCGCAGCCGCGACACCGCGAACGACAGCTCGTCGCTGCGCCCCGGCGCCTCGCCGAGCCAGAACGGGATGTTGGGCGGCACGCCCTTGGCGTCCTCGACGCGCACGCGGCCCGGCTCGATGCGCAGGATACGGTAGCTGGTATTGCCCAACTGGAAGATGTCGCCGGCCAGGCTCTCGACGGCGAAGTCCTCGTTGACGGTGCCGATGCGGTCGGCCTGGGGCTCGAGCACGACGGTGTAGTCGCCGGTCTCGGGGATCGTGCCGCCCGAGGTCAGCGCCGTCATGCGCGCGCCGCGGCGTTCGCGCAGCTGGTGGTGCACGGCGTCGCGATGCAGGTACGAGCCGCGCGGCCCCTGGCGCGTGGTGTAGCCGTCGGCCAGCATGCGCAGCACGGCGTCGAAGCGCTCGCGCGGCAGCGACGCGTAGGGCCAGGCGCGGCGCATCAACGCGAACAGCGCGTCCTCGTCCCAGTCGCGGCAGGCGGTCTCGGCGACGATCTGTTGCGCGAGCACGTCCAGCGGCATGGGCGGCACATGCAGCGTGTCGAGCTCGCCGCGGCGGATCGCGTCGAGCAGCGCGGCGCACTCGACGAGTTCGTCGCGCGACTGCGGGAACAGCCGCGCCTTCGGCGTGCCGCCCACCGCGTGCCCGGCGCGGCCGGCGCGCTGCAGGAACGCGGCGATCGACTTCGGCGAGCCGAGCTGGCAGACGAGGTCGACGTCGCCGATGTCCAGCCCCAGCTCCAGCGACGCCGTGGCCACCAGCACCTTCAGCTCGCCGCGCTTCAGGCGCTGCTCGGCGTCGAGCCGCAGCTCGCGCGCGAGGCTGCCGTGGTGCGCGGCAACGGCGTCCTTGCCCAGCAGGTCGGCGAGATGCCGCGCGGCACGCTCGGCCATGCGGCGCGTGTTGACGAACACCAGCGTCGTGCGATGCGTCGCGACGAGCTGCACGATGCGCTCGTAGACCTGCTCCCACTGGTCGTTGGACATCACCGCCGCCAGCGGCGTCGGAGGCACCTCGAGCGCGAGGTCGCGCTGCTTCTTGTAGCCGATGTCGACGATCTCGCACTGCGCGACGCCATCGACGACGCTGCCCGCGCCGACCAGGAATCGCGCGACCTCGGCTATCGGCTTCTGCGTCGCCGACAGGCCGATGCGCGTCACATGGCGCGGCTGCGCACGCGGTGCAACGGCCTTCGGGTCGGGCACGACGCCGTCCTCATCGGGCTCGGTCGAACACGGCGGCTCGTCGACGACGTTCTGCAGGCGCTCCAGCGACAACGCGAGATGGCTGCCGCGCTTGTTCGCGGCCAGCGCGTGGATCTCGTCGACGATCACCGTGCGCACGTTCGACAGCATGCGCCGGCCCGACAGCGACCCGAGCAGCACGTACAGCGATTCAGGCGTCGTCACGAGGATGTGCGGCGGCCGGCGCATCGCCTGCTGGCGCTCGCGCTGCGGCGTGTCGCCGGTGCGCACCGCGGTGCGGATGTCGACATCGGGCAGGCCCATCGTGGCCAGCTCGGCGCGGACGCCGGCCAGCGGCTCGTCGAGGTTGGCGCGGATGTCGTTGGACAGCGCCTTCAGCGGCGAGACGTAGACGACGGCGGTCTCGCCCGGCAGCTCGCCCGCGACGCCGCGGCGCACCAGGTCGTCCAGCGCGGCCAGGAAGGCCGTCAGCGTCTTGCCCGAGCCGGTGGGCGCGGCCACCAGCGTGTCGCGACCCGCGCGGATGTGCGGCCACGCCGCGACCTGTGCGGCGGTGGGCGTGCCGAAGCGGCGCTCGAACCAGCGCGCGACGGCGGGATGGAAGTCTTTCAAGGGCATGGCGGCGGACTCGAACAGGTGGTGCCCGATGCGCCATTCTCAAGCCTTCGGAGCTCAGCTGACGATCCTGTGACTGCTCGACACAGCCGTAGGGACTAGCGCAGGCACGCCGCTGGCCGGGGTCTGGCAACATCGCCCGCACCTCACGACAACGACGAGACAAGCCATGAACAACCAACCCCTGATCCTCGGCGCGACCGCCGCGCTGCTCGCCGCCGCCGGCCTGCTCGGCTGCGCCGCCGACAAGCCGCCGGTGATGGTGCCCGTCACGACGACCAGCTCGTCGATGGCCACCTCGACGGTGACGACGCCGCCGATCGCCCCGCTGTCGCGCGCGCAGGTCGAAGCCATCGTCAACAGCCCCGACCGCAGCGCCGCCGACCGCACCAACGACCTCCGCCGCCATCCGGTCGACATCCTGATGTTCGTCGGCGCCAAGCCGGGCTGGACGGCACTGGACGTCAGCACCGGCGGCGGCTACACGACCGAACTGCTGGCGCGCGTGATCGGTCCGACCGGCCTCGTCTTCGCCCAGAGCCGGCCGCGCAACCCGAACAATCCGCCGCCGAAGCCGGCCGCGCCGGAAGGCGGCGCCGCGACGCCCGCACCGGCGGCCGCCCCGCGCACGACCGCCGACGTGCTGGCCGATCGCAGCGCCGAGATGAAGGCCGCCGGCATTGCCGCCGCGCCCATCGCCTACGTCGCCCTGCCCTTCGACAACCCGGTGCCGCCCGAGGCCATCGGCAAGCTGGACCTCGTGACGCTGATGTTCAACTACCACGACCTCGGCTGGATCGGCACGGATCGCGCGGCGATGAATCGCGCGATCTTCGACGCGCTCAAGCCGGGCGGCTACTTCGTGATCGCCGACCATGCGGGACGTCCCGGCACGGGCATCTCCGAATCGGGCACGCTGCACCGCATCGAGGAGTCCTTCCTGCGTTCGGAGGTCGAGGCCGCCGGCTTCAGGCTGGTCGCCGAAGGCGATTTCCTGCGCAACCCGAACGACCCGCGCGACCAGAACACGCCGAACCCGCCGCAGCCGAAGGACGAGTTCGTGTTGAAGTTCGTGAAGCCGTAACGCGGGTTCCGGGTCTCAGCCGGTGATGGCGCGCGGCACTTGGTGGCGGGAGACGGCGCCTGGGGTTGGGGCGGGATCTCCGCTTACGACCCAAAGCAGTCCGTCGGGAGCTCAGATTGGGCGCCCACAAGATGCTATGCAGGACGGCTCGGGATTGCCCCCTGAGCTACAACCAGATTTCCACATCTCTGTTTCTCAAGGAGTACGGAAATGGCCAAGTCCCAAACAGTCCTACAGCGCAAGGATACGACCTCCAACAGCGCTCTGTACATCAGCTTCGACCTCGGCGACAAGAGCTGGCAGATCAGCCTTGGCGACGACCGCTTCCACGTGAGTCGCTACACCGTCGCCGCCGGCGATACGGCGGCCGTCGCCTCCCGCATTCTCAAGGTCGCCGCTCGATTCAAGATCAGCGGCCGATCGGAGGTGTACAGCGTCTACGAGGCAGGCCGGGACGGCTGGTGGTTCCATCGCTGGCTGTGCGAACTCGGCGTCGGCAACATCGTCGTGGATCCAGCGAGCATCGAAGTCAACCGCCGGGCACGGCAGGCCAAGACCGATCGGCTGGATGCAGACAAGCTGCTGGCCATGCTCATCCGGCACCACGCCGGCGAGCGCGTCTGGTCGGTGTTGCGCGAGCCCAGCCCTGAGGATGAGGACGCGCGTCGCGAGCACCGGGACTTGCAGCGCCTCGCACACGAGCGCATCGCGCACACGAACCGCATCAGCTCGCTGCTGGTGCTGCACAACCTGCGTCCCGGCATCGTGATCGGTGGTCGTGACTGGGCCGAGTGGTGGGCCGCCCATCGCGACCGGGTGCCGACGCTGCTGCGCGCCGAGCTTGAGCGGCAGTGCGAACGCCTCAAGCTGGTCAAGGACCAAGTCCGGGCCATCGAAGGCGCTCATCGCCTGGAGCTGGCCGAGGGCAAGCAACCCTTGGTGGACCAACTCGTGAGACTGCGGGCCATCGGGCCCAAGGGCGCCTGGATACTGGTCAAGGAAGTCTTCGGCTGGCGACACTTTGCCAACAGACGCGAGCTTGCGAGCAGCCTGGGCTTGGTGCCGACGCCGCACGCCAGTGGCAGCATCGAACGCGAGCAAGGCATCAGCAAGGCGGGCAACAGGCGAGTTCGAGCGCTGCTCGTTGAACAAGCATGGAGCTGGTTGCGCTTGCAGCCCGACAGCGAGCTGACGCACTGGTTCAACCGGCGCTTCGCGGCCTCGGGAGGACGCATGCGGCGAGTGGGCATCGTGGCCTTGGCCAGGCGCCTGGCCATCGCCCTGTGGCGATACCTGAAGGACGGCGAGATCCCGGCAGGGGCGCACCTGAAGTCCACCGCGGCCTGAGCAATTCACCCAGTCATCCAATTGCTTGAGACGATTGCATCATGATCAAAGGTCAACGCGCCCGCAACGTCAGCGGGTCACCTCGTCGTGACCGTCCTCAAAGAAGGGGCGCGTTGGTAACCGAGGATTGCCAGTGCGCCTGGCGCGCATGCAGCATGTGGTGTTGGACGTCAGTGTCCTGCACGGATAGAAGTTTTGCCGAGCGCTTGCTCGAGCTCTCGAACGTCCTCGACCTCGGATCAGCTTTGCAGCGGACCCGCACGGGCATCTCGATTGGATGCTGCCCTCAGGTTCCACCTTGAGGGACAGGCCTTGACAAAACAGTCCTCATAGAAGCTGACGTTGGCCAACGGCAGCAAGTGGGCCGAACAGCGACTTCGGCGGCGCAGCCAGGCCGATGGGCCCATCATCCGAGAGCGTCCGTCCGCTGTGCGCAGCATACCTGCCGCTGGGTGGCAATGGGCAGGCGACCATGGCCGACCCGATCCTGACATCGGCCGCCCCGATTTGAGCGTCCGGAAGCAGGCGTTCATCCTGCCGAGAGTCGGGAGGAAGTTCCTGACTTAACGGAGCAGGCATTGTCCCTAGCGCCGCTCAGTCGCGAAACGAGCCGCGCGACCCGACCTGCGCGAACACGGTGGCCGGCGACCGCGCCGGTCAGGGATTGTCGGACAGCTTGTAGGCGACTAGCGACTTGTTCACCGGCACCAGCAAGAGTCCATTGCCTGCGGCCATCTCGGGGCGCTGCAACCCCGCGGTGACGTTGGCGGTCAGAGTCGTCGACCAGATCTGGGTGCCTGCGACGGCGTCGAGTGCGTAGAGCTTGCCCGAGCTGCTTGTGACGAACACATAGTTGTTGACCAGGATCGGCAGCGACGCGAGGGTGCCGTCGCCATCGAAGGTCCAGAGAACCGATTTGCTGGAGAGGTCAACCGCTTCCAGCGTGCCCGACCATTGCATGAAGTAACCCACGGACGAACCCAGCGCCGGCGTGCCGGTGTAGTCGGACAGCAAGGTTCCAGCCTCGGCACTGAATATCTGGCCCGTCGTGCTGGTGATGCTGTTGGGAGAGTAGTAGACGCCGTTGACGTACGAACCCGTCTCGCCGCCACCGCCATCGCATCCTCCGTCGACCTGCCAGACCGTCGCGCCCGTCGCGGGCGCAAAGTCGTATGTCTGGCAGGGATAGCTGACATAGACGCCGTCGGACGTGACAGTTGGCGAGCTGCCGTCGCCATGCAACACAGGTGCCGTCCACAACAGGGTGCCCGTGGAATCATCTACGGCGAAGAGCGCGCCGTCAGCCAGCATGCCGCCGACGAAGACGATGCCGTTCGCGGCGGTCGGCGCCGAATTGAAGGTGTACTCGATGGACAACTGGGTACTCCAGAGCGTATTGCCGCTCGCGGCGTCGAAGCCCGACATCACACCGTTGCCGCTGACCGTGATCACGCGGCCGTTGTCGTAAGTCGCCGCAAAGACTCCGGGAACGAATACCGGCCCCCAAATGACCGCGCCAGTCGCCGCGCTGAGCGCCACGAGTTCGCCACCATTGCCAGCGTCCGTCACGAACACGCGCCCGCCAGCGATGAGCGGGTAGCCGCTGAAGCCGTTGAGTGGCGCCGTCCAAGTCGGTGACGTCGGCAATTCTGTCGGCCCGACGATGCTAGCGAAGCTGATCGCGCCGGTGTGCTGAGGATTGATCTGCATCGCGGTCGCGTCCGTCGTGGGCGCGACTATCGTCAGCGTCAGCGGGCCACTGGTGGTCGGACTGCTGCCGCCGTTGACCACCGTGATGGCCGCGCTGCCGATGCCGGCGATGTCGGCGGCACCGAGCTGGGCGACGATCTGCGTCGTCGAGACGAAGGTGGTCGCGCGCGGACTGCCATTGAATTGCACCGTCGAAGACGCGGCGAAGCCCCTGCCTGTCACGATCTGCGCGTACGCGGGCCCAGCTGCCGTCACGAAGGCTGGCACGAGCGAAGTCAGCGACAGCGGCACGTCGGCCACGGTGACCGTCATCGTGTTGGAGGTGATCGAACCGCCATCGACGTTGTAGACACCGACCGGAACCGCGCTGGCGGCCGCGATGTCGTCGGCACCGATCTGCGCCGTGATGCGCGTCGGCGATACGAACCCGGTGGGCCTCGGGCTGCCGTTCCACGTGACCTGGCTGGTACTGTCGAAGCCGGCGCCCGTGATCGTCAGCAGGAACGACGAGCCGCCCTGCCCGGCCGTGGCCGGCGCAAGCGCGGAGACCATCGGGACAGGCGACCTGACCTGGAACGCGAGGCCGGGAGACGCGATGCCTCCTGTCGACGCATTCGACACCATGATCCCCGCCGTGGCGACGGACGCGAGGTCAGCCGTGGGGACCGCGACGTTCAG